>QLAH01000917.1_pt1 | contig 10382 bp, 11 predicted proteins | sample 4693081 | NCBI WGS metagenome assembly QLAH01 (sample SAMN09425401, study PRJNA476045) | Lake water metagenome, whole genome shotgun sequencing project.
TCGAGCCGCGTCATGTCCTGCTGCTCGAGGAAGTAGGCCGCATGGCTCTCGCGTTCGGCAAAGATGGCGACGAGCACGTTCGCACCCGTAACCTCTTCCTTGCCGGACGACTGCACATGGATCACCGCGCGCTGGATCACGCGCTGGAAGGCGGCGGTCGGCCGCGCATCCTGCCCGTTCGGCACCACGAGGCTGTCGAGTTCTTCGTTGATGAAATCCTCGAGATCGCTCTTGAGCGCTTCGATGTCGACGTCGCAGCCGGTGAGTACCGCGATGGTGTCGCGGTCATCGGTCAGCGCCATCAACAGGTGCTCGAGCGTCGCGAACTCGTGTGCCCGCTCGCGGGCCAGGTTCATTGCCTGATGCAGGGCCTTCTCAAGTCCGCGCGAAAAAGATGGCATATGACTGGTTCCTATTGCTTTTCCATCACGCATTGCAGCGGATGCTGGTTCTTGCGGGCGGCATCCATGACTCGGGTGACCTTGGTTTCGGCCACCTCGAAGGGATAGATCCCGCATTCCCCCACGCCGTGGTTATGAACGTGCAGCATGATGCGCATGGCGTCTTCACGCGATTTGTTGAAGACGTCTTGAAGCACCAGCACCACGAACTCCATTGGCGTGTAGTCGTCGTTGAGGATCAGGACGCGGTAGAGGCTCGGCCGCTTGCTCCTGGTCTTGGGCTTGGTGATGGTCGCCGCATCGTTCCGGCCGGTGCCTGATCCGCCCTTGTCCCCGCCATCTTCCTTGGCAAGGCGCAGCCGGTTGCTGAAGTGGGAAAAAATGCGATCGGCACGCATGGCCCGGTTCTCGGAAAGGTCGGTTCGAAGCAGCATGGTGACAGCCAGTATGTAGGCAAAACCGGCCCGGTGTTAAGTGCCCGGGCACCTAAACTTAGGAGCAGGTGAGGCGCCGCATAATTCGTTCACCGTGTCTCCTCAGAACCATCGCATTTTACGGAATGGTAAGGCGGCCTGCCTAATGTCGGCATCGCGATGGAAGCTGGCCGCTCGCTTGGGGGCAGCCGCCGGTTCCAGCCGCAAGTGTTCTGAGTACGAGGCAAGTATGCCTCGATAGAAGCTGGAGTTCCGGGTGGCTTCCCACAAGGCATTTTCCCAAGCGCGCGAGCTATTTTCTCGCCTGACCCTTGCGGTCGTGATGATCCTGCCGCTCCTCGCCGCGATGGCGGCGCCGGCCGAAGCGGCATCCGTCCCCCGCAAGTTTGCCGGCATCGTCGTCGACGCCAAGACAGGCAAGGTGCTCTACGAGAGCTCCGCTGACGCGGCCCGCTACCCGGCCTCCGTCACCAAGGTGATGACGCTCTACGTCCTGTTCCAGGAATTGAAGGCGGGCAACGTCACCCTCAAGACCAAGTTCAAGGTGTCCAAGCACGCTGCCGCCGCCGTTCCCACCAAGCTCGGCCTCAAGGCCGGCTCCACCATCACGGTGGAAAACGCCATCAGGTCCCTTGTGACGCTGTCGGCCAACGATATGGCCCGCGTCATCGCCGAGAATATCTCCGGGTCCGAGAGCGCCTTCGCCAAGCGCATGACCGCCACTGCCAAGGCGCTCGGCATGTCCAGCACAACCTATCGCAACGCCTCGGGCCTGCCCGACAGCGGCCAGGTGAGCACGGTGCGCGACCAGGCCATCCTTGGCATGGCCGTCTACCAGCACTTCCCCGAGTACTATGAGTACTTCCAGACCAAGAGCTTCTCGTACGGCAAGCGTACCTACGGCAACCACAACCGGCTGCTGGGCGCCAATGGCGTCGATGGCATCAAGACCGGCTACACCAACGCCTCGGGTTTCAACCTGCTCACCGCCGCCCGCTCCAACGGCCGCCACATTGTCGTCGTCGGCTTCGGCTTCGACTCGAGCGGCACGCGCGACGCCAAGGTGCGCGAGCTGGTGAAGACCTACCTGCCCAAGGGTCGCTCGGGCTCCTATCAGTCAGCCGCGCTCATCCCGCAGCCTGGCCGAAAGGGCTCGACAGTGATGGTTGCCGCCGCGTCCGACCAGCCGGTCATCCCGATGCCCTACCCCAAGTTCCGGCTCAACGGTGGCGTCGTCTCCGTCACCGCCAAGCTGCAGCCGGTCGATCCCACTCAGGTGCCCGACGACATCACCGTCGCCTCCATCGGCAAGAACGCGCCGCTGCCGGCCCCGCGTCCCGAAGACCTGCAGGCCGTCCAGGCGGTCAACACCTTCGCGGCGCCGGCTGGCGACCGTCCGCTCGACGTCATCGGGGCGTGGATCAGTGACACGTTCGAATTGGGCGCGGGCCCCGCCCCGCTTGGTTCCACCGCCCCCTCCGCTCCGCTGCTGCCGCCTGTCGGCATCGGCGAGGAAGGCGAGCCGCTCGACCTCATGACGTCCGGCGCTGTCGGCGACGCCTCGCCCGCCCCGGTCACCGACCAGCCGCAGCCCGCGCCGATCGCCGTTGCTGTCGTCGAGGAAACCACGGCCCAGGCCGTCACTGGTGGCTGGATCGTCCAGATTGGCGCCGCCCCCACCGAAGGTGGCGCCAACCAGCTCATCACCGATGCTTCGGGCCAGATCAATACGCTCGCGAGCTTCCGCTCCTATGTCGAGCGGTTCGAGAAGAACGGGCAGGTGTTCTTCCGCGCCCGGTTCGGCGGCTTCGCGGCCCGTGAGGATGCCGCGAGCATGTGCAGTGAACTGAAGAAAGCGAAGATGAGCTGCCTCGCCATGCAGTCCTAGTACAGGACTCATGACAAGGGGCAGCCGCCCCAGGGAAGCGAATTGTGGCCTGTGTTTGGAGTAGCCCCAATGAGCGAACTATCCAGCCTGAGTGAGCTGGCCCGATTCGTCGGACAGTCGCGACTGGCAGACGAAGACGCCGAAATCCGTGCCCAGGCGGTCAACGCCATGGTTGCCGGGTTCAATCCCAGCCTGAAGCGCCGCAGCGTCACCGAGCTGCTTGGCGCGGTCATGACGCTCTCCGCCCGCACGCGTCGCATGCTGATGCCGTCGGTCGAGATCGAGATCGACGTCTTCACGCCGGAAGGCAGCCGAGCTGTGCGCGTCACCCTGCCGCGCCGTTCCGTTTGACGGAACTCACGGTCTGGGATCACGTTCGCCTCCGGGATTCTTCGGAGGCAGGACTTTGGAACTCGACGGAAAGATCGCACTCGTCACCGGTGGCGGCTCGGGACTAGGCGCCGCTGCAGCGCGGGCCATGGCACAGGCCGGCGCCCATGTGGTGCTCATCGGACGCACCACGGCGCAGATGGACGATGTGGCCGCCTCCATCCGTGACGCGGGCGGTAAAGCCCTGACGCTGAAGGCCGACATCTCGGACGAAGCGCAGATGAAGGCGGCCTTCGCGCGCATCGGCTCCGAGTATGGCCGCCTAGACATCGTGTTCGCCAATGCCGGCATCAACGGCGTCTGGGCCCCGATCGACGAACTCACCTACGACGAGTGGAACGAGACCCAGCGTATCAACCTGGGCGGCACTTTCCTCACCGCGCATCTCAGCGTGCCGCTGATGAAGCAGCACGGCGGCTCGTTCATCATCACCTCGTCGATCAACGGTACGCGTACCTTCACCCTGCCGGGCGCCAGCGCCTACTCGACCAGCAAGGCGGGCCAGGTCACTTTTGGGCAGATGCTTGCCATCGAGCTGGCGCAGTACCGCATTCGCGTGAACATCATCTGCCCCGGCGCCATCAAGACCGAGATCGGCGACAACACCACGCAGCGCAACAACGAACGCGCCCTGGTCCCTGCCATCTTCCCGCGCGGCAAGGTCCCGCTGACCAACGGCAAGCCCGGCACCGCCGAGCAGGTCGCCGACCTCGTCGTCTTCCTCGGCTCCGACCGCTCCAGTCACATCAGCGGCACCCCGATCTGGATCGACGGCGCTCAGTCTCTGCTGATCTGACGGCTACTCCGCCACGCCCTGCGCCATGTGCTCGAACTGCACCGGCGCCTGTGCGGTTTGCGCCAGCGCGCGGCTTGCCTCGATACGGGCCTTGGCCCGGTCGCTCACCGGCAGCTTCAGCGCCTCGACCAGTGCCCGGTATTCCTGCCGGGCGCTGAGATGCGACATCGACGGCAGCCCGCCCAGCATCTCCTTGTCGAGCGGATCGAACACCGTCATCCCGGTCGGGAACAGCGACCGGAAGATCACCCGCTCGGCAATGCCGTCGGCGACCCGGCAGCCGAGCCGCACCGCGATCTTCTCGATGGCCGACTGGACAACCTTGGCCGAACGCGACGGCAGCATCGAAATCCGGTTGCGCACGATCACCCAGTCCACCGTCCGCCCGTCGATCGACAGCCGCTCGGTCCGCGCCCGCTGCACCAGCCGGGCGTAGTGGCTCATCTCGCGCGGATCGCCGGTCACCGGATCGACATGCGCCATCACGTCGAGGTCGATGATCGAATCGTTGAGCGGCGTCACCAGCGTATCCGCCAGCGAGTGCGCCAGTCGCGTCAGGTGCGTGTCGAAGCCAGGCGTGTCGACGATGAGGAAATCGGCATCGCCCTCGACTTCGATGATCGCCTGCCGGAACAGGTCAAACTCGAGCCGCTGGTTCTCCTTGATCGAATCCGACTTCGACAGCGGCAGGTGGTAGTGCGTCGCATGCGGCAGCTTGAGGTCGTGCGCCTGCGCCCAGTTGCGGCGGTTGCGCACATACTGGGTCAGCGTCTGCTGCCGGCTGTCGACGTCGATCGAAGCGACGCGAAACCCCTGGTACATCAGGTAGACGGCAAGATGAAATGCCGTGGTCGACTTGCCAGAGCCACCCTTCTCATTGCCGACCACAATGACGTGCGTCCCGCTACGCGGCATACAACACTTCCCTTGGCCCACCCTGCCGCCGACGCCCCGGCTGGATTCGGCAAATCATCTGCGCCCGGCGCGAACCATGCCGGGATCGCCCATTCCGCTCAAGACCTGTTTCAACATGGCACAGTGACGCCAATGCGACTAAAGTGCTGGACGTGGCCCTAAAGCCGCGCTTCAAGCGCTGCCCGGTCCGGCAGGAACAGCGTCTGGCCGCGCTGGTTGCTCTCATAGACGAAATCGCGCAGCGACGGGCTCTCGGCGGTAAAGCGCGAAATGTCGCCGAGCACGGCGAAACGGAAGCCGTATTGCTGCATCTTCTGCAGCACCGCCCCGGCGAGTCCAGTGCTGAGCCAGAAAAAATCGTCGACGAACTTCTGCGCCGGCACCGCGATCACGTCCACCTCGAGCCCGTAGGTCGCGCCGATGATGTCGTTGGCGTCCATTTCCTTGGCGATCGGCTCGCCGTCATAGAAGGCGACGCGCTGGCCGTTGATCGTCTCGATGTCCATCAGATCAGTCCCAGCCGCGAGAGCTCCAGCGCCAGCTCCGCCGAGCCCCCTTCGGCGAAGCCACCAGCATCGAGGTCCGGTGGAACGTCCTTGGGATCGAGGTAGCGCCAGCCCTGGAACGGCGATTTCGGTCGCGGCACCACCCGCACCATGTCGGGCGACATGATGATGTCGCAGCACTTGAGCCCCTGCCCGTCCGTCGCTTCGGCGAGGCGCAGGATCGGCTGGCGGCAGCGCACCACGCCGGCGATGACCCAGTAGATCGAGCCCTGCCCCTCCATCTCGTCCTTGCGCTTGGGCATCGTGCGGGTGCGATGGACATGCACGTTCTCGCCGTAGTCCGCGCCCCACCAATGGGCGCGCTCCTCCCGGTAGGATTCGAGCTCCTCCAGCGTCGATACGCCGACGCAGAGCTTGATCATATGCATCATGCGCGGCCGGCCGCCTCGCTGTTTGCCAGCTTTCGGGCGGCGAGGATCGCATCGATCTCGTCCTGCTCCACCGTCCACGGCTCCTTCACCGCCTCCACCAGCCATTCCTGGAAGGCCGGCAGGGCGTAGATCGCCTCGACATACTCCATCGCGAGGTCGGTCACCGCCAGGTCGTAGGTGCGGATGCGGGTTGCGACGGGCGCAAACATCGCATCGGCCGCGGTGAAGCTGCCGAACAGATACGGGCCACCGGAGCGCGAGATCAGGTCCCCCCACAGCCGCTCGATCCGCTTCAGGTCGCCGGCCACCAGGTCGGGGTCGACCTTGCCGGGGTGCGATGCCCTGAGGTTCATCGGCGCCTCGTTGCGCAGGGCCGTGAAGCCGCCATGCATTTCGGCTGCCGCAGCCCGCGCCAGTGCCCGCTCGACCCGGTTCGACGGCCAGATGCCCTTGGCCGGATACTTGTCGTTGAGATACTCGATGATCGCGATGGTCTCGGGCACCACCACATCGCCGTCCACCAGCACCGGTACCTTGCCCGACGGCGACTTCTTGCGGAGGGCCTCACGCCAGCCATCGCCGTTCAGCAGCACCATGTCCTCGTCGAACGGAATATTGAAGTGCCTGAGCACCAGCCAGGCGCGCAGCGACCAGCTCGAGTAGTTCTTGTTGGCGAAGATCAGCTTCATCACGTGCCTCAATGATCGAAGGGCGCCGAGTGGCCCGGCGCCCTTCTGAATTTCTTACTCTCGGAAGACCTTCAAGGTCCAGCGTGCGCCCGTTCTAGGCGCCGACAACGAGGATCGAGACGACGAGTGACATTGCCAGCAGGCAGACCAGTGTCCATGACACCGTTGGCAGTGCAGAACGCCACCACTCAGGCTTTGTTTGGCCGCGCATTCGGGCTCCCTGGTTTCCAGTCGTTCACCCGCCGTTCATCCACATGGCGGATTTACGACGGTAATGAAGCGTTAACCGGGAAGCCGGGGCTTGGGAAGTGGCGCGGATGCCACACCAATCGAGTCGACATTCCTGTGGAAAACCGGCTCAGAAGAGCCCGAACGCCAGCCCCGCCAATCCCAGGAATGCAAAGAAGCCAATGACATCGGTCACCGTGGTGACGAACACAGAGGACGCGATCGCGGGGTCGACCTTGAGCTTGTTCAGCGCCAGCGGGATCAGAATTCCGGCGGTCCCGGCGGCGATCATGTTGATGATCATCGCCAGCCCGATGACGCCGCCGAGCCACGGATTGAGATAGCGCAAGGTCGTGATCAGCCCCAGCAGCACCGCGAAGATACAGCCGTTGAGGAAGCCGCCGCTCATCTCGCGAATGATCAGTCGCCGCATCCGGGTGCGGTCGAGATCGCGGGTGGCGATGGCGCGAACCGTCACCGTCATGGTCTGGGTGCCGGCATTGCCGCCCATTGACGCGACGATCGGCATCAGCGCTGCCAGCGCCACCATCTGCTCGATCGAGGCGTTGAACAGCGAGATGACAAAGCTCGCCAGCATGGCAGTGATGAGATTCACGACGAGCCATGGCGCTCGGCTGCGGACGGTGCGAAATACGCTGTCGGAGAGTTCCTCGTCGCCCACGCCGCCCAGCAGCTTGATATCCTCGGTCGCCTCCTCGTGGATGACGTCCACCATGTCGTCGACCGTCAGCACGCCCACCAGCCGGTGGTTGTCGTCCACCACCCCGACTTCAACCAGATCGTAGCGCTCGAACCTGCGGGCCGCTTCTTCCTGGTCCTCTGTAGCTTCCACCGTGATCACCTCGCCCATCAGGGCTTCGATATGCACGTGGCGCTTGGAGCGCAGGAACCGGTCCAGGGGAATGGTGCCGAGCACCCGGTAGCCAGGATCTACGACGTAGAGCTGGAAGAACTCGTCCGGCAGGTCCTGCTCGGCGCGGAGGTAGTCGATCGTCTGCCCAACCGTCCAGAACGGCGGGATGGCGATGAACTCCGTCTGCATGCGCCGGCCGGCGGAATCCTCGGGGAAATCAAGGCTGCGCTTCAGGCTGAGCCGCTCGAACGCAGGCATCTGCGCGAGGATTTCCTCACGGTCCTCGCTGTCCATGTCCTCGAGAATGTAGACCGCGTCGTCGCTGTCGAGCGTCGACATGCCGCGCGCCACATCGCCCGTCGGCAGCTCCTCGATCAGCTCAGTCCGTATCGCGTCGTCGACTTCGGTCAGCGCGAGGTAGTCGAACTTGTCGCCGAGCATCTGCACGAGCTGCACGCGCTCGTCGGCATCCAGTGCCTCGATCACGTCACCGGCATCGGCGGCGTAGAGCGACTCCATCATCTCGGCGAGGTCGTGCTCCTCCCGCGCAAGGAGGTGCGAGCGCAGGCGGTCGAGCCAGTCCTGGCTCAGGTGTCCATCCGCATCGCGGAACGCGTTCGGATCGATGCGGGTTACCCCGCCTGTCGCGATGTCGGATTCTTCGGTCATGGGGACCCCGCTGGGCTTGGCGCTTCGGGTGTGGAAGTGGTGTAGCCAATCGATCTGTCATGCGCCAGACTCGGCGACAGCGTCAGGACAGTTTTTGCTTCACGAACAGGGAGATGGCGATGTCCGTTCGCGATGGGTCCGAGTTGGCGCGCATGCTGCGGCTCTGCAAGGAACTCCGCCTGCCGGAGGTGACGGAGTCGACGAGCTACGGCGCTCCGTCGCTCAAGGTCCGCACCAAGAACTTCGCCTCGGTGCGGGGCCCGCAGGAAATGGTGCTCCACTGCCCGCCCGAGCAGAAGGAATTGCTGATGGAGATGGCTCCCGAAATCTACTGGCAGACCGACCACTTCAAGAACTGGCCCGGTCTGCTGGTGCGACTCGAGATCATCGGCGACGAGGAACTGCTGCTCAGGCTAGAGGACGCGTGGCGCTTCAGGGCACCAAAGCGCCTTGCCGATGCCTACGCCGCAAGCAAGGGAATGCCGTTGGGGGACTGATCCCCCTACGGCGTCAGGTCCTTCGGCGGCTCCAGACCGTTGATCAGCGACGCCGTGGTCACCGTGTTGGCCAGCAGGCAGGCGATCGTCATCGGGCCGACCCCGCCCGGCACCGGCGTGATCGCCCCGGCCACGGCGGCGCGGTGCCTGCGGATGTACCGGCCCATCTGGTACAGCCGGTCCGGAGGCGCGGCGAGCACCGGTTCGTGGTTCAGGTGGCGCCGGAGATCCTGGGCGAGGCCGTTGGCTGTCTCGTACCGCCGACGCCGGTCCTTCTCGAGCGCCTTCAGCACGATCCAGTCCAGATCGCCACGGAGCTCGGCTCCGAGGGCGGCGGGATCCACCTGGCGCTGACGGGCCACCAGCACCCGCTCACGCCCTTCGAGGGTGCTGACCCGGGTGGAGGGCTTGGGCGGATCCTGCTCCCGGATGCGCCGGCGGATTTCTTCATGGCCCCCCTTCAGCAGCTCACGGCTTTCCAGTGGGGTGCGCCCCACCAGCAGCTCGTACAGCATCACACCCAGGCTGTAGATGTCGGAGCGAGTATCGATGTCCAGTCCGCTCATCTCCGCCTGCTCCGGGCTCATGTAGGCCGGGGTGCCAATGAGCTGCTGAAACTGGGTGAACAGGGTCTTCTCGGTCAGTTCCTGCTGCGTTGCCTTGGCGATGCCGAAATCAATCACCTTGGGCACCGGCTCGCCGTCGTGGAGGGTGACGAGGACATTGGACGGCTTGAGGTCCCGGTGGATGATGCCCTTCTGGTGGGCGTGCTGCACGGCCTGGCAGACCTGGATGAACAGTCCCAGGCGTTCCCGGATTCCCAGACCCGCCTCGTCGCAGTACCGGGTGATGGGAACGCCCCGCACCAGCTCCATGACGAAGTAGGGCCGCCCGGTGTCGGTGGCCCCGCCGTCCAGGACCTTGGCAATGTTCGGGTGATCCATCATGGCCAGGGCCTGCCGTTCGGCCTCGAAGCGGGCGACGACCTGCCGGGTGTCCATGCCCAGCTTGATGATCTTGAGGGCCACCCGGCGCTTCACCGGCTCCCGTTGCTCCGCCATGTACACGATTCCAAAGCCGCCTTCGCCCAGTTTCTGGAGCAGCTTGTACCTTCCGATCTGCTCGCCCTCCTCCTCCAACAGGGAATGGAGTTCCCCCGGGTGCCGCCGGGGCTCCTGGGACTGGGTGGGGCTCGCGGGTCCGTCGGGAAGCCCGGCTTCCCGCGTCAACGCATTGCCCCCCGAGTCGTGTGGCTCTACGAGGGCGCCGGCGAGGAGGCACCAGGGACAGTTCCCGGCGGATTGCTGCCGGGGCAGCGGCCGGCCGCATCGGCTGCACGGCAGGGGCGAAGGGGTCATGGCCATGAAGGTCGTGGAAGCGTCACTGCACGAGGGCGGCCATCAGATGCCGCAGTTCCTCGTTGATGTCGGCCAGCTGCGGGACCGTCTGGGCGACTTCCGACCGGATCAGTTCCTGATAGCGTGCCCGCCACCGGGACACCCGCATTTTGACCGCGCTTTCCCCCATGCCGAAGCGTTGGCCGATGGCCGCCAGCGACTCCGCAGTGAACGCCTCGGTCAACCGGCCCTGGAGGGCCTCGAAGAGCGCCTCCTGTCCGTTGGCGACCGCCTCGGCCCGCAGCCGTCGCAGGGCGTTCTGCAGGG
>QLAH01000918.1_pt1 | contig 10356 bp, 11 predicted proteins | sample 4693081 | NCBI WGS metagenome assembly QLAH01 (sample SAMN09425401, study PRJNA476045) | Lake water metagenome, whole genome shotgun sequencing project.
TTGCGCACCGTGTTCCGCGACACATGCAGGTCCCGCACGATCTCCTTGATCGATCTGCCCCGCACGAAGAACTCGCGCCGTATCCGCGCAATCGTGTCCACGCCCTTCATCCCCCACCCGCCCGTCCGCTTCCAGAACGGGCAGTCTAACCGCGACGGTCAGGGGGTCAATTTTGCACGCCGATCCCCAGCCTCACGGGGTCAAACTTGCACGCCGAAACACAGCTAAATGCGCGGTCAAAGTCTTTTCGCGCATCCAGTGCAGCCTGCCGCTCCTCAACCTGGAGGAGTTCCCGAAATTTGGTGTCATCGACCTCGGGTTTGGCTGCTGCCTCACGCAAAAACCGCAAGCGCTCTTCGGTGGCAAGGCGGCGTCGAGGGGCGGCCTGTCGTTTCCCGAAGACCAGGCGTTCAGTGGGGTAATGGCGGTTCATTGTCTGTCCTCTATCGGCCCTTATTGGGCAAGGACAGAACTGCTTCCTATAGAAAAGAAGTCCAATGAGAATGCAGGGTCAATATAGCTAAAACTGCTGCAATACCAGTATCTTAATGGCCTGTCGCCGGCCGCTGCAAGCGATAGCACGCAGGACCACCTTCGGAGCGCACTGCCTCGACCTGCAGTCCAAGTCGCCGAGTGACTTGAGTGCTTAGCGCGGCGCGAACCGACTTTTCCTGCCAGGAAGTAGCAGCTGAGAGCTCGGCAATGGTCGCCCCTTCCGGGGTGTCCTGGGCTTGCACGATCAGGTCGAGCTTTCGTTTCGGTCGTGAGAAGCGCCGATAGTCGATGCCACATTGGAGCCGACCTCAAAAACAAGTCCGTCGGCGTCGATGCTCCCGTCGCGGGACCGCCGCAACAAGCTCTGGCCGATGTCTGAGGCCAGGGCTCGGAGTCCCAAGCCAGTGATAACAAGCACCGTCGCAGCGGGTTCACTCTCATCGAGCCAAAACGCTTCGTGCGCTAATGTCGGTCTCTCGACGATGTATTGGCGGTCGATCAACTCCTGCAAAAGTTCGGCAAGAGCGGCGCTACTCCCCTCTAGCGAGACCGGCAAAGGGAGCACGAACCCGCTGGCTCTTGCCGCTACCTGCGCCAAAATCTCCCGTTGAATCCGTTTGTTCTCGAACATGGGGCGGACGACAGCGTGCTTTCGGTGGAATGTCCAGTCGGCCCCCCATAGCAGCGCCGCAGCATGCAGTGCGCCTCGGGAGCAAGAGCTTATTTCCGACCGATCTTGCTGGGCACCGCCCAAAACGGGGCATTGCCCGACGAAGCCACGGCGAGACCAGGAAAAGCCGCGGCGAGCGTCTCGACTGTAGGCACAGCGGGACAGTCGGGCGGTTTGGGGGGCGTATTTACTCTTGTCAGGATTTGCGGTGGATTGGCGGTCGCCGTCAGATACTATCGTACTGAAATTGCGAGGGAGAGTTACTTGAGCCAGCGTGTCCGCACCGCCGTATTTCCCGTCGCCGGGCTAGGAACGCGTTTCCTGCCGGCCACAAAGGCGATGCCCAAGGAGATGCTGACGGTGGTCGACCGGCCGCTGATCCAGTACGCCGTCGATGAGGCGCGCGAGGCTGGCATCGAGCACTTCGTCTTCGTCACCGGCCGCAACAAAGCTGTGATCGAGGATCACTTCGACCGCCAGTTCGAGCTCGAGCAAACCCTCGAAATGCGGGGCAAGACCGAGGCGCTCAAGGAACTGCGGAAGGACCTACCCTCGGCTGGCCGCACCAGCTTCACCCGCCAGCAGGAGCCGCTTGGTTTAGGCCACGCGGTCTGGTGCGCGCGTGAACTCGTCGGCGACCAACCCTTCGCCCTGCTGCTGCCCGACATGATCTTCCGGGCCAAGCCCGGCGTTTTGAAACAGATGATGCAGGCCTACGAGGGGACCGGTGGCAATATCATAGGTGTTGAGGAGGTTGATCCGGCCGAAACCTCGAGCTACGGCATCGTTGCCCGCGGCGATGGCCCGGATTCCGGTTTCCGCATAACCGGCATGGTCGAAAAGCCCAAGCCCGCTGATGCACCGTCCAACCTGTTCATCTCTGGCCGGTACATCCTGCAGCCCGAGATATTCACCCTGTTGGCCGAACAGCCGCGCGGCACCGGCGGCGAGATCCAGCTCACCGACGCAATGCAAACGCTGATCCGCCAGCAGAACTTCACTGGGGTGAAGTACGAGGGCAAGGTCTTCGACTGTGGTTCGAAGATCGGCTTCCTCACCGCCAACGTGGTCTTCGCCCTCGATCGCCCCGATCTGGCGCCGCAATTTCTCGCGGAGCTAGAAAGACTGGGCGTCATAGCCGCTCACACCGAGGCAATTGTTCGCTCACGAGATATGGTTCCTGCCTAAGGGCTGGTCGTCGATCATGGTGTGTAGCGAACGCCCTGCCTGCAACCCGCTACAGAGCGGTCTTCAGCATTCCGCGTTGCCAAACGGCGTTCCCAGTCCCTATGCCACCTGCGCGATTTCATGCAGATCGTCATGCGCAGGCCGCCAGCCGAGCACCTGCCGCACTTTGTCCATTTTGTTGCTACTGAGGCCGGATCGCCGGCGCGCCGCGACTTTCGATCGCCGTCAGGTCGACACCTGACAGTGCTTCGCTCTGTCAGGGACAAACTACGGCCGCTTGTCCAATTCTCTGATCAGGTTCGACGCCGCGATAGCACTGGCTTGCGACACGGGACGAGGCGTCAATGCTTCAACAGCAGGGCAACATCTTCGGCATGGGGTGGACGCCAAAGGCCGGCCAGCAATGCTATCGCGTCGCCGATAATTTGGAACACCAGTAGGACGGATAGCCCCGCAGCGGCATACAGTACGAACATTGGGTCCTTTGTCTCTATCCGTACACCCGACGTGGAGGCGGGAAGACGACGGCTCGTGTAGCAAGCCCTACGTATGTCCACAATCAGCCGCCTGCTGGCGTGCGCCCTTCGAGGTTGACGGAACAGAGCTACTGTCGGCGAGCGCACGAAGAATGCCTTCAACGCGAGCATAGTCGCGGCCCGTAAGCATCTCTTCAAGGGCCACTCGTATGCCGGTTTCCAGTATCCGAATGCCGCCAGCTTGGTTCGGTAAGTGGACTTCGTTGTTCATCGCTGCACTCCCTTTTGAGCATTGAGACAGGCAGGCGGGTGCGTGAACAGGACATGGTCAAATAAACCTTAACGGCGACGTCCTCCTGCTCCAACGCGCTATCGTATGTCTTCAGGGGGCAGTTGTTCTGGGTTGACGGTCAGTTCTCGCGCATCGCTCGCCGGAACTGTTCCTCAAGTGGCTCGAGTAAGTAAGTGAGTACGGTGCGGTTGCCTGTTTGGATATAGGCCTCGGCCGGCATGCCTGGCAGCAGCGTCTCGCCGGTCGGCAGTAGCTTGGTTGCGTCGTCGTCGAGTACAACGCGAGCCTGAAAATAGCTGACGCCGGTTTGCTGATCGCGTGTTAGGTCCGGCGCAATCTGCATTATCCGCGCCGGCATGTCCGGAGTGGTTCGGGCGTTGAAGCCCGGAATTCGGATGATCACCTTTTGGCCGACCGACACCTTGTCAAGATCCAGAGGATTAAGCCGGACCTCGATCAGCAGTCGGTCCTGCGTCGGTACGATCATCATCAGCGTTTCGCCGGAAGCAACCACACCACCCAGGGTATGTACGATGCTCTCGTGCACAACTCCCGCCTGCGGCGCCGTCAGCACCACACGCCGTAGCCGGTCCTCGCCGGCCACCTTCTGCTGGGTCAATTCGCCAATCTTCTGACGCAACACCTGCAGATCCTCGAGGGCGTTGGATAGGAACTCGGCATCGACCTGCCTGATCATCACTTCGCGCTCGGCGATGGTGGCCGTGGTCTGGTCGAGCGACGAACTGGCCGACCCGAGCTGACCGGTCAGTTGGGCCTGCTGGCGGATCAGGTCGTTGACCCGGCCCCGGTCAACCAGATTGTCTCGCAGCAGTTCCTGCAGCCGCTCATACTCACTGTTGACCACTTCGATCTGCTGTTCGACCGACGTCCGTTCTAGCTCGAGCCCTGACTTTTGGCTCCGCAACTGGATGATCTGCTCGCCTAATTGCGCGATAGAGCCGAGCCGAACCTCCTTGCGCGCCCTCAACGCTGCACGCTGCGATTCCAGCACCTGCGCAATGTGCGGCTCGCTGGTCCGCGCCTCGAGTTCGTCGGGAAAGTCGATCTCGTCCAAGCCCGATACTTCGGCGGAAAGCCGCGCTTCGATCGCCAGGGACTCGCTCAACTGAGTATCGACGATGGCAAGACTTGCTCGCAGCGTCGTGTCGTCCAGCTTTAGCAAAACCTGGCCGGCTTCGACGTAGTCGTCGTTGCGCACCTCGATCTCGGCGACAATGCCGCCTTCCTGGTGCTGGACGCGCTTGGCGCTACTCTCCACCACCACGGTGCCGCCGGCAATGACCGCTCCCGAAAGCTCAGTGAATACCGCCCAGCTGCCGATACCGAAGACCAGCACGCCGATGGTGATGAAGGAATAGAGCGAGTAGCGCTTTACATCGCGCGTCGCGATGATGTCGGTCATGGCGGGGCTAGACACCGGCCACCGCCCGGCGCTCCGGCTGGCCCGGTTGCGCTGGTTTTTCCGGCTGCTGCACCTGCCCGGGCGGGCGGGGTTGGGGCTGCTGCTGCTGCACCGTAATTTCCTTCAGCACTTCGTCCTTGGGGCCGAATTTCACCTGCATGCCGTTCTGCAGGTAGAGCAGCTTGTTCACCGAGGCTATTGCACTGGGGCGGTGCGCCACGACGATCACAATGGCGCCTCGGGCTCGGGCCGCCAGCAGCGAGGCCGTCAGGGCCTCGTCACCGATTGCGTCGAGGTTGGAGTTGGGTTCATCGAGCACGATCAGAAACGGGTCGCCATAAAGCGCCCGGGCCAATCCGATCCGCTGCCGCTGGCCGGCCGAGAGCCGCGAGCCCAGTTCGCCGACCGGTGTATCGTAGCCCTGCTGGAACGACAGGATCAGGTCATGCACGCGCGCCGCCTTGGCCGCCTCGATGATGGCCTCGCTGCTTGCATCGGTGCGGAAGCGCGAGATGTTCTGCGCGATTGTCCCCGAGAACAGGTCCACGACCTGCGGCAGGTAACCAATTGTCTTGCCCAGCCGATCAGGATCGTACTGCCAGACGGCGGCTCCATCGAGCCGCACCTCGCCATGCATGATCGGCCAGATGCCCAGGATCGCCCGGATCAGCGACGACTTGCCCGATCCCGAAAGCCCCAGAATGCCGAGACCGTCGCCCTTTTCCAGCTCGAAGGTAATTCCCTTGACCAGAGGCCCAACCTGGCGTGACGGACCTGTCGCTACGGCGGCCACCGTCAGCTTGTTGATCGGCAATGGCAGCGCAACCTCGGGCGGCGCATCGTTCTGGCCTTTCAGCAGGGACCGCAGCCGTGCAAGCGCATCGCTCGCTGCCAGCAGCGGTCGCCACTGACCGACCAAGACTTCGATCGGCGCCAGTGCCCGCGACGAGATCATCGAGGCACCGATCATTACGCCGCCCGTCACCTCGCCTTGGATCACCAGAAATGCGCCGACGGCGAGCACAGCCGACTGCAGGAAATAGCGGAACGCCTTGGTTGCCGACGAAAACAGGCTCGACTGGTCGGCCTGGTCCTGCTGCGTACCGGAGAGCTCTGCGTTACGCTCCCGCCACAGCGTACCGATTTCCCCCATCATGCCCATAGCACGCACAGACTCGGCGTTGGCGCGCGCATCATCATCGAGTTGCTGCCGCTTTACTGCGGCAATGGTCGCCGCCCGTCCCGGCTCACGAAGGAGCAGTTCGCTTGCCACTGCCACGCCGCAAATCACCAGCGCACCGACCGCGCAGACAATTCCGAGCAGCGGATGAAGCAGAAAAACTAGAAAAAGATAGAGCGGCAGCCACGGCAAGTCGAGAATCGCCAGAGGTCCGCCGCTGGAGATAAACTGGCGCACCGTATCGAGGTCGCGAACCGGGTCCGGCCCCTTTGTCGAGTTCACCAACCGCGCCTTGAGCACGGCCGCGAACACCCGCGGCGACCAGTTAGCATCGATGGCGTTGCCGATCCGCACCGCCATGCGCGTCCGCAACGCATCGAGCACCGCACTGAACGCGTACAGAACGATGATCAACCCGGTCAGCGCCAGAAGCGTGGGCACGGACCGGCTGGCCAGCACCCGATCATAGACCTGCAGCATGAACAGCGGCCCGGTCAGCATGAGCAGGTTGCTGACCATGCTGAGCAGGACAAGGGCCACCAGGGGGGAGTTCAGTTTCATCATGCTGCCTTTAGTACGCTAGCATGACTGACACTTCCTTTCTGTGCGCTCAATCCGCATCGAAAAGAACGGGCTGGCGTAGAAGCTACGCACGATACGACTGGCTGAATTGAAAAACTCCGCATCGACTATCATTCCCGTGGTCGGTAGTCGTATGGACTAATCGTCCAAGATTTTAGGGCGGATACGCCAACGGGCGCCTACTAAGGACGAGTTCGGTCGCGGCTCAGGCTGCCAACACCTGGGAGATTTTCAGAGCATGCGCGTCACGGTTTTTGGCTCTGGCTATGTCGGCCTCGTTACCGGCACCTGCCTGGCAGATGCCGGCAATCATGTCGTCTGCGTCGATATCGACGAGGCGAAGGTCGCGCTGCTGAACTCGGGCGGCGTCCCGATCTACGAGCCCGGGCTCGAGGCGCTGGTCGCCAGCAATCGCACCACCGGCCGCCTAAGCTTCACCACCGACATTGCATCGGCCGTCGACCATGGCGACGTGATCTTCATCGCGGTCGGCACGCCCCCGGACGAGAACGGTTCGGCCGACCTCAAGCATGTGCTCGCGGTCGCCCGCTCGATCGGCCAGCACCTGACCGGCTTCAAGACCGTCGCCGACAAGTCCACCGTACCTGTCGGCACCGCCGAACGGGTGTCGGATGCCATCGCGGAAGAGCTGGCGAAACGCGGTTTTTCGGCCTCCGCCGAGGAGCGACTTCGGTTGGGCCAGCCCGACTACACCGTCATCTCCAATCCGGAGTTCCTCAAGGAAGGCGCTGCCATCGAGGATTTCAGCCGACCCGATCGCATCATCATCGGCGCCGACGGCACCCCGAGCGGCCACCGCGGACTTGAGACCTTGCGCGACCTCTACGCCCCGTTCACCCTCAACCATGATCGCACGCAGGTGATGGATGTTCGTTCGGCGGAACTGACCAAGTATGCTGCCAACGCTATGCTGGCGACCCGCATCTCGTTCATGAACGAACTCGCCAACCTCGCCGAGGATCTCGGCGCCGATATCGAACTCGTCCGCCGCGGCATCGGCTCCGATCCGCGCATCGGCTATTCCTTCCTCTATTCCGGCACCGGCTATGGCGGATCCTGTTTCCCCAAGGATGTCAGCGCGCTGCGCATGACCGCCCTCCAGCATGGGCGCGAACTGCGCGTACTGTCCGCTGTCGAAGATGCGAACACCGCGCAGAAGCGGGTGCTGGGCGCCAAGATTCGTGCGCGCTACGGCGACGATCTCACCGGCATGACCTTCGCCATCTGGGGCCTGGCCTTCAAGCCCAACACCGACGACATGCGCGATGCGCCAAGCCGCGTCCTCATCGCCGACCTGGTTGGCCGCGGTGCCCGTATCCGCGCCTATGATCCTGTCGCCATGGCGGAGGCGGAGCGGGTCCTGGCGCTCGACCTGGGGGAGGCCCGGTCGGCCGTGAGTTTCGCCAAGACGGCCGAAGCGGCCACCGAGGGGGCGGATGCGCTGGTCATACTGACCGAATGGAAGATATTCCGGCTCCCCGACTTCCCGGCGCTCGCCCGCAACCTGAGGGGGCGAGCGATCTTCGATGGCCGCAATCTCTATGAGCCCGCAACGGTGGAGGCCGCGGGCCTGGCGTACTTTCCGATCGGCCGGCGCCAGGTCACCTGACGAATCAGCCGCCGGGCAGCAGTCGATCCGCTCTCGCCTGTCCGATTCGGCACCGATCGCGTCACATCGCCACGCTCCAAAGCCCTGCGCCTGTAGGCAATTGTGATGCTTAACACTTTGCAAACCTAAGCTGTCGCATATTTGCAACCAGTGGTTGGTAAGCTTAGGACGGCTAATGGCCAAGCAGCGGGGCTTGTGGTATCCGCTGCAGCTAGTAGTATAAGGTGAACTCAGGCCAATGCGATTGAGCGGCAAAGCTATGACAACTAAGCAGAATTTCACTCGTCTGGTGGGTGCAGCGGCGGCTGGCGTCATTGCGGCGATGGCATTTGCGCCGGCAGCGGCACAAGCCCAGTCCGCACAGGACTGTGTCTGTATCGTTGCGCCAGGCACCGTCGGCTCGGTTGCCTCGGCCAGCGGGTGGGTGAAACTGAACGGCGATACCGGCCCGGTTGATGCTACTTTGGATGCGCCTTTGTCGTTGGGGTCTGTGTTACGGACCGGCGCTGACGGCAGCGCCAGCGCTTCCATTGGCGGTGGCTGCAACGTGAACATTGCAGCGTTGACGCAGATGTCGATCTCCGCCCTTCAGGATGGCCGCATGTGCGTGCGGCTCACCGATGAAACGCCGGTTCCCCCGCTTTCTGACGTGTCTCCCGTCGCGGTGGTTGGCGCCGGAGCGGTGCTTGGTGGTGGTGCGCTGTTGTTTGGTCTCGGTCAGGACGACCCGGTCAGCCAGTAACTCGACGCGCTGACGCCTTGGGAGGCGCCTGCGTCCGTTCCAGGATCGCGTAGCCCCCCGAATGATCGACATTCACTGCCATATCCTGTGCGGCCTCGATGACGGCGCCGACACGATGGACACATCGATCGCCATGGCTGAGATGGCGGTCGCCGATGGTGTGACCCATATCGTATGCACGCCCCACATCACGCCGGGTGTCTATCGCAACACGGCTGTGGCCATCGCCGCGGACGTCGCACGGTTGCAGGCAGAACTGGATCGTCGTGGCATTTCGCTGCGGCTCGCCGTGGGGGCCGACATCCACATCAGCCCCACTCTGGTGGACGATCTCGATGCCGGGATCGCGCCGACGCTCGCGGGCTCTCGTGCCATCCTGTTCGAGCCGCCCCATCACGTGCTGCCGCCCCGGATGGACCAGGCGGTGGCGCGCCTCATCTCCGCTGGATATGCGCCAGTGATTACTCACCCCGAGCGGCTGAGCTGGATCGAGAGCCGCTACGACCTGATTGTCGCCCTGTCGGACATGGGGGCGCCGATGCAGGTGACCGCCGGATCGATCACCGGGGCCTTCGGCAAGCGTCCGCAATACTGGGCCGACCGCATGCTGGACGAGGGCAGGGTGGATATCATCGCCTCCGACGCCCACAATACGCGTGCCCGTTCTCCCCGACTTTCCCACGCTCGGGAGCGTGTTGCCGCGCGCTTGGGCGAAGCCGAGGCGGAGAATATGGTACTGTGGCGACCGGCGGCACTGCTAAATGGAGAATCACTGCCGGCCCGCGCTGGCATTGTTACGCCGCAAACTCCTGCCAAGGAGGATGGCGTGTTCAACAGTATAAAAGGGTGGTTGAATTCAGTACGTGGCTAAGCCGTTACTTTTAATAGCAATTCTGGGAAGTTTCGTCCTGGCGGGGTGCTCGTCCGGTGGCGCAGGGTTCAGCCCTGCACCGGGCACGGCTACGCCGGTAGACGCGACTGGTGACGGCTCGCTACGCATGGTCGCCGACCTTCCCCCTCCGCTTGACAGCGACGGCGGCACCAACCAGGTCATCGCCGCCGGCGACATCATCACCCTGACCTATGAGGCCGCCGGCATGGTGCTCAGCGTCAAGGCCAAGGCCATCGGCCGGGCCGCCCAGGGCGAGAGCTTTGCCGCTCAGAACCTGACCTCCAAGCGCACTATCCAGGCCGTGGCCACGGGACCGGGCCAGGCCGCCGTCGGCCCCAGCGCTGATCAGATCATGGCCAACTCGGCCACCCGTTACGCCCTGCGTTGATCCTGTTGAAGAGAGCCACCGCCATGCGCCTCGCCACCCTCGCCGTTCTCGCCCTCCTGCCGCTCAGCGCCTGCTCCACCGTGCAGCAGGCCGTCGCTGGGCCCGATCTGACGCCGGTGCGCTATCCCGCCGCCCTGGTTCCCCAGCAGCAGGTGATCCTCACCTCGGCCAATCAGCCCCTGCCCACACCCGCCTCGGCCAATTCCCTCTGGCGCACCGGGGCCAGGGCCTTCTTCCTGGACCAACGGGCCAACCGGGTCGGCGACATCGTCACCGTGCAGATCGAGATCGACGACCGGGCCCAGACCTCCAATTCCAGCAGCAGCAATCGCAGCGGGTCGATGTCAGCGGGCGTCCCCAACTTCCTCGGGCTGGAGTCTAGCCTGGGTCGGATTCTG
>QLAH01000919.1_pt1 | contig 10348 bp, 10 predicted proteins | sample 4693081 | NCBI WGS metagenome assembly QLAH01 (sample SAMN09425401, study PRJNA476045) | Lake water metagenome, whole genome shotgun sequencing project.
CGGCTCGATCCGGCGCATCTGCGCCGCCGACAACCAGAACAGATTACTCATGGCAGCGCCCCCTTGCGACGCCACTGAATCAGAACCCCGTTGCCATGTGAATCCCTTTAATGGGTCCTGAGCCTAGAGCAAGGCAAGCCGCTTGCCTGGACTTGATCAGGGGCTTCGGTCGGCTCCCTCCCGCGCACTTATGCGGCATTCAGAAAGCTCGGCGCCTCTTTCGAGAACGAGATCAGCGAGCTACGCGATAAGGACCATGGCAAGCTACATTGAATTGTCATTGGCATTGATGCCATAGACCTTGGCCTAGATACGTTGGCTAGCAAGGGCTCGCGTTCTGACGCGGGCCCGATCGGGTGGCACGTCCGGCTTAGTCCTTCACACTAGTGGCACTTGCGGAGAGGCCCGACTGCTCTATCCGGATCCCAGCATGCCAACGCAGCCTAGAGGCGGAAAATGTACACTTTCGACAAACAATTGCGTAACACCACATTCGACGATGCCGTTGCGCGCACAAAACAGGTGCTGGCGACGAAAGGCTTCGGCGTACTGACCGAAGCCGACATCCAGAAGACCATGAAGGCCAAGCTGGACGTCGATATCCCAGCCTACCTCATCCTTGGTGCCTGTAACCCTCGGATGGCCTACGAGGCGCTGAAGCTCGAACCCCGGGCCGGCGCGATGCTGCCCTGCAACGTCATCGTGCGCGACCTGGGAGAAGGCGCGATCGAAGTCAGTGCCATCGATCCAGTGGCGTCCATGGCCGCCATTGACAATGATGAGCTTAAGGCAGTCGCCGGGCAGGTTCAGTCCCTACTCAGCGAAGCCATACAAGAACTGTAAAGGGTTCTGCCGCGCCGGATACTCAGCGGCCGACGAACTATCTTCCTTGAACCGCATTTCGCGACCAGCGTCGCTCATTCGTACTCATCAGGGGACGAGGCCATAACCCTGCTAAAATCACAACCTCAGATCTTTCTGTAAGTCTGGTTTGCCACCGTCAGGAATGCAGCCCGCCTATTCGCGCCGCAACGCCTCGATAGGATCAAGGCGGGCAGCGCTGCGGGCCGGGAAATAGCCGAAACCGATGCCAACCAGACCCGAAAAGGCGAAGGCCAGCAGCACGACCAGCGGGTCGGGGATGAAGGGCACGTCCAGATAGCTTGCCCCAATTGCCGAAAACGTCAGCCCCAAGGCGATGCCAATAATGCCGCCTGTAGCCGAGAGCGCTGTCGCCTCGACCAGAAATTGTGTCAGCACCTGCCGCTCGCGCGCCCCAATGGCAAGCCTGATCCCGATTTCACGCGTCCGTTCGGTGACCGAAGCCAGCATGATGTTCATGATGCCGATGCCGCCGACCAGCAGGCTGATACCGGCTACGGCTGAGAGCAGGCCGGTCAGGACCCCCATGATGGTATCGAGCATGCCGGCAATCTGCCGCATGTCCATCACCATGAAGTCGTTGTCTTCGTTTGCAGCCAAATTTCGCCTTTCGCGCATGAGCGCGGTCGTATCATCCTTGACCTGCGTGATGACCGTTTCGTCCCGTGCTGCAACGTAGATGAGGGTCACCGCCGAACTGCCCGAGATACGACGCTGGAATGTGCGCAACGGCACGATAATGACATCATCTTCATTGGAGCCGAAGGCCGAGCCGCCCTTCTCCTTCAGGACCCCCACTACGCGACAGACCATCTTCTTAAGCCGGATCGGCTCGCCGATGGGAATGAGTCCGTTGAACAGAGCATCCACGACCCCATAGCCGACGATGCAGACAGACGAGCCGGCGCGCAGTTCGCCTTCCTCGAAGGCACGGCCACTGGCCACATCCCATTCGCGGGCATCCAGATAGCTGTTGTCGGTACCAACGACCGTCGTGAAGAGATCGATATTATTGGCAATGACCGTCAGCGAGCGGCTGTCAGTCGGCGCCACGACCCGCACCGAGTCCACCTGCCGCTCTATGGCCTCGGCATCGGCAATTTCAAGGGGCGCCACGCCGACGCCGCCACCACCGGGCGTCTGGCTGAACTGACCGGGCCGCACCATCAGTAAGTTGCTGCCCAGGCTGGCGACACTCTCGGCCACTTCGGCCGTGGCGCCTTGGCCCAAGGTTACCATGGTGATGACCGCGGCAACGCCAATAGTCACCCCGAGCATAGTCAGCAGTGAGCGCAGGGCGTTGCGCCAGATAGCACTGAGAGCCAGCCTGATCGATTCAATCAGCATGGGCGGCCGCCGCGATGTCAGTCTGCATCCTGCCGTCCACGATACGGATCTGACGTTGGCAATAGGACGCCATATCCGGTTCGTGCGTCACCATGGCGATGGTGATGCCGTCGTCCCGGTTCAGCTCAACCAGAAGGTCCATGATGTCGCGGCTTGTCACCGTGTCGAGGTTCCCGGTGGGCTCATCGGCCAATAGCAGCATTGGACTCGTCACAATGGCGCGGGCGATGGCGACACGCTGCTGCTGCCCGCCCGACAATTGCGAAGGACGATGATGCTCGCGTCCTTCCAGTCCCACCCGCCGCAATGACCGCTGCGCCAAGTCTCGGCGCACCCGCTTGCCAACACCCCGATAGATGAGCGGCAGTTCGACATTCTCGATGGCGCTGCTGCGCGACAACAGGTTGTAGCCTTGGAAGACAAAGCCAAGGAAACTGCGCCGCAGCAAGGTTCGCTGTTCCCGGGTGACCGCCTGCACCGGCACGCCGTCAAACAGATACTCGCCGCCACTGGGCGTATCGAGGTAGCCGATAATATTCATCGCCGTCGACTTGCCAGAACCGCTGGGTCCCATGATTGCAGCAAATTCGCCGCGATTGATTACAAGGTCGAGACCATCAAGGGCACGGACCTCGCCTTCGCCAGTGCCATAAATCTTGGTGAGGCCCCTGAGATCGATCAGTGCTGGGGCGGATGCGGCCATGTCAATTGGGCGCCTCGCCGACAACCACTAGGTCGCCGACATTCAGGGAGCCCTTGGTGATTTCACTCACCTGCCCGTCAGTGACGCCAATGGTCACCGCGACTTCGGTCAGTTCGGCGTCGCGCAATGCCCAGACCGACCGTTCACTTCCTCCCAAGGTGACGACACTGGAAGAGGGCATCATGCCGTTCTGGAAAACTGTGCTTTGTGAAGCGGTTGGAGAGAACCGCAGCGCGGCGTTGGGCACGGTCAACACATCTTGGACTTCATCGACCACGATGTCGGCGGTCGCGGTCATCCCCGGCCGCAGCAGCATCCCGGTATTGTCCACGTCAAGCATGGCCCGATAGCTCACGACTCCGTCGACGTTGATCGGGGCGTAGCGGATCTCGCGAATGACACCCGAGAACGGCCGTTGCGCCCACGCCTCGACAGCGAAGGAGGCCATGTCGCCCTCCTGCACGCTCCCGACATCGGCTTCATCTATATCCACCTGCAGGTTGAGCCTGGTTAGATCCTCTGCGAGCGAGAACAACGGCTGGCCAAGTCCGGCACTGGTGATCGCCTGGCCGGGATTCACATTGGTTTCCAGCACAATGCCGTCGATGGGTGAGCAGATGCAGGCCTTGTCGTAGTCATTCCGTGCCGCCTGCAGATCGGCCTGTGCAGCCTGCAGTTGAGCCTCTGCGAGCGCGTGCTGCGCCTGGGCACGCTTTACCGACGAGGCAGCCAACTCCAGTTCGCGGACGGATACCGACTGGCCGGACGACAAGGCCTGGGTGCGGGCAAGTGCCGCCTCGGCATCGGCAAGGTTGGCCTCGGCCACGAGCAAATTGGCCTGCTGGCTGCTGACCATGGCGATTGCCCCGGACAAACGGGCATCGAGGTCCCCCATATCCAGCCGGGCCAGAACCTGTCCCTTCGACACCTGGTCGTTGGGGCGGGCACTCACGGATTCGATGGTTCCGGAAATCACGCTAGAGACGTCCACTTCGCCCGTCGGCTCTAGGGTTCCGGTGGCAACCACGATCAAGCGGATATCCGCTAGAGCGGCCGGCTCAGTGACATAGCTCCCGACGCTTCGGTCTGACGCTCCCGAAAACCACCACCACCCCAGCAACGCCGCCACAATCGCGGCAGTGGCAAGCACCAGCCACACCACGCGGCGACGGCGGTCGCCACGATGACTTTCTTCGGCGAGAACCTGCGCGACATCGGGAGCTTTTTGGAGCATTGGTGAGCCATCAGGTTCGTGTAAACAGGCGCCCCGCGTCTTCCCCGAACACTACTCCGCTTCCGCAGCCAGCCAGTTGACCTGGATCAAAAGGAGGCTAGTTGTTACCATCATAGCCCAATGCCACCGCGCAACGCGGTGTTTCGATCAACTGCGGTCTTGGTCATCCTCGCGGCTCAATCGAGGCGGAAATTTGACTTGCCTCGCCGCCAGATCGGCTATCCCCAGTCGATCCGGGTCGATCAAGGCTCCGAGGTTCATCTCGCGCGATCTGGACCTATAGGCCTACCAGAAGTGCGTCGCACTCGACTTCAACCGGGCGAGAAAGCCCACGGATAATGCCTTCATCGAGTCCTTCAACGGTCGAGTTCAGTCGCAACGCTACTGACCAGCAATACATCGTCACATACTCGATACTGGGACCATCACTTCATTCCTGCGCATGAACCATGGCGTCCATGGGGGATCGTATCGTGCAAGCAATGGTTCGCCGATCGGCGCTAGCTCACGGTTGCGCAGCAGTGCCTTGAGCTTCGTGGTCTGCTGCGCGACACGCTCGTCGCCAGTCAGCCCAGAAAACTTTAGAACTGCCATTCTATTCGGCGGCATCGACCTGAGTTGCACACGTTTGTCATTGGGGGCTGGCAGATCCTGCATCGCGTGCTCACTCGGCATCGTGAACTGAACTGTCCACCTACCCTCTTCCCCTGCAAGCGTTACCGGCGCTGTCATGGCAATCTTGCTGCCCTGCACCTGAGCTTGCGAAACGGGGGCAGTCATCGCGATCTTGCTGTTGCCAGCGTTCCCGCCAAAGATGTAGCCAGCCAAGAGACGAAAGCCGTTGTTCGATGCGGCCCTCCTATCCCCCCCGACGGTGACCTCAGCGACAACCAGACCGGGATAATCTCGCAGTTCGAAATCACCGTCGGCTCTCACGATCTGGAACTTGGGTTCCTCAACGGCCACAACGTCACCTCTGTAGGTTTCATGTCCCCGATCGCAAATCTACAATCGAGGAACCACCGCTTATGTAGGGCAGTGCAGGCTATTCACCAACCGAAGCTCTCCCCTCACGATCACCCTTGCGCTGGCGGAGGGGGCGAGTTGATCATCCGAGAAAATTTTGGCTGCGCACCGAAACTGAACGCGCGGCTCATACGTATCTGCCCGTACTGCAGGTTGAAAGATCAGCTTGCGTCACCTTTTCCCGGGAGAAACCAATGAAGTTCCTCAAGCCCTTCGCTATCGCGTCCATGCTCGCATTCGCTCCTGTTGCTGTGATCAGCCCGGTACAGGCTGCCAACGTCGTTGAAACCGCAGTTTCTGCTGGTTCGTTCGGCACGCTCGTCGCTGCCGCTAGCGCAGCAGGTCTGGCAGACGCTCTCGCAACAACCGCTAACATCACTGTTTTCGCCCCGACAGATGCTGCTTTTGCGGCGCTCCCCGCTGGAACTGTCGATGACCTTCTGAAGCCCGAGAACAAGGATAAGTTGGTTGCGATCCTTACGCTCCATGTCCTCGCTGCCAAGGTGATGGCCGGCGATATCGCCGAGGGCACCACGGAAGTTGGAACGCTTAACTCGGCAGCCAAGCTCACGATCACCAAGGACGCCGCTGGCGTGAAGGTGTGCGCTTCGAATTGCGCAATGGTCGTCACTGCAGACGTCGGCGCCGACAACGGTGTCATCCACGTCATCGACGCGGTCCTGCTGCCGTAAGCGACTACCCTAAGTCCTTCCTTCTAAGGGTCTCGCTTGATGAGGCGCAGCTCGAAAGGGTTGCGCCTCATTTATTCGGGATCAGCAGTTTTGATGACGCGTGAGGCATTACTCTGATTGCGTTGCGCGGGGGACGACTTCACTGCGCTGACACACAGCAAATTGCCGATAAGGAAATAGGCAAGTGGCAGGCACGCAAGATAGGCTATCGCTAAGACATTGATATTAAATGTACAATTAGTTCGCAGTGGCAGTTCGGGCACTGCCACGGCGCGTTCTGGGCCGCACCGCCGTTCAACAACTGGCAGGCGCCCTGCCCCCTCAGGCTGTACCAACCGGCGGCGGGAGACGGCGGCGGCGCTCGTTGAAGGCGAGGATCAGGCCTGCCGCAACTACCATCGCGGCCCCGACATAGACCAGCGGCGCCGGCTGCTCGGCATAGAGCAGGAAGCCGAAGATGAAGCTCCAGCAGAGCGCCGAGTATTCGACGGTGCCGAGCACGCTGGCCGGCACCAGGCGGGCGGCATCGATCAGCGCATACTGGGCGACCAGCCCCAGGATGCCGGTGAGGACGACGAAGGTGATCGCCCGGGCATCCATCGGCACCCAGAACGGCAGCGCGAAGCCCGCGAGCACCACGACGTAGAACAGGTTCATCGAGAACACGAGAACCAGCGAGCTCTCGGTCTTGGACACGGTGCGCATGACGATCATCGCCACCGCCCACAGGAAGGCCGCGCCGAGCGCCATCAAGGCCGGAATGCCGATGGTGATGCCCGCCGGGTTCATCGCCACCACCACGCCGAAGAACCCGATGGCCGAGGCACCGACCCGGGCCAGCGTCAGCCGTTCCTTGAGGAACACCACGGCGAGGATCACGGTGATGACCGGGGCAACGTAGTAGAGCGTCGTCATCTCGGCCAGTTGCAGGTCCTTGCCGGCGGGGTAGAACATGCACCAGGCGGCGAGCGTCAGCACGCCGCGCAGGATCAGCATCGGCTTGTTGGTCGATCGGGCGAGGCCGCGCACCATCCCGGCGCGGCCGATGGCGAGGCAGATCAGCGTCACCACCACCGACCGCACGAACAGGATCTGCACGACCGGCAGGTCGTGAATCACCCCTTTCACCAGTGCATCGTGCACCGCGAACAGGGAGAAGGCGGCGACCCCGAGGACCATGCCCCTGAGCGACGCATTGTTGGACAGGGCTGTGGGTGCGGACACGGGGATGCAGTCTGGCTGGAGATCGACAAGCTCTAGTGAGTCGCCAACCGCGCCGCCAGTGGCGGCGTGTCACAGCGCGGTCGATTTCAGGTGCAGCTGACCCGCATCTCGGCGAAGCCGGCCGCATCGGCCGAGAACACCATGATGGTGCATGTGGTGCCCGCGAGCGCGCCGAAGCCGGTTTCGACGATGGTACCGGCGCCGATCACGTCGACGGTGTCGGCCGTGATCATCCCCACCTGAACCTGCTCCCTCGACTGGCAGAGCGGGTAGGTCTCGTTCGGGGTGACCATGAAGCGCGTGCCGAGGGGGATGCAGTCGGTGGTGGGCAGGTCGGGATCGATGGCGGCAGCCTGCGCCGGCACGTCGGCCGGAGCGGCAGCGGGATCGGCGGCGGGATCGGCGGCGGGCGAGGTCAGCAAGGTCAGGGCCAGGTCCTTCTGGACCTGCCAGTCGCTTTCGAGCCGCGCCATCCGGTCCTGCAGCGCCAGCAGGCCCTCGGCGGTGCCATCATCGGCTGCGGGTGCCGGCAGCGCTGCGGTGCCTTGTGCGAGCGCATCGATCGACGAGCGCATCGCGGCGATCTCGGTTGCGACCGCCTGTGTGCGGGCTTCTGCGCTCAACTGTGCCGTCACCGCACCCGCCAGCGCGATGAGGCCGACGAACGCGGCGAGGAACGGGATGACCCGGTCGATCAGGACCAGGCGGCGATAGCGGCGCATTGCGCACTCTCCGCGGATTGGCCGAAGCGGTATTCGCCGTCGCAGGCGGCAACCGCGGGCGGAGTGAATTCGGCCTCGAACAGGTCATGGCCCTGCTTGAGGTTGCGCCAGAAGCCGAGCCATGGGCTGCTCACCTGCTCGGCCAGCGCCGTCTCCGTCATGCGGAACGGGAACACCGCGACATCGACTGCATCCTGTCCCTGCCGGAGCGCCGCCTCGACCACGGCATAGACCTCGTCGACGCTTTCGTCGGTGATGGCGAAGCAGCCGACCGACGAGCAGCCGCCATGCACCATCAGCGCCGAGCCGGTGCGGCCGTGCTGGCGGTCGAAAGCGTTGGGGAAGCCGAGATTGAAGCTCAGGTGGTGGCGCGAACCCGGGTTCAACTGCTTGAGGCCGACGCGATAGAAGCCCTCGGGCGCCTGCTTGTCGCCTTCCTGCATTTTCGGGCCGAGCTCGCCGGACCAGGTGCAGATGTCGTAGCCCTTGAAAAGCGCATAGCCCCCGGTTTCGCGCGCGAGCCAGAGTTCCAGCCGGCTCTCGCGCTTGAAGATGCGGACATGCGCAGGGGCGCCGAGCGCGAAGCCGGCATCGGCCAGTTCGGCGTGCAGTGAGGTGCGGTCGAAGACCTGACGTTCGGGAATGGCTCGTGCCTCCGGCCGCTGCTGGCCAACATACCGATAGGCTGCGAGCCCGACCGTGCCCAGCCCGATCAGCGCCACGGCAAGAACCACCAGATGCTGCGGCCGGATGGCCATGGCAGGCTCAGACGCGGTTCGGGCGTGGTGCCGGGGTCGGTGCCTCGACGGCCGGATCGATCACCTTCTGCCCGTCGCCGCCGCCGAAGATGCCGCCGATGAAGCTGCCGATCGCCTCGCCGCGCGCCTTGGCGGCGGCGTCGGCCTCAGCGGCCTTCTGCGCATCGGCTGCTGCCTTGGCGTCCTTCGCTGCGAGTTCCGCCATCGCCTTGTCCATTGCTGCTTGGTCCGCCGCCTGTTTCGCCTGCAAGTCGGGCGATAGCGAGGCGACGTTGGCCGGGCAGGCGGCAGCGGCGTCGAGCGAGGAGCCGGACGGCACATCGAACACGTACTGCTTGTTGCAGACGTCCCAGGTCGGCGGGGTACGGGCGATCTCGAAGCGGTCGTAGCCGGCCTTGATGTTCTTCCAGAAGCTCATGTTCGGGCTCTGGGCATGCCTGGCGAGGTTCTCGGCCGTCATGCGGAACGGAAAGATCTGCAGCTGGAACGAGGCGTTGCCGCCCTTGAAGGTCTCACGGGCCAGCGCGTAGATCTCGGCGATCCCCTCGTCGGTCATGGCGTAGCAGCCGCGCGACGAGCAGTCGCCATGCACCATCAGATCGCTGCCGGTGCGGCCATGCACGCGGTCGAACTTGTTCGGAAAGCCGGTGTTGAACGCCAGGTAGTACTGGGAGTTCGGGTTCAGGAGGCCCGGCGTGATGGTGTAGAAGCCCTCCGGCGACTGGCGGTCGCCTTCCCTGATCTTGGGACCGAGATCGCCCGAATAGGCACAGATCTCGTAGGTCTTGAGCAGCTTATAGCCGCCGCTGGTCTGTTTCCAGACCTCCAGCTCGCTGGACTGCTTGAAGATGCGGATCATCATCGGCGCGCCGGGCGTCGAGCCGATCGAGCTGATCTTGCTGACGAGCGCCGATGACAGCGGCTTGATCGCCTTGGTGTTGGGCGGAGCGAGGCCGCCGCATGCCGAAAGCGTCACCGCGACGATCAGCGCCGCGAACGCGTATAGAATGGAGCGGAGCATCCTGCCCAAAATCGCCAACCCGAAAAAATGCCTGCCCGATGCCACCGAGGTACGGCGGCAGGGTTACCGGACGGTAACCGCGTATGGTTACTCAAACCCTTAGCCAGGGGGTGTGCGCCCGCCCCGGCATGGGTTCAAGCCAGATTGGTCCCCATGGCGAGGAACTTGTCCCGCCGATGCTCGCGGATTTCCAGCCGTCCCCGGCTGCTGAAGTCCGCAAGGAACTGCGTGATGGCGCGCGCGGTGGCGTTCATCACCTCTGTGTGATGCCGGTGCGCGCCGCCTGCCGGCTCGGGGATGATGCCGTCTATGATGCCGAGGTTCGTCAGGTCGGTGGCGGTGATTTTCATGTTGTTGGCCGCGTCCTGCGCCTTGGCGGCGTCGCGCCACAGGATCGAGGCACCGGCTTCCGGCGAGATCACCGAATAGATGGCGTTCTCCAGCATCAGCACCCGATTGGCGGTGGCGATGGCGATGGCGCCACCCGAGCCGCCCTCGCCGATGATGATGGCGATGTTTGGCACGCCCAGATCGAGGCTGCGCTCGGTCGAGCGGGCAATGGCCTCGGCCTGCCCGCGCTCCTCGGCGCCAATGCCGGGATAGGCGCCGGCCGTATCAACGAAGGAGATCATCGGGATGTCGAAGCGGTCGGCCATGTCCATGATCCGGACGGCCTTGCGATAGCCCTCGGGCCGCGCCATGCCGAAATTGTGCTTGAGCCGGGTCTCGGTGTTCGAGC
>QLAH01000920.1_pt1 | contig 10343 bp, 6 predicted proteins | sample 4693081 | NCBI WGS metagenome assembly QLAH01 (sample SAMN09425401, study PRJNA476045) | Lake water metagenome, whole genome shotgun sequencing project.
CTGATGTTACGGTCCGCTCGTACTCTCGGGCTGACTTGTATCATTATTGCATAACTAGTGCCGAACTATTGAGGGGCGTGCTAGCAAATGAAAGATTACAAGTTCTTAGTGTGATGCAGGTTATAGATAGAGATTTCGATATAAAGGAAGACTACGTCTTAGTGGGTGTGCTGTACAAGATAACCCACTGTCGACATGACCTCAAGGAGGGTTCAGAAGCAGCGACCGCATCATATAGTGGTTTTACCCAGTCGGACAGAAATAGAAAAGTTCAAAGAGAATACGACAGGATGTTTATGTTTGCCGACGTAGGTGGGAGAAGGAAGGCTACTACGTTTTGTTACATCAGTAACACTGCCGAGGAAGGAAGAACCCTCCTCACGTATCTGCAGACAGAGTCACACATCGGAATAGGAAGGGCTTTCGTGGTAATCAATCCTACCATTGTAAAGAGGTCGAAGGTGAAGGAGCAGATGGTTACAGTGGAGTGCAATGTCCCCCTGATTCCACTTTCCACGCTCTTCAATCGTAAGGTGTCCGTCTACAAAATGGAAAAGCCTGCCACTCATTCGTGTGACAATGTGTTCTGTTATCAACATCAGGAAATTATGATTGTTCGTCCGGAGTTGATTACCAACTTTGTAACTAGACGACCAAGTTGTAACGGACATCTTTGTGACAGGAAAGCAGATTACCAAGCCAACGAGGCATGTGGATGTTTCAGCATTGGAAGTAGCAACATTTTTCCTGTGGTTCTTGAATATTCTATCTACATGAAGGTCGTGGAACTAGCTGAGATGGATTACACCATCGACAAAGAAAGATCGCTTAGAACCACAAAGCTCTTTGTGAACGGGCTGGCAAATGTTGGTGCAGTAAAATTTTCTACCCTTCCAGAAGAAAATATGAAGCTGAAACGAGCTATTAATCAATGTGTGGATTACATCAACAGACGGGGCGGATTTACAGTGATAGGCACCGTGTCTCTGGGCAGAATAAGGGACCCAAATAATCCCTCTGTGATGGTGGATTCTGACGTACCTACATACCATTTGTGTTATTTGTTTCCGACTAACCAAAGGATCATCGACGGGTCGGAGTATGGATCGTTGATGTACCAATTGAAGGACTGAGAAACTATACGATAAGGTAAGGAAAAAGGAAGGGACGGAAACGAAGGAGAAAAGATGGAAAGCCGGGCGACGACCACCCTGTGAGGGAACCCGGTCGTGCCCGGCGGAGACTTTCAACTGCAGTTTTCGATTATAAAAACACTCGTGCTGACGACGCAAAATCAGACAGTTAGCACATAGACAGTGACAATATTGTAGACATTAAGATGAGTTATTACATTAAAGTGTTCGAGGTTCGGAAAAGAAAAGGAGATTGGAGAATTTACATACCGCTGTGATGTCGAGGTGAAATACTTTAAAGTAGTATTCTAGTATAAGGCTGGTGATATTATCAATGACCTCGCTGTCAGTTAGACACTCTGTTATTTGAGTCATTACACCAATTAAGTCTTTTCCTCCCCTAACCTTGGTTTTTGAAAGTAACTTTATACAGAGCTGAAGTGTCGCGATGGTTTTGATTTTTCTTGATTTTGGGGGGGGGGGAGGGGCTCACAACGAGCACCTAATTGTTTATTTTATTTTTTACCACATCATCAGTTGTGTACAAGTAGAGATGATTGATGCGAGAAACAGATCTGCCGTAATCTGCTGAATAAAATAGTACTAACTATTTTTTTTATCTAAAGGCTTTGTCTGTTAGCTATATAGTAATTTCCAATAAGGTCATTTTTCTTACAATTCTTATAACTATAAGAAAATGTCGAAAAGAAAAGAAAAGTATAGTAACAGTAGTGCTCTTTTTCATTGCGAAAACTGTCATCGTAGTAACAGGAATGACACAGTTAATTTGAGTAGGCATAAAATTTGATCTAGTCAACACACATTGTGGTTTCTGAGAAAAGACGATTTAGGATCTGATAAAAAATGTCTATTATGTGAGGTTTGCATCCATAATGATCGTCCATGGACGGCCTTTATTTGGAATTTATTACGACAGGAATCAACGGTCCGTATAATGTGGAAATTCTTACCAATTGTGTGGAGGGAACAGTGGAAGGAAGAAGTAAGCAATATTCATGGAGAATCTGTTCTTGTTGATATCACTGATACCTTGTTTGTAGAAGATATGACAGAGGGAAAAACGATATATCACAAAAACATGGACCTACAAAACCTTGAAAGCACTAGCTGGGAAAACTTTGTCAAATGTTTTGAAAAATACGTCGCCCTGCGAATAGTCAGATGTCCATGTGGGTGTTGTGAGTCTTTGAATAAGGTGAATTTAATTCCATATGATGTTGTGGTATCCCACTACATCAAGAAAAGCATTCCTATGTACACAGACACCAAGGGGAAGGATAGGAAGTACGGATCAGTCCTACATATCATACACATGATGTGAATACACCAACACACATCTTACACATGTGTCTACAGCAACACCCATCATCCACATATGTTTATATATATATAACTCAATGATTTAGTAGATTAATTCCGATAGACTATCCTACTAGAGGTTTTTACCTCTTTAACGACGCCATACTTGATAGGCACTACTAGGTCCTATTTTGCAGAACGTCACACAGGCTACAGACCTATGCTGTTACACGATCTCCTCACCCGCACCTATTGTTGCGTAGGCTTATACAGCGGGCGGGGAGTCCTCTATCCGCAGAAAGAGGAATTAATTGGTGGCTGAATTCAACCAGTTTAACATAAATTGTTGTTGTTGACGCACAGACTCAGGTTGGCGGTACGCTCCTAAATCTGGTTCAGCTTCTTTAAAATCCCTGGCCGCCGCCATTAATTTTAACCACTTTGCCTTGGCTTCCCACGACCACCCTATCATCTCCCTCATGGAGGGCCTCTATGCCATCCTCATAGTATTCTCGGATGAGTGGATCGGTGGTGCGCCCTCTATCCCGATCGCGTTGTCCCCCTGTAGCATGGCAAACATGGTTGCGATGGAGCCACATATCCCACGCAATAAGAAAGAACTGTCTGATAACCACCGTTGTCCATCGCCTACTTTTCTTTTGGCTTCCCACTGATTGGAGGTATCGGTGTTGCACCTGATTCCATGACCAATGCCATTGTCCACGTACAAAAGCGTCCCATCCAAGTAGATCTCTCTGCAAAGCAGCAGCATGTTGCACGGTACGGCCACCGGGCAAAGTAGAAACTCCAACAGCAGTACCATCATGCCAAGAGGTCAAGATTTGTAGGATTGCACGACACAGACCAGGGTGCGTTTGCTCTTTCTGTAGAAATGCACGTAAATTGGCCATGTTCTCCTTCCATTTCTTCACAGCAGATGGAGCCCTACACCGAAGGACATGTGTTTGTGTTTCCGGAACCACGTCGCACCGCGGGCATTCCGCATGGTCTTGGTATTTCCGTTTGCACAGGACTTGAGAAGTGGGCAGGTGCCCAGTCACATACTTGGCATGCCACCGCCGAAGTCCAAGAGGAAGAGTCTGACGGGCCTTGGCAGCATCCTCCCACTGAATGTGGGTCTGAGCTACCTCTGTATGCTGCAGGCGATTCCTCCAATACGCAAGTGTCCGTTTTCCAAAGGTCCGTGTGTACAAATCCTCCACAGAGGTATGGTTCAGTTTCTCACCAGCCACCGCAATAGTCATAGATTCACCAAACAGTCTGTCGCGAGGTACCTTTGCCTGTGTCCTACAGTGCTGTCCAAAACGTTTCGCATTGGTATCACACCAGTCATTTTTCTGCGCCCACCAATCTAAACTAGTCCTTCCTTTCTCTCGCTGATGACTTTCTACCCAACGCCATTTGATCTCAATAGGTAACATCTTAAGGAGAGCGTCTGAGAATCACATTTGCACCATATGCACAGATTGTGACCAATGGCACAAATCTGTGGGTATCTACACACGTAACCACAAAATCGGTTGCACACCGCGCGCTTTGGTGCAAACGCGCCAATTTTTTCGAGGAAATCTATGCACGAATAATTCAAAAATTAGCGCGCAACTCAAGGCCCCTTTCCACGCACTTTGTTTACAAGTTCCAACAAATTCAAGCCTGGCGCAGCGCATAAATATATGCCTATGGATCGCGCAATGTGTTTCAAATAAAGGTCTAAATTAAGGCTACCCAATACCAACAATCTTTGCGTAAATTTGATTAAATTTTAAATAATTAGCGGGAAATTTATACCCCAGCTATAACTAATGATGCGTACAATAGGTCTGTGTCCAGGTTAATAGAGACAAGACCTCGGTGCAATCTTTTAAAGGATTTGTTGGAAATATTACGATAAGTTCGAGTTGATTGCTAGCCACTAGGGGGTAAATGTCGCTGGGTTTATAGGTAACGTCAGAAGTGGCGGCAACAATTGTCTCAAAACTTACTCATCTTCGTCATTATCACTTCCAGATTGGAGTTCGTTTTCCTCACTGCTGCCACTATGATCACTACCCTCCTGCTGGTGCTCATCATCGCTTGGATTGTCACTCTTCTCTGCCTCATCCCCTTCAGCAGGACCATCATTGGCAGAATTGTTGGCTTCCTTACCACTAAATAAGTTGAAACCGATAGCAGCATCCCAGTCTATATCTGCCTCCGATTCCTGTGCAACGGAACGTTTTGCGACCAGGTCCTCTACCTCCGGATCCTTAGCCTCGATGGAATAATCAGCTCGGAGGGACCTCCAGATAAGGTCCTCCATTGCACGAGTTCCACGACGGTTACGTGCTGCTTGGACCATTCCCACCCACTTAATAAACAAAAGTTTGCCCTCCTTTGTCCAGCCGCCACTAACACTAGACCCTGCGTCGGATTTGGTGTACTTAGTTTCCCATTCTTTGGTATGGTAGTAGATAACCTTTTGTGCCTTACCACCTTTCTTCCTGATGACTGTGGTCAGAGACCAACCTTTGTCGGTCTCACCCTCTTTGAGAGGGGGTACTTTGTACGTTTTTGGCTTCCTTTGGATGGGAATCTTTGGGTGAATTAGCTCCAAATCGTAACGAAGACGCCAATATTGGTAGTTGTTGAGGAAATTAACAACGATGAACGCCTCCATCTGAGGGGTGATAGGACTCTTTTTGTCGGAAACAAGGGTGTAGTACTTGGTGCTGCTTTCCCACAACTTGGTCCCCGACGGGCAGCATCGGCCGAGGAGTATGTCCCAATACCACTTGAAGAGGTCAATATTTTCCTTGACTTCGGCCTTAATCGAGGCATTCGCCTCCTCACCAGGGGATAAGAAGAGCTTGATTGTGCGGTCGGCAATGTTCTGAATCTTGACAAGGGAGGGGAAGTATCCACTGTTGTTTCTGGCGTATTCGTAGACAGACTTCTTCAATTGGCCACCAATGTAGGTCCTAGTGCCGTTGTAGGCACTACCACAGACGTTGCCGCGGGTGTTGATCCATTGGTTCATATCATCAGATTCAGGGGAAGGGCGTGGATCGAGAGATAGGTAGATTTTCTCCATCACTCTGTTCCAAATTGGGGTCCCAGCAGCGGGCAAGAAGATGGTGGCACAAAACGTGTGATGATTGATAGCCTTTTGAATAGCTGCCATTTCTTCCTTGGTAACCTGGTCCTTTGTCAAGGCTTTAGCACCAACGTTGGATGGAATCGGGGGGTCCTTGGGAGGTTTTTTGGCGGTCGACGACTCCTTAGGAGGTTTTTTGGAGGTCGTTGATGCCTCTTCTGCCTCGTATTGAGCCAACTTTCTCTTCAATTCTGCATTTTCCTTGTCAAGGCGATTCTGGCTGGAGGCCTTACAACCTGAGGATCCGGACTTACGAGATCCGGATCCGGACTTACGAGATCCGGATCCGGACTTGTTACGGGTTGTAGGGGGCATGGCGTGGGAGTATCGGCTGGAAGATGATGATAAATTTGTCGGTGTGTCGGTGTAACTTCTTGAGTGGTTATCACACCCTGGAGACGTCACTACCAGCAAACAAAGCAACAACAATAGGAAACACAAGGACAAGAACAATGACAAGTTAGGCGTTAGTTTGGTATGTTAGTAGGAGATAGTTTAGGAGATAGTTTGGTAAAGAAGCATCCAATAACAACAACAACAACAACCACAAGATGAGCAGCACTCACAAAGATCGATTATTCGATTTTATGAGGAAAGTACCCACGATTTTGGAATAGATTGAAACGAACGATTTACGCGATAGCACTAGATAATAGAGTGAAAACGTGTTAACTCTATCTTGTTGATGTCCACTCCATCCATTTCGACTCCTATTGATGTCGGTCCACGTTGGTTGGAGTAGAATTTGGGGGTAAATTCCACGATTTTGTACCTACCACTAGAACCGCTGGAATCATCGCCGTCATGTTGTGCTAACTGGTACCGAATTTGTACAGGATTGGCATTGATTCTGTTGCTGTGGCTAGAACCTAGTCCATGGCGACGTCTTATTGATGGCATGGTTGGTATTTTTTGGTTGTAAGCTAATAATGAGTTGATAGGTTACATTGTTTTTGTTCATTGCACGTTGCCCTCTCAATCAGCACAACGTTTTGCAATAACTTTGCGCAATTGCCGGTCCTTGGCAGGGCCAGCTCGATGAAGGATTTCATTCAAATGAACGTCTTTGGCAAGGCCCGCGCCCCCATACGACCACGTAAGGTTCTCCGAATTTGTACGTAACCCGAATATAGACCTAACCCTACCCGTAAAGTGAGAGCCTAAGGCGGCGATAGATACATAAATACCACTTAGTGGTTGCTTAATCATTACAAGTTATGGTAGTAAAAACGTCTAACTTTTTGGGTGATCCGACTGTCTTTAATAGGTTTCGTATGGAGCATCTAGCCATTTGGTAAAGTCTTCCCCCCACTTGGTAACATTCCGGAGCATTAAATACCTATTAGGTAGCCGGCTGCCCATGTCTGGAACCACGACAACAGGCTCAAGAAAGGCATCAACGTCTGCTAAATAGAACTTCAATTTGGTAACACGATTGTGCTGCATACCTCCGACTTCTTTCGTAATACCTATAAATATTTCCGATTTAGGGCCTGAACCACCAGCTGAACGGTCCTGCACAGCACTCTCTACTATGGCATAGACGCTGGGTGGAATTCCACTCAATCCACCACAAACCACGTTGTTATTCTGGGGTAAGGTCTCAAGATTGACAAAACCCCATATTTTCGCAGGTAGATAGCCATCATCTCCCCAGTCTACTATCACCCAATCGCGCCATGGTGCCCCACTGTACATGGGGGAACCACGGTACAACACACCGTTTAGCCAGATCGTTGTTCGGACCTCCAGGTTGGGGATGAATTCCTGCACGTTCTGGCATAGATCGGCAATAAAATCCACATAGGATTGCTCAATTCGGACCACCTCAGCCGTATCTTTAGACCTTTGGTCTAACTTTTGGAGTGTTTTCGCACCCAACTCATCACAAATAATCACGTACCTACCTCCGTGTGGGTACGAACTTTTGAGTTCATCCGTACCAGTGTCTTCCGCCATCTGCGCGGACTGACAAGAATATTTCCAGGGACGTTGTCCCTCATCGATCTCCTTTAACGCCAAATCCAGGGCTTTGACCTCCGTTAGGCGGTTACCAACTTGTTCGTCGAAGTATTCCTTCCGTTTCTGTGTCACTTTGGCAGCAGCTTTGGCTGGCTTATGTCCGGATTCGTCGGAACCCGTGTCATAATTCATGGGAACACCGAAATTAATTATGTCATCCGCCATGTGAACTATGCCATGGAATTTCATAATCTTTAGCCCCATACCGGCCTGTCGATTGGCCGTACTTTGGACCATGTGCATGATGAATCGGTGCTTCTTCTGCGCACGGTGGACGTGTTTGTGAGAAATCTTGTCGCTCTTTAGCCAAGATTCCCACATCAAAAGGGTCTCAAGCATGGAAATCCAGTCCTCCGTCACAAACGAGGACTGCCTGTGGCCTTTCAGGAGGTCCGACCCTTTCGTCGAGACAAGAAGGGTTGCAAGGATTAACAACACTCCAGGGTATTCTTTGGCCGTAAGCTTCCCCTGTTGAATTCCATTATGGAAACTCATTTTGGGCATGTTACGGTCGCTTTGCCGGGAATACAGCTCCCCATATTTGACTGCCATGGCATTAATTTCGGCCGCCACCTTCGACTTATCACCTATCTGCTCAAAAAAACAGTCACGGACGTACTTGAAAATACCAAGCAACAGAGCATGTAACATCTCTAAAGGGCAAGAACCATGCACACCTTCCTGGCTATGGGCCCCAAATCGGAGTCCATGCCACACATTCTCAATGGGGTGCTGAGATAGGGCCCTCAAACCATCCAAGTCTCCATCTGCAACCAACTGACGGATCATCGGGACCGTCTTCTTCTCGTGATCTGCACGTGGGTCGTCGGATTCGGTGGTAGGGCAGCAGCAGTATCTGCATATTTGGCTCACATTCATACCTCGCGACGTGTACTTTCCGGCCAAACGGTCTGCCTCCTCCGTATCGCACTTGATAAAGTGTACGTATGGTACAAATTCAACACCTTTGTACTCCTTCCCACGGTACATCAGGTCCCATTCAAAACCTTCCTCTTGTATCGCAATAAACTCCTCAAGAATTTTGGACAAAATCGTGTGGAAATCCTGCGCCGGAACACCTGATGATAGGTTCAAATTGCCCTCCGTACCTAACAATTGGGAGGTCGGGTTAGCAGAATCCACATGTCCGGACTCCATAAACTGACGCTTGCCTCTTGACTTATCCTTCCAAATGGCAGGAATGTAACCAAGTGTCCTCCACATCTCAGGTCGAGATCTGGCCCGTCGGTTGAAAATTCCAAACGTAAACTTTACAGCTGTTATGGGCAAATCCGAAAATTGGGCCGTTGCTGCTCCATCAATATAAAATATCACCGGAAGTAATACCTGTTTGCCAGGAATCTTTACGTACTTCCTATAAGATTCGAGGTAAGCAGCCCCTGTATTTATATCAGACACGTACTCCAAATCACCTGGAGGCTCAGATAATGGGTTGTCATTGTGAAATAAGTAATCACTGTCCTTTATTGAGGGGTCTGTCAACAAAGATTGGATGCACCATTTGGCACTGTTGGTAACAATCTTGGCGTTTGCACAGGAATTTGGGAGCGTAACATTATAAATAATGTTGGTATTATGCGCCATATTGTAACGCTTTTTCAACTTTTTTAGTAGTGAGTTCCGGTTTATGATGGGCTTCGTACCAATCTGTTGCCTCTTCAATACGTCCAAATGCCATCCCATTACCGCCTCGTACATACCAAGAGGGGCGCCGGATTGCCTCAACATATGCAATAATGAAATGGCATTCACCTCCAAAGAGGAGAACAAACCAAACGATTTACTGGCATGTTCTACATATTTTTGGAAGTCCTCTTTGATGGATTTGTTGCAATCGGTGGCGGAATCCTGTTCTGAAGAACTGTCTTCTTCATACCCGCCTCCACCTCCGAATTCAAAATCACTTTCCTCCAAATATTCGTCTCCATCAGAACCATATTGATACATAGGCATGCCCAAAATTGCAGGTGGCTTTCCATCTTTTTCCATAATACCCATGTCATCTTGTGGCAGTTCGTCTTCTTCCACAGAACATTTATGTCTTTTTCGGGGTACAACAATGGTAGTAAACGGGAGGTACTTTTCAGCAGTTTTGTACCCAATCCCATCTTCCAGTAGGTATAAACGTTGCTTTTCACTACATGATTGTGTGCTCTTTATGTGTTGAGTCAGCCCCCTTTGACTCTCACAAACTTTGCCACAATACCGACACTTCAAAGGCATGATGTTGTTCTTGTTGTTGTTGTTATCACCGAATTGGTGATTCTTCGTGTACAGGAGGACCAACTTTGAGGCACACTGTTGTTTATTTAGCGCATCGTGAGCACTATGTTTGGTATTGATTTTGCAGCCATTTAAGGCAGATTGAACAAACGTTTCCACAAGATTTGGACATACAAAAAAAGATGACGTTGCGTAAATACTCCAAGTGTAGACGTAAGGTTGGGAATGCTTCAGTGGGTGACCCCTCAATCATACGTGCGCGTCAGTGGGAAACCTCAAAATATAATTTGATTGGTCACAATTTGTGCCTGTGCGCCGAACGGATAATTTTTGTCGCGCGATTTGGACCTATTTGCGCGTGAGAAGGAGCCACTTCTAGGCATTATGTCGACCTATGGTCTAAAAGTAATTTTCAGACGAACTTACCTAAATCATCAGTTAGCAGAGGTGGTTGGTCTAACATTGGCATC
>QLAH01000921.1_pt1 | contig 10334 bp, 11 predicted proteins | sample 4693081 | NCBI WGS metagenome assembly QLAH01 (sample SAMN09425401, study PRJNA476045) | Lake water metagenome, whole genome shotgun sequencing project.
AGGACCTATCAAAAGAAGATTATTCTTGCACACAATGTTAGCTTCAATAATATAGCCTAATCTAAGAGTCTCAATAGTAGGAATAAACTTATTGAAAAATGATCCTTTCTTTTTGAATTTTTAATCTTCATCAACAAAGTTTTTATATGTTCCCTACAAAGTTAATCAATTTATTTTACTTTTAGATTGTCCCAATGAAGCCATTAATTAGTCTCAAGATCAAAATAAACTTCAAAAAGAGTGTAAGATGGAGGTATCGGACTTAAGAAATAAGGAGGCTTCTCTGTTTCTTTAAACTCAGTAGTTGGTTCAAATACATTTTTAGCTTCATTCCCTTGCTTTCCTGGTATAGATTTAGCAGGATCTTGCTTGTTAACTATCTTATTTTTAAGCTGTGCTATGGTAGAAATCTCTTCAGTATTGCAAAGAATTTTTCCTCTAAGTTGTCTATCGAATTCTTTTCTGACATTTACTTTGAGGATTGATCCAAAAGCCCATATGATGCTGAATAGGAAAAAACTCTGAATCCACATCAATTTATTTCTCTTAAATTGTAAATAAATACTAATTCTTACAAGAGCATTTTAAAATCTAGCATCTATATAACAGAACTAAACATGATATGATCTTTTGCCCATTACTGTACTAAGCTTTGTTGATAAAGGATTAGCATCCTCATTCTAGTTGTCATTGAAAATGGTGAAAGCAGCTGACTAACTTGAGTTAAATTTATCACTTCTATAGTCATTCAAGAGAGAGTTCATAAATCTACAAAAGTTCTTGATTGCCCATTTTTAGGAGACTGGATAGATCTTAAAGTTTAATAAGGACTAATCTTACTAAGTTTGCTTGATGAATGAAATTCTCCAATATTTCTGGAATAAAGTAGTTGCACATCAAATCTATTTCTGGAAGACATTCATCTAGGAAGCTAGGTAGAGTCTTCATCCATTTATTAATGATGCCTTTTAGAGGAATAATTTCGTCTTTCATATAAATCATTGCACATCTTGAAATAGTTGCAGGTGTACAATTAGACAAATCTTCAGCTTCAATTATGATAGTCATAACACCAGTCATCTATAAATTTATTTGAGAGTATCTTACCTTAATTGTTTCTCCAGTACTAAGAGTTAGTTTCTTATTGTCATCCATAACTGAATTCAGGTTTTCAACCCATACTGGATCAATAGGTCCATCAAAAGTTACCCATTTTCTTCTCTCACTGATATCAGTAGAACAAGTTCTCATTACATTAGCCATAATGCCATCATTCCAATCATGACTAACTTCATCATAAGTTCCCATAAGCTAGCCAAGACTTATACTTTTAGGATTTATAGTATAAGTAATGACTCCTTTATTCCTGCATTAAGCTCTTATCATTCTCACTTCATCTTGTGTAAGTTCTATTCCATCACCTTTATCAGCATCATTTTCGTCAAAAGAAGAATCCTAATTTGCAATGCCTAGTCTTTTAGCTTTCTTCATTTTATAATCTTGGATTCTTTCTTCTGCCTCATTATCCCTACTCTTATTAAGAGTATCTTGGAGTATTTATATACTTGTGGTTTTACCAGTGAGAGTGCTGCCTACTACCATGACTCCATGTCTGATCATTACACTATCATATAAATGCAAGATTCTTTGTATAATATCTGAAGTTACTTCTAGATTCTTATTCTTCAGTTATTGTTCAACTAAGTTTCTCAATGATCCATATTTAACATTAGCTTTTAAAGCATCAGGGAATATGTCACTTGTAATACCTTGCCATATTGCAGTGTCTTGTTAATGCAGCTTCGGAACATTTGTATCATTTACAGCTCTAAGGACAATGAACTCTTCAATCTTTTCTTCATCTTCTACCGCTTGATCTTCATCAAGACCAAGTACTTTCATCAATTTCTTTGTTTGTTTTGCGTCGTCTTTATGCTCAGAAATAAACTCCATGCGCTTATTCATCATTTTCTCAACTTTTCCTCTTAAGAATCTTCTTCTTTAAGCTTAATACTTGTTTGCACTATTTTAGTTTCTTTTATAGAGAGATTAGAATTTAAAGAAATCACTGTTAAGAGTATATAAAGCATCTTAATTATTAGCATTATCATCAGTTTCTTAAAGAAATTATGAGTCATCAGTATTAAAAGCTTTTACCTTAACATTTCCAATGAAAAATTTCTGATTTTTCTAGCTGTAAAAATTATCACTATCAACTGATAGACTTCTTTCAAAAGCCAAACATGAATTAGATGCAATACTAGATTCTGAATCTTTTCTATTACTCTAGTTAATTTTCTTCATCAGCGACTTACTAAGTTAGCTATTCTTTTTTTCTTTGAGCTTTCTTGATAATTTCTTGAGGCTCAGCTTACGTTTTACAGTTGAATGGTCACTTAATGTCATGGATGATTCTCCTTTACGTCTAATTGAACTTTCCTCGCCTTCATTTTTCTTCTTTTTCTTCCCTTCTTTTATTTTGAAATCTGGCTCTATTACTCCAGATGCTTTCAACTTCATAAGTCCAGCGATCTGTAAAACAATTTTGATGCTTCTCAGTCCAAAATCATAATGAACTTAATTACTAAGCTGTTATTTGGCTAGATTAAAAGCTCTAACAATCTTTCGGGCAAGAGGCTTGGCTTATAGAAATCCAAAACTGTACAGCAATATTTCTGATATAAGCACTGAATCAGGAACTATCATGGCTACTGGCCTAAATAGAGACTTCAAATTATCAGGCAATTCAGTTCTTCCAATATACTAAGGATTCATAGTAATGAAAATAGCACAGTCTTTATTAAATTGGATTGGAGTATCTTCAAATAAGATTTAGCTTTTGCTCTCCCTTATAGCTCCTTGAATGATAATTATAATCTGCGAGATTACTGAGAGAACAGATAACTCAATTCTATTAAACTCATCGAAGCAACTCCAGGCGCCACTTGTAGCTAGACCTTTAAAAAACTTGGTCATTGCTATATAGTTAAGAGAGCTTGAGCAATTGAAGACAAAGCATTGTTTAGCTAAACATTTGGATAAATCTTTAGTCGTTTCTGTCTTTCCAGTTCCAACTGGACCCTCTGGAGATCCTCCATAATTGAAGTGAAGGGCCATAAAAAGAGATCTATAGCATCTATCTGTTAAAGGTGTAATGACTATTCTTTGTGTGTTTCCTAAGTATTCATAACCATATGGTCTTTTGGCATCTATCATGCTCACATTAAGCGTGTATACTTCTTGTTGCTTGAAAGACTCTAACTCTTACTCTTTATCAACTTTAAGAGGATCTTGAATTAGCATAGTTGAATCAAAGTGTTGTTATCTTGAACTTAATTATCTGCTCTATTATCTTGATGATTAGCTATCAAATGAAAGTTGACTTTTTTGGCTTTTTAAATTATCTTAGATATCATCTTTCTAAGAACCTTTGGCTGTTATTGATCCTTCTTATTCTTTTTCATCATTTAGGAAATTCAGATTTCTCCTTCTAGCTTTCTATATTTTGTAATCGTATTTCATTTGTAGCTTCCAAAGAAAATCGGATGAGTATCTCACATCTGACTCAATCATGTGCTTTAAAGTGTCTCTTGCATGAACTCTATTAGTAAGCAAGCTTGTTATGGTTGTCCTTGCATTATAGTCAAGCTTCATTCTTATCATTTTAGTTAATGTCTCAATTTCAAACAATACTTACTTCTGTATATCTTTAAGTCTATGTACTTCTCCAGATTCAAAAATCTCTGTCAGGGTTTCCGATAATACGATACTCATAACTACAACTATAATTTGGCCTTGCCAAGCTTTCACCCAGCTCTAGAAATCTCTCATTCTAACATCAACTACTGACTGGTGGATTACATATTTTACAGATTCCTTCATCTCAAATTCTAAAGTTCTCAGCCAATTTTCAGCACTTTCAGTAGCTTAAATAGGGTGTCTAAGTTAGATATACTCATCTTCTTTGCTATAAATTCCTGTTATTTCACCATTGGGCTAAAATCCTAAGTAATCGATGCCCTCAAATATTTTATTCAGGAATTTCTAGACATTTCTAGGTTCTCTCATCTACCCAAGGATCTCAATTATTTCTTCATTTGATAGGAAATAAAATCTAGCAAAGTATTCTCGCTTAGACTCTAGATAAACTGAAAGTCCCTTAGTTATGCTTTCGAATTCTTTGTTAACATATTATAATTAAGTAATGAGACCATCTTTACGGCAATATCTCTAAACTCCAGAATCTATATTTATGTTGGCGACTTCTCTTTTATAGAAGTTATCTAGAGCTTGGAATTTGCTGGCTTCATTAGCCATTTGTTTAGCAATGTCTTCCTATTAAAAGATAGGCTCTAAATAAATCCAGCTTTTCTGTGCTTTCACCCATTCATCTAGTACATCCACAATAATTTTAAGTTCTTTCTCGACTCTTAATATCTTATCCATAAAGTACTTGGCATATTGATTCTATTTGAGAGCCAAAATCTTGATAGATGACTCTTCAAATATAGTGATTAAATCATCTATACCTTTGAGGATGAAAGTGCTTGTCTCCTTATATTTTAGAGGCTGGTATTCCATAACTCTCAATTCATGTTCTAGTGCATCTAAGGTTGTCTTTATAGCGTATTCCTTTATGGCAATTTCACTGATTCCCTTGATAATATCAAGTCTTTTGCCCTCAAACATTTACTTTTCAATTAACTTTTGGAGAGTAAGAGTTGTAGGGTCAACCTCAAATCCAAGTTACTTAGAGAGCATCTGCCAATGTCTCTTTTCAAGACCTTTAGATCTAAGTGATGTTATCATGGGCATATAGTCTTTGAACTTTTCAAGCTCTCCAATCAAGTAGGTAAGCATATCCATAGGCTCTTGATAGTTGCTGATATGTGTTTTTGAGATTCGAGTCAGCTACTTCCACCATTCATTAATGCTATCCTCCATGTGATCACTGTTTAGGTCATAAAAGCTTCCAAAAAGCCAGTCTAAAATACAATGATACTCAAAAATTTACTTTCATAAACTCTAGTATATTAAGCAGCAGTCTGCCATAAACTGATAAATGGTTTTATTTCACTTTGCAAACTGACTATTTATTGGAACTTTGTGACTCTCATATTCAATAACTTTTCTCTTCTATTGATTATTTCACATTCCTGCTCAGTTTTCTCAAGATCTTCCTTCAACTTCTCCATCTTATCAGCCACTATAAAAGATGAGTATATTTAATCTTACTTTCTAGAATCTTTTCAGGGACAAATAATTGATTGTTAGGATCGTCTTAATGCTAGCTTTTTCCAGAAAATACAGAGCTCCTTTTCCTCAATCCATGATCAGATGCAATATTTTTCAAAGAAAGCTCATGACTTTAAGGAAGTTTAGGTGTCTGAGGCTGAGTTGTAGGATTAGAGTTAATAAAGCCACTGTTCATAAGTATTTATTATGCTATATCTGGAGGTTGTTCAATTACTTTCTCTGAAGATGCATCTACCTAATCTAAATCTGAAGGTCCACGAGGAGGTTTATTCAATCCTACATTCTTAAATTCATCAAGATTGTCTCTGTAGGTATTTATTCTCTTCATAATTTTCTGTTTCTCTTTGTTCATCTACTCACTTAGCTTTTGTCTCTCATTTTCTAAATCTTGCTTTTTCTTTATTAATATAGCCCTTAGTCTTGTAGGATAGCTAAAAAGATTCAAATACTTCTAGAAATCAGCATCAAGGAGTCTTAATTAAATATTGTCAATAAAGTCTTTCCTATTTTTTATTAAATCAAGGAAATTTTCTAAGTCATCCAATAAATCATTAGGTTTTTAAATCTTATCTATATAATCTATGAGATGGATCACATCATCGATGGTATTGACATCCTCAGTTGACTTTTTCTCTATGTTTTCAAATTGAGTGAAAAGATTGTTCATTTTTGAAAGAAATTCTGATATTACAAACTTTGATAATGACTTTATCAATTTATCTATATGATTCTTGACTAACTACTTGAAAGTTGAGCAATCTAAAGCAACTATCCCAAAATCATATACATTGTCTACTTTAATTTGCACATTCCAAAAGGTATTCCTGAGCTCTTAGAATTTTTCAATATACACATCTTCAGTAATCTCAATATTCTTGTAAGCATCTTAGAGCAATTTATTTTCTCTATTCATATGGTCTTGATTGGCTTTATCTCCTTCTAATTTCTCATCAACAGACTCAATGTCAGACGCTGAATTCTAATCTTCAAAGCTTTTTTTCTTCATATCAAATATAAGCTAGTCAAAGTTCATTTGCAAGTACCACAAGTATCTTTGGAGCTTTTATACTTTCTTGTCAGGCTTGCTTTTCATAGCATCAATAATTATGTTTACCATTCTGATGAGCTACTCAAACTTTCTATCTTTTTCAATGTCTGGTTGTCTTAAAGTATTTTTCTTTAGTTTTAGTTATGGTACAACCATCTCGTCTATTCTTCTTATTCTAGAAACTGAATTCACAAATAAATCTATTAGTCCTTAGAAATCAGTCCATACATCTCCAAGAGCAGGCTTTGTTGAAATTTCATAATTATATCTAATGAGATTTTAAGCAATTATTGAAGTTCTCTAATCAGAAAAGCCTACTTTCTTAGTTGTTCCTGAGCCATCATTCTATTTCTCTTATTTCTGAACCTCCGTTTGAATAGCTGACTTTTTAATCTTAACTTCTACTTTAATCATAGGTTTTGAGTTCATTAGGACTTTGAAGTAATCATATTAGTATTGCTTAAATTGATTGGAATTTCTGAAATCATCATCTCTCATTGCAAATTGAATTAAGAATTTAAGGTAGCTCTCCAGAGTCTGTTATAACTTGTCATATAGATTCTTCTCCTAGAATAATCTGATTAGTTCAAATAGCTTTAGGACATAAGGATTCAGAGTCTTTCTTGATATCTCTCTGCTATTCTAATCGAATTCTTTATCTACTATCTTTTCTACTTTCTTGGCAATATTCTCAGTCCATCTTACTTCAAGAGTCTCTTTAAATCTTTTAGCTATTACCCTCTAACTCTTGATAAAATTTGCCATCTGTACTGGAAATTATCTAAGTTTAACTTTGTACTTCTCAGCAGATTTTCCAGAAAACTCTTATTAGGTCAGAACATACATAAGTAAATTTTAGCTAATTGGAAAATCAAAGATAGGAGTCTTCACTACAATCTCTTCATTTTAACTGATCAAGAATTGAATTGCATCGATGAAGCTTTTTTTGCCTACTATTGCATAATTAGATAAAATCAGTCTAGCATCATCTCTATTTAGCATCTTTTCTAGTTTTTTACCTGGCTCTTCATAAGCTTTAAGAGCATAATAAGGTGAATTAGCTTGTTTCTCTTTTCCTTCGAAGTCATCTTCAATCTAGTATTGAGCGACTATACGAGTGATATAAGGATCTCCAATTTGACTATATATCACTGACTTCAAAATTGAGAATACAAAAAGTGCTTCTACTTAGATCACTAATAGCTAAACTCTTTACTAGTCAAACTTTGACAGATCTATGACGAGCTTTTTCTTAATGTTCTGTTTAATTTTCCTAGGAAGCTTTATATAGTTGTACTTTTTAGCTAGCTCATTTATGAATAATCTCTCTGCCAAAAGTTTGCTCTATGCTTCTTTTCTTAAAGATCTAGCTTGCTCTCTTCTTGATTCAATCTGCTCCTAAGTTTCAAAATCAACAAAATGAAGATTCAATCTGCCCGCGTGTTTTCACAAAGTTTTTCCTTGTGATTGAAACTCAATTAGGAATTTCTTCTTCTCTTAATCATAGCTAATTACTCTAGCATCAGCATGCTCTTTATCACCGTTAAGTCTGAAATAGTAAGCTTTCGCTTTCAGCGGAGACTTATTTAGTCGTTTGCGGTCTTGTATTTTTGCACTAATAACTTCATTTTCAGAAAGAAAATCATCAAATAATTCGAGAGGAAGTCTATCAGCTGCTAACACTTATTTTTCCATGTGTGTTAGAAAGTCTTTTGTTAAATCAATTATCATTTTTACCTTAGTCCTTGTATCAGGATTCTAAAGGCATATCTCAATCTAGTTTTGAAATGATTCAGCTTTATTTTAAAACAGATTTCTAGCTTTTAAGTGAGCATAAGGATCATTATTTAGGTTAGAATTTGATTGATTACTGCTTCTACCCATTTTAGAGTCTAGCGTATTTGCGAACTTACTTTTCTGTTCAATAGAGCTCCCCATCATTTGCTCTTTGTACAATTCTTACTTAGGCTTCATTTTTAGAATCATTTGATTTTCTACATCTAGGGAATCACTAGAGCCTTGATTGAAAATTCTGGTCACTGACTGATCTCTTTGCATAAGATCTTGAAATTCCTCAATACCTTAGTAGTTAGAAGAATTTTGCTTCATTATTGGATTTGGCTAGAACCAAGAGGCTATCAGGTCTTTGAAATTCACATCGACAATGTCTATCTCCTCTTCTATATCAAATTCTTAAGCCTAATCTTCTGGTATTATGGTTTCTTCCGCAGAAATATCACGCTTTTTCTTTTCTTTAAGAATATTTGAGAATGTATTTTCATTGAGGGCCATTTAACTTTTGTGAATATTAAGTCCTTCTTACTATTCTTGAATTTAATCAAGAGCACCTGTATTCCATGTCATTTAGTTTGTAGGAGAGACTTTAGTTGAATAGTGATAAGTGTTTGGAGTAAGGATAGAATTAGAAACTCTTATTGGTGATTAAGGAGCAGTTTAAGCTGGTTGAAATGGATTTATATTTCTAACAGGTGAATTCTGTTATGTAATTGGTAAGAAGAAGTCTCGTTTCTTTTTCTAAACAAGCCTATAATTCTTAATTACAAACTCATTTTTATCTTCTAAGGCTGGTTAACTCTCTTAAATTAAAGCTGTCTAATTAAGAGCTTATCGCCTGCTTCTTTTATCGTTTACAAGCAAGTCAGTAATATGAAAATCTACACTTTTCCCACCATCAATGTTTGCTTAGGTTTCATTTAGCAGGCTCTTTTTCTAGATCATTTACAGTAAAGCACCTGGAATCTTTATTTGACTTTTGGCTCTAAATTGCTTATCTTACTTTTTGACAGAAGGATGATAGCTGTTTTTAAGAATTCGTTTATTTTTCTCGAAATCATCACTGATAGGCTCATTTTGAACTTAGGTCTCTCCAACTGTAGATTAATCTAGAATCTTATTGATCATAGAGTTCTTGGCACTGATCTAAGGAAGCGCTTGTTTGTGATCAGCATAATCTTTGTAACTTAAGAGATCACCTATGTTCTTGCCATCCTTGCGGTATCCTTTATTTTTGAAAGGCTTAATCATGTAATCACTCGAAAACTACTTTTCTTGTGCTACTTATATAGATTATTACTGCTCAAATCTTTTGGTAGCCATTTACTGATGAATTTCTCTTTCAGATCCAATCTTTAAGTTCATAAATGCTGCTGCAGCAGATGGAGTTTATGTATTCCTTAAAATTTCATTCTTGAGCAAGCTTGACTCGACTTATTTCCTAGATGCATAGCTACCTTAGTTACTCTGCCGTTAATTAACAGAATATTAATCTAATCCATATTCCTGAACAATAGTATTAACTTCTTACACTTCATCAAGAGACCCTGATTAATTATATCTATACTATGGTCTAGCTATGCCAATCTCTATGTTTCTTACTTTTTGATTGCGATTCTCAAGTTCATTTTAAGTAACTGGCGAATGATTTGCACTGCTATATCTCCCAGATGTATTCCCAAGAGCTCCAAGCAAACTAGTCGCTCTACCATCAATCATGCCTGTTGACAACTTAGTCCTAGCTTTGAGATGACTTGGATTTATGGCGCCAGATATTTGAGATTTCTGACCTTTAACTATCTCCTCTATACTTGCATTTACACTTCTATTCTTTCCTATTATTTAATCTCCTAGTACTGAAAACACAGGTTGTTATTTCCCTGTTGCATTCTTGCTCTACTTTCTAATCTAACTTTAAGATTAGTTGAGGTACTCATTGTAGTTGTCTGCATCATCAGTTGTTCCCATGTGTAAGTGGTGCTACTTTGCCTAAATGTTTTTGTATTCTATTTAAGCTGTCGACTCATTGAGCTTAGAAGGCTTGAGTGAATGCTGAGATTAATCTGTTTTTTCTTCTAAGTTTGATAAGTATTAACTTTAGATATCTTTGTTAGGCACTGAGGCTTTTCTAGCCTTAGCCTATGGTCTCTAAGACATCTTATTCAAATTTAAATATAATAAAAGTCTAATCTTCTCATTCCCGCTATCTTTCTCACGGGGTTTTGGTGTTTTGGGG
>QLAH01000922.1_pt1 | contig 10332 bp, 6 predicted proteins | sample 4693081 | NCBI WGS metagenome assembly QLAH01 (sample SAMN09425401, study PRJNA476045) | Lake water metagenome, whole genome shotgun sequencing project.
TTCATTAAGTCCAAACCAATGAATACTCAAGGCCTGTAGCCAATAATATAAAACTGGTTTATCAAAAAAAATCAGCCCATTTAAGCGAGGAGTAATAAAATCGCCTGTCGCTAGCATTTCTCGAGCAATCTCAGAATACCGAGATTCATCAGGATTAAGTAGAGTATGATCACTACCAAAAAATAAAAATAAAAAACCTAATCCTAAAATTAACCAAAAGCTATCAAATATGAGTGTATTTTTTTTCATGTCAAATCCTGAAATCGGCTTAATCGAACGTTTGCTTCTACCAAATCCTCTAAAAACTGATCGCTATTAAAATAGCTCCATTCTTTAGGGCGCATCATTTTTATTGTATCTTCTAATTCATCACTGGAGTGGCCGGGATGACACATCGTTAACGTGGTCCCTGTGATTGTTTTTAAAAACACTTTAAACATTTTGGCATAATTTTGTTTCAAGTTAAAATCATAAATACCTGTAAAATCAACATTATGTGGAATATCATATTTCTGGCATAGAGACCGAAGCTTATTAGCACCTGTTAAGTGAATAATGGCTTGCTTTAACTTATTAGGACGCTGTAACAGCCGTGTTAGCTGAGTCACCCCTGCAAATCGCAAATATGGTTTATAGGTTTTAAAGCGCTGTGAATAAACTTCCATAATAGCTTCACGAATAATTGGTAAATGCTGAATGTGTTGATGGCCATCGATAAAATCAGGATTGCAACCCATAGCTGCAACGAAATTATCAATTTGGAACCCTAATTCTCGGATAATATCCTCTTTTTTCATGCGATGTAATAAACAGTTCAGCAGTAATGTTGAATGCTTGAGAGCAGAACATGTGAATAGATTCCCATAGGTAAGGTTGAAATGTAAACCTATATCCACCTGCCCTTGATACGGCTTAAGCATCCCTGCAGTTGTTAACCAAGTCTTAGGAGTAGTTAAACAACTGACTGCTGTCAATCGCTTTGCAGCCAATAACTCACAAATTCCTGTAGAGATAGCAAGATTTTGCCCATAATCATCGGCACATAATATCATCGGAATCATGCGGCTTTAAATACCCAAAATTTCGATAGCATAAAACTAAATACAGCAATAATGGTAAGATTAAGCATTAAGGCGACTAAATAATGGAGATGAAATATATTGAGTAATAGATAATAACCATATTCATTTATCAAAAAATTAATCGTCGCCATCATCAATAACCGCCATAGGGCTTGTTTAATAGCTACCTGATGCCCTGCAAATGTTAAATGGTGATGCCCCCAAAAACTAACATTAAACGCTATCAGAAAAGCATAGATATTCGCAACTAAGGGCTGAACACCCCATTGTACGAATAGATATACACTTAGAAAATGTACCGCAAAGGCACATCCCCCTACCAGCATATAAAAAAACAGTTCTCGGTGTAATTTGGTAAGATAAGTCGCTTTATTCACCGTCATTAAAGCCTATTTTATTCGCGACAATATAAATAGGGCGCTGTTTTACTTCATTAAAAATCCGCGCTACATATTCCCCTAAGATACCAATTGACAACAATTGAATGCCTCCAAAAAACATGATAGCCACAGCAAGGGTAGCAAAACCGGGAACCTCTATGCCCGTAATCAACGTATCAAAAACAATAATTGAACCATAAATAAAAGCAACTAAAGAAATGATAAATCCCAGCAAGCTAAACACCCGGAGAGGAATATTAGAAAATGAAGTGATTCCTACTATCGCTAATTCCAGCAAGCTATTAAAATGCCAAGAACTTTTACCTGATTGACGGGCTTGCACAGTAAAAGGAACTGCAATACTTCTGAAGCCTACCCAAGCATATAAACCTTTCATAAACCGCTCCCGCTCAGGTAAAGCATTCAATGCCTTAACCACACATCGATCTAATAACCGAAAATCGCCTGCATGCGGGGGGATCTTAACATTCGTAATCGCTTTTAATAAACGGTAAAAAATTTGGCTTAACCAGCGCTTCAATAGAGCTTCATCTTGGCGAGATTCGCGAACCCCATACACCATATCATACCCTTGAGCCCATTGCGCCAGAAAAGCATCAATGGTTGCTAAAGGATGTTGAAAATCTGCATCAATTAAAATACATATCTCAGAGCGGACTTGCATTAGACCTGCTGTAAGCGCGGCCTCTTTACCAAAATTACGTGAAAACTGTAGAATTCGCAGTTTAGTCCTTGCCACCATAGGCTGAGCAAGCAAGACTGTTTCATCCTGACTCCCATCATCCACCATAATCATTTCATATTGTTCCGCGAGTACAGCTAACTTTTTATCTAACTCGGACAAAAAAGCAACTATATTTCCAGCTTCATTATGCACAGGCACTACACAGGCTATTGACACTTGTCGTTGTTGTAGTCGGGTTATTCGATCAAAGCTCATTTCACTACTAAATCCAAAAAAATTATTATACCATGAGTTATCTTTTTGATACCACGGACTCATGCAAGCAGTCATTACAGCAGTTGCGGGCCAAATGGCCAGAGCAGAAGCATTAGCTAAGCACTATGGCTTAGCTCTAACATCTAAGCTTGATGCTTCTGAACCCTGTCAGCTAGTCGTCATGCCTCATCATATTGAATGTCGAATGCAAGGTCTAGCTAAACCCCTAAGAATTGATTTTGTCCAAGGTAAAGCCAAATATCGAATACAGCCAGCTTGGGATCATCCTTTAGTCAGAAGCGTAGGCATCAAGGCACCGGCTACCGTCCTGGATCTCACAGCAGGGTTAGGAGATGATGCTTTTTTATTAGCGAGTTTACATTATAAGGTTATCATGCTCGAGCGGCACCCTGTCGTTGCCATATTATTGGCAGATGCATTACAGCGTTTGCAGGACCAGGCAAATTTATCGCTCAGTTTATGCTATATCGAGGCAAAAAATTATTTAAAACACATTACAGTAAACCCTGAAATTATTATTTATGATCCTATGTTTCCACAACAGAAACGTCATCAAGCTAAAGTAAAAAAGGGGATGCAAGTATTGCAAAACTTAGTAAACCACGACAAAGATACAGAAGAAGTATTTCACTTAGCACTAGCACGAGCTCAAAAGCGAGTCATTGTTAAACGCCCTAAAACTGCTCCTCCTATTGCCCATAAAACTCCTAGCTTTGCCATTAAAACGAGAAATTTTCGGTTTGATGGCTATGTGGTAAGCACATCCCAATGAAACAGGTAAAGCCAACAAGATAGATTTATTCAATAACTTGTTTGGTGTAACCTATTTATTGTTCAAGCGTGATAGCTCAATAACAGAAGATTTTAAGGAGAATGAAGGAGAATGCATGACAGATAAGTTATCCCCATTAGTAGCGTTATTAAGAACGTACATCTCTAAGGGAAGAAAAGCCCCCGGCCCAAGACGGTTAGCACAAGACTCAGGCCATATTCTTGAGGCACAAAAGCAACCGGAATTTCAACCATTATTGCTAGCTATTTCACAAGATACCTTACGCGAAGCTCTGAACCGGGAGCCCACTTTATACGAGTTAATACGCTATCGTTTAAAGGAATTTTATCAAGAAACAGCGGCATATATTGCTGATATCTCGGGACAGGTAGATGCTCATAAGGAGGATTGGCCCATCACCAAAACCTACCGGCAACTAGCGTTGGTTGTATCAACGCCGAAATCATGGCAATTGTACGCGATTAAAAACCTCGATGAGTCTCGTCTGCCAGATATGATGGGATTAAGCACTCAAGCGATGATTGTCACGTCGCTTGGAAAGGCCTATTTGGTTGAAGCGGGAGAGTGGTTAAGGCAAGGTAATCAAGGCTGTTTAGTCTGTATAACGGGTTTTAAAGGTGCCGAGCAATTTCAGTGGATAGAGCATGAAGTGCTCCAACCTGTTAGACGAGGAGCGACTGAGATAACAGAAGCTATTTTCCATCAATATCAAGCCAGCTTAGGACATGAAGAGCAATTATCGCGTTATGAAGCGCAATATCAGCGGATAGAAAGACAATCTATCGCGCTAGAGCAGCTGTTATCACCAGTAGTTTCGGAGCAGGAGTCAACGGCAAAGCCTCAGCATGCGGTGATTACTGGGCGAGCGGGGATTGGGAAAAGTACCTTATTGCAATATATCGCGTATTGTTGGTCATGGAAAGGCCAAGCATCTGAGTGCGTCAAGCCGCTATGGCAAGACCGGTATGATTGGGTATTGTGGTTGCCATTAAAGTGGTTGCATCGCGACGATTGTGTATTAGCAAATGATGCAGATAAGACAGAATATTTTCGATTAGCGCACTTCATCCAAAAAACGTGTGGGCTCGAAGCGCTGACTGAAACGGAAGATAAGCAATTTCGCACAACCCTGGCGAACCTATTAAGGGAGCAGAGAGCGCGTATTCTGTTATTAGTGGATAGTTTTGATGAAGTCGCACATTGGGTGCAATCAAACTGTCCGCGAGGTAGATTAATCGAAGCGTTATTTCATTGGTCAGGCCCGATGATGGTGACAACCCGACCATATGCTCAACCGCAATTGCCTTGGTCTCAGGGAAAGTACCATTGGATTGAAAATGTCGGTTTTCTTGCACACGAGATACAGGCATTCGTTCAGGATTATTTTACAAGGTATGAGGAGGCAACAGAGAATCCAGGTCAGCAATTATTGAGGGTCTTGCAACGTAATCGAAATATCTGGAATTTAGCCCATGTGCCCTTAATGACCCGATTATTATGTTCCCACTGGCAGCGTGCCTCTGCAGAAGAGCGAGATTGGGCAGCAACAGTAGATCCTGAAGTGACCTTAACAGGCTTAATACAATTTTTTGTTATCGGGTTTGTAGAGCGCAGCAAGGCACGACTCGGGGAAAATTTTGAGCGACAGTATGGGTATTTAGGGATTTTAGCAGCGTTAGCTTTTAAAACGTTTCGAGTAGGTCAAAGCCAGCTGTTGGGCAAAGCGTTGCAAGAACAGGTGTTGCTGGAAAACGTATCGCTACGCCCTGTATTGCCGCCATCCCCATTTCTTCCCAAAGAACACACTGCGGTTTATCAAGCAGCGCAGACTTTGTTTCAGCAGATATTAGCGTTGGGATTATTACACCCCGTAGGCCCAGAACATGAGAACCCATTTGAAGTCCACCATACCTTTCTGCATTTATTATTTCAAGAATATTTAGCGGCGTGGTATGTGGTACATCATCTGAACGTGCCTGAAGTACGACAATTTATCGTAGAACATCGATATATAGCACGGTACCAGTATGTATTAGCGTTTTCGGCGGGGTTATTAGGGTTGAATCGAGAGTGCGCATCGCAGCAGCAAGACTTTTGGGCCTTATTACGTCAAGAGCCCTTGAGCGTCGATGGGCTGGGCGATGTGCGGATTGGGTTAGCGTGTTTAACGGAAACTCAAGAGCGGGCTGATATTCAAGGATATGCATCCAAAGTACTGGAAGCGAGTCAAGAAAAGCTAGACTGGTTAGTAGCGCATCACTCAGATCAACGACGGATATATTACCAAGCAGTAGTAGGTCAGTTAATACCCATTTGGCAACAGCTTCGGATTAAAGATGGTCAGCAGCTCTTAAGCCGGTGGCGGCCACGTTTAGAGCGGATTGTTGAGGGAGCGAGTGAGGAACAGGATTTCCAGGAAATCCAAAGATTATGGCAGGTATTGCGGCCAGTTGGCGCTGCGTTATTGGATTGGCTAGGAGAGGCATGGCTTAAGAGGGGCCTTGAGCAATTAAGTGTGAGCGAGAATCGTTGGCTATTGCGGGTGTTAGCAGAGTTGCTAGGGCTCGAGGCGACCTGGGATTGTCGTATTTTAAAACTCATTCTCCAACCTAAATGCAGGACGTTATGGGACGAGCAGGTAGTACGGTTGATTAGCCAAGTAGTGCAGGGAGCCTCTAGCCATAACGTCTGGGCGGATGCTGAACTTAAAAAAGGACTCATGGCCTGGCTTATGGACCGGATAGAAGACTCTTCAAATTCCTTTCGGTCTTATCCTGATAGATTGTGGAAGGCAATATTAGCGTGGCTGAAAGGCCAAGGAGCCCAGGTGTTTGAGGATGTGGCATTGAAACCCGTATTGGTTGCGATGCTGCAGAGCCAAAAATTTGAGTTCAGCACTGCAGGAATTGAGCTAGTCATAGCCGCGAATAACAAGGTACGGGAAGATGCGGAGCTGAAGCAGGCACTAATCAGCTACTTAACGGGTAACGTTTATAATTGGGAAAGAGTGAGGTCTTGGCTAAGCCACATGAATATTCATATAGACACAGACCGGGATGTTGATATAGCGTTTATGAAAGCGTTATGCTCCTCTGGTTCAAGCAAGCGACACAACGCCTGGGGCTATCTTAGGGAGTACATTCGAGGTGAGATAGGCGAAGAACCGGCAGATACTGAACTAAAACAATACCTTGCCCAAGCAATGTGCTCTCAAGACCCTGAGGTCTTAAATGCGGCTCGAACATGCTTGATGCGATACGAAATGAGGTTATGTAGAGACCCAGTGCTGAGACCTGCCTGGGTTGAAGGGGCTGCCTTATGGGATAATAGGTATAATACGAGGCAGGCCCCAGGTTTTGACGAATTTTTGATGAACCTCGGGTTGATGGTATGGCCAGATAAAGAGGATGAGGATTGTATTCTAACGGGGCTAGCGGGTGATTTTTATATTTTAAAGCTTGAGCAATGGCAGGATTTAACGATGCTGGGCGATACAATCTGGAGCAATACAGACTGGAAGTCAGGGTTACTGGGTGTCCTAAAATCTTCAACGCCATTCACTGCCTTAGAGGAAGATAGCGACCTGACCAGGTGGCTAAACGAGTGCGAAGACAGGCGGTTATGGGTTAAATTTCTGGTTGGGCTAACGATGGTGGAGGTTCCAGAGGCAGAGGCTGTGGCGATTATGGGGGAAAAGCTAGGTGTGATACCTAGGAAATATAGTGCCCTCAGAGAGACCTTGCTCAGGGTATTAGGTAGCGAAGATAAGGTGCTATGGGATGAAGCTTGGTTTGTGTGGTGCCAATTTTTGCAGAGCGAATTCTTTTCTCTCCGAGAATATCAGTCTATCTGGTTAGCCAGCAGCCTGGGGCTAGGGGAAAAGCCCGTTACGAATGAAGCGGTCTGGGGATTGGGGCAAGCGGTTTTACGTCATCGAGAATTAAGACATTTCTTATTACACCAGATGGAGAATACTGTAGAGTGGCCTACCGGGGAGCCAATCGGGTTGGCAAGGTTATTAGGAGACGCTGCAGCTTCAGGGGATGGGAAACGGTATGGTCTTGCGTTAGCTTGTTGTGAGTATTTAAAGCAAATTCAGGCGTGTGAAACCTTCTTAGCAACAGGGCTGGAGAATCTCGTGAGAGGATTAAGGGAGGGTGCGTCTTGGGCGCTTGACATGGCTGTTGTGGTATTTAGCCATCTTAACATGAAAGTGTACAAGGAGTTGGATCTTCCAGCGGCATTTAATCGTGGGTTTGAGACTTGGCAGTCTCAGTTTCAGAGTCAGGATAAGGCTCAGGCACAGCAGCAATTCATCGCAGTCATGTTGGAACCAGCCTTGGGATTGACAGTAGAAACTCAGATTGCTGCGTTGAAAATAGGTTCACAATTACCCGGCTCTGATGTGTCACGACGATGGCTATTGCTGAAAGTTTTCGAAGCATGGGTGTATGATAAGAAAACCTTGGCCTGGTTAATTAAAGAGAATTGGTTTAAGAATCTAGTGGAGATTGAACTACAAGGCCAGGATATAGAATTACAGGCGGCCATTTTGGGGCATTATCACACGTTAAAAAAATATTCTGGCGATAGTCAGCTATTATCGATGGGGATTAGGCAGTTAGCGTGCAATTTACAGTCAGCTGCACCTGAGGCTGTCAAAAAGGCTTTGTTGGGATTCTATCAGGCAGTATACCGAAAAGAGTTTTTGCCAATTGACCTGGTACCGATATTTGAAACTCTACTGAATCAGGAACAGACCGCTCGTGAGGTATCCCAACCTCCCTCAGCTACAAGCCAAGAGCTCTTCGTATCGAGGATGCAGATATTATGTCAAGAAATGCCCCAGTTCACACCAGCCATCAGTATCGCCCTACTCAATGTAAGCAATATGGAGTTACTCGATGACGAAACGCTATCCCCAGGAATAGTTCAGGGATTAGCAACGGTATTAGGGGACTATTATCCGTCTTTAGACTGGCTATATCATCGAGAAGCCCGATTTTTGCAGGTACGGGGAGTAACAGGGACCTATTCTAGAGGAGAAGCATTATTAGCTAGGATGTTCAGTTCCTCTCATATCCAGGCACAAGAGGTAGCCTTTGCGATGTGCCAATGCTTGCCCGCTTCAGACCGCCGTTGTGAGTTGCTTTCAAGGGGATTGCAGCGCTTACTAGGGATAGTAGCGGATTGCAATGCGGATGAAACATGGGCGAAAGATGCTAGAGCTGGCTTATCTCGAATAATGAAGCGCTGCCTTGTAGGGGATTGGGAATGTCAAGTGGTGGGATTGAGGCTCTGGTCCTTATTATCTAAGGATGCTGATGGGTCTCAGAAGGAAATGTATGATCGTAATGATCCAAAAAGCTTCTTCTTCAGAGACAAAGAGCTAAAAAATTTATCGGTGGATACTAGTAGCTTGTTACCCGCTAGCATCGGTGAAGCGCTAGTAGGGCGATTTATAGTAGCAGGAGTTAGGGATTTGAACAGAGATAACCTGAATAGTGAAGCTGATAGGACGCACGTAGCAGAACTCCTGCGATATTATTCTTATCATATGCGTGGTTGGAGTGTCTATATGGCTTATAGAGTGGCTGATAGTTTAGGAATAGACCTAAATTTAAAATGGCCATTTGGAGAACGGGAGATATGGGAAATACCCAATTTACCCAGGTTACGTAAGCTATATCAGGCGTTGGTAGCAGAAATCCAGGGAGAGAGTATCTTGCAAAAAATCCAGCATTTGCTAGATTTACTAGCATCTTCTGACGAAATGCATCAAGGTTTGAGTAGCATGCATGCACATTTTTTATTAGAAGGCGTATTTTTAGTGAATAGCGATATACCTAATAAAATTCAAGGGTTATTGACAAATCGATCGCTGAGAACTGCCCTATGGAATTTCTGGTTAACAGCATTAGACAACTATGCATATGATAAGCAAGAGCAATTATATGTTTTTATGGAAGATAGCTGCCTAGCAATTCCAGGTAGTTTAGCGGGCTTATTACAGGGCATCAAACAGCGTCCTGAACTGCAAAAAAAGCATGAGACATTGTTAGATAGACTCATGAGTTCGAAAGGATTAGAACGACTATTAATGGAATATCGGGAAGCGACTGATGATAATGCCACGCCTTCAGGATTAACCATTCAGGCATATGGAGAATTGATTCATTGGTTGTTAGCGCAAATGCCGTGTTCCGTGGTTATTGAGCCAGCAGGCCAAGGATCAGAAACCTGCGGTACTATTAGCTGGTATGAAGATAGTATGACTAAAAAATCTGTTAGTCTAACCACAACTAAACTAGAACCTTTATCATATCATAAAGTACCAGCTGACGGGCTGTCTTTATTCTATACTATTTATAAAAAATTACCGCCAGAAATGCAAGGCCCAATCAAATCAAAAGAGGTACCAAAAATAACTACCCCTCCTGCTATACCTAATATACCGCCTCAGAGTAGTATTTCTGATGCCCCATATACTGATACGAAACTAGAACTTTCGTCTAAAAAGGGGGAGCGTTGCTTGGTTATGTAATGCGATCAAGACATTCACTACAAGGTTTTACTCCTTCATTTGATCAGATTGAGTAAAACCTACTGAATGTTTCAGAGCTTATTAAAACTTCACAAAAAAATTAAACCATGCAAAAACTAATCTCTATCAAATATTACAACGGCATAAAATTCTAAAATCAATTTGCCCCGCTTTCTTACCTCACACTCACCCATCCAACCCCATCATATAACGAATAAATAAATGTTTGGCTAATCTTGAATGATTCAAACCATTTAATGCTAAATTGCGCAGTTTAGCAATCGGACCCAATGTATTAGAAAACACATGCACCATTAAATCTGTGAATTGCAATAACCGCTGCTGTTGGGATTGACGTAAGGTAGCGTACTGCTGAAACACATGTTGCTCGAGAGTAGGGTTTGCTCTTATCAAAGGTGCTAAGACTTTAATATCCCGTAAAGATAAATTGAATCCTTGACCCGCAATGGGATGTAAGGTATGAGCAGCATTGCCAATAAACACACACTGTTGCTGAATCGGCTACGCTAGCCAATTACTTTTTAAAGGAT
>QLAH01000923.1_pt1 | contig 10322 bp, 6 predicted proteins | sample 4693081 | NCBI WGS metagenome assembly QLAH01 (sample SAMN09425401, study PRJNA476045) | Lake water metagenome, whole genome shotgun sequencing project.
GCCAGGGCTGATTCAGCCCTACGACGACGGGCATGCTCACCAGAAGAAAAAAGCCGCAGCAGTTCAGCTCAGGGGTGGAGTTCGCCGTGTCAGCCGGGCTGCTGCTCTATCGGCAACAAACTCCTAGAAGCCCTGGGCGGCTCGGCGGGGAACGGCAAGCTGCGTGATCTGCTGGGCTGGGACGAGGCCACCTACGAGACCCTGAAGGGGCAGCTGGTTGCCACGGGTCAGTTGCAGACGGGCCGCGGACGCGGAGGATCTGTGAGCCTGGCGGGCGGCACCGTGGCCGACGATGCATCCCGATCCGGCCTGCACACCCCTGAGACGAGCACCGGGCCATCGCGACGGGCCCCTCTGCCTGCACCGTCTCCCGGCCCGCAGCCCACCGGCAAGCAGAGCCTCTCGGCCTTCATCTGGGGCGTGGCCGACCTACTGCGCGGCGACTACAAGCAGAGCGACTACGGCAAGGTGATCCTGCCGTTCACGGTGCTGCGCCGGCTCGACTGCGTTCTGGAGCCCAGCAAGGCGGCGGTGCTGGAGGAGAAGACGCTGCGGGAGGACCAGGGCCTTGACCCGTTGCCGTTCCTGCTCCGCAAGGCCGGCCAGAACTTCTGCAACACCTCGCCGCTCGACATGAAGCGGCTGATGGGCGACCAGGACAACATCGGCGAGAACCTACGCAGCTACATCCAGGCGTTCACGCCGGAGGTACGCGACATTTTCGAGCGCTTCGAGTTCCACCTGCAAGTGGACCGGCTGGAGAAGGCAGGGCTGCTCTACATGATCACGGAGCGCTTCGCCCAGATCGACCTGCACCCGGAAACGGTGAGCAATGCCGAGATGGGGCTGGTGTTCGAGGAGCTGATCCGCAAGTTCGCCGAACTCTCCAACGAGACAGCCGGGGAACACTTCACGCCTCGGGAAGTGATCCGGTTGATGGTGAACCTGATCTTCATCGAAGACAGTGAAGCCCTCACCAAGCCCGGCGTTGTGCGCACGCTCTACGACCCCACGGGAGGCACGGGTGGCATGCTCAGCGTGGGGGAGGAGCACCTGCTGGCCCTCAACCCCCTGGCCCGGCTGGTGATGTACGGCCAGGAGCTGAATCCCGAGAGCTACGCGATCTGCAAGGCCGATATGTTGATCAAGGGGCAGGACATTCGCAACATCATCTTCGGCAACACGCTCAGTGATGACGGTCTGCAGGGCCTGTTTTTCGACTACATGCTCTCCAATCCACCCTTTGGCGTGGATTGGAAGAAGATCGAGAAGTTCATCCGCCGGGAAGCCGACACGATGGGCTTCAGCGGTCGCTTCGGGCCTGGCCTGCCGCGGGTGAGCGATGGATCGCTGCTGTTCCTGCTGCACCTGATCAGCAAGATGCGTCCGGCTCAGGATGGCGGCAGCCGCTTCGGGATCGTGCTCAACGGCTCACCTCTGTTCACTGGCGGAGCTGGCTCTGGTGAAAGCGAGATCCGCCGCTATGTGCTGGAGAACGATCTGCTGGAGGCGATCATCGCCCTGCCGACGGACATGTTCTACAACACGGGCATCAGCACCTACATCTGGATCCTCAGCAACCGCAAGCCCCAGGAGCGCAAGGGCAAGGTGCAGCTGATCGATGCCAGCAGCTTCTGGCAGAAGATGCGCAAGAGCCTGGGCAGCAAGCGCAAGGAACTGAGCGCTGAACACATCGAGGAGATCACCCAGCTATTCGGGGCCTTTGAGGAGGCGGAGAAAGACGGCAAACCGATCAGCAAGATCTTCCGCAACGAAGACTTCGGGTACCGCACGATCACCGTGGAGCGTCCACTACGCGACGAAGCCGGCAACGTGGTGCTGGGGCAGCGCGGCAAGGCCAAGGGACAGCCCCAGGCCGACAGCAGCCTGCGCGACACAGAGAACGTGCCGCTGTCGGAAGACGTGCAGACCTACTTCGATCGGGAGGTGCTGCCTCACGTCCCCGACGCCTGGATCGACCACGACAAGACGAAGGTGGGCTATGAGATTCCCTTTAACCGGCACTTCTATGTTTTTACGCCGCCGAGACCGCTGGAGGTGATCGACGCCGAGCTGAAGCAGGTGACGGATCGGATTTTGGAGATGATCGGGGGGCTGTCGGCGTGAGCTTTCCCCGTTACCCGGCCTACAAGCCCAGCGGTGTGGAGTGGCTGGGGGAGGTGCCGGATCATTGGGAGATCACCAAGCTCGGTAGAATATGCAAATTTGAATCAGGGAAGGCGCATGAACCATTTATCGATGACGAAGGAGGATTTATCTGTGTCAACTCGCGTTTCATTTCGACTGAGGGCAAGACTGTAAAGAACTGCCGAGAAAACCTGTCTCCGGCGCTTCGCGATGACGTCCTCGCAGTCATGAGTGACCTCCCCAATGGCCGAGCCCTCGGGAAAGCATTCTTCGTTGAAGAGGATCGCGTATACGCGGTCAATCAACGGGTTTGTCGGCTAACACCGGTTAATGTCTCGCCTCGTCTGCTTTTCTGGCTTGTCAACCGAAATCCTGGCCTTCTCTGGTTTGATGATGGAGTCAATCAAACGCACATACCCAACTCGGGCTTTACAAAGCTGATTGTTGCACTTCCCGGGAATGGCGAACAAAGTTTAATTGCCTCTTTCCTTGACCGCGAAACCGCCAAGATCGACGCCCTGATCGCCGAGCAGCAGCGCCTGATCGAGCTGCTTCAAGAGAAGAGGCAGGCGGTCATCTCCCATGCAGTGACCAAGGGCCTGAACCCGGAAGCGCCGATGAAGGATTCGGGGGTGGAGTGGCTGGGGGAGGTGCCGGAGCACTGGGAGGTAAAGCCACTCAAGCACTTGTGTGAGATTTATTCTGGCTTCCCCTTTAGATCCGATCTCTTCCAATCAGACGGGATACCAGTGGTTCGGATGTCAAACATCTCAGGCGGCACCATTGACCTCCAAGACGCCGTTTTCGTGCCCAAGCACGAAGTGCCCCCAGAGGCATTGATTAGAGCTGGTGACCTGCTTCTTGGTTTGTCAGGGAGCGTGGGAAACTTTGGCATCGCCACAGATGGCGACCTTCCTGCAGCGGTAAATCAGAGAGTGGCACTGATCCGCACAAGCAACCCGATTCTAAAGCATTTTCTGGGTTCCCCTCTTTTTTCCGATCAGGTTACGTGTGGTCTGCCTTCAACCACCATCGCCAACGTTTCCGCGTCTCAACTAGGCAACTGCCTACTGGCATTGCCTCCCCTAAATGAGCAGGAGCATATAAATGAGTTTCTTTCAGACTTTGAAAGCGGCTCAGTGGGGCTAGGAGCAGCTGTTGAATCATCAATATCACTGATGCAGGAGCGCCGCTCAGCGCTCATCTCAGCCGCAGTTACCGGCCAGATCGACGTCCGAGGGCTGGTTACAGAGGAGGCAGCATGAGCGTTCACCTGGAAGTTGCCTTCGAGACCGAGATCTGCGAGCACCTCAGCAGCCACGGCTGGCTATACGAGGAGGGCAGCGCCACCCACTACGACCGCAAGCTGGCCCTTTACCCGCCGGATCTGATCGCCTGGCTGCAGGAGTCCCAGCCCGAGGCTTGGCAGACCCATCAGCAGAAGAACGGCCTTAGGGCCGAGTCGGCCCTGCTGCAGCGGGTGCGGGAACAGCTCAATCAGATCGGCACGCTCGACGTGCTGCGCCATGGAGTGGAGGTGATGGGTCTGCCCAAGGCCCTCAAGCTGGCGGAGTTCAAGCCGGCCTTCGGGCTCAATCCGGCGATCCTGCTCCGCTACAACGCCAACCGCCTGCGCGTGGTGCGGCAGGTGCGTTATTCGACCCACAACGAGAATTGCCTCGACCTGGTGCTGTTCCTAAACGGCATCCCAGTCGCTACCGCCGAGCTGAAGACCGACAACACCCAGAACATCGCTGACGCGATCTGGCAATACAAGACCGACCGACTTCCCAAGGCCGCCGGCCAGGCACCCGAACCGCTGCTCGCCTTCCCAAGTGGCGCCCTGGTGCACTTCGCCGTGAGCAACCGCGAGGTGCAGATGACAACGCACCTGCAGGGCCCCCGCACCCAGTTCCTGCCGTTCAACCAGGGCAGTGACCCGGGAGGCTCCAACTGCGGCGCCGGCAACCCGGTGATCGCTGGCCATCGCACCGCCTATCTCTGGGAGGAGGTGTGGGAACGCGACAGCTGGCTGGAGATCCTTGGCCGCTACTGCATCGCTGAGCGCGACAAGAAAAAGCAGATCCGCCGGCTGGTCTTCCCCCGCTACCACCAGCTGGCCGTCACCAGGCTGCTGCTCCAGGCCGTGCTGGAAGAGGGGCCTGGCTGGCGGTACCTGATCCAGCATTCCGCAGGCTCCGGCAAAACCGCCTCGATCGGCTGGAGTTCCCACCTGCTCGCCGACCTGCACGACGAGAACGACCGCAAGCTGTTCGACACGGTGCTGGTGGTCAGCGACCGCAGCGTGATCGACACCCAGTTGCAGGAAACCCTGGAGAACTTTGAGCGGCGCAAGGGGGTGGTGGCTTCGATCACCACCGAGAAAGGGATCAAGAGCGACCAGCTCGCTGCCGCTCTCTCCGGCGACAAGAAGATCGTGGTCTGCACCATCCAGACCTTCCCGGCCCTGATCAAGAAGATGCAAGAGCTGACCGTCACCAGCGGCAAGCGCTTCGCGGTGATCGCCGACGAGGCCCACAGCTCCCAGACCGGTGCCGCCGCCGACAAGCTCAAGCAGGTGCTCTCCGCTTCAGAGGCCGCCGATCTTGCCGATGGCGGTGAGCTGGATGTGGAAACGCTGCTGGCGGCCCAGATGGCCAATCGGGCCAGCGAAAGCGGCATCACCTACGTGGCCTTCACCGCCACGCCCAAGGCCAAGACGCTGGAGCTTTTCGGCAGGCGGCCCCACCCATCCGAACCCGCCGGGCCTGGAAACCTGCCGGAGCCATTCCACGTGTACTCGATGCGGCAGGCGATCGAGGAGGGCTTCATCCTCGACGTGCTGCAGAACTACACCTCCTACAAGCTGGCGTTCCGCCTGGCCCAGGACGGCCAGAGCTTCAGCGATGAGGAAGTGGAGCGCAGCGCCGCACTCAAGAAGCTGATGGGCTGGGTGAAGCTCCACCCGCACAACATCGCCCAGAAGGTGCAGATCGTCGTGGAGCACTTCCGCCAGTTCGTCTGGCCCCTGCTCGATGGCAAGGCCAAGGCGATGGTGGTGGTGGGCTCGCGCAAGGAGGCCGTGCGCTGGAAGCTCGCCATTGACAAGTACATCAGCGAGAAGGGCTACCCGCTCGGCACCCTCGTGGCCTTCAGCGGCGAGGTGAACGATCCCGAGAGCGGACCTGATGACTTCACGGAACGCAGCGCCAGCCTCAACCCCGGCCTCAAGGCCGACATCCGCGAAGCCTTCAAAGGCGACGGCTACCAGATCCTGCTGGTGGCCAACAAGTTCCAGACGGGCTTTGACCAGCCACTGCTCTGCGGGATGTACGTCGATCGCCGCCTGGCCGGTATCCAGGCCGTGCAGACCCTCTCACGCCTGAACCGTTGCCATCCCGGCAAGTCCACCACCTATGTGGTGGATTTCGTCAACGAGCCTGCCGACATCCTGGCGGCCTTCAAGACCTACTACGAGACCGCCGAGCTTGCCGAGGCCACGGATCCCAACCTGATCCTCGACCTCAAGGCCAAGCTCGACGCCCAAGGGCACTACGACGAGTTCGAGATCGATCGGGTGGTGAAGGTGCTGCTTGATCCCAGCAGCAAGCAGAGCCAGCTCATCGCTGCACTGGAGCCGGTGGCTCAGCGGCTGATGAATACCTACAGGGAGGCCCGCCTGGCCTACCGCCATGCCGACGAGAGCAATGACGCGGAGGCCCTGAAGGCGGCCAAGGATGAACTCGACGCCCTGGCCCTGTTCCGCAGCGACATGGGCACCTACGTGCGCTTCTACACCTTCCTCTCCCAGATATTTGACTACGGCAATACCGCCTTGGAGAAGCGGGCGCTGTTTTACAAGCGGCTGCTACCTCTGCTGGAGTTTGAGCGCGAGATCAACACGGTGGATCTCTCCAAGGTGGTGCTCACCCACCACCACCTGCGCAACCTGGGCAGCCAGGCACTGGACCTGACCAAGGGGGAGACCGTCCCGATCCCCGGCATGGCCCCTGGTGGCGGTGTTGTGCAAGAGAAGGACAAGGCCCTGCTCTCCGAGATCATCGCCAAGCTGAACGACCTGTTCACCGGTGACCTCAGCGACACGGACAAGGTGACCTACGTGCGCTCGGTGATCCGGGGCAAGCTGCTTGAGTCGCCGACGCTGCGCCAACAGGCCGCGGCCAACAGCAAGGAGCAGTTCGCCAACTCCCCCGACTTCGGTACCGCCTTGATGGACGCGATCATCAGCGCCCTCGACGCCCATCAGACGATGAGCAGCCAGGCGCTGAATTCCGCCGAGGTGCGCGACGGCCTGAAGGACATCCTGCTGAACCAGACCAGCCTCTACGAGGACCTGAGGGATGCCGCCTGATCAGCTCACCGTCGCTGCTGCCGAGTAGGCCAAGGCGGTGGTTCTGCAGATGATGGCCGAGCGCGGTCGTGGTGTGGTAGGCGTGGCGTGCCGGGCCGCCTGCCACACCGCACCCGCACCGAGGAAGGACTGCGAGGTGCTGCACCTCAGCGACCTACGCCCGTCGCTGGAGTGCCACGCCCCCACGGCGCAGCTCCCCCGATGGCACCACCCACACCCTTGCGCTGGCTCACGATCCCCAGCGCCTACGCCAAGGGCGGTGGCGGCGGCGGTGCGTTCAGCCTCCACTCCAAATGCCCGCAGTGCGGGCTCAGTGCTCGCACATTCCGCAAGCCTCCCGCCGAGCCATGGGGTTGCCTCGACTGCCTCCTATTGATGACCCGAAGGTGGCATGGGCCTTGCCGCTGGATCAAGCGGGGGAGATTGTGACGGTGCTTGATCGTGGGATTGAGGATTTGCTAGACGCATTAGAGTAGGCATATGGACTAAATCGATAGATTATGGATTCCTTTCTGGGCAGGGTGAAAAGCGCAGCAGGGCAAGCAGGAAATTCCGCACTCAGCGCAAGACAAGATTCTTTTGGAATATCTGCCTAAGATTGTTGCATTGCTCAGAGAAAAGGCGGGTCCAGCTCTCTTAGATATCCTGTCTGACATTGAAAGATTGTCTGATCTCGCACGTGGCGCTATCAAGCTTTGCCTCTGCCCGTCCGACTTGTTGTCAAGGAGCAGGCATTCATTGACTGGATTGTATCCCATCAAGATAAAGTCATTGACATTGTCAAGTCGCAGATGGGATTTGCTGACGATGTTTCGGTTGAGCGAAATGCTTCCGCTTATGATATTCACGCCGAATCGCCTGAGACTTTTGACGAACAATCTAATCCAGGTTGACGGCCAAGAGCCTCTAAACCCCTGCATCCACTCATGATTCAATCTGTTATCTGCGGGACGACACACTAGTTTTTTATTTTGTCATTGCAAGTGCCGCGACGCTTCCCCTTGGGAATAGTTATCGCTTCTTGATCGCTCCATCCGTTTTTCTTCCTTCTTCGGATATCAGCGGCGGTTACACCTCGGCCAGCCTCTGGCAATTCCGCCCATTGAGTCGCACTAAGCGCGCGTCCAGATAAGGTTAAAAGTGTTGTATTTCTCCGATTGTTATTGTTGTGGCTACGGGAGACAAAGCGGCAATTCTGAGGAGAATAGCCTTGATCGTTGTTAATTCGATCTACGTCGAATCCCTCAATATAGTGATCTAGATACCAAGCCACATAAGCCTCCGGACTCATCCGCCATTCCTCGCATACCCCGATACCTCTCCCGCCATAGCCAGCAAACATGCGCGGATCAACTTCTCGATTGTAGCATCGGCTCATCATTGAATAATAAATATTACGTGCTCTAGTGGCGGTGTCATTGCTTGAGCCTTGTCTTCTTGATGGCGTTGTCAATGCCCTCTCAAACTCCCAGCCGGATCTATCAAGACGTGCAAGCAATGTATTGTAATCAACTCTGCACCGGCAATCCAGCGCCCAATCTGCGAGGATTTTCTCTTCACCCTGCCAAGTGTATCTGCGACTCCGGGTGGTATTCCTTGCTTGATTATGGCGTGATGTCCAGCAACAGTTATCTGGATTGTACCCGCGGCAGTTATTCTTGCGCTCAAGCGTAAGCCCTTCTGACCATCTGTTGTCTAGCGCCCACTGCTTAAAAGCCTCGTAGCTTTCCCCCCATTCATCGCAAACCCGTATGCCTTTATCAAAGTAGTCGGCATGCTGAACGAAGTCCGGCTTGCATCTAGTCTTCATATTTTTCCAGGCTCCATAAAGCTTTTCGTATGGACTGTCGCTGAGTGAATCACCATGAACCAACGTTTTCTCTGACATTATTTTGCGCCTAAGGCAGCCACAGCTCTGGGCTCCGTTGCTGTTGTTCCCTGCATTCGAAAAGTCAGTCTTCCGCTTCCATTCGCCATGAGCCCCATCGCAGCCAGGTCCGCCTACATGGCAGTGGATTCTGATACGACCAAGACGTTTATCAACCTTATAGTCGATAACGGTGTAATTCCCTTCTGGGTGCCACCACCCCACGCATTTTCCGCCTTTGGGCATCCCCATGTTGTTCGCCATAACCCTGAGAAGTCGTCATTTGATCTTAGTCCGACTTACTGGCGCCATCTGTCTTCCTGCTCCTGCCATCAGCCGCCGGCCGGTATATCCCCTCCCCGGGGTATAGGCGCCGGAGTCCTGTCATCGCCAGCGGCTGGTGGCAGCCCGGCCCATCGGCTTCTTCCGCGATGCGCTGGCCACCTATGTCGGCATGCTGGCGGCGCTGCAGTGGCAGGAAGCTCAGCAGCCGGAGCACACCGACATCAGCGCCACGGTGTGGGAGTGGGATGCCGATGGCGTCAAAGGCACCGCCGCACGGATGGAGCAGCTCTGCGTCCATGCCTTGCTGGTGCAGCTCTATGCGCAGCACCTGGTGGCCGAGGGGGAGATCCCTTCGGTGTCTGGCGCCAAGGGGTTCGGTGGGGCCGCCAAGCTCCCCGGGTCGTCAGCCGATGAGCTGAGAGGACCGGTGTGGCTGGGCAAGGACTACCAGCTGCGACGCCAGTCGGTCGCGGCCGCAGGCACAACCAAGGGCGGCTGGCAGCGGGGCCACTGGAAGGCCCTCTCTCCCCTGGCTGGTTCTGTGGCCGCGCCTCTGGAGTGGGTGGAGCCGGTGTTGGTGGAGTGAGGCGGGCTGGAACCGCCCATTCCATGAAGAAGGGCCCCCCGTGTGGAGGGCCCTTGCGCCGGTTGCGGGGTGGTGGCCTGTCCCCGGTCGGGCGTCTACCCATGTGATAACCGCTGGCTGTCGCCCAGTCAGTACGGGGAACCCGACAGCGCTTCTACCCATCCCACGCGTGCGAGCCGGACGACAAGAGGCCAGCCAGTGCCATTCGCCACGGCCAGCCATTCGGAAGACAGGAGGCGCTATCCATCCTGGAGGAAGACGCGCCACCAAGCAGACGATGGGGAATTGGTAATCGTGAATGGCTGCCATGATCCCATGGGCCTACCTTGACCACCATGGGCCACATCGGCGACAGATCCGATCATGGAAGAACCAGCTGCCAACGAATTGGATCAATGGCGTGAGCTGTTCCTGGGTCAATACCAAGTGCGAGACGCCTTCAAGGAGTTCGACCAGTCCTCCGAACGCCTGCTTTCGCTCTTCTTCTCGCTGAAGTTCGATACCGGTATCGATGCCTTAGCAGGCGGAATGCTCATCGACATCGGCCAGCACAAAGATAGTCGGACCATCACCGCCGTTGGCACCACCTTCTCAAAGAGTGTGTCATCGCTTCATGTGGGCTGCAACCCGATTGTCTTCAGCAGCGATCTAGAGGCGCCTGCAGGGAGGCTGGCTTTCGATGGCGAGAAGAAGCGGCTCTCCGACTCGGCACATGGATGGATCCAGTACCAGATTGATGGCAATGCGTTCCGCCTCGTCGACCTGAGCGCCACCCTCACCTACTGGCTGGAGAGGGAGAAGGACTTTGTTCCTGTCGGCCGCTGGGGCTTTGTGGACTACAGATCTCGCCCCTGCGAGGTGCTGTGCGGAAGCTGCTACGGAGAGGGCCTCATCAAGGGGATGGCCATCCCGAAGGCCGACTGGGAGGCTGGATTAAGAGTTTGCGGAAAAACCGCCTGAGAAGGCGCCTTTCTTCCTCTTGAGGGCTGATCGTGCTGCCTGCAGGCTGGTTGTCAGCGATTCAGCGGTTCAGAACGCCTGCATCGGAGCGATCGGCCCCGTTG
>QLAH01000924.1_pt1 | contig 10318 bp, 8 predicted proteins | sample 4693081 | NCBI WGS metagenome assembly QLAH01 (sample SAMN09425401, study PRJNA476045) | Lake water metagenome, whole genome shotgun sequencing project.
ATCGGGACTACATTGCCGAGTTGGGCTATGTCACGAGTGATGGCCGCTGGCTGCTGCTGGCCCGCTCTAATCCAGTCCGAGTGCCGCCGGTGCATCCTGCCGATTGGTACGAGGAGCAGTTTCTAACGGTAGATTGGGACAGCGATCTGCGCGGCCAGACCTTTGCTGAACTGGCGCGGCCTGGCCAGGAACGTAGCCCTATTTCTGACGAGCTGTTTGACTTAGCTGAAGCCGCCGAGGCAGATCGAATTGCCGGTTCGCTGTTTGGCTCCATGCAGCAGGTGCCGCCCGTAAGTTCGTTTGCGCTGGCTTCAGGCATCGGGCTGTCTGGAGTTGGCATGTCTGGAGTTGGCATGTCAGGTGTGGGTATGTCAGTTGTGGGCATGTCTGGTGTGGGCATGTCTGGTGTGGGCATACCGGGCGTTGGTCTCTATACCTCTTCGGGCATTGGCATGTCAGGTATGGGTATGTCAGGTATGGGCATGTCGGGGATTGGCCTCTACAGTTCCTCCGGTGTTGGTCTTTCTAGCTTGAGTCTGTCGGGCATTGGCCTGATGCCCGGAATCGGAATGATGTCTGGAATTGGCCTGATGTCTGGAGCTGGAATGATCTCAGGTATAGGTATGCATACAGAATCCGGGATGGGTTTTTACAACATGTCTGGCATAGGTATGATGTCGGGGATGGGAATGTATACAGAATCTGGGATGGGAATGTATACGACCTCCGGAATGGGTATGTCGGGTGCAGGACTTCTGTACAGTATGTCTGGAGTTGGCATGTCGGGGATTGGCATGTCTGGAATTGGCATCATGGGCTATACGACATCAGGCATGGGCATGTCCGGCGCAGGACTTTACACGACATCAGGCATGGGTATGTCCGGAATTGGCATGATGGGCTACACGGCTTCAGGCATGGGTATGTCCGGAATTGGCATGATGGGCTACACGACTTCGGGCATGGGCATGTCTGGAATTGGCATGTCGGGTGCCGGGTTCTATACCACTTCGGGTATGGGCATGTCTGGAATTGGCATGATGGGCTATACAACCTCTGGTATGGGCATGTCGGGAGTTGGTTTATACAGCATGTCTGGCGCCGGGCTTTCGGCTCCCCAGCATTACTGGTTAACGAGTGATGTGGAAATAATTGTTTATGGTGCAACAGTCCCGAACTCTACAGTAACGGTTGCTGGTCGTCCGATTCAGGTAAACCCTGACGGCACCTTCCGCATTCAGCTCTCGTTCCAAGATGGTTTGCTTGATTTTCCAATTTTGGCTGTTGCTCCCGATGGAACCCAAAGCCGCTCGGTCCACATGACCTTTGCTCGGGATACGCTGTCTCGCAGTTGAAGCAGTTTTTGGATCAACAAACCGCGATTTAGGACTGCTGTAAATAGGTGAAAGAAGCAGATGAGGCGGCATAACTGCTGCCTGCTTGCTACTCTTGCTGCCGACCAGTTGCCCCAGAAGCCTGCTGCCGCTTTGGCAAATTTTTTGTTGAGGGTGGCACATTTAGCAACTTGTCATTATTATTTGATGAGAGGAATTTTTGATGGAGTTTTAGACCTATGGCTACGCTTAAAGGCTATTGGCTGCTTAGCATAGTGGGACTGCTCTGCTTGGCTTCGGGCTGCAATCGTACCACTGCGTCTAATCCAAATTCGTCAGCACCCCAGACAGCGGCTGTCTCTCCAACCAGGGAGGTAATTCAACAGCCAGAAACAGCGCTGGCAAAGCCCTTGGGTGCAGAAGATTTTTTCCCGAATCCTATGGTGGCAAATGGAGCAGTAGCACCATCGGCCATGCCCAATCTGATTCCACCCACCACGACCGCAGAACGAATGCCGCAGATTAGCGCAGGCCGCGCTGATCCCTTTGCTTCTCTGGGGCTGATGCCTACCGTAACCCAAAAGCCAGTCGCAAACATGGCTCCACCTCTGCCTACCGGGACTGCGGTGCCGGTCGTGGCTACCCCTGTCCAAATAGCAACCCAGCTACCCGTTCCAGCGTTTCCTGTCCCTGCACCCCTTCCAGATCTGCTGCCTGCGCCCATAAATGCCGGAAATTTACCAAATGTAACAGTGCCTACAGCCCGACCCTACAGCTTGGCTGAGGCGATTGAAATCAGCGGTGTGGTTGAGGTGGCTGGCAAAACGAACGTGATCCTGCAAGTGCCCAATGAGCATACCAGTCGCTATGCCGTGGTGGGAGAGAGATTGGGCAATGGTAAGGTTTTAATTAAGCGAGTAGAGATGGGTCTGGAGCCTGTTGTTATCCTAGAGCAGGAAGGTCGGGAGATTACTCGTTCAATTGGGTCTGGAGCCATTGTGGAGTCACTTTAAGCGACGGTTGTAGGGGTTTTCGGACGGCACCCTCAAGACAGCTCAGAACCAGCTCAGGAAGGGACAAGCTAGAATTAATTCTCAGAGGTGGTTTGCTTGAGACGTAATCTACTTGGCTTGATTTAGATCAAATACCAGGAGTTGGAACCGTAGAGGCAAAGTTATTTCAGAGGCAAACTTACTTCAGAGGCAAACTTACTTCGCAGGTCGCTTGCCGCCTGCCCTGATCCTGCTCTTCAATGTAATCTAGTCGAACCCCTGAGACGGTTGGAATGGGATTGTGCCATGCTGCTTGCCTGGGGCTGTCATCAGTTACCTGCTGAGCACAGTTATAGTAAGGGTTTCAGCCCCTAGTTTGGTTTGTTAAAGCGGGCGTGGCCCTGCTGAGTCCTCAAGGCTTCTAACCTGGATTGATGACACGCCCTAGGGCTCTAGCTGTCTTTGAGTTCTACGATTCCGATCCTGCTTACCCTTATTGGCCCTCTCACCCTTGGACCGTATGACACAACCAACGCCAAATTGGGATCCGTCCAATAGCTCGCTCCATTCTGCCGCCCACAAATCTGAAGCAATGCATGGAGCAGCTTATCCTACGGCTAAACGGGTTGAGCTACAAAGCCTCAGCTACCAGGACAGCTACATTTGCCCCATCTGTCGCCACGGGCAAATCACCGGCATTACGCTAATGGATGCCTTTGCCTGCGATTTCTGTCGCCACATCTTTACAGCCAATTTGCAAAATCATACGGTGCAGGTGGTAGACAGTGCCCAGCCCTTGAGCTGGCGCTGGAATGGTCGAAACTGGCAGTCTACCCACCGCGATGACCCCAGCCTCACGGCGGTCGTTTGGTTCGCAAGTGTTGTGCTGGTGCTGCTGCCCGGCTCGATTGTCGGCCTGATGGCCTATCTATTTCCGCCTCTGCCCGGCAGCATGTGGTCCTGGTTCCCAACCATTTGGCTGGGCTGTACGTTCGGCGTCCACCTGCTGATGGTGGGATGGTTAATCGCTGAACATTACCAGATTCCAATTTACGTGGCTAGCCGGGTGAGGGTTCGAGGCAGGTTAGGCCGCCGCTAGATGCATTAGGCTCAACTGAAGCTAAAGCCAATGGGGGGTGAGACACCGTTTCAGATTGGCAGGTGGCTGGCTTATCTTCGAGAAATGTAGCAATTTAGACGCTTAGTGGTAGTAGTACGCAAGCTAGGGTCTAGATTGCAAGGTTGAAATTTTTAACGAAGATTGCCGGGGTGTTTCGGAAATGAGTCAGCTGCAAGCCATTCAGATCGACGAAGATACGATTATCTATGTAGAGGCCACGGAGGACGTTAAGACACCTGTGGTCGCCTCCGAGCCAGAGGAGGTGGGTCGTACCGGGCAAAAAGGATGGGGTAGCCCGCAACCGCAAGCCCAAATGGCCAAGAGCTTTCAGGCGATTGAGAGTACGATTAGAACCTACACGAAATACACCCTAAACGCCTTTAAAGATGCAGCCTTGGCCGATGTGGAAAAAGTGACGCTGGAGTTTGGCATGAACGTTAGCGGTGGGGCCGGAGTCCCATACATTGCAGCAGGTACGGTCGGTTGCAATATCAAGGTGACAGTGGAATGCAACTTTGCCCAGCGCAATGCCCTACGTCAGGCCCAGCAAGTCCAGCAGGCACAGCAAGCCCAGCAGACCGCATCGCGCCCTCCTGCCGCACCTCCGGGCCATTCGACCCAAGCCCACTCAGCCCAAGCCCACTCAGCCCAAGCCCATTCCACCCAAACTAACGCTCGGTCTGTAGCGCCCCGCTAGTTTGGTTTAGTCACTTGGAGTTGCACAGTTGATCTGGCGGGTAATCTCGTCGGATCTTTTTGTTGGGCATTTCTTGTTAGAGTCAATGGCGGGAGTTCTGCGGCTGATCCTCAAAGCTCCTTCTGCTCACCCCCAACCCCAAACTTGCTATGAATCCAACGGATTTAGCTTTTGCCTCGGCGCTAGAACAGGCGCGCCTAGTGCGTCAGGGCGTTGTTTCGCCGGTCGAATTGGTGCAGCTTTACTTGAACCGAATTCAAGCCCTGAATGGCAAGCTAGGCAGCTTTGTGACGGTAACTGCCGAACAGGCGCTGGCTGAGGCCAAGGTCAAAACCGAGCAGTGGGCCGCCCAACGTAACACTGTGCAAGGCGATGCCCAACTCAATACCGTGGCGGATCTGCCGCCCTTTTTTGGTGTGCCGATTGCCATCAAGGACTTAACGGCGGTGGCCGGATTGCGCTGCATGTACGGCTGCCAAGCAATGGAGCAAAATATTAGCAGCTACGATGATGCGGTAGTGGCGCGGCTGAAGCAGGCCGGATTCATTATTCTGGGTAAAACGGCGGTTTCGGAACTGGGCTCGTTGCCCTACTCGGAGCCCGTTGGCCTGCCGCCTGTTCGCAATCCCTGGCAGTTAAGCCATACGGCGGGTGGTTCTAGCGGTGGTGCAGCCGCGGCGGTGGCGGCTGGTCTCAGTCCGGTGGCCCAGGGCTCAGACGGCGGTGGCTCGGTGCGAGGTCCGGCCTTTTGCTGCGGGCTAGTGGGCCTAAAGCCTGCCCGAGGCCGAATTTCGGCGGCTCCAGTCGGTGATCAGCAGAGCGGGATTGGCACAAATGGTGTCTTAGCCCACACGGTGGCCGATGCGGCAGCTTTGCTGGATGTGATGGCGGGCTATGTGACGGGCGATCCCTACTGGCTCCCCGATCCAGCCCAGCCGTTTTTGCAGCGGGTTGAGCAGGCAGCGGCAGGGGCAGCGGTTCAACCCTGCCGGATTGCCTTTAGCACTGAAATTGCTTCAATTGGTCGGGCAGATGCGGCCTGTGAACAGGCGGTGCTGGAGACCGCCCAGCGGCTAGAGACTTTAGGCCACCATCTAGAACCCAACTGTCCCTATTTTTCGGGTCTGGTCGATCCGTTTACGGTGATCTGGCAAGCTGGCGTGGCTACGGCTGGACTGCCGCCGGAAGCGCTGGGTGCCTTCAACCGCTGGCTTTTGGCTCAGGCCGACACCAGCGGCGACTATCTACGAGCAGTCAGGACAATGCAGATCCTGGCGCGCCAAATTGTTGCCTTTTTCGATCACTACGATGCCCTGCTGCTGCCGGTCTATTTGACCCCCGCAATTCGGGTTGGCGAATGGGCCGAGCTGTCGCCAGAAGCTACGCTGGAGCGGGTGATTCAGTGGATTGCTCCCTGTCCGCCTGCCAACGCCACAGGTCAGCCAGCGATTGCCATACCCACGGGGCTCAGTCCAGATGGTTTACCTGTAGGAGTGCAGCTTGTAGGCCGACCGGCAGACGAAGCAACCATTCTGGTGCTCGCGGCTCAACTAACAGCAGCTTACCCCTGGCAGCAGCGGCCAGACTGGGTATAGAACCGAGTAATATTTTTTCTTCTCAAACCTTGCCGCTGCCCATCAGGTAAAGCAGGGCCATTCGGACCGCTACGCCGCTTGTCACCTGTTGGGCGATCAAACTGAGGCGGGGGTCGTCCATCAGTTCTGAGCTGATTTCGACGCCCCGATTTGTGGGGCCAGGATGCAGCACTTTCACGTCGGGCTGGCAGAGCTGTAGGCGCTGGTGGGTCAGGCCAAACCGCTGATGGTATTCGCGCAGGCTGGGCAGCAAATGTTGGGTCATGCGCTCTTTTTGCAGCCGCAGGGCCATGACGAAATCAGCCTGGTCGAGTGCCGGCTCTAAGCGCCAGTGCAGAAACAGGCGACGCGACAACTGCTGCGGGTCAGCACTAACAAACTCGGCAAACTGCTTGGGCAGCAGGGTGGGCGGCGCGGCCAAATGCACTTCAGCCCCGCTGGTAGTCAGGCTCCAGAGATTAGAACGGGCGACGCGAGAGTGCAAGATATCGCCAACGATGGCAATTTTTTTACCTTTGAGCAGGGCCAGATGGGGTTTTTCAGGATCAAGCTGGCGGCAGATCGTAAACAGATCAAGCAGAGCCTGGGAGGGGTGCTCGTGCTGTCCGTCACCGGCATTAAACACGCCAACCCGCGACTGCAAGCGATCCATCTCTTGAGCGATTGCCAGCGGCACACCGGCCTCGCGGTGTCGAATCACCATAATGTCGGTGCCCATGGCCAGATAGGTTTTGGCCGTGTCTAAAATCGTTTCGCCTTTGGTGAGCGAAGAGCTGCTGGCCGTGAAGTTGAGGGTATCGGCAGAAAGCCGTTTGGCCGCTAGCTCAAAGCTGCTGCGAGTCCGGGTGGATGGCTCAAAAAACAGATTGGCAACGACCTGCCCCTGGAGGGTAGGTACCTTCTTGGTTCGGCGAGACAGAACTTCCTGAAAACTGGCGGCTGTCTGGAGCACCGTATCGTATTCGGAGGGCTGAAAGTCAGCCAGGGAAATAATGTGGCGGCGTGACCAGGGTGGATTGGGCATTCAGACGGTGAAAAGGTGGCTAAAGGCAAGGGGTACCGCCTGCAATTGCTGTTGGCGCAATACAGACAATGCCTCTATTCTAGGGCGCATTGTTTGATCAAATCGCCGAATTCGCAAGTCAGAAGGATGCATTTGATAGCTATGATGACATCATTAGAGTGATATCATTGCAGGATTAACTGCTATATCGTTGCTGCCGTCTTGCGCGATCAGGATTCTAGAGGTGATCACAAGAAATTCCTACCTTCGCCGCCCCAGGAAGCTAAAGAGCCCGTTCCCTGCTTTGGCAGGCGTTCTTTCGGGCGTAGCTAAATCGAGTTTGGCTGCATATTGCACGGCCAGCGGATCGCGTGGATTAAACTTGAGCGCTTGCCGGAAGTGAACTTTGGCCATGCCTACTAGATTCTGCATGAGATAGGCTTTGGCGAGCAGCGAATGGTACTCAGCTCGGTTAGACTCTAACCGAATCGCATCGCGCAGTTCGGCTACAACCTGAGGCCAGTTTGGCTTTTTGGCATATTCCTGGGCCCGGTAGTAGTGGCGCTGGGCATAGTTGATTCCAGCCTGAAGCTCTGGATTGACAAACTGAACCGGTTTGACTTCCGCTGCCGCAACAATTCCCGTCCGCTTTTCTCGAATCACGGGTTCACCCATCTTCAGCCGCAGATAGGCGAGGTTGAGGTCAGCGAGCTGTCGGGTAATGGATTCAAATTGGTCAAGCTGCTGATACTGGGTTTCGGCTAGCTCAGCAACTGACTGCTCATAGAATACATCTGCTCCCTGGAGGGGCAGCTTGAGCAGCTTTTGGGCCAGTGGGCTTTGGGGCAAAAGGCTGTTGTCGCGATTCATGCGACGCACCTGAATCCGCAGTGTTGCCATAGCCTCGGCTCGCTCTTTCTCTTGCTTGAGCTGCTGGTAGGCAGGGTTGACCAATTTGGAAAGCAGTTGAGTGGCCAGGGACACAATGGCCGGGTTAGATTGGCTCAGACTGTCTGGGTGTAGCCGTTTGGCAACGTTGTGATAGCGTTTGAGAACGCGACGTTCGTCCGCAGCCACAGAAAGACCGAGCACAGCATAGGGGTCGGAAAGCTGGCTTGGCCAATCTGGAGAGAAGAGGATCTGTGACATCGGCAGGCGGCTATAGAGGTTTATCGAGTTGGCTATTAGTATACAAAAACCTATTAAATAGGGGGTGACACCCCCCATCGGGTGCTTGTATTCAGTTAAGCAGGTGGCAGGACGAAAAGCAATTGCAACAATTAAATAGTTTGGCGGTTTGTCGCGAAATCACCTGTAATCTGCCCAATTTTTCTGATTTAGCTAATTTTATCGGTCTAACTTCTATGGGTCTACGAGCGCTCGACGAGCTTAAGCGGTTTTTGGTCTAGTATCTACCAAGCCCAAAGAGGCAAGTCCAAGCAGGAGAATAGGTACAATAGGGACCCGCTTATAAATCCGCTTTAACCTAAATCAGAGATTGATTGTACTGCTGGGTTGTAAGGCGTTGCAGTAAGCTGGCTCTATCTCCAATGCTCAGATTAACTGCTTTGGACAACTGCTCAAAGCAATGTTCCGACTTGCAATATCCTGTGATGGCTAGGTTTCGTGATGACCAGGTTTTGTGATGGCTAGGTTTCGTGATGGCCAGGTTTCGTGATGACTTTCAGGGAGATGACTTTCAGGGAGCAGCCCACCTAGATTGGGCCAACTCAAAACTAATTTTAGCCTAGCGTACTTTCTAGCATGACAAAGGCCCTATATGGGGGCACTATGTGGGGCTGCAAACGGCCATAGGTTCTTCGTAGAAGTTCTGTCGATTTTTGCATCGGCAGGCTCGGGCTAGGCTAGTTGAGGCGAAAACCAGATTGATGCTGTCTCTATTCTTTACGGAGCAAATTGCCCAGATCCGGAGTGCTTAAAAATAATTAGAAGGGGCTGCTAGCCTCGCCCGCTCCAGCCCGCTCCAGTTTGGATGATCTCGATACAATGAAAAGGCTGTTGGCTGCTCCGCAAGTCATGACCCATTCTGGACGCCCGGACTATCTGTTGCATCAACCTAAAAATCGTCGAATTGCGGCTGGTTTAGCCTTTGCCGGATTGCTGCTGCCCGGGCTCCATAAGTTCTACTTGGTGCAGGTGCACTGGGGTATAGCCTACCTGCTGTTGAGCTGGACTCCCATACCTCGATTCGCCAGCGTTCTAGAGGGATTGTGGTATCTGTTCCAAGACCGGGAAGAGTTTGACCGGTGCTTCAATTCTGGTCAGATTCCGTCTGTTGATAGCGCCAGCAGTACAGCCGCGTCGGCCAGTTTAATTGCTGATGCCCTGCGCCAGATCGAAGCCCTGCGCCAGGATGGCTTGATTTCTGACTATGAGTTTGAGCAAAAGCGACGGCAGTTGGTGAAGCGCATTTAGCAGGATGTCACTTTGAGCGCATTTGCCTTGACCAGGTTTGCTGAAAACTAATTTTGTTTTAACTGATTCGGGACGCTGATTGAAGACTGTAATTGAAGAACTGTAATTGAAGACAGTGATTGAAGCAGAGTTTGTAACAGGTGGGAGGAAACTGTGGGTGCAAAATGGCTGGCTTGGTCACTGGGCCGAGTAATGCAGATCGGACAAGCCCGGTTTCAAGATCCCTACTACCGATTTGAGTCGATTGCCGAACTGCGGGCTGCCGCTGCCCAGGGACTGCGATTCGATGTTAACCAGGCCACGGTAGATGATTGGCTGCGGCTACCGGGTCTCTCAATTCATCAGGCCCGACTGCTGGTGCAGCTCAGTCAAACTGGCGTTGCGTTCCACTGTGTAGAAGATCTGGCGGCAGCGCTGAGTCTGCCGGTACAGCGGCTACAGCCATTAGCGCCAATTCTGCAATTCTGCTACTACGAGCCGGAGGCAGCACCGCTCAATCCCAACAGAGCTTCTTTAGAGCAGGCGGCCCCAGTTTTAGGACTGGAACGAGCGCAGGCTTTAATTGGCGAGCGTGAACAAGGCGCTTACCGTAACCTCGCTGATTTGCAGCGGCGACTGGGCTGGTCGGGCGAGCAGATGGCAGCACTAATGCACCTGCTGCGGTTTGAGCAACGATAAGAACGATAAGTGTCACTTAAGCTGCAATCGAACTGCCCTCAGAGTCGTACGGGTCTAGACCTGACCAAAGCGCTGAAAGGGGAAGAACCGCAGGATCGCTCGACCAATGATGTTCTGCTGGGGTAAAAAGCCCCAGACATGGGAGTCATTACTGTTGTTGCGGTTGTCACCCATCACAAAAACCTGTCCGGGCGGCACTTCGACTGCGGGCATCTGGTAGGCGGGCGGCTCGGCAATATAGTCTTCTTGCAGGGGCTGCTGATTGCGGTAGACCAGGCCATCTTTAACCTGGATGACATCACCCGGTGCACCGATCACCCGTTTAATAAAAGCTTTGTCGGGCAGAAATCCAAACTGATCCTGAAACTGCAGCGGCGGCTGAAAAACGATGATGTCCCCGTGCTGCGGCTGATGGAGCCGGTAGCTTACTTTTTCGACCACGAGCCGGTCGCCGATCAGCAGG
>QLAH01000925.1_pt1 | contig 10317 bp, 11 predicted proteins | sample 4693081 | NCBI WGS metagenome assembly QLAH01 (sample SAMN09425401, study PRJNA476045) | Lake water metagenome, whole genome shotgun sequencing project.
AGTTGTTACAATGAAAGATGTCAGAGCATAGTTTGATGTTGCTCCGACTAAGTCATACCAGAAACCATTGTTTGTACCTTTATCCCATTGAAGATAGTAAGATGTAATAGAAGCTCCTCCTCTTTCTGCTGCAGTACTTAATGCAATCCATTGAACTTCAATTTGATACTCTTGAGTAAGAGATCCTCTTGTTGGAGGAAGCATTTGAGTAGGAGCTGTTTGTATTGCTGGTTGAATAACATTATCAAGTGATTCTAAGTTCCATCCATTAGAGTTGAATGCAGAGACACGTGCTCTTACTAAGGCATTATAACCTAATGAGAATGGAGCTGCTCTAAGAGTTGACATGGGAATATCACAGAGTCTCTGAGTTCTTACTTGATCATTGCTGCCATCACAACTAGGTAGGACCTAATCATAGCTTCCACCATTCTGAAGAACTACTATCTTGTAAGCTGTGATTGGTGATCCATTATCGTTAGGCGCAACCCATGTTATTCTAATATTGATACCAGACACTGATACTGTAGGTGGTTACATTTAGTCAGAGGCTTGAGATGCTTTTATCAACTTGGGTGTTGAGAAATCTCCAAAGCCATGAATGTTTCTAGCTCTGACTCTAAAGTTGTAAGAACGACCTACTGTTAATCCAGTCACTGTAAAAGTTGTGAGTGTATAAGTTGTTGTAAATCCAACTAGATCGACATAAGTAGCGCCAGTTCCATCAGTGTCCCATTGTAAGTTATATGAACGAATAGGAGCTCCTCCTATATCTGAGTTTGTTGTTAATGCAACCCATTAGACTTAGATTTATGTTGCACTAGTACTTGTTCCAACTGTTGGAATAACCATTTGAGATGGTGCTCTCTGTATCAAAGCTCCACCTGAACTTAGTGATGAATAAGCTCCCCATCCAATAGTGTTCGTTGCTCTTACTTTAGCAACAACTTCTGCTTGGAAACCTAATGTGAAAGGTGCATCCTTTAGCACACTCATTGGAATGTGGCATTATCTATTGATGATAATTGCTGCAAAGGTTCCATCACAGTAAGTACTTGAAATGTCAAATGTGATACCGTTCACATGGCTTGTAAGAATCTATATATCATATTCTGTGACAGTATCTGAGTTGTCTGTTGGATAGTCCCAAGCTATTCTTACGAATGTGTTCTAAACTGAAGTCACAACATTAGTGACAGCACTAGGTACTTAAGCAGCCTTGATAGACACATTATCAGAGTAAGCCCCGAATCCAAGAATAGTTTTAGCTCTATACTTGACTAAGTAAGTCTATCCAGCCACAATTCCAGTGTTCTTAATCGTAGAGAGGCCTGTGAAGTCTGTAGGATCTCCTATCAAGGTTTGATCTACAGTGCCTGTGCCGAAGTCCCATACTACATGATAAGAAGTGATGGTTTCTCCACCTGATTGAGGAGAGGTAACTGCGTCCCATTCTACTTCTATTTGAGCAGTAGTTGTTGATGAACCTCTTCTTGGAGTATTCAAAGGCTTCAAAGGCAATACAGACACGAGTTCATTGCTTGTGCTAACTGCAGACACAGGTCCAAATCCATTAGCATTTGAAGCAGACACTCTTGCTTTAATTTCAGCTCCTTGTATCAAACTGAATGGACTTGCAGACATCGATAGCATTGTCATACTACAGCTAGTGCTTGCAAGTACCAATGATGCTCCTGAGCAAGATGTGGCTTCTTTGTAACTGCCATCAGAACCAAGTATTTCTACCTTGTAAGAGAGGAGTGCAATACCAGTGCCACCTGTTGAAGTGGGTTAGTCCCAAGCTATAATAACATTATCTCCTGTCTTGGAAGTAGTAGGAGTGCCTGGTGCTGAAGGGATTGTTGACGCTTAGATAGTTGAGATGTCTGAGTAGTCTCCCCAACCGTGGACATTCTCAGCTCTGAACTTGAAGCGATAAGTAAGACCGCTTGTGATGCCTGTGGTGATCAACTTGGAATTGAGTGTGTAAGGGTAGGAGATAGTGGAGCCTACAACTTCTGAGAAGGCGTTTCCATTACCATCATCCATTTGTAGTTCATAACTGATAACACTTGCACCACCTGCCTTGACTAAGTCTGTGATGAAATTCCATCTGGCATCTATCTATTGATCATTAGTACCTGATCCTTTGTAAGGTTCAGTGTCAGGTGCATGAGGAACTACTTATGCTAAGGCTCCATTTGTGTTAAGTGTTGAATAACTGCCCCAGCCTTTGAAGTTCTCTGCTGCTACTTTAGCTTTGATAACTTGACCTTATGTAAGTCCGAGATGTGTTTGAGTTACCATTGTCATGGGTATCACACATTCATGATCATCAATAACTTGTGTGCTTGTTCCATCGCATGTCGCAAGATAGTTAATGAATGATCCATCAGACTTCTGGATCAATATATCATAGCTTATAATGTCAATGTCCAATCCACCACTGAATGGCACATCCCAACTTATCTTGACATTAGCACCTTCATTGCTAGTTACAACTACATTAAGTTATTGAGGCAAGTCAGATGCAGTGATTGTTAACACAGGTGAATATTCACCCCATCCATGTATATTCTACAATCTATACTTGAACTGATACTCTACTCCACTTGAGAGTCCAGTAACACTGATTATGTTGTTGTTTGTTACTGTGTATGAAGTCCAAGTGGCTCCATTAGTGCCTTGATCCCACACCAGCTCATAGAACAAGATAGCTGAGGAACTACTGAGCAGGCGCCTGGAGTCAGCTAACTCTAGCTCGACTTCGGTTTCCGAGTAGGAGTTGACTTGAGGGGCTGAGGAAGGTGCAGCTGGCTCGGTTTCTATGGAAACTTCGAGTGCGTTGGTGGTGGAGTAAGGACCCATGCCAATTACATTTACTGCTGATATCTTTACAACTACATAGTCATCTTGCTGCAAATTGAATGTAAGTGGGTCTCTCAGCACTGTAAATGGAATATCGCACGTTCTAGTTGACCTTATGCTTGGACTAGTTCCATCACAGAAACTACTTTCACTCACGAATTGCCCATCGCTCTTCTGGATCAGGATAGAGTAAGCAGTGATAGTGCTGCCACCAGTGCCAGGTGCACTCCAAGTGATTCTCACTTTAGTGCTTTCGAAGACAGCTGCAGTTGGAGTGGGTACTTAGAGTGGAAGTGAGGCAGCACGAATAGTGATGGGTTCGGAGTAAGGTCCCCAGCCGAATTTGTTTCTCAATCTGTAGCGGAACAGGTAGAGGCGATCGGCTATCAAACCTGCACGAGTGTAGGATTAGAGTAAGTTATCTGGTGCTTGACCGACCAAGGTTTGATAAGTAGATTGAGAACTCTCTTTGAATTCTAGATGATAACTCAGGATGGTTGAGCCACCTGTCTCTGTTGGAGTAACTGAAGGCATGGTTACTGAGATGCTGGTTGACGATTGAGTTAGCATTGTAGGTGGAGTTGGAGGTTTGTGAGGTACTAAGGCGATAGTTGCTCCTGAGATATTAGGATCTGAGATCAAGCCTGAACCAACTTCGTTTGTTGCTTGAACTTTAGCTACAATGAGTGTATTCTGTAACAGTGCGAATGGTAATGCAGTCAAAGTAGACATAGGAATATCGCAATGTCTGTTAGCTATAATAGTAGCATCTGCGCCATTGCATGCACTTGTTGTATAGAAATTGCCATCTACTCCTTTGATTGTGATTAAATAGCTGCTTATTTGGCTTCCATTATCAGCCACTACACTCCAAGCTACTCTCACAGTTTGATCAGTGTTATCTGTAACTGTAGGTATTTGTACTTAGCTTGGCACTGATGCAGCTAGAATCTAGACTTCACTAGAGTAAGGTCCCCAGCCATGTATGTTCTAAGCTTGTAATCTGAAATAGTATCGTGTGCCTTGAACAACACCTGTTGTCTTAATGAAGAATAGTCCTGTATAGCTACTGCTAAGACCTTCTAGTGATGTCCAAGTACCTTTATTAGTGCCTGCATCCCATTCAAGGTTATATGAAGTGATAGCAGAGCCTCCATTCTGAGATGACAAGTCTAGGTTAGTCCAAGTCACATGGATTTATGAGTTTGATGTAGAAGCTCCTTTGATAGGTGTTGGTGGAGCAGGTGGTTCTGTTTGTAATGTAGCACCAACACTATTAGTAGGAGATACATCTCCATAACCAATGAGATTTCTAGCAGAGACTCTGACAGAAATAGCTGTACCTGATACTAAATTGAAAGGAGTTGATCTTAAAGTGGTCAATGGAATTGTGCATTCTCTGTCTGTTCTTATAACGGAGTTGCTACCGTCACAATTAGCTGTCTACTCAAACCAGGTGTTTACTGTGCTTGAGAGTATCTCTATCTTGTAAGCAGTAATTGGAAGACCATTGTCGCTAGGCAAACTCCATTGTATCACTAAATTGAGTCCAACTACTGATGTTGTTGGTAGTAGAGGAGCGTCTGGTGCCTTTGCAGAATAGATAGTTGTATCATCTGAGAACACAGACCATCCATGTATGTTTTTAACTTTGTATCTGAATACATAAGCTTAACCATTAGTTAAAGGTGTAAGTTCTGGGTATCTATCTAAGTTGTCTGATGCTTCTCCGACAACTTCTGTGAATACAGAACCAGAACCTGAGTTCCAGAACAAAGCATATGAAAGAATGTCACTTCCTCCGTCATTGAGTCCTTGAATCTCTGGCATTTCTACTACTATCTTTGTATTGGTAGAAGTTGCTTCAAATCTCAATGGGCCACTTGTTGGCTTAGCTGGAACTACTTCAACATTTGCTCCGACAGTGTTCTGATTGCTGAAGTCTCCAGAGCCTAACTCATTAGTAGCGCTTACTTTAGCTTGAATGAGTGTTCCTTAAACCAAAGAGTAAGGTGAAGTCCAGAATACACTCATGGGAATGAAGCATTCTTTATCATCAAGGATTTGTTGAGAAGTGCCTGCACAGTAGAGATTGCTTGAGTAGAATTAGTTATCTGAGCCTCTAATCTGTATTGTGTATGATGCAATAGCAGCACCATTATTTGCAGGTTCACTCCACTTAACTCTAACATTAGGTCCAACAACAGTAGTGCTAGGCACATTAATCTTAGCAGGGACCATGATAGTCTTAATGATTCCTTCTGTACTAGACATACCCCAGCCAAACACGTTCATAGCACTGTATCTGAATCTGTATTCTTGTGCAGGTGTGCGACCTGTCTTTACTGCAGAGAGTTGAGTTGTGTAAGTAGTGAAGCCTTGAATTTCATACCAATCAACACCTCCTGAAGCATCGTCGAATTCGATTAAGTAGGAAGTTATGGTTGCTCCACCTGTATAGACTCCTGTTAAAGGTGCAATCAAGACTTCAATCTGAGTGGTAGTGGTAAGTGAGCCTCTATAAGGAGCAAGAGCAGGTTGCCTAGGCAGTGCCTGTATCGCAGCTCCAACCACACTCACAGATGAGTAAGCAGAGTCACCAATTATGTTAGCAGCAAGTACTCGTGCTCTCACTATGTCTCCTTGTACTAAAAGATAAGGTGCTGCTGTCAGGGTAGAGGTGGGTATCACACAGTATCTGTTTGAGATTATTGTGTTGTCTGTTCTTGCGTTACAATATGTTAGTTCTTCACTTAAAGTAAGACCATCTTTATGCAGTATCTGCACACTGTAAGCAAGGATATTGCTACCACCATCGTAAGGTCTTGTCCACTAGATGCGCACACTAGTACCTACATTCAAAGTGACAGGAATAGTAGGAGTGTCTGGTACTTTAGCTGCAAGGACTGGAGTAACAGATGAGTAGTCACTCCAGCCGAAGAGGTTCTTGGTGCGATATCTGAATCTGTATTAGGCTCCTGATGTTAATGATGATTGAGTAAAACTTAGTACTAAGTTGTTTGTAGTTCCACCAATAAGTTCTATGTAAGTGCCACCAGCAGTTCCAGCATCCCATTCTAATACATAGGATATAATAGGACTGCCGCCAGTTTAAGCTTCTAATGTTTGTGCTGTCATGATAACAGTGACCTAAGTTTCATCCGTGGCACTGCTATCTACCAATAAGTCAGCAGGTTAAGCGGGTGTTGTTTGCACTTCAACACCTTACATATTAAGAGTTGATGGTGTGCTCCAGCCTATGGAGTTCAAAGCTGACACTCTAGCTTAGATCAGAGAACCTCTAGTGAGAGTGTAAGGACTGGAGAGGAAGTCTGCCATAGGGATCAGACAGTAAGTGTATTGCAAAACATCAGAGTCTGTTCCATCACATAGAGTATCTTGTACGAAGGTTGTGCCATCTGAGGCCAAGAACTCAAGCAGATACTGACTAATTGGACTTCCATTGTTAGAGAGTGGTGTCCATTGTATCTTGACTTGGACACCAACCAAGCTAGTAATAACTGCATTCATTTGACTTGGACTACTAGCAGCTAATATATCAACAGGATCAGAGTAACTACCCCATCCATGTATGTTGAATGCTCTATACTTGAACTTATAAGTTCTTCCTGCTATTATCTGTGCACCTGTGATGGACAGTGTCTGTGTAGTGGAGTACGGACTGAACCCTATGAGTGTGGTCCAAGATGCTCCACTAGAGCCAGCATCCCATTGTAATTGCACAGATAAGATGGTGCTGCCTCCAGTTGCTGTACTTGTAAGTATGGGATAGTCAACATGTACAGTACTCATTGAGGAGGCTGCGTTACGAGTGGGAGCTGTTGGTGGCTTGTGAGGTGCTGTCTAGGCAAGGACTCCTGCTGTGTTGAAAGGTGATTGTAAGCCAGCGCCTATGGAGTTAATGGCAAATACTGTGACTTTGATGAGCGAACCTTGAACTAGATTATAAGGTGAAGCAGTGAACACACTCATAGGTACATCACAATACCTCTAGCCGATTATCACCAAGCTACTTCCATTGCAGAAATTGACTTGTTCACTGACACTAGCACTGCTTTCATGCTAGATCATGATCTTGTACCCACTTATAGTAGATGAGCCATCTGCAGGTAGTGGCCAAGAGATGCGCACACTGCTGCCGACCATTGAAGTAGTTACTGTTGCTATTTGTGCAGGTACTTGTGCTGCAAGGATAGTTGCTTCATTAGAGTAGACACCCCAACCTTGGCGATTGAGAGCTCTATATCTGAACCTATAGGAGAGACCTGGAGTAACAGAGGAGGTTTGAATATGTTGGGTGGCTGTGCTATAGGGTAGGAGACCGACTAAGGTGGTCCAAGTGACTCCATTAGTGTTTGAGTCCCATTAGAGCTCGTAAGATAAGATGGGTGCGCCTCCAGTTGCTGTACCACTGAGTGATACCATATCTATAACTAGTGAGGATTGTGTTGTTGCAATGTTTCTCTAAGGTACAACTGGTGGCTTAGTTGGCACTCTCTCAACTAAGGCGCCTATGGAATTGGCTGAAGATTCAGTTGAAGTTCCAATAAGGTTAATGGCACTCACCTTTGCTTGAATCAAGTGTCCTTGTGAGAGTAAATAAGGAGATGCTAGGAGTGTAGAGAGTTGAATGTTGCAATACTTCTGAGTAGAGATAGTTGTTGAAGTGCCATCGCATTCAGAACTCTCTATGTAAGCATTGTTCCAAGTTCTTAAAACAATCTTGTAAGCTGTAATAGCAAGTCCTCCATCATCTTGATCAGCCCAAGTTATCTTTACAGTTGTTGTTTCGATTTCAGTAGTAGGTGCAGCTAGTTATTCAGGAACTATAGCTGCATAAGTAATGAGTACATCTGAGTAATCACTCCAATCGACATCATTCTTCACTGCATATCTGTATCTGTATTGTGTTCCAGTTGTCAAACCAGAATGAGTATAAGTTTACACTGTACTGAGAGGAGCATCACCTTGCAAAGGAGTGAATGTACTACCAGTGCCACCTCCATTCCATTCTAGTTTGTATGAAGTTAAAGTGAGGCCTCCTGTACTTGTTCCAGTGACACTAGGCATAGTGAGATCTATCACTGTCTTTGTACTAGTTGCTTGTATTCTCACTGGTGCTGAACTTGGCTTGCTAGGTTTAGCAACTATGTAGACCATTTGGATACTTATGCTTGAGTAAGTTGAATACCCAAGACTGTTGAAAGCTCTTACTTTGGCAACTACTTAGCTGCCTTGGATGAGACTGAAAGGAGATGCAGTTAGAGTAGTCAAAGTAATATCGCAAGATCTTGAAGTGACTATGAGTAGTGCTGTGCCTATGCAAGATGCTGCTTCTTACCAGTCGCCTGTGATTGTTCTTAGCATGATCTAGTATCCATCTATAGATATTCCTGTACCTCCAGTGTTAGTAGGCAAGCTGAATGTTACAGTGTATGTGAGTGCTGCATAACTAACTGTAGGTGCAGACATTTAACTAGGCTTAGTGCCAGCAAGGATTTCAACTTCAGGTAAAGTTGCAACACCATCCCAGCCAGCGCCATGTGTATTCTTAGCATAGTAAGCGAACTTATATAAAGTGCCGCTTGTAATGCCTGATGTGAATATGTTAGTCAAAGCTAGATTATTAGAACTGTCACCAATCAAAACAGAGAAAGCTCCTCCGAGACCAGAGTCCCAGAGTATGACATAGGAAAGGATTGCGCTACCACCTGTAGCGACACCTGTTAAAGGTGTGATGATCAGTTCTATTTAAGTTTCTCCTGTGTTTGAACCACTTGTAGGTGCTATTGTTGGAATATGAGGAACTGTTTCAATCAAAGCACCAACTACATTAGCACTAGACTCAACACTAGAACCATAATTATTAGTTGCTATTATTTTAGCTTTTACTAATGTGCCTTATAGCAGATCAAATGGTGTGTTCTGTAGTTCTATCAATGTCATTGTGCATGATCTAAGTGATTTAACTCCAGCGAGAGTTCCATCGCAAGCTGAACCTGTAGTTTGAGGCAAGTAAGTGCCTGTAGAATCTGCAATTGATATCGTGTATGAAGTTATTGCATCGCCTCTTATGTTTGGTAAACTCCATGTTATCACTACATTGCTTCCAACTACAACAGTAGTAGGTGCAGCTGGTTAATCAGGTTTAGTAGCAGCTTTAATCTAACTCTCAGCAGAGTAGCTACTCCATCCGAAGATGTTGAGTGCTCTGTACATGAACGCATAGAGGTGGCCAGGAGTCAAACCTGTCACTGTGAACTCTGTCAGCAGGGAGTTGTAAGTTCCACCAATGAGTGAGGTCCAAGAACCTGTACCTTGGTCCCATTGCAAGTGAAAAGATAGTATAGTAGAGCCGCCGTTGTCAGGACTGACTAGATTAGCATAGCTAACTTTGATCTATGTATCAGTAGTACCAGCATCAACCCTCACAGGTGCCACTGCAGGCGCACTTGGCACTGTCATGACTATCGCACCAGCTGCATTGGCAGTAGGTGGTGTGCTGTCTCCAATGATATTGAAGGCTTCTACTGTTGTTTAGATTATTTCAAGTGCTGTTAAGTGGTAAGGTGCGCTTGTTAAAACAGTCATAGGGATGAGACAGTATCTGTTTGCTTTGATAGTGAGATCTGCTGCATTGCAATACTATAAGTTCTCACTATAATCTCCATCCTACTCTTAAATCTTAACTCTATACCCTTGAATAGGCATTCCACCATTGCTACTAGGTAGAGTCCAAGCCACTTTAATCATAGTACCTTCATTGGTGAGTGTCACAGTTGGAATTGCAGATGGTACAGTGGCCGCGTAGATTATTTAGGAGTCTGAGTAGGGTCCCCAGCCGTGCAGGTTCAGAGCGCGGTAGCGGAATCTGTAGGCGGAACCTGACTGGACTGAGGAGGAGACGGTTGTGGTGAGGGCGAGGGAAGGGGTGGAGAGACCTATGATGTCGGTCCAGAGGGTTCCTTGAGAGGCGCCATCGTATTGAACATGGTATGATAAGACATCAGCTCCTCCATTAATAGGATCACTGAGAGCACTCCACTCGACCACCAACTAGCTCTAGCTCGTGCCACTACCTCTCGTAGGCCTGCTTGTAGGCTTCAAAGGTGCCACTTGCACTTTAGCGTTCAGAGTGCTGCTGGGATCTGACTCTGGGCCCCAGCCTACTGCGTTCTTGGCTAGTACTTTGATGACTACTTCTAGGCCTTGGGTGAGAGATAAAGGTGAGGCACGTAGTTGAGACATTTCTATGTCACAGTATCTCTAAGTTACAATGAGTGTTTAAGAGCCATCACAGAGTGAAGCGACTTCTACAAAGGATAGAGTTGAAGTTTATATGAGTATCTAGTACTATGTGATATCTACACCTACACCTCCAGTATTGGCAGGTAGATCCCAGCTGACTCTCACTGTAGTGAGTCCAGC
>QLAH01000926.1_pt1 | contig 10313 bp, 6 predicted proteins | sample 4693081 | NCBI WGS metagenome assembly QLAH01 (sample SAMN09425401, study PRJNA476045) | Lake water metagenome, whole genome shotgun sequencing project.
TGGACATTAACCGCAGATGAGCAAAAACGGTATCAGGTGCGACTAGGTGTAGATTACCCGCATCCCCTCGTCGATTTGTTTAAGTCCGCAGCCGCCAACGAGAAGATCTACAAGGCTGCCCTGGGGCAATAATCGACCACCTGACAGGCTGTGCGGAGGGCTAGTTGCTCCAAGCTAGACCCAAAAGCACTTCAAACAGCAGCTTCACGTTGATTACAGGGCTGATTACAGGAGTTGTAATCAGCTCTTGTTTTTAGGGCCAGTCCTAGCGCTGCCCACAGGTGATTACAGGAATTGATTACAAGCCCCTGGCATAGCTGCATTACCTTAAAAGCCCGAAATGCTTACTATAAATGACTTTCGGTAAGTCTCTTGGATTTAGAGTCAGGCCAGTTTGGGGCTGGGATCTAGACTTAATTGCTGTAATCAAGCGTTGGGGGCTGGGGTCTAGATGAATCTGTAATCAGCTGGCTGGTGATTCGGCCTACGATGCTTTCTAGTCAAGCGCTCCGGCTGCCTGCCGGCACCCGATTAATCATGGCTATCTGGCGGTGATTACAGAGTTGGGGCCGATGTTAGGTTATCAGCCGGCTGAAATCGGCCTGCTGCGGTGCTGTTGGCTGTAATTGCCCCTAGACCCTCCCCCCCAAATTGACCTGACTGATTACAAATTACTCTAAACCCCCTCCCCCGCTGCGCCCGGAATTTTGACTGGTTCAATTGGTTGGCTCTAGACCCCTACCCCCAACGGGTCTAGACCGGGACCCTATCGGCCTCTAGACCCCCGCCGCAAACTTTCTAGATCCCGCCCCCCGGCTTTTCGAGAGGCCCATCCCAATCTGTTCTAGACCCCAACCCCCAAACTGAGCCCAGAAACCTGAACAGCAGGCGGTTTAGCAATTTTTGATTACAACCGTCTGTAATCAATGCGATTACAAATCGCTGCTGTTTGAGCGCCAGCCGGACTTTAGCGGCCTGATATAACCAAAAAACGGTATCGACCACCTGAACGATCAGGCAGGTTTTCTAATCGCAGGGGCAATGTTGGATCACGCAGATTTAGATGACGCAAATTTGGAGCAGGCAGCTGGCAACAGCCAGTTTGCCAGTTCGCTGGCCGCTGACCATCAACAGGAATGGCTGGCCAGTGGGGTTGCGGCGGATCTCATTGATCTGAACGTTGAAACCCTGGTCGATACAGCAACCCATCCCCATGCCGCCAGTTTGTTCCCAATTGCCGAACGGCTCAACTGGCAGATTACCCGGTTTGGTCAACCCCGAGCCTGCCTGCGCGGCTGGTGGGTGAGCGGGATTGATCCCTTGACCTGGAAGCAAATGGATTGGGGCCGGTTTAAGCCAGACGCCAATACACCCATTCTGGACCGCAGCAAAAACAAACCCGCCAAATATCTCAGCCCCAGTTTGGGTCGAGGTTCTAGTCGGTTGACTTTACTGCGTGTGCCTGACCGGATCTGGGCAGCGGTGGCGGCTCGCTACAATCGGCCTCTGCCGTCGGTTGAGCAAAATAGTAATCAGAATGGTAGTCAGAATAGAAATCAGAAGTCAAACCAGGAATTTTGGCAGTGGGTTTGGCAAGAACAAATCCCGATTGTGTTGACCGAGGGCGAGAAAAAGGCCGGTCATTTGCTGTCGCTGGGCTATGCGGCCATTGCATTACCAGGCATTTTTAGCGGCTACCGCAAAGAGACGGGCCTGATTCCCGATCTGGCAGTTTTTGCCACCCCAGCCCGTCAAATTACCCTCTGTTTTGATTACGAATCTCGGCCCACCGCTGCCCACCAGCTCCAGATTGCGATTACAAAACTGGGCCAGCTGTTGCAGAGGGCCGGCTGCTCTGTTGCGGTCCTGGCGTTGCCCGGTCCTGAGAAGGGCATCGATGATTTTGGCGTCGCCCAGGGCAAGACAGCCGTGGAACATCTTTTCACTAAAGCAGTTCCCCTAAAGCTCTGGCAGGTGAGACAGGTCTGGAGCTTGACCTACCCGGTCAGCCTCGGCCTCAACCAACCCTACCTGAGCCAATTGCCCTACCCCGAAACGGGACTGGCTGCCCTTAAAAGTCCGAAAGGCACGGGCAAAACCACAGCGCTCCAGCCCTTAATTCGACGGGCAGTTCAGCAGGGACGGCAGGTGCTGGTGATTAGCCACCGCATTCAGCTCGGTCGGGCGATCTGCAACAGTTTAGGAATTGACTGGATTGAAGATATTGCGCCGCCGGATCTGCATCGGCCCTACCAGAGCTACGGGCTTTGCATTGACTCATTGCATCCCGATTCCCAGGCTCAGTTTGCCCCGCAGGACTGGCATGGGGCAGTTGTAATTATTGATGAGGTCGAGCAGGTGCTCTGGCACGCGCTCAATTCCCTCACCTGCTATGACCAGCGGGTGAAGATTCTGGCCAATCTGCGCGAACTGGTGCAGGTTGTTTTGGGTAGCGATGGATTGGTGATTGCCCAGGATGCCGATCTATCAGATGTCAGCCTTGATTATTTGACGAGCCTAACGCCCCAGCCTGTTGCGCCCTGGCTGGCCGTCAACCAATGGCAGCCGCCCCAATCCTGGCCAGCCTTTCTCTACCAGACTCCCAACCCGGCTCCGGCCATCGCCCGCCTCTGCGAAATTGCTGCGACCGGCGCGGTTTTTTTGGCCCTCGACTCCCAAAAAGCCAAAGGCCGCTGGAGTTCAAAAAATCTGGAACGCTACCTGCGATTGCAATGTCCAGATCAACGGATTCTCCGAATTGACTCCGAGACGGTTGCTGATCCCAATCATGACGCCTACGGCATTGTTGCGGATTTGAACCAGAAGCTTGCCCACTACGATATCGTGCTTGCCACTCCTACGTTGGGAACAGGTGTAAGCATTGATGTCCTGAATCATTTCAAAGCCGTATTCGGCATTTTTCAGGGCGTTGTTGCCGATGCCGAGGCGAGACAGGCGCTGGCCAGGGTGCGAGATCCGGTACCCCGCTATATTTGGGCGGCCCCTTTTGGCCCCGGTAAGGTTGGAAACGGCAGCCCTAACTATCGAGAGGTAATCACCGGCACGACCAGGCTGGTCAAAGCCAACATTGCCCTGCTCAAAAACATCGACTTCGATCTGGACCAGCAGACCGACCCAATCAATTTGCGGACCTGGGCCAAAATGGCGGCGCGGGTCAACCTATCGCTCTGGGATTTTCGACAGCAGTTAGCTGAAAACCTGGCCGCAGAGCATCACCCCATCACCTGGATTACAGCCGACCTCAACCCCTTTCTGGCCGATCAACCCAGTCTCGCCGCCGCTCCACCCGCCGAGTTGTACCGCGACTTGACCCAGGGTGTTCTTCAGATCACAGGCTACGAGTTTCTAGAACAGCATCACCCACGCCAGCAAACCGATCAGGTTCTGGTTGGGATTGCTGAGGCCAGACAGCAGCAGCAATCCCAGGAAGCGCTAGCCATATCTGCTGCACCAGACTTAGCGGCGACAGGCTACGCCCAGATTAAAGACCAGCGCACCAAAACCTGGGAAGAATCTTGCCTGGTACAAAAATACGAACTCCAGCAGCGCTATGCGATCTCGGTCACGCCTGACCTGAAGCTGCAAGACGATCGGGGCTGGTTCCATCAGCTACAGCTTCACTATTACCTGATCCATAATCCAGCCTTGGTGAGGTTGCGAGACTACCAGGAATGGCAAGGTCATCTAGAGCGAGGCCAGGGCAAAATTGCCCTACAGGACGTGCGATTGTTAACGGCCCAGGTTGAAGCCTTCAAACGACTCGGCATTTTAGAATTCCTCGCTCCTGAACGGGAAATTCGAGCCAGTGATGCTGACGTGCAGCAGCTAACAACCTACAGCCTGCAATATCAACGTGATCTGAAAACCCTGTTCAACCTGACGATTTCCGATCGGATGACGCCCATCGAGATTCTTCAGAGTCTGCTCAGTCGATTAGGGCTGAAGCTGGCCTGCATCCGGCGTGACCAAGCTGCCGATGGTCGTCGAGGTGGCCTGCGCGTTTACCAATATCGTCCACCCCAGGATCGTCGCTTTCTGGTCTTTGCCGAGTGGCAGAAGCGCGACCAGTTTGAACTGATTGAATTAAAGCCCGAATTAAAGCCCGAATTTAATCAATCAACACCAGAGCAAATCTCAGAGCGATTTAAACCAAATATTTCGCAGAGCACCATAGAACAATCCCGGCTTGATCCACCCCCTGATATAAGAACAAACAATTTATCTAAAACTGGATCATCCAGATCTACCGGCCTGAAGTCAATTCACAGCATCTATAAACAACCTGAGCAGAACCGGAGATTGAATCCAGCGGAATATATTCCGTTACAAGATATTTCACCAGAAAGTGTTCTATCAGAAAGTGTTCTGTCAGAAAGTACTTCACCCAAAAGTGCTTTGCCAGAAAGTATTGCGTCAGAAAGTATTGCGTCAGAAAGTATTGCGCCAGAAAGTCCTGCCACAACAACTCAACCAATCCGAACCGTCCAGAACTGGTTTTCTAGCGCTTAGGGTCTACTTAAACGGCTTTTCCTATCTATTTCGGTGTTTTACTGTACCCTAACTATGTCAAATTCTGCCAAACCCGACCTCCAAACCCTTGCCCTACAGGCCGCCCAACTCTCTGAGGCTGAGCGACTAGAGCTAATTTCGATCCTGCAGGCCCTAAACCATGCAGAACAAGAACCTGCCCCACTTGAGCAACCGCTCCGGCCTAAAGGAATCCGGGGAGGTAAAGGAAGTTTTGAGGATAAGTACATCAATGGCTATGGCCCCTATCGATATTTGCGCTACTGGTATGGCAAAACTCACAAGAGCGTTTACTTGGGCAAGGTACGTTCAAATGCTGCCTTGAACTGGGAGGAATAGGACAAAAGTGAATTTAGCCACAGCTTTAGCAATGTCCGATAGCTTTAAGGTTTACCCGAACCGCAAAATCCCAATTAGGGTATGGTTAAAGGCTGATTCTGCTTTGCTCTCATGGTTAAGCTGCTTTAACTGTCCCCTAATTGAGAACTCGCTGGCGCGGGTGGCGACAGCCTGATTACAGACGTTCTTTTGTTCTCAGAAATTCCCCAATCAGGCCAAACTAGCTTTATATAAGTTAATACTTACTTACAATACTTAATGAAATGTCTGCGGATTCTACTAGTGTCATTGGCTTTAGTGAATGTATTGTTCAACACTAGATGCTGAAACAGTTGGTAGTTGTCCATTTCAAGCACCTATCTTCGTGCGTAACTTTCGTGCTGTGAACAGGCGCTCTATGTAACTGTAAGTTTAAGAATTAATGTAAGCGTAAATCTAGATCTATTGTTACTTAACTTAATGGATTACTCATATTTCTGATGATAGGATGCAATCAGATTAGGAAGCGCTCAAGTTTCCTAAGCCGAGTTTTTCTACTCCTAAGTTCCGATCTCCTGAGCTTTGATCTTCTAAGCTTTGACTCTCAGTTTTGATCTCTCTAAGTCAGGCTACGGTTTCGGATTGTTGGATCGATACTTTACGCTTCTATGCGGGAGGACCCATGATCTCGACTGACTATACGGTAAAAGTTTTGCCAGAAACTAGAAATCACAAAGGCCATTTTCTGCGGCATACGTTGTATAAGTTCATTGGCATTGATGCCTCAGGATGGGCCTTGATTTGCCAGGATGATATGTCCTGCCACTATGTTGATCCAGCCTGTTTGAAAGAGGTTCATCGCAAAGAGTCGGTGTAGCTGTCCTATTCTACGCTGGAGGTTCTCACCTTTTGCAGAAGGTCAGTTTAACTAAAGGCAGATTTGGACTGTCGTTAGAGCCGCTAAACTCGAATTGCAGACCAAGATGTCTGCCATGATGTTCATAATCATGTCTCCGTTGCCCCCTACAGCTTGTAGGGGGTTGCTTTTTATTTGTTTAAACTTTATTGAAAAAGTTTGATAGAGAGATTCTTAGGGACGTTCTGAAAAGCGTTCTGCGATCCTAGACCGATATTTTGAACCACAGGAAATTGAAGCCACAGAAAAAGGCTCCTGCCTGAGAAGCCTTTTTACACACCGATGGAAATGTTGAACCGTCTATTCAGTTAACCGTCAAAACTATAGGTTTGAAGCTACAGGGCGCTACGACGAGCCAGAGCATAGTAGATGAACAGCGCTACGATTGCGCCAAGCACAGCTACTACCACGCCGCCAATGCTCAAACCTGCGGCAGTCAAGGAAATTGACCCTGTCGTCAAGAGATTATACAGGCTGCCACCTACAAAAGCGCCAATGATGCCCAGAATCAGCGTACCAAGCAGTCCGCCGCCCTGACTTCCCGGATAAATCGCTTTGGCAATTGCACCGGCAATTAGACCCAATACAATCCAGGCTAGGATGTTCATAATTGTTCTCCGTAAGTTATGAAGTTTTTGTCATTCATCACGCTCTTAAGATATCAGTCTGCTGTAGCCAATAACACCTGTCTAGAGCGGGATCTGACTGAACAGCGTTGATACAACCTATGATATAGACGTCGTAGAATTTGGAGCGATTTTGAGACGAAATTTGATGATTATTGCGATTAAGGTTGAAAAACTGCCGTTCCGAGCTGTAGGGCGTAGAGGTTAGCATAAACCCCCTGTTGGGCGATTAGCTCGGCATGTGTGCCCCGTTCCACAATTTGCCCCTGCTGAATCACCAACACCTGATCCGCCTGCGTAACCGTGCTTAACCGATGCGCAATCACAAAACTAGTGCGGTTTTGTAACAGTTTTGCAATCGCAGATTGTACCAGTGCTTCTGTGCGAGTATCGATGCTGCTGGTGGCCTCATCTAAAATCAAAATTCGTGGGTCAATCAAAACCGCGCGGGCAATGCTGACAAGCTGACGCTGGCCCTGACTGAGCGGTGCGCCTCGTTCGCCTAGTCGGGTGGAATAGCCCTGGGGCAGGGAAGTAATGAACTCGTGAACGTTGGCGAGCTGGGCGGCGGCCTCGATCTCTGCCTGGGAAGCGTTGGGTCGGCCAAAGGCAATATTTTCGGCTACGGTGCCGCTAAACAGCAAATTGTCCTGCAAGACGATGCCAATCTGGCGACGCAGGCTGGCCTGGGTGACCTGTCGGACATCGATGCCGTCTATGCGGACAGAACCCTGGGTGACGTCGTAGAACCGCAGAATTAAATTAATGATTGTGCTTTTTCCAGCCCCCGTCGGGCCAACCAAGGCAATCATCTGTCCCGGTTGGGCCAGCAAATTGACGTTCTGGAGCACGAGTTGATTGGTGCTATAGCCAAAGCTGACCTGATCAAATGCCACCTCGCCGCGGACGGGCGGCAGCTCAAAGGCATCGGGAGCATCCTGGAGCTGAATCGGTTCGTCCAGCAGCAGAAAAATGCGCTCTAGGCCCGCCAGGGCAGATTGGGCCTGGGTGTAGAACTGGCTGAGAATTTGAATCGGGCGAAAGAAAAGCTGGACATAGAGCAAAAATGCCGTGACGACGCCAACCGTTATACTGCCGGTCACAGCGAGATACCCGCCATAGGCTAACACTGCGGCGGTGGCCAGCGTATTTAAGAAATCAATTGAAGGTAAAAAGGCCGCAGTAATTGCGACCGCTTCCACGTTGGCATCCCGGTTGGCCGCATTCAGCAGGTCAAACTCCTCGATGTTGAGCTGAACTCGGTTAAACGCCTGGGCTTCCCGCACGCTGCTGATATCTTCTTCCAGCCTGGTCGAAAGCTCGCCGATCGTCTGGCGCGTCACCCGAAATCTGGCTCTGGCCCAGCGGGCAAACAAACCAGTCGTGAAAATCATCAGCGGCACAACCAGATTGCTGAGCAGTCCGAGCTGCAAATTAATCGACAGCATGGCAATCACAATGCCGACCAGACTGAACAAATTGCCCAGCATTTGGGCCACCGTCTGGCCAAACGCCTGGTTGACCGTGTTGACATCGTTAAGCAACCGGCTCATCAAGTCCCCGGCCTCGCTGCGGTCGAAAAAGCTGACCGGCAGGCTTTGAATTTTGTTAAAAATATCCTGCCGCAGCTGCCCCAACATCCGCTGCATAATCCAACCCACCTGCAAAATCTGTCCCCGAATTGCCCCAATTCCCAGCAGATAGATCGCCGCCAGCAGGCTGAGCAACAGCAGCAGTCCGGGCAGGTTTCCCGGCACAATTAAATGATCAATCGACCAGCCGATCAGAAACGGCCCAATCGCCTGGGTCGCGCCACCCAATGCGACCAGCAAGAGCGCCTGGGGAATTTCGGCGCGGTAGGGTCGCAGGTAGCCCAGAAAACGTTGCAGGGTGGAGAGCTGCTGTTTGGTTTGTTGTTCTGAGGCGACAACGGGGGTGGGGGAGGTCATGGGGAGGTAGGGGAGATGGGGAGATGGGGAGATGGGGGAGATGGGGAGGTGGGGAGGTGGGGGGTTAGGCTGTGACTCGACCACAGCGTTCGTTGGCGGGAACGGCTTCCATGATTTTTTGGGGATTGGGCAGGTTGAGCGAGGCCATGAACTGGCGGAAGGTTTCCCGGTCGCGACCGACAAAGCGCGGGTTCCACTGCTTCTCTTCACAGATGGTAGAAACGGTCTGGCCGCGATAGTCGTGGCCGGGATAGACCCATGTGCTATCGGGCAGGACAAACAGCCGTTGGGTAACGGCATCGTAGAGGGTTCCGGCATCGCCGCTCTGGAAGTCGGTGCGACCACAGCCGCGAATGAACAGGGCATCGCCTGTGAGCAGGTGTGTATCGTTGATCAGGTAGGCCATGTGACTGTCGGTATGGCCGGGTGTGGCAATTGCCTCAATGCGGACATCGCCAAGTTGCAGGACTTCGCGGTCTCGAATCAAGCGATTAGCGCAGGGCACATGGGCACCTTCTGGGACAATCCCTTCACAGCCTGTTGCCTCTCGCAGTTGGGCGGTGCCGGTAATGTGGTCGGCGTGAACGTGGGTTTCCAGGCAGTAACGCAGCGTTAGCCCCAGTTCGGCCAAGAGCTGCCGATCGCGCTCGACCTGTTCCAGAACCGGATCGACCAGCACGGCTTCCTGAGTTCGGGGATCGGCGATCAGATAGCTGTAGGTGCTGGTGGTTGGATCAAACAATTGGCGAAATAGCATCGTCTGCCTCCTGTTCTAGGTTTTCAATTATTCAATTATATTACTATATAGTAGTATAACAAGATCAAGTACAATTTGGGGTAAGCCTGCATTGATTTAGAAATTCATGACCTTACCTGCTTCTGCCCTGGCTCAAGTGGCTGATTATTTCAAAATTCTGTCTGAACTCAGCCGTCTGCGAGTGCTCTGTTGCCTGAAGACGGGGGCCAAAAACGTGACCGAAATTATGGAAGAAACTGACCTGGGGCAGGCCAATGTTTCGAAGCATCTGAAAATTTTGGCCCAGGCCGGCATTGTCTCTCGCCAACCTCAAGGGGTGAGCGTTTACTACGAAATTGCAGAACCCTTTATCTTCGAATTGTGCGAACTGGTCAGCGACCGCCTCTCGCTGCGCCTGTCAGAACAGTCTGAGCAGCTCAAACAGCTGGGAGAAATGCGGCAGTTCCGTTAGCGCGCCCTAGGGAAGCCAGGAATTAGGGCAAGGTTTGAAGTAATCGCTCAGCTATAGTTTTACAAATCAAAATGGCCCTGCGAATTGGGTTAGCGCAATTTGCGGTAAACTCAGTTTTCGAGATCGCCTCATGCCGTTGATCCAGATTTTCTGGAGCATCCGAAGCGCATGGGTCAATGCAAATTCCAGCCGAATCCCCTGTTGAGGGTCAAAAATTGAGGGCCACAAATCTTGAGAAAACGCACCTGGCTGAGTTTTGCCCCAGCCTTTTTAATCTTCTCGCTGCTCAGCGGTGGCTTGATCGATTTGGGTAAACCGAACGCTGCTATCGCCCAAATCATCAACACCTACCCCCCAAACCCGGTGCGACCGGTGCCTGTACGACCGGTGCCTGTGCAACTGGTGCCTGTGCAACTGGTGCCTGTGCGACCGGTGCCCCTGCAACTAGTGCCCTTGCAGCCAACTCCCCGTCCTGGTAGCTTCTGCCCCAGCGATTTAGCGGGCGCAATTGAGTCGATTGTCGCCCAGCCCAAATATGCCAGCGCCCGTTGGGGAATTGAAGTTGAAGCGGCTTCGCAATCAGCCAAACTCTACAGCCGCGAGGCCGGGAGCTTTTTAGTGCCTGCCTCCAACATCAAGCTGTTCACGACTTCAGCCGCGCTTCAAATCCTCAATTACGGCCCTCAAGACCTGCCTGCCATAGCCACCCGGTTTGGCACCATCAACCGGGAAAGCAACAACGACTATG
>QLAH01000927.1_pt1 | contig 10261 bp, 8 predicted proteins | sample 4693081 | NCBI WGS metagenome assembly QLAH01 (sample SAMN09425401, study PRJNA476045) | Lake water metagenome, whole genome shotgun sequencing project.
CTGCTCTATGTGCCGATCGAAACCTCTCAGGGCAAAACCCTGTACGATATCTACCCGCCCGAAGAGGCCGAATATTTTGTCAGCTATATTCGCACCGTGCTGGATCGCCAGGAAACCCTCAGCATTGAGTACAACCTGGATTTTCAGGGCCAGGAGAAGTGGTTTGCCGCCAATATTTCGCCGATTTCGGCAGACCAGGTGATTTGGGTAGCCCGCGACATCAGCCAGCAAAAGCAAGCCGACACCGCCCTGCGTCAGAAGAACGAAGAACTGTCACAAACGCTTCAGCAGCTCCAAACCGCCCAGGTCGAATTGATCCAATCTGAAAAAATGGCCGCTCTGGGTCAGCTCGTGGCCGGGATCGCCCATGAGGTCAACACGCCCCTCGGGGCAATTCGAGCCTCCATCAGCAATATTGCTGCAGCCCTGGAACTGTCGATGCAGCGGTTGCCCGACCTGTTTCAAACCCTACCCCCTGACCGGCTCAAGGACTTTTTTGCCCTGCTGGCTCTCACCCAACAACCCCGTGGACCCCGTTCCTTTCGCGAAGAGCGTCAGCTGCGCCGCCAGCTCAGTCAGGCCCTGCAAAAGCGCGGCTTGGCCGATGCCGACCGGTTGGCCGACAGCCTCAGCAAAATGGGGCTAGACCCAGATCTGGACGTCCTGATCGAGCTTTTACAAATGCCCAATAGCCAATTTGTCTTGGAAACGGCCTACCAGCTTTCCATCGTGCAAAACAACAGCCAAAATATCATGCTGGCGGTGGAACGGGCTGCCAAAATCGTGTTTGCCCTCAAGAACTACGCTCGCCAAGATAGCTCTGGCAACCGGGTTGAGGCCGAGATCAAAGACGGGATCGAAACTGTGCTCACCCTCTACCACAACCTGATTAAGCGCGGCATTGAGGTCGAAAAGCACTACGCCACTGTGCCCAAACTGCTCTGCCACCCGGATGAGCTCACCCAGGTCTGGGCCAACCTGATCCACAATGCCCTCCAGTCGATGGACGGTCAGGGTATTCTGCAAATTCAACTCGAAACCTGCGACCAGCAGATCGTTGTGCGCATCAGCGATTCGGGAGCAGGCGTACCCGATGACATCCAGCACCGAATTTTTGAGCCATTTTTTACCACCAAGCCTATGGGGGAAGGCACAGGGCTAGGACTGGATATTGTGCAGCGAATTGTTGCGAAGCATCGAGGTCGGGTTGAGTTGCAAAGTCGTCCTGGGCATACTACCTTTAGCGTGTGGTTACCAATAACGCCAGACTGAATCGTGATGTCGAACCAGGCTATTCTCTGCGTAGATGACGAGCGAATTGTGTTGCTGAGCCTCCGCGACCAAATCACCAAGTATTTTGGTGACTGCTACCGCTACGAATTTGCGGAAAGTGTGGATGAGGCTTGGGAAGTGATTGACGAACTCAGTCTCGATCAAATTAATATTCTAATCGTCGTGTCTGATTGGCTGATGCCCGGTATTCGCGGGGATGAGTTCTTAGCTCAAGTTCATCAAAAGTTCCCAAAAATTGTCACGGTTTTGCTTTCTGGCCAAGCTGATGAAGTTGCTGTTGAGAGGGCTCGTCAGGCAGCCAACCTTTATGCTTATATTGCTAAACCGTGGGAAGAAGACAGGCTAATTAGTGTCATCCGATCCGGTTTGGAGCAAGCGAATGAATAAAAGCACCATCGTCTGCATCGATGATGAACAATTGGTTCTGGTCAGTCTGCGCGATCAGCTCACGCGGCTGCTGGGCAATAGCTACGACGTAGAGCTTGCCGAAAGCGGAGAAGAAGCCTTAGATTTGCTGGCTGACCTGACCCAGGCGCAAATTGAAGTGCCGCTTGTGCTCTGTGACCAGATTATGCCGGGAATGAGCGGCGATGAGCTGCTGATCCAAATCCACGCCCGCTATCCCCAAACTTTAAAGATTTTGCTGACGGGCCAGACGCGCCTCGAAACCCTGGTGCATCTGGTCAATGCGGCTAGTCTCTACCGCTATGTCTCCAAACCCTGGGACGAAACCGACCTGTCGCTGACGGTGCGAGAGGCCATCCGCAGCTACAATCAGGCCAAGCGTCTGCACGAACAGCACGCCGCCCTCCAGCAAAGCGAGCAGCGTCTGCGCCAGTTTTTAGAAGCAGTACCGGTAGCCGTGGGGGTGCATGACCGGGAGGGCCAGATCTGCTATACCAATCAGCGGGCTCGCGAACTGCTCAACTTTGTCCAGCCTCAGAGTTTGGACAGGATAGGTTTGGGTGATGCAACGGTGGATGACTCAGCGGTTGGTGATTCAGCGGTTGGTGATTCAGTTAAAGATCAACTTGTTAAAGATCAACTTGTCGAAGACCAAGCTGCTGTAAACCAATTCGTTCAAAATCAATTCGTTCAAAATCAAACCGCTATAGAACGAACCACTGGCCACCCCCTGCACGATCTTGCCTATTTGGCCGGAACTGATCAGCTCTACCCCGCTGAGAAACTGCCGATGCTGCTGGCCTTGCAGGGTAAAAGCAGCAAAATCGACGATGTGGAGCTGGCTTACCAATCCCAGCGGATTCCGCTCGAAATCTTTGGCACACCCATTCGGGATGCGGAGGGCGAAGTCGCCTACGCAGTCGTGGCGTTCCAGGATATCACCGAACGCAAGCAGGCCGAGGAGAAATTGCGCTACGGAGCCTTTCACGATGCCCTGACGGGCCTGCCCAACCGCTCGGCCTTTATGACTGCTCTAGAGACGGCAATCGACCTGGCCAAACAGCAGACCAACTACTGCTTTGCTGTCTTTTTGCTCGACCTCGACTCGTTTAAGTTAATCAACGACAGCCTGGGCCATGAGCAGGGAGATTATCTGCTTAAAGCAGTGGCCCGCCGACTGCGTACCTGCCTGGGTGAGGATGCAGTGCTGGCTCGGTTTGGCGGTGATGAGTTCACTATCTTGCTGAAAAATATCCAGACCCTGGAAGATGCAACTGGCGTGGCCGATCGCATTCTAGAAGCGATGGCCCAAACCTTTAACCTGGATGGCTACGAGATCTTTCTCAACACCAGTATTGGGATCGTGTTGAGCAATCCGGGCGTCGGCCAATCCGAGGATTTTCTTCGCAATGCTGATATTGCCATGTATCGGGCCAAGGCCGAGGGCAAATCGCGCTATTCGGTGTTTGATGCCGTCATGCATTCCCAGGTTTTGCAGCGGCTGCACCTCGAAACCGACCTGCGGTTGGCGATTGAACGGCAGGAATTGCAGCTCTACTATCAGCCAATTCTAGCCGCCAAAACCGGCATCATTGTTGGATTTGAAGCCCTGGTGCGCTGGTTTCATCCGGTGCAGGGCTTTATTTCACCCACCCAGTTCATTCCAATTGCAGAAGAGACCGGGCTGATCATTCCCCTGGGCCGCTGGATTTTGTCTGAAGCCTGCCGACAAATGCAGCGCTGGCAAACCGAGTTTTCCCACAGCAACCTGCGCTATATGAGCGTTAACCTGTCGGGCCGTGAATTGCTTCAGCCCGACATCATCGACAGCATCACCCAGATTCTGGCTGAAACCGGCCTTCAACCCACTCATCTGAAGCTAGAAGTCACCGAAAGTTCGCTGATCACCAACACCGAAGTAGCGGGCAATCGCCTCAAGCATCTCAGCCAAACCGGCATTCAGCTCAGTCTCGATGATTTTGGCACGGGCTATTCTTCGCTCAGCTACCTGCATCGGTTTCCAGTCAATCACCTCAAGGTCGATCGCTCGTTTGTAAAAGACCTTTGCGAAAACCAGGAGAGCTTAAAAATTACAGAATCGATTGTGGTTTTAGCCCATAGTTTGAATATGCAGGTGATTGCTGAAGGGGTCGAAAATCAAACCCAGCTTGATCAACTCAAAAGACTGGGCTGTGAATATGTGCAGGGATTTCTCTTTTCTCCAGCCATCCCTGCTGCGGCTGTGGCCCAACTGCTGCAAACCGGTATGCCGCTAGCGAGCTGAGCAAGTCGTCAATCTTTTTCTATCGCAGCCTATCGCAGCTCACCGCAGACTACCGCAGCCGCCACAGCAAATTTTGCACTTCCCAGGCGATATCCAACAGCTTCAACTTTTCGTCGGCTGTCAGCTCCGTGGTGTCACTTTGCTGCAGGGCCCAGCTAATAAACTGGCGCAGCTCTGGCTTGGAGACTGGACAATCGATGGCGGCAATGCGAGGTGAAACCTGGTTGAGCAACCCCTGCATCACCGTCAAGTCGGATTGCTGCGTCAGACTCAGAACGGCTGCCAAGGTCAGCTCCGGCTGTGGATCGAGATTTTCAGTATTTTGCATCGTTGATTCACGGGAAATTTGCCCGCAGGCAATGGGGTAAAGCGACCTGCGTAACCTGATTGGCCGATTGTGTGACGAAGCGCGTAACTGATTGCGTAACCGATCGCGTAACTGATGGAGTGACATAGGACACCTGCTCGTAAATGACGCTGGCTTGACCAAGTGAGAGATCCACTGAAGCGATGAAACACCTCAACATTTCCTTAGGGCTGCCCCGCCCACTTTATGCAGCGCCATGAACTAAACCTCTAGCCAAGTTCAGTTACAAGTTCAGTTACAAGCCCACTTACAGCAGTTCTGATTTGGGTGGAGGTAGCTATAGAGGCAGCGCCGCCACGCAGAATTTCTACCCACCAGCCGAAATTCGTTATTCAAAAATTACTCTCAATCTCAGGTCACAAGTTCATTCTGGGAAGGGGCAAGCCGTTTGTCTATTCCCCTTAGGGGTACCCCAGGAATTCCGCCTTCAGGGGCGTGATGCCCGGAGCGTGAGATCTAAAGCGTGAGATCTAAAGCGTGAGATCTAAAGCGTGAGATCCAAAGCGCGATATCTAAAGCCTTGACAAACCCTGTTAGCAAGGGCCTAGCGCTCCAGCCGAGTATGACGAAGCGCTTGATAACTACGTTCAACTTGACAAACCCTGTTAGCAAGGGCCTAGCGCTCCAGCCCTGGGTTAGCAGGTTGCCAAAGCTGGGCAATTTAACCTAGAGCCTGTATTGATTTTTACATCATTTCTGAAAGAACAGAAACCCAAAACTGGCTATCTGGAATGCCGATTCAGCGATTTTTCCCACCCTGTCAACCTTTTACCACCATGCCCAGCCCATCATCTACCGCTGTTTGCCTGTATCAACCCGTTCATTCACAGAAACCCGTTGCTTCTACGCTGGTCGTGGTTGATTCCTTCGTTCAAGACCTTTCGCCCGTGGTGCAGGCGCTCGATACCAGCGCTATTTTGATGCGACTCAACCCCCACTACAACGGTATTGAGCAAATCACCGCCCGGTTGGTGCAATGTCCTGCGGTGAAGCGGCTGCATCTGCTGGTGCAGGGTCGTCCGGGGGCAATGCGGCTGGGCTCACTCTGGTTGACCCACGCTGGTCTGGAAACCCACCAGGAACTGCTGCAACGCTGGCAGCAAACTTTTGTGCCCCAGGCCGAGATCCACCTGCACAGCCCAAATGTCGTGATGGGGCTGGAGGGCATGGAGTTTGTCGGACGGCTCAGCCAGCTGACTGGAGCGGTGGTGGTCGCCTCTAATTTGTCGATTGGCCATGCGGCAGTGCAGCCGCTGCATTCTCTCGAAGTCTTGCCCCTGGCTAGCTAAGTTCTGGCTTCACCTCCCCAGAGCTATTGCACTAGCCCTGCTGAGCTTCTATAGTGTGGGCAATTCTGGAGTTGGAAAGAGGCGATGATGGGTAAAGTCGGCTTGATTGGAACCGGTCTCATGGGCGCGCCAATGGCAGAGCGACTGCTGGCAAATCAGCCCCTGGTCGTCTATAACCGCACTCCGGCCAAACTCGCAGCGTTGCAGCAGGCGGGAGCCGAACCAGCCGAGTCGGTTGCTGAAGCGTTGGGCCAGTGCGATGTCGTGATCCTCATGCTGAGCGATGTGGCGGCAATTCGGGCTAGCCTGCTGGCAGATGGAACCGACCTCTCAGGCCGCACCGTAATCCAGATGGGTACGATTGGTCCCAGCCAAAGCCGCGAACTGCTGGCCGAAGTGACAAGGCTGGGCGGCGACTACCTGGAAGCGCCTGTGTTGGGCAGTATTCCAGAAGCCAATGCAGGCAAGCTTCAAATCATGGTGGGTGCAACTCCGGCCCAGTATGACCGCTGGCTGCCGCTGCTGAGCCAGTTGGGCGAGCCGATCCTGATTGGAGAAGTGGGCACGGCAGCCGCCCTGAAGCTCGCCCTGAACCAGTTGATTGGCTCTTTGACCAGCGCCTTTGGACTCAGCCTCCGGTTTGTGCAGGGGCAGGGCGTACCGGTCGATTCCTTCATGCAAATTCTCCGCCAGAGTGCGCTCTATGCGCCGACGTTCGACAAAAAGCTCCAGCGCATGGTGGAACAAAATTACGCCAACCCCAACTTTCCCACCAAACATTTGCTGAAGGACACGAAGCTGTTTCTGGACGAAGCCACTGGCTTAGAAACGGCTCATCTGGCTGGCGTGGAGCAAATTTTGGAAAAAGCCTGCCAAATGGGCTGGGCCGATGCTGACTACTCAGCCCTGGTAGCTGCGATTCAACCCGATCTGGAGTGACACTTTTTGCAGCCCTTGCCCTGAATTTATGCCCTGAATTTATGCCCTGAATCTGCGACAAGTGTAGACGAGTTCCTATTCTTCTGGATCATGTCACGGCAGCTTGAAGGACATAAATCAGAGCAGACGAATTTCAGGAATTGAGCCGATTTGGTAGCCTGGATGCTGGCGCAATTGGTGCTGATTTTCTATGCTCAGATGTTACCCGTAGGTGGTTGAAGTCCTTGCAAATTATCCAACGCAACGTTGCCCTGACCGTAGACGACAGCCTGATGCGCGTCTATGTGGCCCAGCCCAAACCCGCCGGTCAATATCCTGGCATTTTGTTCTATTCAGATATTTACCAGCTCGGGGGGCCGATAGTTCGGCTAGCCAACCATCTGGCGGGCTATGGCTATGTCGTCGCAGCGCCCGAAATCTTTCATCGGCTGGAGCCTGTGGGCACCGTAATTGAACCAACCGATCTGGGTCGGATGCAGGGCAACGACGATGCCCGCCGCAGCGAAATTGCCGGGTTTGATCGGGATGGCCTGGCCCTGCTCGACTGGCTCAAGGCCCAACCGAACGTGCTGCCCGAGCGGCTGGGTGCGATGGGGTTTTGCATTGGTGGGCATCTGGCCTTTCGGGCTGCCTTCCAGGCTGCAATCAGGGCAACAGTCTGCTGCTATCCCACCGGCATCCACAGCGGCAAACTGGGCCGGGGCGTCGCCGAAACGCTGGACCGGATCTCCGAAGTAACTGGTTCGGTGCTGCTGATCTTTGGCGAGGTCGATCCGCATGTTCCGGCTGAGGGGCGTCAGATCATCGAACAGGCGCTTGTAACGGCTGGGATATCCCACAGAACGATTGTCTACGACCAGGCCGACCATACCTTTATGCGCGACGATGGCCCTCGGTATGATCCCGCCAGCACCGACGCCGCTTGGCGAGAAATCACTGCCTTTTTGCAAGAAACGTTGGCTTAAGGTTGTGGCTTAAAGCGGAGATCGAGCACTGCACCTAAGCGCTGTACAATGGGGGACGGTCAAATTTCGGCCCTGTTCAACCTGCAATTTCTCTACTTTTTTCAGCAATGACTTCAGTTTCGAGCTGTATGGAAGCGCTGCGCAATCGCGGCCAATGCGCCCTGATCCCATTTATTACGGCTGGCGATCCGGACCTCGACACCACGGCCAAGGCGCTCCAGGTGCTCGACCAGAACGGGGCCGATTTGATTGAGTTAGGGGTGCCCTATTCTGACCCGCTAGCCGACGGGCCAACCATCCAGGCCGCCGCCACCCGTGCCCTCCAGCGAGGCACCCGCCTGGACGATGTGCTGGCCATGCTCAAAACCGTGACGCCACAGCTGCAAGCGCCAATTATTCTATTCACCTACTACAACCCGATTTTGAATCGCGGTCTTGAGGCTTTCTTTCGAGACATTGCTGCCGCCGGGGCTAAGGGGCTTGTAGTGCCCGACCTGCCGCTGGAAGAAACCGAGGCGGTTTTGAAAGTCGCGACGGCAGCAGGAATTGAAGTGATTTTGCTCGTGGCTCCCACAACCCCCACGGCCCGGTTTGCCACCATTGCCGAACGGGCTCAGGGCTTTATCTATCTGGTCAGCGTCACGGGCGTTACCGGCATCCGCACCAAAATCGAATCGCGGGTTCAAACCCTGATCACTGACCTGCGGGGCGTCACCGATAAACCCATTGGTGTCGGGTTTGGCATCTCCGAGGCCAGTCAGGCCAAGCAGGTGATGGAATGGGGCGCAGATGCTGTGATTGTCGGCAGTGCCTTCGTCAAGCGATTGGCCGAAGGTTCACCCGATCAGGGACTGAAGGCAGTTGAAATCTTTTGCCGCAGTTTGAAGGCCGCGATTTTGGAGTAGGGGGAGAAGGGAGGAGATCAGGGAAAAGAGCGTTTCTGTTTCTTTCGAATATGTTGACTTTCCCACTTCCCTACCTTCCCCATCTCCTCTACATCCCCATCTCCCCTACCCTCGCAGCCCTAATGCAGCTTGATCTGGCCACTCGTTGCCAGGGCACGGGCGCTAAACCCATAGACGCGCAGCAGTCCTTCCGAGTCGGAATGGTTGTAGTCGCCGACGCCTTCCATAGAGGCGTTTTCTGCCGAATAGATCGAGTGGGGCGCATCGGTGGCCGAGACGAAGGAAATGTTGCCGCGATAGAGCGAGACGGTGATCGTGCCGGTCATCAGCTCGACGGTGCATTGAATTGCTGCCAGCGCCATCTGGGTGGCCAGATCAAACCAGTAACCCTGGTAGATCTGTTTGGCAATCAGCAGCGAAAGCTGGTCGTAGAATTCGCGGGCGCGACGGTCGAGCACGAGTTGCAGCAAAAAGGCGTAGCAGGTGCCGAGAATTTCCACGCCGGGGCTTTCGTAGACGCCGCGCGATTTGATCCCGACAAAGCGGTTTTCGACCAGATGGGTGCCAATGCCGATACCATGTTTGCCGCCAATGGCGTTAGCCTGCAAAATCGCCTCGACCACCGACACAGGCTGGCCGTTGATGACGACCGGGCGGCCCTGTTCAAACCGGACGCTGAAGGTTTCGGCTTCGTTGGGGGCATCGGCGGGGTAGCAGCCCATGATCGGCTTGACGAACTGGGCAGGCGTCGTCAGTTCCTCTAGCAGACCCGACTCGTGGGTCAGGCCCAGCAGGTTGGCGTCGGTGGAGTAGGGTTTGTCTTTGGTGGCGGTGACGGACAGTCCTTTTTCCTGGCAGAAGTCGATCATCTCGCTGCGTCCCGGAAACCGGGCCAAAAAGCTTTCGTCTCGCCAAGGCGCATAGACCTGGAAATCGGGAGCCAGCATGTTGGTAATCAGCTGAAACCGCACCTGGTCGTTGCCGCGTCCGGTGGCTCCGTGGCTGAGAATCGTCAGGCCGCGCTGCTGCATTTCTTCGATCATCGCCTGGGTTAACACGCAGCGGGCAATGCCGGTCGTGTTCCAGTAGCGGCCTTCGTAGCAAGCCTGGGCCTGAATCAACTGCACGCCAATTTCGGCGATGGCTTCGCGCACGGGCAGCAGCACAAACTCCTGAGCCCCTGCCAGCAGCATCCGGTCTCGAATCGCTGAGACATCGTCTTCGTCGGGTTGACCCAAATCAGCGGTGAAACAGACCACATGCACCCCCAGATCGGTCAACCAGCGCGTGACGGTGCAGCTATCTAGACCGCCAGACCCAGCAAAGGCGATGGTTTTGCCCTGCAAATCCTGTGCTTTCATTCCAGTCCCTCCTCGTAGGTAGGCATTTGCCATAAAATAAATCGTTCGTCGCACCCCTCGCGGGACGAGAACAAAACTTTCATTATCCAGTCAAAACTGGCCCTTTTCCTGTCAGGCTCAGTACAGATTTGCGAATAGGACAGATTTGCGAGTAGGACAGGTTTGCGAATAGGGTTGATGTGCAGGGCTGTAAGCTATCAGTAGGCTATCAGTGGGCTATCAGTGGGCTACCAGTGGGGGCAAGGAGAGAAACTGTGTTTTTGAGCGTCGTGATTCCAACCTATAACCGCTTGCCAATTCTGCAAAAGTGCCTGCGGGCCTTAGAACAGCAGAGTTTCGCCAGCGGTGGAGCCCCAAAATATGAGGTGATTGTGGTAGACGATGGGTCTACCGACGCCACGTTAGACTGGCTCAAGTCGGCTCAGCAGCAGGGTCAGCTGCCCCATGTCCGCT
>QLAH01000929.1_pt1 | contig 10235 bp, 9 predicted proteins | sample 4693081 | NCBI WGS metagenome assembly QLAH01 (sample SAMN09425401, study PRJNA476045) | Lake water metagenome, whole genome shotgun sequencing project.
AGGGGGGCCAGCGGGGCCGGCACCAGCCGCCGCCAGCGGTCCGGATCGGGCCCGGCGGGAAGGGGCAGCCGCAGCAGGCCCAGCAGGTTGAGGCCCATCACCACGGCCACGACGGCCACCAGCAGCGGCAGCTGGCCGGGGATGCGGCCGTAGAGGCGGCCCATCAGGCCGCTGGCCAGGCCGAGCAGCACCAGGGACGCCACGATGCCGGCCGCGAAGCTGGCGCTGCGCTGCCAGGGGGGACGCCCCTGGTCCTCAGCACCGAAACCGGCCAGGTAGGCCAGGGTGACGGGCAGCAGCGAGAGGGAGCAGGGGCCGAGGCTGGTGAGCAGGCCGCCGCTGAACACCACCGCCAGGGTCAGGGGGCCGGGGTGGGCCAGGGAGCCCTGGAGCAGCAGTTCGCTGCTGCGGGCCCAGTCGGCGAACGGCAGCCCGGGGCTGAACATGGCCGATCCAGATTTTCAGCAGGGCTCAGCCTATCGGGGCAGGCCGGGGGGCCCGCCGGCGGGGCCGGACCGGCTCGAGTCCGGAGGACTCCAGGGAGCAGCGCAGCAGCAGGCCGGCGAGGAACAGGCTGCTCAGCAGGGAGTTGCCGCCGTAGCTGATCATCGGCAGGGGCAGGCCGGTGGTGGGCATGGAGCCGCTGGCCACGGCGATGTTGAGGATCGACTGCCCCACCAGCAGGGTGGTGCAGCCGATGGCTACCAGCCGGTGCTGGTTGCTGCGGCAGGCCATGGCCACCCGCAGGCCCACGAAGCCGAAGATGACCAGGAACAGCAGCAGCATCACGGAGCCGATGTAGCCGAACTCCTCGGCGAACACGGCGAAGATGAAATCGGTGGTCTGGATCGGCAGGTACTGGAGCTTCTGGGTGGAGAGCCCGAAGCCCGAGCCGAGCACCCCGCCCGAGCCGATGGCCAGCAGGCTCTGCACCAACTGGTAGCCGTCCCCCTGGGCGACGCTCCAGGGGTCCAGGAAGGAGCTCACCCGGGCCAGCTGGTAGGGGTTGATCATGATGCTGAGGCTCCCCAGCACGACACCGCCGCCCGCCGCGCCGAGCAGCATCGTCAGGGGCAGGCCGCCGGCCAGGGCCATCAGCCACAGCAGCAGGCCCAGCAGGGCGGCGGTGCTCAGGTTGGGCTGCTTGAGGATGAGCAGGATCACCACCCCGAAGATGCCGAGCCAGAGGAGTTTCTGGTCGAGGGCGATGCGGCGCCAGTGGGAGAAGATCACGGCCCCCTGCAGCACGATGAAGGGCTTGATCAGCTCCGAGGGCTGCAGCTGCACGGGGCCGAGCACCAGCCAGCGGCTGGCCCCGTTGACGGTGGTGCCCACCACCAGGGTGGCGGCCACCATCAGGGCCCCCACCAGCAGGGCCGGCGCCGCCAGGTGCAGCCAGCGCCGCATCGTCGTGCGCATGGCCAGCCAGAGCAGCCCCCAGCTGGCCACCAGCCAGATGGCCTGGCGCTTGACGTAATAGGCCCCGTCCCCCATCTCCCGCTCGGCCACCCACCAGCTGGCGGAGGTGAGCACCAGCAGGCCCACCAGGCTCCAGAGGGCCACCAGACCCAGCAGCAGGCGGGCTTCCGCCGGCCATTGCTGCCAGGGCAGCGGCATGAAGCCGGTGGCCGGACGGCCATGGAGCTGGCGTGGGGGAGAAGGGGACAAGGCCGCGGCAGGCATCCGGGAATGGCCCATTCAGCCGTGACGAAGGCTGGTTTGTCGAGTCACGCTGAACATTTCTCCGTCACCGCAGCAGGCCGTGGCTCGAGGCAAAAAAAAGCCCGGCCTTGGGCCGGGCGCTGGAGCGGTGGTGTCCGCGGGCCATCAGTTGCCGCAGTTCTGCTGACGACGGCCGGTGGCCAGTTCCACTTTCAGGATCCTGCCTCCCTGCTTCATGATCCGCTGCTGTTCGGCGAACCAGCTGTGATAAGGCACCCACTTGGTGAAGTAGGTGTTCTGCAGTTCCCTCTGACTGCGCGCCTTATCGGGGCAGGGGATGCAGGCCGTGATCTTGAACAGGCGCATGGGGTGATCCTCGGAAAACGTGCCGTGGTGGGGGCGTTGCTGGGGATCAGTTGCCCAGGCCGGAGCTGATGTAGTCGAAGTAGACGCCCATCTCACGACCGGCATCGGGACCGACGAGGGAGGCGGTGGCTTCCTTCATGGCCTGGATCGACTGCACCGTCGCGCCGATGGGCACACCCAGGGAGTTGTAGGTCTCCTTGAGGCCGTTCAGCACCCGCTCGTCGAGGATCGACGTGTCACCGGCCAGCATGGCGTAGGTGGCGTAGCGGAGGTAGTAGTCGAGATCGCGGATGCAGGCCGCGTACCGACGGGTGGTGTACATGTTGCCGCCCGGACGGGTGATGTCCGAGTAGAGCAGGGCCTTGGCGACGGCTTCCTTGATGATGGCCGAGGCGTTGGCGCTGATGGTGGCGGCGGCACGCACCCGCAGCTCACCGCTGGCGAAGTACTGCTCGAGGCGCCCCATGGAGCCGCCGTCGAGATAGAGCCCCTGGACGTCGGCCTGGTTGATGACGTTGGTGATGGCGTCTTGCATGGATCCTGGGTTTGATGGCGATGGACGGGAGGGAGGTGAAACCTCAGGAGAGGGCGCCGACCACGTAGTCGAAGTAGAAGCCAGCCTCTTCGGCATCGGCGCCGGTGAGGAGACCTGTGGCTGCGGTCTTCATCTCGCGCACGGCTTCCGCCATGGCTTCGAGGGGGGTGCCGAGGGCGCGATACATCTCGCGGGCCCCGATGACGCCGATCTCTTCGATCGGGGTCACATCCCCGGCGACCACGCCGTAGGTGACCAGGCGCAGGTAGTAGTCCATGTCGCGCAGGCAGGAAGCCGTCATCTCCTCCCCGTAGGCGTTGCCGCCGGGGGAAACGAGATCGGGGCGCTTCTGGAAAAGCTGGCCTCCGGCCTGCTTCACGATGCGCTCCCGGCTTTCAGCCAGGACCTGGGCGACGCGCAGACGACGCTGACCCCCTGCCACGAACGACTTGATCTGGTCAAGTTCGCCAGGGCTGAGGTAGCGGGCTTCGGCGTCCGCGTTGATGATCGAGTTGGAGACGATGCTCATGCAGTTCTGCCTCGAAACAAGCGGTCACCGTGAAGGAGACCGGTATCCGGTGGGTAAGGGTGATCGGCTTGGCCGACCGTCGCATCATTCTGTGGCAAGGCCCCGCGCTCCCATGGGGGCCGGTAACAGTTCTTCACGGCGGATCTGTTGGCGAGATCCCTTGGCTTGCAACGGCTTTGGCGGGAGTTCTTAACACCATCCAGGCGCAGCAATTGTTCATCTTTTGTTGTCGCCCTCTGGCGCACGCAAGCGTATTCGCATCCCAATCTCCCCGTCTCGTTGTAGAGACAGGCCAAAAGAAACCCCCCGGGGCTGACCCGGGGGATCACGAAAGCACGGGAGCCGCTGCCGTCAGGGGCGAGCCTCGATCCGCAGGGAGCTGCTCAGATCGCCCCCCGCACGGAGGGGGTGAGACCCGCATTGCCCCCGTACAGCGAGGCGGTGCGGTTCACGGTGGTGAGGGGCACGCCGTCTTCGGTGGCCAGGCCGCGCAGGTAGGGCACGGTGTCCTGGCCGAAGGCCGAGGCGTACTCCCGGGCGTTGAGCAGTTCGGCCACGGCCGCCTGCTGGCCCGCGGTGGCGCGGGTGGCGAGGAAGCGGCTCACTTCCGCCGGCATGGCGGCCCGGCCGAGCAGGGCCAGGTAGGCGGCCGAGGCGGCCCGCAGGGGGGCCATCCGCTGGAGCCGTTGCTGGAACAGCTCACTGCCGGCGATCTGGGCCACGAATTCGGCCACCGAGAGCTGGCCGTCCCGCAGCTGGGACTCGGGATCCATCTGGCGCTCGGCCGCGAAGGGCACGCGGTTGAGCAGCTGGCGGTAGACCGCCTGCATCACCTCCTGGACCTGGGTTTCGCTGGGATCCCGCAGCAGTTGCACGGGACGCGACAGGCTCTGGCGGCGGCCGAAGCCCTGGGGGGAGCCGGGGCGCAGGGCCTTGGCCATGGCCCCATCGGGAGCCACGGCGGCGCCGCTGAGCAGGCTGGTGCCCACCATGGCCTTCCAGCTGCCGGCGATGCCGATGCTGGCGGGGGCCACGTAGCCATTGCCGCCGCCCGCGGTGGAGACACCGCTGCGCCAGACCGGGGCGGAACCGCCGCCGGGCTGCCAGCGGGACTGGCTCCAGCTGCGGGTGGGAGCCGGCGGCTGCTTGACCGTCTCCGGACTGGTGGGGACCCCGGAGGAGGCCGTGGCGCTCTGGCCACCGGCCACCTCCGCTTTCCACTGACCGCGCACCTTCGGCCTTGCCGTCAGGTTGCGGGGCACCAGATCGCCCATGGTGCGCAGCTCCTGGGACACCGGCACGGTGGGGCGCTGGAGGGGCGTGAGGTCGGCCACCGTCTCGAGGGTCCGCACCAAGCCGGGCACCCGTCGGGCGTTGCGATCGGCCGGGGTGATGAAGCGTTCGTAGGGGACGGTGTCCTCGCCGAAGCACTCGTTGTATTCGCGGCCTTCGAGCATGGCGTCGACGACGCCGTAGAAGCCCTTGCGGGCGGCGGTGTCGAAGTAGGCGTTGATCTCCCAGCGGCCGAAGGTGGGCCGGCCCAGGAGGCGACGGTGCATCACCTCGATGGCCTTGGTGATGTAGAGGCCACTCCAGTAGCGACGACGGAAGGCATTGGAGCGGGCGACCTGGCGCACGAACTCCCGCAGGCTGATGTCGCCGTTCTCGAGCTTGATCTCCTCGACCTTGTTGCGCTCCCCGGCGTAGCCGGCGGTGCCCAGCACCTGCACATAGACCGCATTGATGACGGCCTGGGTGCTGGATTCTGTGCCGCGGATGCTCGGCTGGCCGCCCCGGCGGGGGGTGGAACTGCCGCCGGTGGCGATCTGGCGCAGGCGCACCACCTTCGGACCCACCCGGCGGGGGGTGGCCTTGCGGAACTGGGCGCTGTCCATGGGCCCGGGCTGGGCCATGCCGTTGCCGATCAGGATCCGACGGGTGTCGTAGCTGAAGGGGGCCGGGCGGGTGGCCACCGATGCCGTGCTGGAGGGGAAGATCGCCCCGTAGGTGAGGGCCAGGGGATCGTTGCCGCCGCCGTAGGGGTGCTGGTCGGCCAGGGGCTGGCGGTAGGAGGCGTAGAGGGTGATGTACTGGGGCGCCCCCTCGAACGGCGCACTGAAGCGGAAGAGGTTGCGGTTGGATCCCCAGCCGGCGCTCTCCTGGGCCTCTTCGCCGATGTCGCGGAGGTAGGGAACCGTTTCCTCACCGAAGACCCGGGCGTACTCCATGCCGTTGACCAGGGCGTCAACGAGGCCGTTGAGGCCCTTGGCGCTGACGATGGCGAAGTACTGGCGGAATTCCTCGATCGAGCTCACGCCACGGCCGAGGAAGTGGCGGAAGGCCAGTTCCACCACCCGGCTGTTGGAGAAGCGGCCATAGAACTGGCGCTGGTAGACCTTGCTGCGGCCGAGGGCACGGATGAACTCCCGCATCGAGAGCTGGCCCTGGCGCACCTGGGTGGCCTCCACCGGGCAGACCACCTGGGAATAGCCCTTGACGATGTCCCGCTCGAACACCTGGCGGTAGGCGGCCCGGATGATCTCAGCCTTTTCCGTTCCGGACAGGCCCGGCTTCATCACGAAGCGCTGGGCGCCTTCGGCGGCGAGGGCATAGATCGCCGGCAGCTGCAGGCCCTGGTTGACCGGGCTGCCGAGGCGGGCCCGGGTGGAGGGGGTCGGGATCTCCAGCTCCTTGAGGAGCACGTTGAAGCAGTCGATCACCAGCTGGCGGGAGTCGGGCTCCCCTTTGAACAGGCCAGCGGCGGCGGCGCGCATCTCCTGCAGGGCCACGTTGGTGGCGGACAGGGAGCAGGCCTTCTCGAGCACGTCGCGGAGGCCGCGGGTGTTCACCGCCAGGATGCTGGGATCGCCGGCGATCACGGCATAGCCCACGTAGCGCAGGAACCAGGCCAGGTCCCGCAGCGACTTGCGCATGCGGGCGTTGCCGTAGATCGCGACGGAGATGGGGTTGAAGCCACTCGGCAGCACGACCCGCACATCGGCGTCGGCCTGGACGCCCTCCAGGATCCGGCCGAGCAGGCCACTGCCCCCGGAGCCCTGGGCGAAGGTGCGCACCGAGCGCTGGAACGCGGCCTGGTCGGCGGCGAGGGCGACCCCATCTCCCGCACCGCCGCTGGGGGTGCTGAGGGGGGCGTCGAGATAGGAGAGGGGGGTGCCGCCCGTGAAGATGCGGTTGGCGGCCCGGGCCACGATCGCGTCGGCGTTGGCGGAGATCCGTCGGGCGGCTTCGACGCGGATCTGGCCGCTGCGGAAGAAGGTGGTCAGGGCGTCCAGTTCGCCGCCGTCGGGGAAACGGTCCTGCTGCTCCGCCTTCCGGACGCTGGAGAGCGGCAGGGTGTCGTAGCGCTGGGGGGCGACCCTGGTGCTGCCGCTGCTGGCGGTCACGGTCATGAACGAGAGCGAGCCGGGCTGGGTCACGTTACGGCTGCGCCCCTGGCCCCCCGGCGGGGGATGAACAAATGTTTGCAGCCTTCCCCGGAGCTCAGGCTGAACGGCGGCCGGCGCCGTGGAATGCTGCCGGAACCCGCACCAAGGCATTGATGGATCACCCCCCGGAGGCCCCGCTGGATGCCGCCACGCCGGTGGTGAGCGCCTTCTACGACCGTTTCCCCTATCCGGGGGACCCCCTCCAGGACGGCCCGCCACCGGGATACAACTGGCGCTGGTGCGTGGACAGCGTCGTGGCGGCCGTGGACGGGGCCCTGCCGGCGGCGCCGCGCCCCTGGCGGATCCTCGACGCCGGCTGCGGCACGGGGGTGAGCACCGACTACCTCTGCCACCTCAACCCGGGGGCCAGCGTGCTGGCGGTCGACATCAGTGCCGGTGCCCTGGGGGTGGCCCGGGAGCGCACCGCCCGCTCCGGAGCCGCCGCCCAGGTGGCGGAGCTGCGCATCGAGCAGCGCAGCCTGCTCGACCTGGCGGGGGAGGGCCCCTTCGACTACATCAACTCGGTGGGGGTGCTGCATCACCTCGACCGGCCCGAGGAGGGCCTGCGGGCCCTGATTCCCCTGCTGCGGCCGGGGGGCCTGCTGCACCTCTTTCTGTATGCCGATGGCGGCCGCTGGGAGATCCACCGCACCCAGCGGGCCCTGGCCCTGATGGGGGTGGGCACCGGGCCGGCGGGCCTGCGGCTGGGCCGGGAGCTGTTCACCACCCTGCCCGAGACCAACCGCCTGCGGCGGCACCACGAGCAGCGCTGGGCCCTCGACACCGCCGCCGACGCCAACTTCGCCGACATGTACCTGCATCCCCAGGAGACCAGCTACGACCTGGAGCGCCTGTTCCGCTTCGTCGACCAGCCCGGGGTCCGCTTCGCCGGCTTCTCCAATCCCGAGGTCTGGGATCCGGCCCGGCTGCTGCAGGGGGAACTGCTGGAGCGGGCCCGGTCCCTGGCGCCGGCGCAGCGGTGGGCCCTGGTGGAGAGCCTCGATCCCGACATCAGCCACTTCGAATTCTTCCTGCGGCGCCAGGACGGCGACGGCATGGCGGACGCGGCACCGCAGACCTGGAGTGACGCGGCCCTGCTGGCGTCCGGCGGCGAGCGCAAGCGCGGCGCGCCGCGCCACCGGGTGCACGGCGGCGCGGTCGAACGGCGTGGGAAAGCGTACCGGCAGGTCGCCTAGGTGCGGCGCGGGCAACAGGGGAATCACGAAACGCAGTGTAGCGCGCCCCGGGCGCCCGTCAACGTGGATACGGCTGACTGGACTCTGCGCGCGCGCCGAGCGTATCGTTTTGGTGCAGGCGGCTGACGCGCGGGTGACGTCCGCGTGCAGCATGCGTGCATGTCCTCTCTCCCCTTGCGGGATATCCCCGACATGATCGCTGCCCCCGTGCGGATGACCGCGCACGAGCTGCTCACGTACGACGCGAAGGACCAGCGCACGGAGCTGGTGCGTGGACGGCTGGTGGTGCGCGACCTCACTGGTGGACCGCACGCCAGTCTGCTCGCTGAGCTCACCACCGCCGTCGTCATGCACGTCCGGTCCATCCACCCGTCGCCGGGGCGTGTGCTCGTGGGCGATCCCGGCTTCTGGATAGCCCGTGACCCCGACACGGTGCGGGCGCCCGATCTGGCGTTCCTTGCCCATGACCGGTTGCCGGGGGGCGTCGTGCCCCCGGGGTTCCTCGAGGGGGTGCCCGATCTCGCGGTGGAGATTCGATCGCCATCGGATCGCACGGGCGCGGTACTGGAGAAGGTTGGACAGTGGCTCGACGCCGGTGTCGCCATCGTGTGGGTCATCGACCCGCAGCGTCGCACGGCCCAGCACTTCGCCGCCGACGGCACGATCCGGCTGTTCGGCGCGCACGACACGCTGGATGCGGATCCGGTGCTGCCGACACTGCAGGTCCCGCTTGCTCCGCTGTGGAATCCGTCCTGATGTCTCGCGCCGGCGCTTCACCGCGTCGCGCGGGCGCGGAACGGGCCCCCTCGGCACCGTGTATCTTTCGGACATCCCCTGCCACGGAGTCATCATGTCGGAGTCGAACACCCGTCACATCCTGATCGCCAGCTTCAACACGCCAGACGGTGCCAAGCGCGGCGTCGATACACTCAAGGGTGCCGCGATCGGGCTGGGTAACGTCGCCGTGATCACCCGCGATGCGAACGGCGCCGTGGACTTCACCGAGTCGCAGGATTGGGGGGTGGGCAAGAGCGCGCTGGTGGGCGCCATCGCCGGACTCATCCTGCCCGGTGTGGGGACCATCACCCTCGCGGCTGGAGGGGCGCTCGCGGCGTATTTCCTCGACCTCGGGTTCCCCGATGCCCTGCTCAAGGAGATGGGCGAAGGGCTGACGGCCAACTCGTCGATGCTGGTGGCCCTGGTGGATGCTGCCAGCTCCGTGCGGGCGGGTGAGCTGCTCGCCCAGGGTGGCGGCGTGATCATGGGCAGCGCGCAGGAGTCGAACCTGTCGGATGCCATCGCCTCGATGCAGCGCACGAGCTGCCGCCGGCGCCCTCCGCGTCGGCCCTCCGGCGTTCAGCGGTCCGCCTACGGCGTGGCAGGCACACCCTGCGGCGCCGGCGGACCTGCGGCATGGTCCGTGGCATCGAAGTGGTCGCGCGCACAGTCGTCACACATGGCGTGCGTCACCGTGATCTGGTGCTTGTGCAGGTACTCCTCGATGCGCGTCCAGTAGCCGGCATCGTCGCGCACCTTGTGGCACCACGCACACAGCGGCAGCATGCCGGACAGCTGCCACACACGCTCCATGGCGGCGCGCAGTTCGCGGTGACTCTGCTGGAGGAACGACACCAGCACACTCACGAAGAGCGCCACCATGAACAGGCTCACCTCGAGGTCGCCGATGATCTGCACGAGCGGCGACGAGCCCATGTCGCTGCCGACGACCACACGGGTGGCCAATGCGGTGCGCACCACGTGAAAGCCCCCCTGGAACGCCAGGACGAGCGCCGGGGCAAGCATGGCCCGTTCTCCATCACGTTCGGCACGCCACAGCGTCCACGCCGCCACGAACGACAGGCCGCCCCACACCACGCCGTTGGCGACGGTGCGCCAGGGCGCGAGCGCCGGCAGTTCGGTGAAGACCACCAGCAGCGTCAGATGGGTGGCCACGATGCCGGCGGCGAGGCGCTGCCACGCCGTTTCGGTACGGGCAGTCGCCGAGGGGTGCACGACGAAGCGCCGCGCGGCCAACCACAACGCCACGTGCCCGAGCGTGACCACGATGGTGGGCAGTGGTCGCGGTACCTGATCGGGCGCCAGCGCGCGCAGCAGGAACAACAGATCGGCCGCCGTGAGCACCCACGCACCGACGATCCAGAACGGCAGGGAACGGCCGCCCGCCTCGATCCGCCAGTAGCGCGTCATGGCACCTGCGAGCAGGACACCGATGAGCAGATTGATGAGATAGACGTTCGGGGCGTCGGGCATGGCGGCGGCAGGCGAGAAGAAGCCAACCAAATAATGTACCGCTCGGCCCGCCTCGCCATGTGTCACAGTTCGGTCAAGGTGTCGCACATCACGATCCGGCGCCGGATGAACCACGCCGCACGGGTCGCGCTCTCGCCGCTGGCGTACCGATTGGCACCAGTGGGCAGGCGGCTACCTTCCGGGCATGCTCCGTTTCTTCTCGTCGCTCCTGATCCTGCTGTTGGGGGGCA
>QLAH01000930.1_pt1 | contig 10230 bp, 9 predicted proteins | sample 4693081 | NCBI WGS metagenome assembly QLAH01 (sample SAMN09425401, study PRJNA476045) | Lake water metagenome, whole genome shotgun sequencing project.
TGATTGGGGGACTGGCGATACCCGGCCTCAATCAGGCGATTCGGTTCAAAATAGTCGGTTCCGGCTACGGTGGGCAGGGGCGTCCGCAATCGCCGCACGGGTTTTGACTTGGCTTCTCCAATCACGACGGCAGCGGCGACAAATTCTTTGTTCTCGAACCCGAAGTCATCGTTTAGCGCCAGATGATCCAAGTCAAACAGCAGCTGGTAGGAATAGCCGCCGACATAGGCCGCCGCTTCGATTGCGCCCAGATGATGACCACTATCGAGCCAGCAATAGCGCAAGCTGCGGTTCTTGTATTTCCAGCTCGATCGCAAATAGACGCAGCTCACCAGCAGAATGCAGCCCGTAATTAAGCGCGAATCGGAGAAATACCCTTCGATCCCGTCATCGATTAATTCGTAGATTAACGTCAGCCTATCCGTTTCAGGCTCCAGGTGGTAGATGCCATCGAGCATTCCTTTGACACCCCGGATCTGCACGTACAGTTCGGTGGGATAGAGGGCACCAGCAGAGGGCTGCACTCGCAGCAGATGGACATCATCGCGATATTGCTTGCGGTGAGTAATGGCGCTGGTGCGGTGGAGAAACTGCTGGAGCGGTTGGGCCAGATCGAGGGGAAAGCGACGAAAGAAATCGGGGTAGTGTTTGAACGAAGCGGGCTGGGTGCGGGCATCGACATAGTTGGGATCGAGCTGCACCGACAGGGCCGAGTGCTTGGTGGCCTCGTGATAGTCCTGGGGCTGGCTAATGGAATAGTCGCGCTTGCGCAGGCTAGACGACATGCTTCAGCATCCTCAAAATGTCGCGGTTAGCTGCAAAATCAACGGCGCGAAAATCATCCAAATTGGTGAGCTGGGTATTGGCACCTGCGTCCAGAAGCGCCTGCACCATAGCAGTTTTGCCTGCCGAGGCAGCATACATCAGCGCGGTTGCCCCATTGACATTCTGGTTGTTCAAGTCAATGCCTGCCCTGACCAGCAGCTCAATCAGGTCGTAGCGATCGCGGAAACAGGCAAACCAGAGGGCATTGTTGTTGTCCTGGTTCTGGGCGTTTAGATTTGCTGCCGCCTGAATCAACGCCTGCACAATAGCTAGCTCTCCGGCGCGGGTTGCCTGCATCAGGGCCGTATCGCCATTGGTTCCCGGCAGTTCTAAATTGGCCGGGTCAAATCCCTGGTCGATCAGCCACTGGCGGGTTTGCTCATCCAGAACCGGGCAAGTTTGGGCAAGGTTGGGGGGCAGGGGTTGACTCATGGTGCGGTTGGGGCGAGGAGGGCAGGATGGAGAAGCAGTGGAGAAGCACTATAGATCTCACCAGTCTAAACCGTCCCAGTTAGACCTCAGCCGTTCGCCATTAGTCAAGTACTCAACGCCTGAAGCCAGTGCAATAGCGGGTTTTGGAAATTGGATCGGGGTATGGGTTGAGAGTTTTACAGCGCATTTCGTTCTCACTGAAGCTGCAGAGCCAGATGCCGTCGTCACCCGAATCAGCGCCCAATCAGCGCCCAATCAGCGCCCAATCAGCGCTCCATTAGCCCAGGCGAGCGGGCAGCAGGGAGAAGGCTGTGATGCTAAAAAAGAGCAAGGCCGAGGCGGTTTCCAAAAGCGCCACAGTTTGAATCTGGGCGGTTTTATACCAGGTGAGCCGCCCGAGAATCAAGCCAAACTTGAGCAGGGCAACTCCAAACGCCAGGGCGGTGAAAGAGCCAAGCCAGCCGCTGCCCCAAAGTCCCAAAATCACCAGGCTGGCAACCGCATGGTAAATCAGTCCTGGCCGCAGCGATGCCGTTCGGGGTTTGCGCAGCTTGACCGTAAAAATGGCGCTGCTAAAAAACAGCAGGTTGAGCAGCCACAGCCCCCAGAGGGAGTCAGACCAGGTGCCCAGGGTGGCCAGATAGGCAAACGGTGCGGCTAGACAAACTGCCGCAAAGGTCAGCAGCTCGTTGGCAATGGATTTCTGCTGGCGGTAAAAAACTGAAATGGCGTCAATTCCCATCGCAGCGATTGCCCCCAGATATAGCCCCAGCAGCAGAGGCGTTTGTAGGGCCAGATAGCCAGCAACGCCCAGCGCCAGCCCGCCATACAGACCGCCCCAGAGCAAAAATCGGGGTTTCCAACTGCGCCGCTGTTTGATTTGCAGCGCTAGCGGATGCTCGGCCTGGAAAGCCGCAAAGGCACAGATCAGGGCCAGCGTCGTAGTCCCGTTCCACTGTTGAGCCGCAGCAGCCCCCGTCAGGAAGGAGACAACCAGCATCACATATACGCCATGCTCTGGCGAAAAGAGCGGGCGATACCAGGCCGATTGAGGAGTGACGGGAGATGGGCTAGGAGATGGGCTGGGGGATGGGCTAGTAGATAGGTTGGGAGATGGATTTGTTATCGAGTTGGGCTGAGAAGGCGTCATGGCTTAAATCATCTGAGCAATTCCAGTTCTGGTCGCGGATTTAGCCTAACCCACCGACCCGGATACCTGCCCCCAGCACCACAAACAGAACGGCCAGGGTGGTGACTCCAACAATGTGGTAGGCAAAGCCGTTCAGGGTTTCTTTGGTCAACCGGGGGATGATGAAAAAGCGGGCATGGATGGCGAGGGCCAGGGTTCCCAGCAGGCAGAGCAGCTTGAGGCCAATGTAGCTCGATAGATAGGAATCAAAGGCCAGGAAGCCTTGAAAACCTGGGAAGTAGGTCCAGGTGAGCCAGAGTCCCGTGACTACTTGCAGCAGCAGGGCCAGCAGGCCAAACCCTTCAAAATGGGCTTCAAACTGATGGATGCAATCGGGGTCACGGTTTTTTAGGGCCTGGGGCAGCACCGTTGCCGCCAGCACCAGATGTCCACCCGTCCAAACCGTGGCTCCTAGCGTATGCAAAATCACCAGAATTTTGTACAGCATGGTGGTTTAGTAACTGTCCTTTTTCTGTTCTAACGCAACGGCACCAGGAAACAGAATATTATTCTCCTTGTGAATATGCTGGTGCATATCCTGCTCAAAGGTGACAAGGGCGGCCAGCATGGCGCGGTAGGTGTTGCAGGCCCAGTCCGGCGGGGTGTAATCGTCGGTCAGTTGCCGCAGTTGGGCCAGGGCAGTTCCCGCCTCTTCATGCTCCAGTTCCATGCGGCCCACCGGATTAACAATCGTGCCACAGGGGAAGCTGGGTCGGGTTTGATTGGCTTCTAGCTGGCGAATCATCGGAAACAGCACCTGTTCTTCCTTCATCAGGTGCAGCGCCAGCTCTACCGACAGGGCCAGATAAATGTCCTTGATCTGAACCAACCGGGGCTCCTTGTCTCCATGCACAGCGGCAACTTTGATGACCAGTCTGTCGAGCCGGGGCAGTTCCTCATGCAGGTAGGCATGGTGAATCCGTTCGATGTGGTCGGCCAGTTCGGTCAAGGACAGGGCCGTTAGATCCACCGCTGGCACAGTTTCTGTCTCGGTGTAGCGCTCAAGCTGGGTCAAAAAATCCTGCGGGTCAAGGCCGCGCTGCCGACAGGCTTCTGCCAGCGTCTTTTTGCCGCCACAGCAGTAGTCTACGTTGGCCTGCTCAAACAGACGCGAAATCGCAGGATTGTGGCGGACAATTGCGCCGACGGTATCTTCTAATTGAAATGTCGTCATGGTTTTACCTCCGAAAGGGGCAGGCAGATCTCATCTATTGATCACTAGATCATCTACAGATCTATTGATTTGAACTTTGACCTGCTGAATCATTCCAGCTTCTTTAGCCTAGACAACCCGCCGCTAAAGCGCCTTGACTTAAGTCAAAACCAATCTGCAATGTCTCGTGACGTTTCACAGCCTTGTAGAAGTGGGTCGCCCCAGCTCCGCCAACTCGTCGCCAGCTTGGCATACTAGAAGCAGACGGGCTGAGGAAGAATCCAATGCAGGTAGGCGTGATTTCAGATACGCATGGGTTGCTGCGACCTGAGGCGATGGCAGCCTTGGCCGATTCAGAACTGATTTTGCACGCGGGCGATATTGGCAAACCCGAAGTGCTGGCCCAACTCGAAACGATTGCCCCTGTGATTGCGGTGCGGGGCAACAACGATACGGATGATTGGGCTACAGCAATTCCCGAACGGCAGACGGTTACAATCGAAGCGCTGACATTGCATCTGCTGCATATCGCCACCGATCTGGATTTCACGCCCCAAACGGCAGGCGTGCAGATTGTGATTAGCGGCCATTCTCACCGGCCCAGCATTCGTGATTTGAACGGTGTGCTGTTTCTGAACCCGGGTAGTGCGGGTCCGCGCCGCTTCAAGCTGCCGATTACCGTGGCCCAGCTTCAGGTAAATGGATCGGCAGCTCAGGCCCAAATTGTCGATTTAGGAATTTAGGTTTTACTCCGGTTCCTCAACCTGACTTGCTTACCCCAGCTCACTATAGTGGGCCACGGCCCGTTCTACCAAACCAGCAGCATTCAGCACCATAAATTCTGCCGCCATCTGGTCTTGAACACTGCGATAGTAGAGGACTAAACTGTTGACGCCTGCCAGGGTTTGGACAAGTTCAAATTGCAGGTCAGGATAGGCAGCTAGCCCTTTTGCGAAATAGTCTGCCAACGCCTGTTTTCCTTGAATTGGAGTATCTTTGCCGAGCAGCTTTAGCAGCAGCGGCGAACTGAACTCGATCGTTTCGGCATAGTGCGTCATGATCTGGTCTAGATCATGCTGATTCCAGGCAGATATCCAGGCGTGAGCGAACTGGATTGCCGTTTGCGTTAACATGGCATTCTCCGAAATATAGTCTTGTGAGTCAAGATGCAGGGGTTCTATCCTGATCGGGTAGCCCCTGCTTGCCTTGAGTTCTGCGGATTCAGAGATTCCTGGGATTTTCGTAGAAGCGCTGGTCTAGCCAAATTCTTGTTTCCAGCTCGCTGCCAAAGATTTTGGTCTGTCCTGTAACGGGATCGTGAACCTGATAGGCTTCCGAGTTTTGTGAGCTGTGAATTCGTCTGATTCGCGGCTCGGAGCTGGGCATTAGCAGCGTAAACAGACCTTCCCAAAAGCGCTCCCAGAAAGTGAGAGAAGCGACGCGGCGTTTCACCTGGAACGGCACAATATTAGATTGGCTGTTTCCTGCGTTAATTGGTGAAGCGGGGTGAAAACTTTTCATAACATGAACCTCTGTTGTAGAAGAATGGGGGCTAGGCGGGTTGTTTGGGGGGATGGCTCTAATCTAAAGGGTTGGACTGGAACAATCAAAAGCCCTGGCCGATAGACCCTATGAAAAAAAGTAATAGAATCTTTGGTGCGGTTAGAGCGACTGCATCTGACGTGCGGCGGCCCAGGACTGGATCGGCGGGTTTAACCGCTCGGCTGGGCATGAAGATGGGAGTTAAAATAATCTCCCCAGAATCCTGCCCGAATTGCAGTATGACTTGTCTGTGAAAACCAGGGATATTTTTCAATCCACAGAGGGCTATCATTAAATTGATGCATTTTGAATCAAAGCTGACAAATTTTGGCCGCATGGCTCTATCCCAGAATTAGATCTGGAAGAGACATTAGAGAATCATTGGATGAACGATGACCGAGCGGATTTAACTGGAATGTTCTCCATTTTGCGCAATAAATTTAGATCCGCCCAGATGCAGTTAAGCTAAATTGTTATGGTAACAGTTTGATTTTGGTGAACTGTTATGGTCGTGATCGATGCAAACTGTATCGCTTTGCTGCCCTATGATTTGCTGCTACGGCTGACTGTTTCCTATCTGATTCGAGGCATTCTGCACAGGCTCTTTGCACTCTCTCATTAAGATCTATGGCGACTCTAAGCAACCCCTCTCCTGAGCAAAATATCCAGGACAAAAACCTCTATGAGCAAATTGCTAATCGCATCCAGCATTTGATTCAGGAAGGCACCTTGCAGACTGGAGATCGGCTGCCCTCGGTGCGTAAACTGCATGAGCAGTGGTCAGTCAGCATCTCAACGGTGCTGGAAGCCTATCGCCTGTTAGAAGATCGGGGCCTAATTGCCGCCAGACCTCAATCGGGCTACTACGTCAAGCCCCAGATCCATCAGCCCAGCGAGCCCCAGCAAACCGCGCCCGCCATCAAGCCGCACCACGTAGATAACTCGCTGGGGTTTCAGGTGATCTGCTCAATTCGCGATTCCCAGACCGTGAAGCTAGGCGCGGCGATTCCCAGTATGGAGCTGCTGCCGATCTCAGCTTTAAATCGGCTGATGGGACAAATCCTGCGCCAGCACCAGGCTCTCGCCCATGTCTACGATGTGCCGCCCGGATGCGAGTCGCTGCGGCATGAGGTGGCTCGCCGCATGATGGATGCGGGCTGTTCTGTTTCGCCCGACGAAATTGTCACCACCAACGGCACCTTTGAGTCGGTGTTTCTGTCGCTGCGGGCCGTCACCCAGCCTGGCGACACGGTGGCGATTGAGTCACCCACCTACTATGGTCTGCTAGAGGCGCTGGAAATTCTGCACCTAAAAGCGCTGGAACTGCCCACCCATCCCCGCGATGGCATTTCGCTGCCCCATCTGGAGGCAGTGCTGCAAAACCGCCAGATTGCCGCCTGTGCGCTGGTCTCCAACTTCAGCAACCCCCTCGGCACCTGCATGAGCGACGCCAAAAAACAGGCGATGGTTGAACTGCTGGCCCGCCACGAGGTGCCGCTAATTGAAGACGATATCTACGGCGACCTCTACTTTGAAGGAACTCGCCCCAAAGCCCTGAAAGCCTTTGACCAGAATGGGCTGGTCCTCTACTGCTCGTCCTGTAGTAAAACCCTGTCGCCCGGTTTGCGGGTCGGTTGGGCTTTGGCCGGACGCTACCAGGCCAAGCTAGAACAGCTCAAGTGGGTGATCAACCAGACCACCGCCATTGCCCCCCAGCTCACGGTGGCGGCCTTTTTGTCTAACGGAGGCTACGACCGCCACCTCCGCCAGCTCCGCCGCGCCTACCAGTCTCAAATGCTGCGGATGGTGCAGGCGATCTGCGACTATTTCCCTACCGAAAGTCGAGTTACTCGCCCCACGGGCGGCCATGTGCTCTGGGTCGAACTGCCGCTGGGATTTGATTCGCTTCGCCTCTACGAAACAGCCCTGCGTCATCATGTCAGCATTGCCCCTGGCGTGATCTTCTCGCCTTCGGGTGGCTACGGCAACTGCTTCCGGCTGAATGCAGGCCTGCCCTGGTCTGAAGAAGTTGATCGAGCCATGCAAACCCTGGGAGATCTGATTCGCCAGCAGATGCGGGATTAGGGTTCAATGCCTCTAGGCGACCTGTTCTGCTGATTCGTCTAAACAAGCTGATTCGCCAGCAGCAATTTCCCTATCGGCAGCCTGCAAAAGCCCAAACTGTTTGGCAATGGCCCAACTGTCTGGATTCAGTCCAGTCACCCAAACCGTGACGTTCAGCCGCTGATATTTTTGGATCACAGTGATAACGGCAACGGCGGCAGCCCGATCCCACAGGCGCATGTGGCTAAAGTCGAGAATGACGCAATCGGCAGCATGGCGGTAATTGAACAGCGATAAGAACCGCTGGGTTGAGCTGGAAAAGAGCTGTCCCGATAGATGGTAAGTTCGTGTGCCGTGGTTTTGGCTGGCATTGCATTGAATTTGGGCGGCCTGCCAGCTAAACAGCAAGACGCTAATCATCACACCCACCAGAACGCCCTTGGCCAGATCATGTGTCCAAAGCACAACTGCCACCGTGATCGGCATGACAAGTAGTTCGGGGAAAGGGGTTCGGCGGAGCGCCTGAAGCGATTTCCAATCGAACGTTTCGGCAGCAACCATGATCATCACGCCCACCAGAGCCGCCATCGGAATCTGCTGAACCACATCTCGCAAAATAAAGATGGAAAACAGCAGAAACACACCTGAAACCGCTGTGGATAGGCGGCTGCGTCCTCCTGAACGTACGTTAATAATCGATTGGCCCACCATGCCGCAGCCCGCCATGCCGCCGCAAAATCCAGTCACCAAGTTGGCGATGCCCTGCCCCCGAATTTCTCGGTTCTTCGGGCTGCCTGTATCGGTCAGTTCGTCTACCAGGGCTGCTGTCAAGAGCGACTCCAGCAGGCCCACAATGGCTAGCGGCAAGGCATAGGGCAAAATAATCGCCAGGGTTTCGAGCGACAGGCTGACGGTAGGTAGGTGAAAGCTGGGCAGCGAACGGCTAATCGCCCCAATATCCCCAACGCGACGAATGGGTAAATCGACCGCGATGGCCACAACTGTCATCGCCACAATGGCTATCAGCGGGGCCGGAATTGCTTTAGAGAGTTTTGGAAAGAGATAGACAATGGCCAGGGTTGTTGCTGCCATGGCGTACATTTGCCACGGTTCCCCTGCAAACTGCTGCAACTGGGCGACCAAAATTAACAGGCCCAGCGCGTTCACAAACCCGGAGATCACGGCAGCCGGAATGAAGTGAAAAAAGCGGCCCAGCCTCAATAAGCCGATCAGAATCTGAATCAGCCCTGTCAGCACTGTCGCCGCAAACAGGTACTCCACGCCATGCCTTGCGACCAAAGTCGTCATCAGCAGCGCCATTGAACCCGTAGCTGCCGAAATCATGGCCGGACGCCCACCCGCAATCGCCGTGACGACGGCCATGCAGAAAGATGCATAGAGGGCTACCATCGGATTCACGCCCGCAATCGCCGCAAAGGCTAAGGACTCTGGAATCAGGGCCAGAGCAACCGTGATGCCAGCTAAAATTTCAGTTTGAATCTTCGAGCCCTGTAGCTGATTGCGCAGCGTCCAGCGAAGTTTGGTTCGCCAACCTCGAAGATACTGGGATTTAACCGGATCAATGAATCGGTGATGAAATGGCATACGTGCGGTGACTTAAAAAAATACTTAGAACTTCGGCTAGCGAAATCAACTTAACCTCGCTCTGCTAACAGATTGTGAAAATTTCAGGGAGTCTAAAACTGAATTGAAAAATTAATTAATTGTTGAGCAATAGACATCTAGATTAACTCATCTGGCCCTTTACAGTCAGAATATTAAGCGAATCTTCGCTGAGATGCGCCAATAAAAAGTGTGCGAAATTCGGGTATACGAGTCGTCATAGAGATATTCCTATGTAGAAAATAGCATTACTCCAAATTGAGCTTTACCGTAAAAACTAGGCTTAACGTAATTTTTATCCGATTCCTGCTTACTCTTTACGCGTGGCTCACAAAGCGAAAGACAGATAGGGCACCTTGTCTGCTCCCAGCTTTCACCTCCAGCGTTAGACAACAAAGTTGTAGAAATCGAACAGCCTGGATTGATTTATCAAAATCCGAAACAGAAATCGCGGCTATGGCGTGAAACCAGATTAAAAAATCTAGTGGTTCCAGGATTTACTTTGCCGCGCAGGAATTAGTAGAAAAAACCTTCCTGGCCTGTTAGTAACTGGACAACACTGTCCGTGAAATACTCGTGAAATACCAAGGTCGATCAAGATAAAGCTGATGAAGCGGGCAGTGAAGCGGGCAGGCTCAAGCGCTTGGTAGAGTTTGATCAGGCGTCCTGACCAAATAAAACGCCTGCCCAGAAGAGAGTTTGCTACCACAGGTAGGCCAATTGCAGTCCATCTCACCGAGCGGAACTGGAAAGCGAGTAAAATACTGGCAGCTTTTTCGTAGGGTTGGCGGACGCAATGCAGTCTCTCAAGGTTTTTCAAAGTCGCAAAATGGTAGCACTGGGGCTGCTGGGCTTCGCCTCTGGGCTGCCGCTTTACCTGACCAGCGACACCCTTAAAGCCTGGATGACCGAAGAGCAGGTAAGCCTGACCTCAATTGGCCTGTTCAGCCTCGTCGCCCTGCCCTACTCGCTCAAGTTTCTCTGGTCGCCGATTCTCGACCGCTACGTGCCGCCTTTTTTGGGACGACGGCGCGGCTGGCTGGTGCTGATCCAGATTGCGCTTGTCATTGCTATTGCGGCCATGGCGTTTCAACAGCCACGTCAGTCGCTCCAGTTGGTGGCCGTCAACGCCATGATTCTGGCCTTCTTCAGCGCCTCGCAAGACATTGCCGTCGATGCCCATCGCACCGACAGTCTGGCCCCGCTGGAAATGGGGGCCGGCACCGCCGTTTACCTGATGGGCTACCGGGCTGCAATCATTGCCGTTGGGGCCGGGGCGCTGATTTTAGCCGACTATTTACCCTGGTCTGTAGTCTATCTAATGATGGCCGGATTAATGGGCCTCTGCGTTCTCGTCTCGCTGTTTGCACCCGAACCGGAGAGCGTCAGTCCCCCTAGCACC
>QLAH01000931.1_pt1 | contig 10213 bp, 7 predicted proteins | sample 4693081 | NCBI WGS metagenome assembly QLAH01 (sample SAMN09425401, study PRJNA476045) | Lake water metagenome, whole genome shotgun sequencing project.
GACGGGGCGCACCATCCAGCGCTTCAACGGCTTCGAGCGGATGGCGCACTGGATGACCGCTGGGTCCTTCGTGGTGCTGGCGCTGACCGGGCTGAACCTCACCTTCGGGCGCTGGCTGATCCTGCCGGTGCTGGCCTGGCTGGGCTACGAACCCGGCTCGCGCGACCCGCAGGCCCTCATGACGCTCACCGCCGCCTACTGCCTGCTGCCCTGCCTGCTCCAACCACTGCTCCTCGGCATGTTCAAACCAGCGCTGGCTGTGGGCGCGGCACTGATCTGGCTCGTCTAGAGCAATCAGGGTCTGGCTGGGCAAATAGTCCAGCAGCGAGGCGGGTTGGTCAAAGGCCAGCCCCAGAAACCGCCGCATTCCTTCAGGGGTTTGGCCAGTCTGGATCTGCTCCTGAATTTCCGGCGCAAGGCTGCTGTCGCTCAGCCGCCCGCTGTCGCGCAGGCCCTGGATAATCATCGGGCTGAAGGTAGTGGCGGTTAACACCAGCCGATCCGTGTTGTCGAGCGAGCGCTGGGTGGTTGGGTCAAATTCCCGCAGGTGATCCAGCTCGTCGCCAAACAGCTCCAATCGCACCGGCAGTTCGGAGGCGACCGGAAACACATCAATGATGTCGCCCCGCCGACTCCACTGGCCCTCGGTTTCCACCAGCGGCACCCGCTCGTAGCCCAGATTGGCCAACTGCTGACTCAGGGCTTCCAGGTCAAGTTCCATGCCCTTGGCCAGGGTAACGCAATAGGGCCGAAAGGCTTCTACGGGCGGCAGATGGGGCTGGAGCGCTCGTTCCGTCGTGACGATGGCAAAAGGCTTGGCGGCAGCCTGGACCTTAACCAGATCGGCCAGCACCTGCATTTGGCCCCAGGTCATTTCCGATTCGGGGTCAAACGGCTCGTAGGGTGAAGCTTCTGAGGTGGGGTAGAAATGAAGATTGGCCCAGCCCATTGCTTCGAGCTGTACGGCCCAGCGTCCGGCTTCTTCCAGTGTGGCTGTCACCACCAGCAAACTGCGCTGCTGCACCTGAGCCAGCGCCGAGGACACCAGCCCCTTGGGCAAGCGAGCTGCGCCGTTGAGATACAAAATCCGCTGCTGCTCTAACTTGGCTAGCAGTTCGGCGGTGAGTGGGGAGCGTCCGAGGGCGCGCGTGATCGAGGAAAAAGTCATAAAACCTGGAACTCAAAGGAAGCTGATCAAAAAATCTGAAGCTGTGAGAAGCCGCCAAGCAGGCAATTGACTTTTACCATTTTAGAAGGCGAATTTGTCGCTGCAGTCAGACCCATCGCTTCTATAAATTTCCTCTCTCAAAGAAATTCCGGCAATTTGAAAAGCGAGAGAATGGTCTTGTATAGCTGAGACTATCGGAATCCAGCCGATTCGCTCATCTCTCTGGCGCCAGATCCAGGCCATTGTTACAGCGGTCCAAGAAAAATCTCCAAGATCAGGCAAAATAGGACGAAATCGACTCTAGCGGAGACCTGCCTTTGCCCAAGGGCCAACCCATATCCCAAACTGAGTAAACCCAGGCTGAGTAAATCCAGACTGAGTTACCCAGGCTAAGTCACCCAGACTGGGCAACCGAGCTAATTAATCAGGCTTAACTACAAGGCTTTAGCACCTTCATGACCCTCGAAATCCTGACGATTTTACTACTAACCCTGGCAAATGGACTGTTCTCCATGTCAGAAATGGCCATTGTTTCGGCGCGTAGAGCTCGCCTGCAAGAGCTGGTGGAGCAGGGCAACGCCAATGCCCTGACTGCCCTGGAGCTGGCCAACTCGCCCAATCGCTTCCTCTCCACGGTGCAGATTGGCATCACCCTGATCAGCATCATCACAGGTGCTTTTGGGGGTGCAACTCTGGCGAGCTCACTTGCTCCCTCCATCGCTTTGATTCCAGGTCTAGGGAGATACAGCAACGCCATTGCGTTTGGTCTGGTGGTGCTGGTGATCACCTATCTGTCGCTGATTGTGGGCGAACTGGTGCCCAAACGCTTGGCCCTCAATAATCCCGAACGATTGGCTGTAGCCGTGGCTGGTCCGATGCGCTGGATTGCCACCGTGACTAGCCCAATTGTCTGGCTCCTAAGTATCTCGACCGATGCAGTTTTGAAACTGCTGCGGGCCAATCGCCCCTCGGATGAACCGCTGGTGACAGAGGAAGAGATCAAGGTGCTGGTGCGGCAGGGCACCGAGGCCGGGATGTTTGAAGAAGCCGAACAGGACATGGTAGAGCGCGTGTTTCGCTTGGGCGACCAGCGAGCGAGCGCCTTGATGACGCCTCGACTAGACATACTCTGGCTCGACCTCAACGATTCTGCCGAAACTAACCGCCGCAAAATGAGCGAGAGCCGCCACAGCCGCTTTCCGGTTTGTCAAGAAACGCTGGACAATGTGCTGGGTGTAGTGCAGGTCAGCGACGTACTGGCCCGCAGCCTTTCCGGCGAGCCAATTGATCTGGCCTCACTGCTGCGTCAACCCCTGTTTGTCCCCGAAAATACCCCGGCTCTGAAGGTGCTGGAGTTGTTTAAACAATCGGGCACCCATATCGGCATGATCGTCGATGAATATGGCGTGATTCAGGGCGTCGTCACCCTCAACGACATCATGGAAGTGATCATCGGCGATGTCCCGTTTGCCGATCGGCCCCAGGAAGAAGATGCGATCAAGCGCGAAGATGGCTCCTGGCTGCTGGACGGGATGCTGTCGATCGACGAAGTGAAAGAACTGCTCGACCTGGATGACCTGCCTGGGGAAGAGCGCGGCAATTACCAGACCCTGGGCGGATTTATCATTACCCAACTCGGCCACATTCCCAAATCCTCCGATCACTTTATCTGGGACGGAATTCGGTTTGAGGTGATGGACATGGACGGCAATCGGGTGGATAAGGTGCTGGTAATTCCGCCACTGGAAACTGATGCGGCTGAACCCAACTCGAACTAGCGCTTCAGGGCTAGGGTCAGCCCATCGGCAATGCTGAGCAGCGAGAGGGAGATCCGTTCGTCCTGGTAGAGCCGCTGGTTAAACTCACGGATCAGGGTCGTGCGGTTATCGGTGACAGCCGGATCGGCAACTCGGCCCGACCAGAGCACGTTGTCGATCGCGATTAGGCCGCCGGGACGCACAAGCTGCAGGGCGCGCTCGTAGTAGTCCCCGTAGGCGCTTTTATCGGCGTCAATAAAGGCAAAATCAAAGCTGTTGGCCTGTCCTTCGGCTAGCAGTTCTTCCAGCGTTTCCAGGGCAGGGGCAATCCGCAGATCAATTTTGTCGGCCACGCCAGCCGCCTGCCAGTAGCGTCGGGCAATGGCGGTGTAGTCTTCGCTGACATCGCAGGCGATCAGCTTGCCATCGGGCGGCAGCGCTAAAGCCACAGCCAGGGAGCTATAGCCGGTAAACACGCCGATCTCCAGCGCTTTCTTTGCCCCCATCAACTGCACCAAAAAAGCCATCAGCTGACCTTGATCTGGCGCAATCTGCATCTGGCTCATGGGGTGATTAGCCGTTTCTTGACGAAGCGCCTGCAAAATCTCTGGCTCGCGGAGCGAAACCGCAAGCAGATAGTCATAAAGGGCATCGCTGATCAATGTTTTTGACATGGCGGCAAGGTAGGTGAGTGAAGGAACGCTGGCTCACAACCTGGGGCAACGTTCACCTGAGCACAAAAATGGGGTGAGACGAAACCCACCCCATTCATACCTAGGTTAACTCGCTATCTGATTATTGGAGGTTCACCTAAGCAGACTTGCATCAGGAGAATCCGTCCCAAGTTCCCTTTCGTCCCTGACTCATCTGGTCTAAGCTAGCTTCTTGCGCTTGCTGATCAGGAAGGTGCTACCCAGGGCGATTAGGCCCAGCGTCACGGTGGGTTCGGGCACGTCCTTCAGCTCGTTTTCGAAGTCAAACCGGCCTGAACCTTCATGGAAGGAGTGGTTGTCTGACTCAAATCCACCGCCGCCCGTTTGGGTAATCCGAATTTCGTCAAACACGTCATTGGCGCTGCTGGAATAGAAGTGCAGGTAGCCATTGCCCTCACCCCCATGCTGGGTGGCTCGCACGGGTGCAACCGGATTGACATCTGCCGTCGAGAAGGAGCGCACCTGCTGACCATTGCGGAAGAAGGAGAACACATTGCCGCCGCTGATTGCGCCCCAGTCGATGCCGAAGTAGTTCATGGTTTTGGCAAAGGTCATGGTCACCGTATTGCCAGCAAACACAGCCAGATAGTTGGAGTTGTTGACCTCGCCGTTGGCCCCTGCGGGCGCCCAGCGGTCATTGTAAACACCCGTCTGTCCCGAGTTGCCGCTAATCGGATTGTTGAAGCTGTAGGTCATGAACCGCTTGCCGTCTTTGCCGTTAACATCGACAGAAGAAGCACCGGCATTGAATCCGGAATTAAAATCAACGGTTGTCGTACCTTTAGTGCCAGCAAAATCAGAGAAAGCGCCCTGATTCGTCGCGCCCGTGGTGGGGTTGGCAATGCCGGGCGTCATCCTGAACGAAATCGCTTCAGCAGAGCCAGCAGAAGCAAAGGTCGTCACAACTGCTAGAGCTGCAATCGAAGTTAAGCTTTTCACCAGTTTCATAGTTCTGTCTCTCAAGTTGTTCAACGTCATCTCTTAATTCAAGTTATGGCTTGAGCAACACCAGAAATATGCGAGCAGAAACACGGAAAAATTGCTCAATCTACAGCTTTTTTCGCGAAATGCTAGATCTAAGAAAAATTCGGTGAAATTGCTCAGGAGGTTGCATTGAACGGACTGAGCAGAGTCAAAATTCTTTGTCGAACCGGTAGTTTTTAAATTTAAATTTCATCTAAAAAACATCGTTTCATTCAAGCTATCTGTCATGACTCCGCGTTGCTACTGAAGTGCAGGCTGCTAATCGACTAAGCTGCTGTAAAGGCTATCCCTGGCTTCACTTAGGTAGTCCTAGCTAGATCAGGGTGCCGCTCTAACCGCGTCCTAGAGCCTGCGTTACCCAAACTGAAACGACCCCACTTTTGCTCCGGCTGCGGCCAGATAATGCAGCCAGAGGGTCTGCTTGCCCTCTTCTCCGCTCCTAGCTTTGTGCAGGTCAGCTGGTAAACCAACATTTGGAATGACTGCCCATGCCCTCATATCTGTGCATCGACTATCTGTGCATCGACGCTCGGCTGTATCAAATTCTCTGTCTGAGCCTGTTTCTCGGGTTAGGCGTCGCCACGAAAGACTGGACATTACAGGGGCAGCAGGTAGCAGCAGTCTTGTTGACCTGTCTGGGGACTCAGTTGGGGCTGACTTTGGTGCAAAGCAACCCTGCCAGGCTAGAGCCTGGGCAGCAATGGCAGCGCGCTATTTATGGTCTGCCCAGTGCTCTGATTACGGCTCTGGGGTTGAGCCTGCTGCTGCGGGCCGATCAGATTGCCCCTTTGGTTTGGGTCAGTGCAGCGGCAATCGCCAGTAAATTTTGGCTGCGGCTAAAGGATAAGCATTTATTCAACCCGGCCAACTTTGGGATTGTGATTGGACTGGTTTCGGGGCAGGTTTGGGTATCGCCCGGCCAATGGGGTGAAGCAGGCTGGTATGCCCTGCTGATTTTGGGGGCAGGCGGTTGGGTCTTGCGATCTGTTGGGCGATGGGACACAACGGCGGCTTTTCTGGGCAGCTATGCAATTCTAGAGGCCCTGCGTAACCTGTGGCTGGGGTGGACCTGGGACGTTTGGCTGCATCGCCTCAGCAGTGGTTCGCTGTTGCTGTTCGCCTTTTTCATGGTCACCGATCCGCGCACAGTGCCCGATTCGCGAGCGGGGCGATTGGGCTGGGCTATGGCAATTGCCGGTTTAACCTTTGTGCTGAGAAACCTATTTTTTCTGCCCACCGCAGTTCTCTGGGCGCTGTTTCTGCTGGCTCCGCTCAGTGGCGTAATTGACCATTGCCTACCAGCCGAGCGGTTTGTTTGGCGATCTTTTGCTCCCTCTATTCAGCGGTTCGGTTGGGCATTGGCCCCAGCAGAATTAGTCTCAGCAGAATTAGTCCCGGCAGAATCAGAAGTTCGAAAATCTGCCTACTTGAATACTCCATAGAGTAATCGTTCATTGTTCGATTCAATTCACTAAGTTCCTAAGTCACTTACCATAAAAAATATAAGCTTGCGATGAAACAAATTCATTCACTCTGGCTCGGATTACTCACGTTTCTGTTCTGCTTTAATTTCGCCGCTCCGGTTTGGGCTTTCTGTGGATTCTATGTGGCCAAGGCAGATACTAGCCTCTATAACCGGGCGTCGCAGGTGGTGATTGCCCGCAGCGGCAACCGGACGGTATTGACCATGGCCAACGACTACCAGGGCGAGGTGCAGGATTTTGCGATGGTGGTTCCCGTGCCCGTTGTGCTACAGCCCGATCAGGTAGAGGTGGCTGAGCCGAGCATCATCGAACGATTGGACGCATTTAGCGCGCCGCGTCTGGTGGAATATTTTGACCCCGACCCCTGCGCACCGGAGTTTGGAACGAGGCAGATGCCTTGGGCTGCTGCTCCTGCAGCAAGCGAAGCGGATGGGGCCAGAAGCCGCAATCAGGCGCTGGGTGTTACGGTCGAGTCGCAATTTACGGTGGGCGAGTACGACATTTTAATCCTCAGCGCCCGAGAATCGCGCGGATTGGCAGCCTGGCTGAGCCAAAACGGCTATCGGTTACCCCAGGGGGCCAGCCAGCTCTTGCAGCCCTACATTCGCCAGAACCTTAAATTCTTTGTGGCCAAGGTGAACCTGCAAGCCTACGAGACGTCTGGTTACCAGTCCCTGCGGCCCCTCCAAATTCGCTACGAGTCGCCCCGGTTTATGCTGCCCATTCGGCTGGGGATGATCAACGCCCAACCCAACCAGGCCCATCCCACCCAGGATCTGATCGTTTACATTCTGTCCCCCGAAGGGCAGGCCGAAGTTGCCAATTACCGCACGGTCAAAATTCCTTCAGATGCGGAACTGCCGCTGTTCGTTCAGAACGAGTTTGGCGAGTTTTATCAGGCCATGTTCAGCAAATCCTACGAGCGCGAGGGTCGCAATGTGGCGTTTCTGGAATATGCCTGGGACATGGCGGGCTGTGATCCCTGTGCTGCAGAACCGCTCACCCCAGATGAACTGCGGCAGGCGGGTGTGTTCTGGCTGGCGGCTCCGTCCGACTCCCCCCAATCACTCCAGCCCTGGTCCCAGCCCAGTCTATTCCTCAGTCGTCTGCATATCCGCTACAGCCGCGATCGGTTTCCGGAAGACCTGATGTTCCAGCAGACCAGCAACCGCAGCTTGTTTCAGGGGCGCTACATTTTGCGGCACCCGTTTGCCAGCGCGACGATCACCTGTCCATCTGGTCGCCAATACCGCCAGAATTTGGCCCAGCGGTTTGAGCAAGAGGCCCAGACGCTAGCTCGCCTAACTGGCTGGAAAATTCAGCAGATCCGCACCAAATTGCCCCCCGCTACCGCAGGTTGAAGTGCAGATTCCGGATTGGCGGCAGATCTGGCAGCCAGCCTGGCAGTCGGTCTGGCAGCGGCTCTGGACGACTGTTTGGGGTGGGTGATGGGTCAGGCTTTCAGACCTGAACAGGCCACATTATCTGTTCAGATCACATCATCTGCTCAAGCCACATCATCTGCTCAAGCCACATCATCTGCTCAAGCCACATCATCTGCTCAAGCCACATCATCTGCTCAGGCCACATCATTTGCTCAGGCCACATCATCTGCTCAGGCCACATCAAAGGCAGGGTCAGCACCGGGATGAGGCCGGGTCGCTGCTTGGGTTAAGGCGTGAGAGATCTGGCGGCAGTAGGCGTTAAACTGCACCGAGGTGCGAAAATCCTCATTGCGGGGATAGGGGGCGTCGATGGTAACGTCGGCCACAACCCGCCCAGGACGCGCTGCCATGACCACCACCCGGTTCGAGAGGTAGACGGCTTCGTAGATATTGTGAGTGACAAAAACTACGGTCCAAAGCTTCTGCTGCCAGAGGTCGAGCAGGTCGCTGTTGAGGCGGCTGCGGGTCATTTCATCTAAAGCCCCAAACGGCTCGTCCAGCAGCAGCACGTCCGGCTTGGTCACGAGTGCTCGGGCAATCGAAACCCGCATCTTCATGCCGCCCGATAGCTGCCGGGGATGGCTCTGCTCAAAGCCCTGTAAATCCACTAAGTGCAGCGCTTCTGAAACCGATTGGATTGCCTCACGGCTCGGCACATTGGCTAGTTTTAGCGGCAGCCGCACATTGTCGGCAACCGTGGCCCAGGGCATCAGGGCGGCTTCTTGAAACACAAAAGCGAGGCGGGGGGCGTGAGGCTGGCTGTTGTTGCCCCAATTAAGGCTGCCGCTGCTCATGCTGCCCAACCCGGCAATGATTCGCAGCACCGTGCTTTTGCCGCAGCCCGACGGTCCAACCAGGCTGACAAACTGGCCCTGCTCAATCGTCAGGTTCAGATCTTGGACAGCGACGGTGCCGTTTTGATAAATTTTGCTGACGTTGCTGAGGGTAATGGCAGTAGTCATGAGTAAACCCTACTTGTAGGCATCCACGCCTTTGTTAACGAACTGGAGCGTGTAGGCTTTGGTATAGTCAACGCTGCTGGGAAATACGTTTTGCTGGGACATCGTGTCAAAGAATGACTTCCAGCGGGCGTCGGTCATCGCTCCAATTCCCTGCGTTTCAGCATCTCCAGATATGACGATGCCATATTCCTTCATCTTGGTGATGCCATACTTGATTTGTTCGTCGGTCATTTCCGGATTATCTTGCTTAATCAGCTCGTTGGCTGGAGCTGGATCACCATTCAGATAGCTATACCAGCCCTTAATCGAAGCATCCACAAAGCGTTGCACCAGATCGGGATTCTGTTCCACGAGTTCGCGCTTGCATTCAATGGTGGTGGAGTAGGGATTATAGCCAGAGTCAGCTAGCAGAAACACCAGCGGCTTGAACCCGCCCTCTTTTTCAATTGCCAAGGGCTCGGAGCTGAGGTAGCCCTGTTGGGCCGAGTTTTTGTCAGCCAGGAAGGGGCCGGGATTGAAGTTGTAGGGACGCTTCTGGTCGTCGGTGTAGCCAAATTTGGCCATGAGGAAGGGCCAGAAAGTTGTGTTTGCCGCCGCCGAAATAAAGATCGGTCTGCCCTTCAGGTCATCCAGGGTTTTGGCGTTGGTTTGCGGATGGGCCAGCAGCACCTGTGGGTCTTTCTGGAACAGGGCCGCGACGGTAATTTTGGGGATGTTTTCCTGAACTGCCTTGATGGCGTCAGAACCGTAGCCCATGAAGAAATCGATCGCACCACCCATCAACAGCTGGGTTCCGTTCACCTGGGGCCCGCCCATTTTGATCGTCACGTCCAGCCCGTAGTCTTTATAGATGCCGGTCGCCACCGCTTGATAAAAACCACCATGCTCGGCCTGAGCATACCAGTTGGTACCGTAGGTGAGTTTAGTCAATTCGGCGGCAGGACTGGAGCCAGTGGGACTGGATGGAGAAGATTGGGGAGACTGGCTGGCACAGGCGGCGACGATGCCACTTCCGACTGCTAACCCTCCATACTGAATCAGGCGACGACGGTTGAGCTGACTGAACTGGTTTAACCTATCTGGCGGCTGACTCATGTAACCCTCCTCGGCAATTTAGAAAAAGCGCTGCTCGACGGTGTTTAAAAATTTTAACAGGCAACCTCTCACGCCAACGTCTAGCCCTTCTGGTTGAGCCATCCTGATCGCGCACGCTGCTGATGCGGCATCTCGTCAAGATCACCAGTCTCTACGACGCTACTCGAAGCAAAATCGAAAGTTTGTATTATCGAATACGAGGTTGAGGCAAGCTGTTCTGCGACTGCGGCCAGTCCTGAATTGAGCAATATGCGGGTTGGGGCTTCGTCCCATGAGAGAGCCCTGGCTAGCGCTTCGCCTGCTGTTCGATCCAGCGCACGACCTGTTCGCCTAGCCGCACGTCGTTGAGCCGATCGACCTCACGAATCCCGGTGGGGCTGGTGACGTTGACCTCGGTTAGATAGCCGCCAATCACGTCAATGCCAACAAAAAACAGGCCATCGCGCTTCAGAGCAGGTGCAACCCGATCGCAGATCAGCCGCTCGCGGTCGGTGATTTCGGTTTTGTCAGCCTTGCCACCGACGGCCATGTTACCGCGAAACTCCTTACCAGTCGGAACCCGGTTGACGGCCCCAATCGGCTCGCCGTCTAGCAAAATGATCCGC
>QLAH01000932.1_pt1 | contig 10213 bp, 6 predicted proteins | sample 4693081 | NCBI WGS metagenome assembly QLAH01 (sample SAMN09425401, study PRJNA476045) | Lake water metagenome, whole genome shotgun sequencing project.
AACTCATTCAAACCAAGTCCCAGGTCATCTTTTGAGGTTAGTAACATTCCATTGTCAAAAGGTCATGCAATGACAACTGGACCTGTTGTGAATCTTCATCTTGGCTCCCACCAAAGAGGGGACATCTTGCAAAGAGGAAACACAGCCAAACGCATTGGCACCAGATCATCTACAATGGCTGTGAAAGCACTCCAACTGTTACAACCTGCAAAAGGTGCAAATGAGGGCTCCGGAAACGGTTCAGGTCACTTTGCTAAGCACAAGAAGGCACCAAGACAAGGCACTGTGATCAATATGTTCATTACCAATTCTCTTGTGATTCCCCCAGAGATTACGGAGTGCTTGAATAAGTCTGAGCGGAAGCAGATCAAGTCGTTGTTGGGAAAGACACAGCCAGCATTATACTATGCATGGGGAGAAGATTATAACGATAATCCGAAGAAGGCGGGTCAGCTGGATCCACCAAGGATGTTAGATTCGGAACGAGTGAAGAGTTGCGGTCTGAAGAAGATGTACCTGGTTGCCTGCAACTGTGATGCCAGTTTGTACAGCTTCACTGATTCTCCGGTATGGCTTCATGGTGGACTTTGGTATTTTCAACTACCACAAATATACACGCTTGCAAAATCCTTGGATGTGTTGGATCAAATCGTTGTTGTTGGGGCCGGTGATAGTTTTGAGGACAACGTCGTGATCGCTCTTAATGGGCAAAGTCTAATGTGTCTCTCGTCCTTTCATGAAATAGACTTTGAGGGAGCGCATGACCATATGGATGGTGGCAAAACTGATGGAAGACGCAACAACATTAATCTTACATATGGTTACAGCAAGCAAGGATTTCAGCTGGAACCGAATGAAGATGGACTCCACCCGCCTTCCTTGTTAAACAATTCCAAAAACAAGCCTCTTATTGGCAAGCAGTACTTGGCATTGTCTAATCTTATTGCAGAATTTGACCCGGACGAGAAGCAATATGACCGTTCTACCAGCCTATTTCATGCACGCAACAAATATGCCCAACTCGCCTTCGAGGCCACCGGTCACACAGTGACGGACGGCTCAGTCAATATAATCGAAAACTTCTCGGAGATTAGAAATAATCTTGATCTAACTCGCCTTGAGGAAATAAAGCACGAGCCGCCCTGTTTTGCACACTTTGACGATGGCAACAGTGGCATGGATGGATATTCTTCCTTCTTTTCAGTGAATAAAACCAAATACGACAAGCAAGCGGCTACGGTTGTTCGTGTTGCCCTCACTGCATTTAACAAAAGCAGTATCGACAACCTCATGATGCAGAAGGCAGTAGCAGACAGAATTCACACTCTGGTTGGTGATGTCATACCCAGTAATGCTGTTGTGAGTCAGGTATCTGCTCTATTGGCTGATCATTCCCAATGCTACGACACCAGCGGCAAACCGTGCAGTGACTTGTTTGTTGTAGATGCAAATCCCAACATTTCGGTTTTCGATTCACTTGCGACTTATTCCTTATTGCGTGTACTGGGAAAGCATGGTAGTCCTTTGCCTCTGGTGGCAGAACTTGCATCGGCACTTTTTCTCACAAATGGCAATGACAAAGTGTACAATGCATTTAGGTACTTGGAAGGACTTGCAACCCTTCCAAAAGAAAATTTGACCATGTACTTTGCCAATTGGTGCAACAGTGAGTTTGGAGATATTTTCTCGAAGGGTAGTTTCCAACGATTTCGTCCTCCTACCCAAAAGCCTTATGGTTTGCCGGTGGTGATATCGAATTGTCTGGTGGTCCGCAACATTATACTTTCAGCAAATGATGATGGTCAGTCCTTCAGTAAATCCATGGAGGTACTCCAGAAATATGCCCACGGGGTGAGTGATGTGCAGGGACCCAGAATTCTTTGGATGCTTTCAAACGTTGGATGCATCATACCAAATGATTACGCGGTGGGGGCGGCGATGTCCCTGAAGCTAGCTAAACAGGTATGTACCTGTGTTCACTGCAGTACATGCGGAAGGTTTCATCACAAAATTGTTGTTCCGTTGCTCACTGTTTCCTCTCTTATGTGTACAGATCAAGCAAAAGTTGTTTCCAAATGATGACATCTCAAATAGTACCATCCTTACAGCACTGAAAGGGCCAAGTGAGTGTCCGACCTGTACCCAAAAGAACTCGAGCAGGGTTGTTGCATGAACACCCGAGATCGCCATGAGTACGACACGTTCAACCCCGACCAGATCATTTCTGTGCCCAGCGACAGAAACGCCGATGGCCTGGTTGACATTATCATGTCCACCAGGGAAGGCAAGGTTATTAGATGTACTGAGGTTGATGACAGGAATGCTTGGGATGACACTTCCCACTATATGGAACTGGGACGACTATTTCCGTGGGAAGAGTTACCAAGGGAAGCGACCAAAGGCAGGGTGCTTGAGTTTGTAGCCGACATTGCCAACAAACATAATCTCAGTTTGGTTGAGCTTACTGTCTTCCCAATGGCGGTTAATCACAAGTCTCTCACTGTCCGAACAAGTGTGTGCAACATGTGGTCCATGTACCTCGACAAAGTGAACCAAAAAGAGTCCTATCCTGTATCGCAAGAGTGCCTACAGATTTTCAATTGCCTCATTAGTCAGTATTTGAATGGTGTCGGTGAGTTGGAGTCTTACGCCATTCATCCCACCAAGAAGGCAAGGGTAGGCAAAGCCTCATTGGTACCAAAATCAGTTTTCATTGAATCGTCCATCCACAGCAGCATGGATGACACGGCATCCTCCAATGCTTCAATAACAGAGTTACCGGAAGTCGGGCAGCGTACTTTGAAAAATGGATACATCGTGATCGATCTTAAGTCAATCTTCGATACTGCATTCCCCAATGTCAAAATCAGACCAATAAGCAGAGTCATACATGTGGGTAACAAAAAACCAATTAAGATTTGGCAGGCAACCGGGACAAGAGTTAACAGGGGAGAAAAAATGATGCTCTATCCAGGCCACATGCCAACAATGCCAAAGAGTTATCTTACACTAGAAGACCACTCAACTTGGTATTACAATAAGGCCGTGGCAGTTGGAGCATTGATGTGGTACAACCTAACCACTGTGGCAAACACTGATTGGAGGAATAGGTGGTTCCGTCACCTACTTGGAAATGAATCAGAAGTGTCATTAAGGAGGTCAAAGTTTCCTAAAGAGGATGCATTGGTGAGACTATTTATATCTCGAAAAAGCAAGTCCAACAAGAAGAGGTTTGTCCTTAGTTATCCAGATGATTAGCTACAGACATATTCAGTTATGTCACGGGCTGGCTACATTATGGTGTCACCGCATTGGTGATCAATGTCTTGTTCATTTATTGAACAACATCTTGTGACTTTCTTGTCATTTCAACTACGTCACATCTAAACACCAAACAAACTTGCCCAGGAAACCCTACGGTCAGTGAGCACCCATATGCACCTAGAACCAGTGTACGTTTCCTTTAAGCCTGGGTCCTCCTCTACCACAAGCACGTTTTCCTTCAAAAATTTCACGGGAACCGAGTAAATGTGTGGAGCGTATGGCTTTGGACCTCGACCTTGCAGCCAACTAGCTTTTGACTTGCTTAATTGCCAGCGGCTGCAGATTCCTGTGTCATACAAGAGATCCTTCCTCCGTTTGTCATTCCCGAGCTTGTTTCTGTAGGTACTAGCCTCCACCACCACATGGATGTTGCGATGCCTGGTGCTAAGCCCCTCCTCCTGAGTTACGTAAAAGAACAGAATTCGGCACGGAAAGAGATCAGTTGATTCTGTTCTGTTTGGCTGCTCAAAGCAGATGAGTCCCCAATCGTACCATGAACCTTCGTTGTTATAGTTTGGGTGAGCACGATACCGAATTCCATCTGGTGAACAGTACTCCGTATAGCACGGGAGTGCTGTAATGTCCCTGCCAATGATGTCCCCCCATTTCCAACCAAATGTCGTGGTGATCATGGGGTGAAGCTCGACACTTTTGTTGGATCCAAGCCAGATGGCTGTGCATGTTCTTGTCATGCTTGAGTATCGTAGAACAAAAGATGGCCTTGCGGGAAGCGTATTGACTATGGAAGCAGTTCTTTTCTCCGGTGCAAAGTTGGTGGCCATTGAACTACATAGGAGGGCCTTGTCAAGTAGCATTTTCTCCTGGGCCCATTTTGCTACTTGACTTATGAAGACATCTCTTCCCCTTTCCTGGCTATGGGATGCATACCTCTTGAAGAAGTCTTTTAATAGGCATTTGCCCCATCTGGCATTGAAGTTCTTGGCGTGTACGAAGAGGTATAGTCCAAAAACCAGATGGAGTAAGTCATGGAGTTTCTGTAGCTTCCATTTGTTTCCATCCTTCCTTGGACAGAGGGTTACTATCTTGTGGACTAACTTTCGAAGACATAAGAGAACCTCCTGAAAATCATCCTCTTTTGGTGGGGCCCCACACTTGTACCAAGCATGAAACACAAGTAAGTCCTGTAGGAGACCAACAAATTGTGAGTGGCTGCAAGGCAATGGCTCAGCCTTTTTGTTCTTCTTTTTATTTTTCTTGGCAGTTTCATTTTCAACATATCCATCATCTATGTCATCGTAATCTTCATCAATGTCCTCATCTACATCATCCACCTCATCATCAGAATGTGACTCTATATCCGGCGGTGCTGTTCCCCCTTGGCCATCGCCTCCCAATATTTCTGGAACGTGAAGTCGGTTCATGTCGAACTTGGGTGCATCCTTCCAGTTTACATCTGGAATTTCCATGTCCTCCTTTTGGAAGCAATCTTTGCATACCTCCCTTCCCTCGGGAGTCAGGAGCATCATGAAGAATGCAAGCATCATTCCTGGCCAATGGTGTGAGCTAAGCATTGTGAGACTTGTTGCACCTCCCTTGAAGTTCATCCTTGGGAAGTCACTCTTTTTGGTGGATCTAATTGGAACAAATAGTTTCTCCACCAAAGCATCTACTTTTGCCTTGGTTGCATTGGGCATGCTGTCAATGAACACATTCAAGAGGTACTTGAAGATACCCAACTCGGCTACGTGCATCATGTCCGGTGCCGTCGCTGCCGTAACTCCCAAGTGATTGCTGCCGAAGTCAACAGAGAAGAAGGCATTGTCAACGTAATGAGATGACATCAACCTGAGAGCATTGCGGTATTTGTTATGTTCTTTCTCAGATGTATTTGGGTTGGCTGCTCCTTTTTGTAGGGTTTCGAGATCACGCATGCGGACAAGGGAGCAAGAGCATAGGCAATCATTGAGGTCTTTATATCCAGTCATGCAGAGTCTTGACACATGGTGGTGACAGTTCTTTCCTCTGAACCTACCACAGATAGCATCCCCACTTTTATTGTCACCACTTATTATTCCCACAACAACAACGACCTTCACGAACCTAACCTCGTCACCCATCCGCACATGCATGTACTTCCCCCCTGACTGCTGGTACTTGATCAGTCCCTCTAAAAGTGTTGCAAGTATCTTGTGATAATTCCGGAGACTGCGACCTTTGGTTGCTTTTCTACCCGAGTCCTGCTTTTTCTTTGCTGATGACCCACTCTCCAAGTCCGCTATGAGGCCTAGTAGGTTCCAGGCATACGGGTGCTCCCGAACTTCACTAGTGAGCAAAGGTGTGGTCCATATGACCGGTTCACTGCAAGAAGAAGTGATGCCTGCACTTTTTCCAGTCTTATCAAGATAAATATCCATAACAAGAAGGAACTCCTTCGTGGGGTCATTAATCTTCATGTCGTACGATTCACTGTAGAACCGTCCACTAAGCAACTCCGTGTCATTGGAGTTCATTGACACATACTTATCAAAGGGCGAAGTCTTGTTGACCAAGTTTTGAGTGTTACCGAACAGAAACGGATCCAAAACATAGCTGCGGAGACACTCTTCAAAGGACCAACGGGGCACAGTTACCGTGTCAAAGGTGCCTCGTCTGTAGCCATTAATTTGATGTTCGACCAAAGCTAAATCATCATTTGCAGATCCAAGAGAAGGTGCAGGCTCATTTCCTATCTCGATAGTAACCGGAATGTTCTCATGAGTGGGAACAGCAAAGCGATTGGTAAGAGAGTTAAGGAAGGTTTCTCGCCTAGGCAGTCGGCATCCAGGCACGAACGCTTTCCCTAGGTTATCCTCGATGTACCTCAGGACTATGTCAAAAAGTGAGAGAGGAGCCCCTGCATTGTCTAGCAAGTTGTACAGCTCGGCACATGCTCGTTCAACTGGGGTGAGGTGTGGCAACGACAGCACCACTTGTGACATTGGCCTGTGGAATAAGTCACCAGGCTTGGATGGCTGTTTGGTTGGTTCAGTGTTGCTAAATGGCAAAGGTTCAGCAGGCGTTGGCCCAGTCTCATCATGTAAAATAGTGATTGCTGCCTCTGCTGATCCATCCAGCGAAACCCGGTCAGCATCGTTGTCAAAGTCGGAAAAGGTCGTATCGTCTTCCTTATTCTTGTCTTCCAGCCCCTGGTCAGAATCATAATGCGAACGCGAGTCATCAATGTCTTTGGATCCTTGCCATGAGACTGATGACATGCTGTTGTTAACATCACCCTCTATGTCTCGGCCATTGCGTGCCTCCGTCCTTGGCCTTTTTGCTTCTCTAGATAGGATTCATCATGAGAAGCGGATCAATTTTCCATCTCCGCGTGTTGCCTGACACGAAGAATTGACACTAACACCAGAGCCAGCAGCTGCCTCGCCCATTAACAAAGGACCATTTGATGTGTTGCTGGCTGCCCTGGTGTCTCCGCCAACAAACATACCTAAAAGGCTTTCACGCCACTGCCTAATGCGTGGATTTGCATCTCGTTGCCTCTCTCTCCTTTGCTGCCTTACAACCGAATGACAAACGGGGTTCCTTGCCATACCAAGTGGGCTGCCAACACGTTGAAGGACCTCTGGCAACCTGGACAAGAGATTCTTGGCATGGTGAATCAATGGGCAAGAGAGACAGGTGAACGCCCTTGCTGTGTTGGCTTGGAGCGATAATGACAAGGAAGCAACTGTCATTGGCTTTTTGGCGGGAAAGAAGAAAATCACGCAACAACGGAAATATCACGGATCCAAACTATAAAAAATGTAGGAATCAAAAATTAAAACAAGTGTATCATCACAAATGATGAACCTAATCAAATTTATTAGTGGATGTACTTCGTAATTTATCCGGCATGCTCGAAACTCCCACCAACAAGCTGATCAACCGAAGCAACAAACACAAAAGAGACTGGACCTCATCTGTTGGTGTGCGACCATGAGTACCCTTGATGATGAAGAGGCTATACAGGGTATCTTAGCAAATGTCGCAGAGGAAAAGGTAACAATCCGAAAGTACACGCGAGAAACGCTGGCAAGGAAAGTTAAATTTGTTTCCCCGCGGGACATGGAACACGATGGTAGGATGTCGCTCAAAGTCAAGAAACAACTGAATTACGCTAGACAAGACTGGAAGGAACATTGGGAATCATTGTTAGCACCATGTGTTAGGGCAGCACTCCGTGAGAAAAGGAACAGTATGGTTGCTAATGTCATGAGGGCGGCGCTGTTACGTAAGTATCGCCGAAGGAGCCAGACTTGCTTTTTGTGCATTACTATTGCAATTCTACTCGCCTAACCATTAATGTGCTGGGCATAACATCAACCAGACATTCCCTTTAACAGAAATAATAATGGCAACCAGGAGGGTGCAGAAGAGGATAATTGCCCGTTGGACTGGAAGAGAACTACAGTTGACGAGATTGTAGAGCAGAAACGAAGGTTGGGAGAAAAGTACAAGTGGGTGCTAAAAATGCTGCTACCTCATGTCGTTGGAAGGCAAGTATGGAAAAATCAGGTGGAAACAGGAAACCGGAAACCTAGCGAGGTTGCCACCACTAGTGATGAGGCCCTTTTGTTGGTGGCAATGGATTGCTACTGGAACGTGTGGGCGGCAAAGGCAAAGCACGAGTCCGAGAATGGAAACAGGGAGTATCCAAGGAACATGCCATCTCCTATTTACATAAAAGAGAACTCGCAGAAGAGTAGTTGGAGTAACGATGGTGTGACGCGATTCAATGAACTCATGGAGGAGGTGGAGCAAGACCGGAATTCAGCGGAAGGCAAGCAGTTCGAGATTGAGTTTCAATCGGAGATGGCTGGTTCAAGTGGAAACAGAGGCAAGAAGAGAAAGGCTTCTAGTGAGATGGTGCAGCCTAGGAATGACTTGAGCAGTGATGATGATTATGATAGTAGGGATGAGCACGAACCATGAACCAAGTCACACCAGTGTAGGATGATAAAATCTGTTGTATTAGATTCACTTAAAGATTTTAAAAATTTAAGAGTTATGATGATAGTAATTATGCTTTGCTGGGTTTTAGCTAGGTGCGGCTTACAGCAAGATTCATCACCTAGTACAGTTAAAGACAGGTGATGGATTCAAAAGTAGATTTTTTCATACGAGAATGGACATAAAAAAATAGCCACTTTGGGAATTGGTGGAGGGAGCGCGCGCGAGTTGGCAACAAAAATCACAAAAAATGATGAGACAGCATGAAACAAGAAAAGCATCGAAAGGTAGAGTTGATAATTGTGATGCGATATTTACCAGAATGGCAAATAGTCTCACCAGCAATCGTAAAGTCATGACAGGAATTAAGTAATGTGAGAAAGGGAAAACAAGTGCTGACAATGGCAAGGAAAATGAAGCAACATGCATCAGGCAGGCAGCCAGGAAGCAAGTGAACAAAACCACGGCGCCGCAGGTGAGAATCAAGATGGTAAGTTCATATGGTGATCCATGCAATGAGAGAGTGACTGGTTAAAACACTCACCTTCTGCCTACTAACGGATGCAGGCTGCATCATCACTCATCATCATGGCTGCATCAACAAGGCGGGGGGCAGCCAAGTGCCCATGTTGCTTTATGATTTTCGACAAGAGTGAAGCTTGCCAAATGAAGCAAAGACAACTTAAAAAGAAGGAGTAGAGAGTGGAAAAAGTAAGTTCAATGAAGTATGATGCATTGTCATTCATTTGTATTGATTCCAAGTGCTTAAACTATCTGCCGTGTGCCAATTTTTTGGAAATACAGACAGCACGGAGCAAGCAAACAAACAATGACGGCACATGCCAAAAGTTGTTGAGAGTGGGGAAAGACGGTAAGTAAAGTAAAATTTAATCCTCCATGCTTTATATTGAATAAAAGAAGTCAACCTAACAACATACTCGGCACAGACAGGACGACCAAGCAAGTTGAACGCATGGTGGGGAACAGGCGAGAAAGGGACACGCACTCCTTGTACATGCAGCATCATCAGATGGCTAAGTTGGGACGGGATGCACACACAATGTTGTGTGTGCAGAATAATTCACTTCCAAGCAACAGGCAGCACAACCGGTGTCTAATGTTAAAAAGACAGGGACCCCGTGCAAGAATCAGGTGAGGAATTTACTACAGTATTACATGCGGAAATGACACATCATAGATAAGCAGTGCTATTAGATTAATTTAGAATCATTCTAGTACCACAATCAATATAGTTGTGAACTTATCAATACCTAGCATGATACAGTATCGTAGTAAGAATTGAAACCATTCACCACAAGTATTGATACTTACGCGATTAGTTTTAATGACAACATTTATATGTTATGATAACTTTCAACATGTGAAAATGATCGTTATAAAGTTTATATTCAAAACAGTTGAAATATGTTCTGATGCATTTCACAATGAAAAGACAATCACCATAAACTTTATAGTAGAAATGACATCACTTATTTTGGTACAAATTATAATAGAAAAAAAATGTTGTGAAAGAATTGCGCAATATAATTTGTAAATTATCAAACAAATGTTGAGAAAAAGATACAAAAAAAATTGAAAATGTTGAAATAATTATGATCATTAATTTGATGGGTAGAAATCCCATACTCGAACTTGATGTCAATATATTTTGATCATTTTCAAAATATGTTTTGAAAATGATCACAATTAACTCCGATACGTGATCAAAATATCCTGGACTCTGATGTCCTTGCCTTCATTGAGTTGATGCTTTGCTACCATGCATAGTGTCACTATTCCCACCAACTTCCAAAGGAGCTGCAGGAAGATTATGCTTTAATTGACTTTGCATCAATGATGGTCATCCAGTATTTTGACAGCATCCTATACAGAGGCAACCACACCATCGATGCCAACACCAGCAAGATCCACACTGAAATCT
>QLAH01000933.1_pt1 | contig 10199 bp, 15 predicted proteins | sample 4693081 | NCBI WGS metagenome assembly QLAH01 (sample SAMN09425401, study PRJNA476045) | Lake water metagenome, whole genome shotgun sequencing project.
TGACTCGTGTGTGTCAAGGAGTGATTTTTGAAAGTGTTGAGATGGTCAAGGATTTGATGGCAAAGGCGAAGACACAAACAGGTCTAAACGTGTTTGTATCGATTCTCGACCAGGTATATCAGACAGGCCGTAAAGTCACTGAGGAGTTTAAGCAAACAATGGAGATCGTATTTGATGATTACCTACCACAGTGGAATTATACCGCCAAGCCACAACAGAGGTAATTCCGGATTTTATTTAATCCACGATCCTAAGCATCTCAGTAATGATGGATTTATGTCTGTATCTTTTCAAAGCGATCGACCTATTGGCTTGAAGAAATTCCAACAGTTTTTAGATTATCAACTCCCTGACAATGTATTTCGGGCAAAGGGAGTACTCTACTTCGCTGAAAGTCCCAAACGCCATTTATTCCAGCTTAGCGGTAAACGGTTCACGCTTGACGATAGTGAGTGGACTACTACACCCAAGAATCAAATGGTGCTAATTGGGCGTAAACTAGATGCCTTATTTTTAGTTCAATCTTTGAATAACTGTCTAACCCAATCGTGATCATGAATCAAACTCTCTTATGGATAGAACAGCTCAAGTTTAATGAACAGGGCCTGATTCCAGCGATCGCCCAGGATCATCTGGACAATGCCGTTTTAATGATGGCATGGATGAACCGTGAGTCGATTCAGCGAACCCTAGAAACTGGAGAGACTCACTACTGGAGCCGCTCTCGTGCGAAATTGTGGCATAAAGGGGCGACTTCTGGACATATTCAAAAAGTTAAGTTCCTATATTACGATTGTGATGCCGATACGCTTCTATACCTTGTCAGGTAATAGCCTTTACCTTCTTAAAGGACTGAAAACGCAAAGTCAACAATGAATCCAACTCTTGTTTATGCGTCGTATGGCACTGGTCGAGACAAGCAGTAATCGCCTGCTTGAACGCGGAGAAGTCAGGGTAATAAATCGAATATAAACATTGCTTCTTCACAAACTTCCACAACCGCTCAATCCAGTTGAGATTGGGAGAATAGGCAGTCAAATACAACAACTCAATATTTAATGACTGAGCCAACTCCATCACCACTGCACACTTCTGATACCGAGCATTGTCCAATACAAGCGTCATCGGAATACTCAAGCCCAGTCCTGCCAGCTTACGGAGTAATTCGCAGACACTCTCAGCATTGATGTAGCTCTCGTTCGTGACTGTGATCAACTCATGAGTCACGGCGTTGAGGGCACCTAAGACATTGAATCGTTGTCGTCCAGAACCCGACTTGACAAACAAGCGTTCAAAGCACCACAGAAACCCTAAATAAGCACCCAAAACAAAATGGGCTGCATCCACAAAAAACACCGCTCGCTCACCCGCTTTTGCCTCTTCCAGTCGCGGCTCTAGTTTTTTTTGACGAACTCCTCCTGCGCTTCTACATCGGCTTTGGCTGGCAACACCCCAACGCGACGGCAACTCATCCCCAGCGATTTGAGAAACACCCGCACTTGCTCACGACTCCGAACAATCCCAGTCAGTTCTTCGATCTGAGCGCAAGCGTGCGCCAGGGTCTTCGGAGGATGCGCTCGGAAATATGCCTCCAGCGTCTGTTGATGTTGCCTCAGTTCACTTTGGGGGCGATAAAAGGTCAGTTCTTTGAGCTGGGCGATCCCCCCAGTTTCGTAGTCTCGCAAATAGCTCAACAGCGTTGGTTTTGTCACCCGAATCAACCGAGCAATTTCTCGATGTGAGTACCCTTGACTTTTGAGATACAACGCTTCCATTTTTTGTTGCACACGCGGGTGAGGATGATGAAAGCGTTCGTAATGCAGTTGCTCAATCTCTTCGGCGCTAAAGCTCAGTTGGATCATCGGAGGCACCACGCTTAATTCTCAATGCTCTCCCTCATTTTTACCTCATCTAAAGAGTAAAATCTATACCCTGGCAAAGTATAGAACTTTAATCTGGGTAGACTGAAACTGTTGGATTCAAGTCCTGCTTATGCTAGACCCCTCTGAAGAATCGCCCTACAGCCAGCCTGACCCCAGTCAAACCTATGTCTATCAGGAAGTGACCCACAAGAGCTGGGGGCAGAGGTTGCTAGGCTCTCTGGTGGGTCTTTTGTTTGGGCTGCTGCTGTTCATCGGTTCTTTTGCAGTGCTGTTCTTTAACGAGGGCAGCATTGATTTTTCCCAGATGGCTAGTCGGGCCGAGGTGCTAAACGCTGCCGTCGTGCAGCCCCAAGCTGAGGGCAAAACCGTCACTCTGACGGGGCCAATCACCAGTTCTGAACTGCTGGGCGACAACCTCTATCTCAAACCGGGTGCCTATGTGGCGCTGGCCCGCACCGTTGAGATGTTTGCTTGGAAGGAGACGGTAGATACCGAAACCCGAACCAACATAGGCGGCTCGGAGACCCAGGTCAAAACCTACCGCTACAGCAGCGAGTGGAGCGACCAGCCAGGCAACTCCGACCAGTTCAAGAAATCTAATTACGTTAACCCGGCCAAAGCAATTCCCAATCAGGTTTCGACGGTGCTATCTGCCAAGATTGGGGTCTACAGTATCGACATGGCCAGCCTGACCGAGGTGGTCAATTTTCCCTATAGCTGCACATCTGATTCTCGCCGCTATACGCCCCACTATTCCGGCGGCATCAGCCTGCCTTCAGGCAACCGCCTCAACCTGACGTCCCAAAATCTGCTGTCTACAAAAGCGCAGCCGGTTGGTAATTATCTATTTCAGGGAGCAGGCAGCCCCCAAGCTCCTAAAATCGGGGATCTAAGAATTTGCTATTCGGCGATGCCGAATAATTCTACCGTGACGGTATTGGGGCAACTCCAGGGCGATCGCTTGATACCCACCCAACACCAAAAGCAACCCTTTTTCCGATTGTCCTCCGGCAGCCGTGCAGCCGCAATCGCCGAGCTGCGATCAACCTATCTGACTTGGCTCTGGTTTCTGCGGCTGCTGGGTTTCCTGATGATGTGGGCTGGGCTGGCGCTACTGGCTCAACCGGTCAACGTTCTGTTTAGCGTGATTCCCCTGCTGGGCGAGCTATCAGAGGTCGTCAGCGGTGCCGCCAGCTTTATATTGGCTTTGGTGCTTTCGTTCGTCACCATTGTCGTATCATCATTGATTCACCAGCCCATTGTACTTCTGGGTTCAGTTGGCGTCACCCTAGTCGTTTTTCTGCTGGGTCGGATGCTGCTCAGACTGAACCACAGCCACTGATTTTGCTTTTGGCCATGAGAAAAAAGTAGATCATGCTAGGGGCTGTGATCAATCTGGTCCGCCTAGTCCGCGATGCCGATCTGCCCAGAGCTAAACGACTGGGACTGGGAGAACTGCCCAAATCATCACGGCTAGGGCAAGCGCAACGAGCGCAATAATCAAGTCGCGGGATTGCTCGGGAAATAAGGTTGTGGGTTTGAGGGTCGTGGGTTTCATAACTGTCGCCTCCGACGTTCGCTGTACTTCCATTGTCTCGCCTATCGCTATCGCTTGTGAGATTTTGCAACAGATTGTTACTACCTGCCGCTACAACAAAAACCGCTTGATTGACATAGACTTGGCATAGAAAAGATTCTATGGAAAGCCGGAATCATTAAGCGTTTTGAAGATTTGCGTCATAATCTTTAATTCTCCTATTTGCGATCTATGTTTGCTTCACCTCGCTGTACAACTGTGATATCTTTAATATTAAAAGAGGGCTGTAGTTGGGATGTCTGAAGCCAAGACGAAGCCAAAATGCAGCCAAATTAAACCGCTTGAACGATAGGCAAGAACTAGGCGGATAACAGGCAGGAGCTGGCCAGCAGGAGCTAGATAAATCGATAAGGCTAATCGACAAAGATAACTGTATATTCAATGATCGTGTTCAACGATTGAAGTCAGCAGTTAGAATCAACGACTAGAATCAACAACAGTCAACGCTACGAGGCTAATTCTTCTGCTTCACGATTAGGAGAATTATATGTTTCACAAAATTCTGGTTGCTCTAGATCACTCGGATATGCGTCAGGTCGTATTTGCTGAAGCTTTGGCCCTCGCGAAGGCGACAAACGCCCAATTGCTGCTGCTGCATGTATTGACGCCCCAGGAAATAGAAGCTCCGCTACCGACGGTCTACCCCTACTCGCCGACCCTGTCCCAAGGCATGATTGACCTCTATCGGCAGCAGCGAGAAGAACTCCAGGCTCGCGGGTTGGATCTGCTAAAAGCGCTAGAGTCCCAGGCAACGGCAGCAGGCGTGGTAACGGAGTTTACTCAGAATGTGGGCAGTCCGGGACAGGTGATCTGTGAACAGGCCCGAAACTACGAGGCGGATGCGGTGGTGATTGGGCGCAGAGGCTACTCTGGGCTGAGTGAGCTGGTGTTGGGTAGTGTGAGTAACTATGTGCTGCATCATGCTCCCTGCTCTGTCTGGGTAATCCAGGGCCAGCCAGTTCCTGCTGCGGTGCCTGCATCGTCAGAAGCTGTGGCCTCTACGAGTTGAACGGAACGGGAGCGAACTTTCTACAGCAAAAGTTTTTACAGCAAAAGTAGCGTTGGTACAAGTTTTGTTTAGCTTGTACCTAACCTGAGACGCAGTGGTTGGCGCAGAACTTGGCTCCAAAGTCAGATATCAATCTGGTGAAGTTTGGGCAATCATGAATGTCAGTAGATTGCTTCTAACATCACTTAACCCGTATCTCGGGAGGGCCTATGAAATTCTCTAACGTCAACAAATTTGTTTGGGGTAGCATTATAGCCGTGAGCGCTGCCGCCATTTCCCCGCTGCCTGCTTCTGCCCAAACGACTGCTCCTACCCAACCTGGCACTGCAGAAACAACCATTCCTGGCACAGGTACAACCGATATTAATACCGACGTTGACAATACTGACGATGGTTTTGATTGGGGTTGGTTGGGGCTGCTGGGCCTGATTGGTTTGGCTGGTCTGGCTGGTCGCAAGTCCTCTGACCATACCTATCGGTCTGACGCTACCGTCGATCCAAATATTTCTACAACCCGTTCTGAATACCGTCGTTAATTGAACGGGTGCGATTCTCAAGTCTATCATTCGCAAAATCGCATAATAGTCTTTAACCCGTATTCTCTGGCCAAATCAGAATACGGGTCTTTTAGTATTTGCCTGAAGCTTGCACTTTGTAACTGGAGTTTAGCCTAAGCGGAAATAAGCCCGGAGCGTCTTGCAGTGCTGAGAAGCTAGAGGAACCAAGAGCTCAATGTTCAGGCAGAGGTTTGAAGTAGCTTTTTGCGTTTCGAGTACCGCTTCTTAACAATGGGGGCACAAATACGAAGGGGTCGGGCTTGCCTTTTGATCCAACCTGGCGATTTTCCTCGTGGTTTGGGCGCATGGGCGGGCGTACCAAGTTGGGTAAAAAGAGCAGACATGAATTCAGCAACAGGCTCTGGGGCCAGTTACTAACCAATAGCAACACCTGAACCCCGCAGCCGCTCAATCAAGTCCAGTGTCTGCTGATAGGCCACAATAGCACCCTGGCGCTGAAAATATTGGGCCGCCTGCCGTAGATCACCCAGCGCAGCTTCTGAATGGCCGAGCTGCTGCTGCACCAAACCCCGACTCAAATAGGTCTGGGCCTGGTCTGGGGCTAGCTGTAAAGCCTGGGTGAAATCGTTCAGTGAAGCAATCAGGTTGCCCTGATGATGATAGGTACAGCCGCGATTGTAGTAGGCGCGCAGATTGGAGTTGCTAAACTGGATGGCCTGGGTAAAATCGGCAATGGCCTGGGGCCAACGCTCCAATTCCAGTTGGGCCAAGCCGCGATCCGTGTGAAGCTCGGCCAGCATGTTGCGATCGAGAGGCGAGATCTGCCGCATCGCTTCCCCATAGTCTACCAGCGCCTCTCGGTAAGCCCGAAGTTCGGCTTGGGCCAGTCCGCGATTATAGTAAGCTCGAAAGTCGTGGGGCTTAATTTGCAGCAGGGCGTTGTAGTCGGCAATCGCGCTGCTAAACTCACCGGTTCGGTAGTAGGCCAGCCCCCGGTTCAAAAAGCTTTCTGGCTCTTTGGGGTTGAGCTGAAGCGCAGTGGTGCAGTCGGCGATTGCTTGCTCGTAGCTCCCTAGATGAATCTGTGCCAGACAGCGATTGCTATAGGCGGCAAATCCTGGCTCCGCTGCAATCGCCTCCGTAAATTGCTTGATAGCAAGGTGGTACTCTTCGGCTTGGAAAGCCGCTACCCCAGCCCGCAGGAGTTTCTTAGAAATGGGGGTACTGATCTCAACTGCACTGCCGCTCCTGGAAGCCTCTCCTGTGGCGTCTGCCCAAGCTGGCGCAGCCCAACTCAACCCACTCGCCAGCAGAATCATCAGCCCGATCCCTATCAGAGCCAATCTAAATCTAGAGACAGCTATTCTCACTGTTAAACTCCTGAGTCGATGCGATGATCTAGCTTGAGCTAAACTGCCAGAGCGAAAAAACTAGGGGAAAGGGGGCAGAGGTGAGATTTGCAGCGGTTGCACAGCCCTCAACTTCAGCTGAACGTGAGAATGAATCTAACTGAAACTGACTGAATCCTCCAGGTATCTCGACTGGGCTCACCCCGTCACCTCTAACCCCTGTCCCCCAGTTTTTTCGGCTCAACTACCAGCCTTTTTCTGCCTGATCCAAAACATAGGCGGCCACATCGGCAATCTGTTCTGAGGAGAGCCTACCGCTGAAAGCAGGCATGGCATTTTTGCCATTCGTGACCTGGGTGCTGATAGCGGCGATAGAAGCTATTTCGTTTTTGTCTAAATCCGCCTGCTTGAGGGTCTTGGCCGCATTGACCAAATTGCCGCCTCCAATATGACAGGCTGCGCAATTGGCTCCAAACACCTTCGCGCCGTTTGCTAAATCTACAGCGATGGCAGGTGATCCCAGCCAGAGAACAGTCAGGGAAATGCTCAGCACTAAAGCAACAAGCAGTTTTTTCATCTAGATTCTCTCTCAGCAAATTTGCCTGGATCGGCTCATGGGTAGCGCCAATCTCAATGGCTCTATTCTGGAGAACCTCGCAGAGGCTGTCAAAAGACAGCCCGTCAAAGATTGCAGCTCATTAAGTTTAGCCATCCAGTACACTAAACCTAAGTCGAACTTGCACAATTGTTCTAAGGCACAATTGTTCTAAGTAAGTTGTTCACCCCTGCTCTATATGATTGGCTCAGCCTATGCCGCCCCTGCCTGAACCTCGCCCTAGACAGCTTTCGCTTGGCCCGCTAGAAACCGAAATTCTGGAAATTCTCTGGCAGCTTGGCTCTGCAACCGTGAAAGATATCCACGACCAGATTTTAGCCGACCCAAACCGCGAGTTGGCCTACGCTTCTGTGACCACCGTGCTGCGGCGGCTGACCCAAAAAGGCTGGCTAGCCTGCGACAAAGACGACCGAGCCTTTCGCTGGCGTCCGCTAGTGTCTTCTGAGGAAACCAAAATTCTTCAGGCCCACGATCGGCTCCAGCGATTTTTGGCAATTAGCAATCCTGATGTTGTGGCAGCCTTTGCCGACGCTCTCGATGGCGCCAGCGCTGACAAACTAGAGGCCATCGCCCAACGACTCAAGGCCGCTCGTCAGGCCAGGGAGAACCGCTAATGCATCTACATCTGCTGCTGCTGGCCCTGGTTGTCGCCTGCCTGGTGCGATTGTGGTTATTCCGGCCCAGCCCGGCCTGGTCAATTCGCTGGCAATATACGCTAGGTCTGTTTTTATTCTCTCCGCTGCTGCTGCTCTTTACGGCAGTTTCCGTGCTGGACATGGGGAGTCGCGGACATATGCTGGGTTTGCCGGTCGGGATGATTGGTTATATCTGTGCCCTTGGCTTTCTGGGCATGGCAATGCTGACGCTGTTCTGGCAAGCGCTTCAGGCTTGGCATTCTCTTCAGCAAGTTAAGCAAGCTTCAACAGTCACGGTTCAAAACCAGACGGGTTATTTACTCGATACACCGATTCCGTTCGCTGCCCAAATTGGCTTCTGGCAGTCCCAGCTTGTGGTCAGTCAGGGACTACTGCAACTAGCGCCGGAGCAGATCGAGGTGGTGCTGACCCACGAACAGGCCCATGCCCACTATCGCGACACCTTCTGGTTTTTCTGGCTGGGCTGGCTGCGCCAATTAACCCTTTGGTTGCCCAACACCGAACGGCTGTGGCAAGAGCTGCTGTTGCTGCGCGAAATGCGAGCGGACCACTGGGCAACTCAAACCGGAGACGCCCTCTTACTGGCCGAAACGCTGCTACAAATGGCCCAGTCGCCCCTGATGGAACTTGATAGTGCCTGTGCGGTCCTCAGCGAAAGCAACGCCCTTTCACGGCTAGAAGAGCGAATTGACGCATTGCTGACCGAAACCGCTCCCCCTGCCATACCATTGACGCTGCCCTGGGTCTGGTTACTGCTCTCGTTAATTCCGCTGCTGACTCTAGTTCTACACCAGCAGTTCTGAGTCAGTCAGCCGTTTGCCGCTAAATATCTCCCAAAAAAAACACCCTCAATAAATCTGAGGGTGCCTCCAACCAGCTAACCTGAAAATTATCTTTCCGTCACCTCCACCTCGAACCAGGATCACCCTCGACTAGGAGCTTCAAGCCTGCAGTTTGTGGCGTTGCAATTGCAGCTCGCTCAGCAAGCAGAGAATTCAGAAAAGACAATTAATATTTTCTGTATCCATTGTTACTTTTGTCGGCCAGCTTGTCAAGCTTTATGTGGCGCAGCGCCTTGAGCTTGAAACACAAAAATCTTGCGGACAATGCCCCCAGTCAGAAATTCTGCTCCTGCTTCCGTTTCAACCGAAAGGATCGCAGCAGTAGTAGGCAAGCTTAGACTCTTTACAGCTCCCCACAATGCAAATCAGCCCCAAACCACGAAGGATTGAGGGCTGTAGTTTGTTGAAACGCAGCTTGCTAAACTTCTATTTCGGCAAGAGCTGCTTGTTCCAGTGCCGCCTTCTCTAAATCTTCCAGCTCCTGAATCGCCAGCAGCAGAGCCTCCTCCTGCAGATCAAACTCTGCTTCAGACATTTCGCCCATGTCAAAGGCGAGCTGTAAAGCCCGCAGACGTTTAGCCAAATTTTCTTTTTGGTTCAACTCAGCAGTAGCCTGTTCTAAAACTTTGCCCGCAATCCAGGTGATGCCGGACAGGGGGGCTGTAATCGGTGCCAACAGAATGTCAAGAAACATAGGTGTCTACGATGAGTTTGATTCGTCTAGTTCAATTCGTCGGTGAGGCGAGCAAAGTTAAACGGAGCCGTGAAGCTGTTGTAGCGGATGCGCAGGCGATTCTCGAACTTTTGGTCAAGGGCTTCTACAGCTTGGCCAAATTGGGATTCAGCCTCCCAGTCGATGAGATAGGCTCCGTTGTAGATCATGGCTTCTGAGAGGGGATCGTTCTCTACTATTTCAATCGCTAGTGGATTCAGCGCTGCCCGGAAGGTCTCTACAATCTGTTGCTTGCGGCCAGCCATCGCTCGTTCAATCGCCTGCCCAATTTGCACGACCTGATCCATGCTGAGAGAACGACCCTCTAACCGATCGCGATTGCTGCGCAAAACTTCGTTTTCCTGCATCAGAGCCGCCAATTCCTGCTCGGCTTCCCAAAATACTTTGACGCCCACTTCACGGCGGCCCTGTAGTTTGGCAAATAGATGCTTCAGCGCTTCTCCTCGTGGGATCACAAGCTGCCGTTCTACTGTAGTCCAGTCGGTAATCGTCATGCCAAACTGCAGCGGCAGCAAAGCCCGGTGTCCCTGTTGCATCGCTTGCTCCAGAACGCGCTCGTGGCCCAACAAATTGCGCCGACTGGACAAATAGCGCTCCTGTTGAGCTTTGGAATAGAGAAAAGTGAAACCGCCAAGTTCGTGGGTTTGCACAGGCTGCTGGTCTAAACCTTCGACTTCAAAGTCTGCAACCGATTCAGACAATATTCCGTATAGGTACAGATTGGATTTAGGGCAATCATTCATAGGGCAATCATCAGGGGGAAGGAAATGAAAAACAGGTCTGCCGCTCGGTGCTGATCCGAAATACTCGTCATTTCAGAGGAGCAAGTTCCTTGCGAGATGTTTTGACGGACTCTAAACGGGCTGGCTTTAAACGGGCTGGGAGGTCAGTACGAGCTGGAGCTTGGCATGAATTAGATTGATTTGGGCCAGTCCCAGATCCACATCTCCTTGCAGTACTACGCCTGTGTGCAGCAGGCGATCCAGCAACTCCAGA
>QLAH01000934.1_pt1 | contig 10197 bp, 10 predicted proteins | sample 4693081 | NCBI WGS metagenome assembly QLAH01 (sample SAMN09425401, study PRJNA476045) | Lake water metagenome, whole genome shotgun sequencing project.
GATCAGCCCGGCGTACACCGGCAGGTCCAGCGCCTTGCGCACCAGCGTCGGGTTGGTGGTGCAGTCGACCGGGCGCAGGCGCTTGATGGCGTCGTAGTCGCCGGTATCGGCGACCACGACGGACAGTTCACGCAGCTGGGCGAGCTTGGATCGGGTCATTGCAGGTTCCTGTTGCGGGGCCGGCGCACGGCGCTCAGCGGTGGAAATCGCCCGCGGCTTCGGGCTGGTAGTGGACGGCGGTCACGCGCAGGCGCAGCTGGCGGCCACCGGGGGCGGTCCAGTCGATGGTCTGGCCCACGGACAGGCCCAGCAGGGCGCTGCCCACCGGCGCGAGCACCGAGACACGGCCCTTGTCGAAATCCGCCTCGTGCGGATAGACCAGGGTCAGGGAATGTTGTTCGTCGTGCAGTTCGTCCACGCAGTCCACGCGCGAATGCATGGTGACGATGCCTGCGGGGATTTCCTCCGGCGGCAGCACCTGCGCGCGTTCGAGCTCCTGGGACAGGGCGACGGCGGCCGGGTGCCGGCTCAGGGCCGGGGAATCGAGCATGGCCTCGAGGCGGGCCATGTCACGGCTGGAGACGACGATCGATGGCGGCAGGCCGCTGTTGGTCGGCATGGAAAAAACTCCTGCAATTGTTGAGAGACATGCAAAAGGCGGCGCCAATCCGGCACCGCCCGGGGCCTATTGTGCGGGGATTGTGAAACGGAAGCGACCCACCCCGATCATGGGGGCGGGGCGGCGGCGTTGCAATGTGTCCGCGGCGCCGGTTCAGGCGCGCGCGGGCGCTGCCGCAGGCCGCACCGGCGGCCCGGCTCAGAGCGCCAGCAGATCCGGTGGCAGGCGCTGGAACAGGCCGGCCAGCTGCTGCAGGAAATCGCCCATCGCCGAGCTGCGGCGCCAGACCATGGCGATGCGCCGGCTGGGCGCGTCGTCGCCGGCAAAGCCCAGCAGGCGGATGTCCTGCGAGCGCGCCACCGGCGGCTTCACCGCCAGCATCGGCAGCAGGGTGACGCCGACGTTGGCCGCCACCATCTGCCGCAGCGTTTCCAGGCTGGTGGCCTGGAATTCGGATTTTTCCAGCGCTCCGGCCAGGTGGCAGACGTCCAGCGCTTGGTCGCGCAGGCAGTGGCCGTCCTGCAGCAGCAGCAGGCGCTGGTCGGCCAGGTCGGCCATGCGCAGCGTGGCGTGCGCGGCCAGCGGGTGGCCTTCGGGCGCGGCCAGCACGAACGGTTCCTCGAACAGGAACTCGGTATGCAGCTGTTCGTCATGCAGCGGCAGTGCCAGCAGCGCCGCATCGAGCTGGCCATTGCGCAGCTGGGTCAGCAACACGTCGCTCTTTTCCTCCACCAGCAGCAGTTCCAGCTGCGGGAAGCGCGCGCGGATCGCCGGCACCACGTGCGGCAACAGGTACGGCCCCAGCGTGGGAAAAATGCCCAGGCGCACGGTGCCGGCCTCGGGGTCGCGGCTGCGGCGCGCGGCCTCCCTGAGCTGCTCGACTTCGGCGACGATGCCGCGCGCACGGGCCGCGGCCTCGCGCCCGGCCGGGGTCAGCATGACCTTGCGCGGCGCGCGTTCGACCAGCGGCACGCCCAGCTCTTCCTCCAGCTTCTTGATCTGGGTGGACAGCGTGGGCTGGCTGACGAAGCACGCCGCCGCGGCGCGGCCGAAGTGCTTGTGCTCGGCCAGCGCCACCAGGTACTTGAGGTCACGCAGGTTCATGGGGTTGGCCTCGCAACGGCGGACAGGGGCACGGGGGTGGCGCAGCCGGCCGCCGCGCCTGTGGCGATGCCGCCGGGCGGGCCGGCGGCATCGGGGCTCAGGCGGTCTCGGCCACCGCCGCGGACGGCTGCGGCGCCGGGCTGCGGATCAGGTGGTCGAAGGCGCTCAGCGCCGCGGTGGAACCGGCACCCATCGCAATGATGATCTGCTTGTACGGCACCGTGGTGCAGTCGCCGGCGGCGAACACGCCCGGCACGCTGGTCTGGCCGCGTTCGTCGATGACGATCTCGCCGCGCGGGCTCAACTCCAACGTGCCACGCAGCCACTCGGTGTTCGGCAGCAGGCCGATCTGCACGAAGATGCCTTCCAGCTCCACCCGGTGCGAATCGCCGCCGACGCGGTCGGTGTAGACCAGGCCGCTGACCTTCTGGCCGTCGCCCAGCACCTCGGTGGTCTGCGCGTTGAGCACCACGGTCACGTTGGGCAGGCTGTGCAGCTTGGCCTGCAGCACCTGGTCGGCGCGCAGCTTGCTGTCGAACTCGAACACGGTGACGTGGCTGACGATGCCGGCCAGGTCGATGGCCGCCTCGACGCCGGAATTGCCGCCGCCGATCACCGCCACGCGCTTGCCCTTGAACAGCGGGCCGTCGCAGTGCGGGCAGTAGGCCACGCCCTTGTTGCGGTACGCGTCCTCGCCGGGCACGTTCATCTGCCGCCAGCGCGCACCGGTGGACAGGATCACGCTCTTGGACTTCAGCGACGCGCCGTTCTCCAGCTGCACCTCCACCAGGCCATCGGCACCGGCCGGCACCAGCCTGGTGGCGCGCTGCAGGTTCATGATGTCCACCTCGTACTCGCGCACGTGCTGCTCCAGCGCCGCGGCCAGCTTCGGGCCTTCGGTGTACTGCACCGAAATGAAGTTCTCGATGGCCATGGTGTCCAGCACCTGGCCGCCGAAGCGCTCGGCCGCCACGCCGGTGCGGATGCCCTTGCGCGCGGCGTAGATCGCCGCGGCCGCGCCGGCCGGGCCGCCGCCCACCACCAGCACGTCGAACGGGTCCTTGGCGGCGATCTTCGCCGCTTCGCGCCTGGCCGCGCCGGTGTCCAGCCGCGCCAGGATCTGCTCCAGGGTCATGCGCCCGGAATCGAACATCTCGCCGCCCTGGAACACCATCGGCACCGCCATCACCTGGCGCTGCTCCACCTCCTGCTGGAACGCGCCGCCCTCGATCACCGTGGTGCTGATCTTCGGGTTGACGATGGCCATCAGGGCCAGCGCCTGCACCACGTCCGGGCAGTTGTGGCAGGTCAGCGACATGTACACCTCGAAGGCGAACTCGCCGTCCACCGCCTTGATGCCGTCGATCACCTCCTGCGCCACCTTCGGCGGATGGCCGCCGGTCCACAGCAGCGCCAGCACCAGCGATTCGAACTCGTGGCCCAGCGGCAGGCCGGCGAAGCGCACGCCGTGGCTTTCGCCCTCGCGGGCGATCACGAACGACGGCCGGCGCGCGTCGCTGCCGGAGGTGTCCAGGGTGATCTTGCCGTTGCCGGCGGCGACGATGTCGTCCAGCAGGCCACGCATGTCGGTGCTGGCGGCGCTGTCGTCGAGCGAGGCGATCAGCCGCAGCGGCTGGCGCAGCAGGCCCATGTACTGCTGCAACTGGGTCTTGAGGGTGTCGTCGAGCACGGCGCAACTCCTTGTTCGAGGCAAAACGGGGGGAGGACGCGGTTGCCGGGGCAACCCGCCGGGAAAGTAGGGGTGAACCGAAACCGCGCCTGGCGGGCAACGAGCGGGCTGGCGCGACGCGGCTTCGGTTCACCCCCACGCCCGCCAGGGCGGGGTGGGAGTGAGGGGCGGCTTAGATCTTGCCGACCAGGTCCAGCGACGGAGTCAGGGTCTTCTCGCCTTCCTTCCACTTGGCCGGGCACACTTCGTTCGGGTGCGCGGCGGTGAACTGGGCGGCCTTGAGCTTGCGCAGGGTCTCGGACACGTCACGGGCGATCTCGTTGGAGTGGATCTCCATGGTCTTGATCACGCCTTCCGGGTTGATCACGAAGGTGCCGCGCAGGGCCAGGCCTTCTTCCGGAATGTGCACGCCGAAGGCGTTGGTCAGCTGGTGGGTCGGGTCGCCGACCAGCGGGAACTTCGCCTTGCCCACGGCCGGCGAGGTCTCGTGCCACACCTTGTGCGAGAAGTGGGTGTCGGTGGTGACGATGTAGACCTCGGTGCCCGCCTTCTGGAACTCGGCGTAATGCTCGGCCGCGTCTTCGATCTCGGTCGGGCAATTGAAGGTGAAGGCCGCCGGCATGAAGATCAGCACCGACCACTTGCCCTTCAGGCTTTCCTCGGTGACTTCGATGAACTTGCCGTTGTGGAAGGCGTTGGCCTTGAACGGCTGGACCTGGGTGTTGATAAGGGACATGGAACTTCCTCTTGGTTGAAGGGACGGGTGGTGAACCGTGGAGCACAGGCTAATAGGCAGTGCCTAATAAAACAAATGAATTGAATGCATCGCATCAATAGATATTGGCTATTGATGCAGCCCCGTCAGCGGGCCCTGACCCCGATATCGGGCGCTTTTCCGGCTTTCCAAGCCAGCGGCTGGCCAAAACCTGAACGGGCGGCATAGGCAGGCTCGATCCCGGGCCGGCGCCGCCGCGGTAGGCAGCGGCAGGCCGGGTGACTATCCTCCCGGTCCCGGAAACATCCCGCGAAGAGGTAGTGAAGTGTCCACCCCCCAGGTTGCCGCGCTGTTGCGGGAAGGCGCCGCCAGGCTGCCCGGCGAGGACGCCCGGCACGAGGCCGAACAGCTGCTGCTGCACGTGCTGGGCGTGGACCGCGCCTGGCTGTTCGCCCACGCCACCGACCCGGTGGACGACGGCGCCCGCCAGCGCTTCGAGCTGCTGCTGCAGCGCCGCGCCGAAGGCCATCCGCTGGCCTACCTCACCGGCCGCCGCGGCTTCTGGACCCTGGACCTGCAGGTCAACGTCGCCACCCTGATCCCGCGCCCGGAGACCGAGCTGCTGGTGGAACAGGCGCTGGCGCGGCTGCCGCCGGAGCACATGGCGCGCGTCGCCGACCTGGGCACCGGCAGCGGCGCCATCGCCCTGTCCATCGCCAGCGAACGCCCGCTGGCCACGGTGATGGCCACCGACCTGCTCGGCCCCACCCTGGCCGTGGCGGTGAAGAACGCCCAGGCCCACGGCCTGGACAACGTGTGGTTCCGCCGCGGCCACTGGTACGCCGCGCTGGGTGTAGATCGCTTCGACATGATCGTCAGCAACCCGCCCTACATCGCCGCCGGCGACCCGCACCTGCAGCAGGGCGACCTGCGCTTCGAACCGCCCCCGGCGCTGGCCTCCGGCGCCGACGGCCTGGACGCCATCCGCGAAATCATCGCCGGCGCCCCCGACCACCTCGTCCCCGGGGGCTGGCTGCTGCTGGAACACGGCTGGGACCAGGGCCCGGCGATCCGCGCGCTGCTGGAGCAGGGTGGCTTCACCGAGGTGGAAACCGTACAGGACCTGGAGCAGCGGGATCGGGTAACCCTGGGGCGGCTGCGGGGGATTTCCTGACGTTGACCCTGCCGAAAGGCGGTGTTTACATCCTACGCAGGTGCTGAACACACCTTCGTAGGCGGAAGCCACTCCCGACAGCACAGTGGCATTTTTGTGCCCCGCGTTTTCTATGGCCGGGTGGCGCGCAGTCATGCAAGACCCGAAAGGGAAAAGCTGCGGGCGGCCCTACGACCGTGTTCAAGCACCCGGCCGCCTCTCTGAACAGGAGGCGAAATAGACAGAACGAATCGTAGGAGATCGTCATGACCAAGCAGGTCGGAACCCCGCTCAAGTCGCGCACCCTGAAAGTCGGCTGCCAGTACTACGAAAGCCGCGCCAAGGAAAAGGACCGCCGCTTCAAGCCCCGGCAGGTGCCTTACCTGCGGCTGTGCGGTGACTGGCTGGAGGCCGCAGGCCTCAAGGTCGGCCAGAGCGCGCGGGTGATAGTGACCCGGCGCGGCATCGTGATTGCCGCTGAGGAATAACCTTGCTTGATGCCATGGGCGGACTAAGCCCGCCCATGGCATTTGTCGATGTGAGCCTAATGCGCGGTGCCGGGATTAGGCCGTGCCGCGAAGTGCCGGCTTGAATGAATTGTTAGGCTTCGCCGGACGCACACTGATACACACTCCTTGCTAGTGCTGAGATCGCTTGCGTGATCCTAGTCCTGGGCGTGTACCTCTGATGCTTGCTCTTCAGGAAGACATGTAGGGCCTGATCCGACCAGATGGCCAAGTCAGTCTCGAGCTTTGGGAACGGCTCATGGGCAAGCCTGTTACGCAGCCTATTCAACTGTTCCGAGAACTCCAGTGCTTGTGTTAGACCTTTGTTTCTTTCAATCACGGCTGCAAGCGCCTTGAGTTTCTCGTGGAATGACAGCTTTTTGATCTGCTGCTCAGTCAATAAAAGGCGTGTGCGCAGGCACTCTGAAAGCATGACCTCCAGCAGTAGGTGGCCTTTCAGCAAGATCAGCTCAGTTTCTCGATAGCGATCAAGATTTGACCAAACTGCCCAGTCGATAAGTGGTGGTGGAATCACTGGCAGTGTGTCGCTCGTGAGGTCTAACGTCTGAATTAAGCCGCGCCGCAAAGCAGCGTCGGCTTGAATAGGTTGTTAGCCATATGAGACTCGCTTCACTTCAATCCGCCAATCTCTTGGGCGAGGCGCTGCTCGTATGGGTGAGGCTCAAGCATTCCAACCAAGTCTGATTCAAAGAACCTTGTCAGAGTCTTCGGGCTCATATGCCCAGCGCTCTTGATTTCTTGGTGACACCGTTCTTCGAGAAGGCACTCCATTTGCAGCTGCGCTTCTTGTGGAGTGATTCTGAACCATTCTGATTTCGTATCTTGGTGGGTCAGTATGCGGTAGTCGGAGAAGTAGTGATGAAAGTTCCACTCCATGTCGCCGTGCCGGCCAACATGCAGTGGAATGTAATACGGGACAACCAAGCCGAGCGTTGGGTCGCTAGTGCGCTCCTCTCTGAAGCGCCTTAGTGGGTTAGTGCTTTTCCCGATCTTTGAGCGCGTGTAGTCGCTGGAAGAAATAGAAAGGTAGATCTGCCACCGTCGAACATGATTGTTTCCATATGGCTCATGCCTAAATTAAGCCGCGCCGCGCCGCGCCGCGCCGCGCCGCGCCGCGCCGTGCCGCGAAGCGGCGTCGGCTTGAGTGAATAGTTAGGCCTTAGTGGCGCAACCTAAGGAATGGTGCAAACTTTTCATCTAAGACCTTCATCTGCGCGATAAGCCACTCTTTTAGATCAGCTTGAGCTCGAATCTTCCTTGTTCGCTCTTCCCCGGGCGGCATGCCATCTAGCTCCGATTGAAGACAGCCTAGATCGCATATCTTGTGCCATAGCTCTTTATCTAGATACTGGGTGACTTCCTCATCGAAAAGCCACTTGGAGCCCCGCGTCCCCGCTAAGAACTCGAATTCCTTCTCGTGCGTGGTCTTGCCGGAGGTCATGACCGATGAGATGTAGTCGCGTGCTGCCTCGTAGACAACCAGTCTGCGATCAAACAAGTCGAGCTTTAGCTTGTTCTGAGCGGTACGCCACTGTCGGTAAGCGATAAGCGCGCCAAGTATCGCAACCGTTGGCACCAGTAGAGCTGAAAGGTAAGTTGTCCAGTGTGGTGTCATAAGGCCTAGCGCCTGAGTTAAGCCGCGCCGCGAAGCAGCGTCGGCTTGAATGAATTGTTAGGCGGCACTCAATAGACTGTGTTTTGTGTCATTTTTTCCCACAGATCGTCTCGAATCAGCTCTCGGCCTTGGTATATGACCTTTCCGAAAGTATCATCTACAACGCGCCGACCGTTCTTAATGACATGTACATGAATTCCTTTCTCTTGGGGTCGATTTGCTGTCCAGAGTACAGCAGGAGTGGATGGCCAAAGCTCAAAATCAAGATCCGCGTAATCGTCTAGATTCAATTCACGATCTGGCGTGACGTAGGTATCGCTGTTATTGAACTGATCATGCAGTGGTTTGAGAGGCGTTGAGACGATTTTACCTTCGCTCCAGATGCTGTCGTTGCCACAGTTTCCGCAAAAATGTTTCGCGTGTGGAGTGTTGGCAAATGATCCAAGGTCAAGATGCGGATAGCCACACTTCTTGCATGTTACACAACCCATTTCCCGGCCCTGCTCAAGGGACTTGACGAACTCGAACGCGGCTGGTGGTGTAATCTGAATTTGCGTTATTTCGTTGCTAGCGAACAGCCCGAGGTCTTGATTGTAAGAGCAGACAATTGCGTCGAAATCTCGATCAAGTATTTTTCTGTCGTTTCCGGCTAAGCGCTTATGTACATGAATTTTCGGTGGGCGCGGTTCAATTGGCTTACTCGACATTGCGGCTGGCAGAGAGCACCAAACACCAATCTCTTCAAATTCATTGAAGTCGACCACTAGGGGGTCAACTACGTAGCTCATTCCCATGAGATGGTTGCTGCAGGTTACTTCACCCGATGACGGAACGGCAACGAGGTCAGCTTTCACACCCCAATGAATCTGATGGGTTTTGCAGTACCAACGATCAGCCCCGTTTCTGAATTTCCCGCAAGGGACAATATGACAAGGCAGTACGGCATTCTCCCCAGCTTTACTGGAGAAGCTCCCGAAGACCTCTTCAGAATTGACTGCAATGTTGCCAATCGTGCGCCCAGGCGCCCAGCAGATTGCCGAAGCTGCGGAGTACTGCTCTGGTGCTACCTCAAGTTGGCCCTCATCACAATGCTTCTGGATAAACTCCTTCTTGGCCATACCAGTGCCAGGGTCTGACCACTCGCACTCCCAAATTTCCACTTTCCCCGTTTCGGGATTGAGACGCCTTGAGTAGAACATGCGATACCCTTTGTTGTGCCGCCTAACGCCTGAGTTAAGCCGCGCCGCGAAGCGGTGTCGGCTTGAATGAATTGTTAGCTCTCAGCTATTTCAGTTCGCGCTCTGGATCTTTGAATATGATCGCATCAACGTCGTGCTCACCAATCTCACTTACATGCCTGAACTGAACTTTGCTCTTGAAGATCGCGAGATCAGTTAGCGGTTTCATCTGGCTGTTGTCTTCTGAAACCACCCCGGGAGCAAGATAGTAGGTTTTGTGAGCCTTATAGGCCGCCTTGAAGTTCTCAAGGTTCCTGCTCTCGGGCGGGGGTGTCATGCGGTTGAGGCGACTAACGCACATCAACAAGTCATCTTTGATCTCAATCCCTGACTCTTTGTACCGAGCTGTAAATCCATCAATGTCTGGGCCAACGTGTACGGTGTAACCTGGATCTTCGTCTGGAATATCGCCTTCAATAATGGATACGCGAATTTCTTCGTGTTCATCGTTGTTGCCGAAGCGATCTCTCCAACCTTCGAATATTTTTCGAGCGGCCCCCTCATTTAAGAATGCCAATCCGAGAACAGGTGGCACGCCTTGAGCGTGCATGAAAAAGGTCGCCCGCCACCTCGCTTGGTTCCATAGATCGATATCTATCGGTGAAATGAAGAAAAGCGTTGGATCGGTCTTCACCGGCTTGAACGGCAAGGGACGCCTTTGCCCAAGTTCTGGTTTCTGAATATGCGGTTGGCCGGTCAGGCGCTTATATAGACGGTCGTAACGAACCGGATCTGAAGCGTTGTAATGGGTGTATGGCTGAAGTGGAACAGGAATAAACGGATAGTCCGTATCCTCAAGGAGAACGGGGATGAATTTTTCGTTGTCTAAGCCTGAGTTGTAGAGATGCTGGTAGGCGATAGTTCCCTCCCATTTGACGCCTAGTCCCTTGTTGGGAGCTTCATCACCCATCAGACGCTTCAGGTATGTCTCTGTACAAATAACTAGTACGTGCTTTGCATCACGAATTTTCTTGTCCATCCAGCGTGGCCAGCCTTCCGGTGGCGACTCTTCATACTGGTCAAGAACGCAATCTATGCCTTCGCTACGAAGGCGATTGGACAGTTCAAGTACACGCTGTACATGAGCGGGTGAGTCATAGCTATAGCTGATGAATACTTCTTCAGTCGACATAATTGGGTGCTGAGCGCTAACGCCTATTCGGCCGCCTAATCGCGGCGTTGCCCAAGTGTCCTGCTTTTCGGCGCCAATGTGAAGATGGGGTGATGTCCAAAAGATCAATGGCTTGAAAAGGATGGGGCGTTGTGCGGCCCGAAGCTAGATGGCAAACACCGCGCATTTGCGGCCATATCGGATACGATCCGGATTGCTCGGCATAACGCAAGCGCCTATGCCTCAAAAGAGCGTTTTACTTGGGCCACGGTACAGCAGTGTCCCTCCTTCCGATCAGAAGAAGGGACCAGCAAACCTCAATACAACCCCTGCGCCAACATCGCATCGGCCACCTTCACGAACCCCGCGATATTCGCGCCATCCACATAGTTGACGCTGCCATCTGTGCGTTTGCCATGCTGCAC
>QLAH01000935.1_pt1 | contig 10196 bp, 8 predicted proteins | sample 4693081 | NCBI WGS metagenome assembly QLAH01 (sample SAMN09425401, study PRJNA476045) | Lake water metagenome, whole genome shotgun sequencing project.
GTCTCGATTTGCTTGATAACATCATCTGGAATCATGGCAAAATCTCAGTAGCACTCATCTCTAGCCTATTGGATTCATGCATTCTGAAACGCCAAAGTTACGCAACTTATTTTTGTAAGCATCCTAATCGATTAAATCCTGATTGAATTGATCCGTTTTTACGTCCGGCAACTTATCCACCCAGAGACTTAAACCAGAGACCTATGCTAGCGCCAACTCATCGCACCAAAATTGTCGCCACCATTGGGCCAGCCAGCCGCTCTCCTGAGGTTTTGGCAAAACTTGTGCAGGCCGGTATGAGCGTCGCTCGGCTCAATTTTTCCCACGGCAGCTACGCAGATCACGCCCAGACCGTGAAGATGCTGCGGCAGGTGTCCGAGCAGCTCGATACACCAATCACGATTTTGCAGGATTTGCAGGGACCGAAAATTCGCGTCGGCGATCTGCAGGCAGGTCTGATCTTAACCGAAGGAGAGTTGCTGAGACTGGTTCCCCTCGCCGAGTTTGACTATCAGCCCCAGACAATCGGGATCGACTACCCGTTTCTGGCCGAAGAAGCCGAACCGGGAACGCAGATTCTACTCGATGACGGGCTGCTGGAGCTATCGGTGAAAGCCATTGTTGACAATAGAGTTGAATGTCTAGTGGTAAAGGGCGGACTGCTGAAAAGCCACAAAGGGGTGAACTTGCCTAGCCTCAACCTACAGTTGCCCTCCCTGACCGAAAAAGACATCCAGGATCTGGAGTTTGGCCTGTCTCAGGGCGTCGATTGGGTTTCGCTCAGCTTTGTCCGCAAGGCCGAGGATTTGCGCATGCTCAAGGGGTTTCTGGCCGAGCGGGGCCGCGCTGATCTGCCGGTTCTGGCCAAGATCGAAAAACCGCAGGCCGTCCAGAACCTGGAAGAAATTTTGGCCGAATGCAATGGCGTGATGGTGGCGCGGGGCGATCTGGGCGTGGAAATTCCGCCCGAGCGGGTGCCAATGCTGCAAAAGCATATTATTCGCCGCTGCAATCAGCTTGGTATTCCGGTGATTACGGCCACCCAAATGCTGGAAAGCATGATCCAGCATCCTCGCCCTACCCGAGCGGAAGCCAGCGATGTTGCCAACGCAATTGTGGACGGTACCGATGCCGTGATGCTGTCGGGTGAGTCGGCGGTGGGGGCTTACCCGGTCGAAGCGGTGGCCATGATGTCGCGGATCGCCCATGATGTGGAGCGAGATGTGAAATATACCAACAACCCAGCCGTGAAAAGCGATGGCCCCCATGCCCTCAGCGAAGCCTTGAACGCGATTGACGAAGTGCTACCCCTGCGGGCTATTGTTGCCTTTACCAGCACAGGCTATTCGGCCATGCTGGCGGCTTCCGAGCGGCCCAGGACAACAGTGATTGCAATTACGCCGAACGAGCGGGTTTACCATTGCCTGAATTTAGTTTGGGGCGTTAGACCGCTGTTGATTGAACAGGAAGTGAGTACCTTTGAGGAAATGCTACAGCAAGTAGAGAATTGCCTACTTGAACGCAAGTTAGTTCAACCTAATGATCAGGTACTAATTATGGGTGGAATTCCAATGCAGAAATCGGGCGGTACTAATTTCCTCAAGCTGCATAAATTTTAGACCCCAGCTCTGCTCGACTGGGTGAACTTACTTTCTGCTGAAGCCATAGCCCCTTTTGTCCGTCTCTATCGACCGGACTAGATACTGCTGTGATGACCACGATGGGGGCAGATTACTTTCCCAAAACTCCAGAAGGTCGGGTGCTCTGCTTTTTGCTGGCCCTCTATGCCTTTGCTGTCTTTGGCTATGTCACTGCCACACTGGCAACGTTCTTTGTGGGCCGAGATGCGGAAAGTCCGACGGCAGAAGTGGCAGGAGCCAGTGAAATTGCGGCGCTCAAGGAAGAAGTGGTTGCTTTGCGGGCTGAGCTTCAGGCATTTCTACGACAGCAACAGTAAAGTCAGACAAATTCCTCTTCGGGCGTTATTTTAACGCAACTTATTTCGCGCAATTATTTCGACCGATAGGCAGAGGTGGAACCATCGGCTCGCCTTCTAGAATTTTTGTGCATCTTGTGACGCATTTTGCAAACGCATTTTGCGGTAAACGCATCTTGCAATCAATAAGTCTAGCTGGAAACTATTATCCATAAAATATCCGAGGTAGGAGAACACTTCTAGCAGAGAGCCGACCTGTGCTCCCATCCCTTCTGAATTGAATTAAGCCAAGCTGCTGAATCCGAAAACGCCCTGGTTGTCCCCTTTTGGCTGGAATCGGTTCAGCTAGTATCTTCAGGCTTTGAATAAAAATCAGGACCTGTTGAATCATCGAATTGCGAAATTCGAGTTACGCCCTGGGTTCAACTTTGTGCAAGATCTATAGCAGCAGAATCAGCCATTATGCAAACCTTCTGGTATCAAAACGCGATCTTCTATTCGCTTGATGTTGAAACATTCATGGATGCAGATGGTGACGGCATCGGTGATTTTTGCGGCTTGACCCAACGTTTAGACTACCTGGCAGGACTGGGAATTACCTGCCTCTGGCTACTGCCCTTCTATCCTTCACCCAATCGAGACAATGGCTATGATGTGATGGACTACTGCAATGTCGATCCGCGTTTGGGAACGTTGGGAGATTTTGTAGAATTCATCCATCAGGCTCGCAGTCGTGGCATTCGCGTTCTGATTGATCTAGTTATTAACCATACTTCGATTCAACATCCCTGGTTTCAGGCAGCTCGTCAAGACAAGACCTCTAAATATCGGTCGTACTACGTCTGGTCAAACGATCCGCAGCCCCAGCCTGACCTGATTGCCTTTCCCACCGAAGAAGACAGCATCTGGGAATATGACGACCAGGCCGGTGCCTATTATCTCCACCATTTCTACAAAGAACAGCCCGATTTGAATACGGGCAATCCAGCAGTGCAGGAGGAAATTCTGCGGATCATGGGCTTTTGGCTCGCGCTGGGGGTGTCGGGCTTTCGAGTAGATGCGGCCCCCTTTGTAATTGAGAATGTTGGGATTGAAAACGTCAGCCCCGAAAGACTACAGCGCTTTTTGCAGCAAATGCGGGAATTTGTGGCGGCGCGCCAACCTGAAGCCATTTTGCTGGCGGAAGCCAATGTCCCCGCCAAGCAGATTTCGAATTATTTTGGCAACGGAGACCGGATGCAAATGCTGTTTAGTTTCCTGCTCAATCAGCAGATGTTTCTGGTGCTGGCTAGACAGGATGCAACCGCATTGCAAGCGGGGCTAAAGGCCACACCCAGCATTCCCCCAAACTGCCAGTGGCTCAATTTTGTGCGGCACCACGATGAACTCACGCTGGATCAACTGAGCAAAGAACAGCAGCAGGAGATTTTTGCCGCCTTTGCCCCAGAAGAAACCATGCAGATTTTTGGCCGCGGCATTCGCAGACGTTTAGCGCCAATGGTGCAAAATGACCGCCATCACATCGAGTTAATCTATAGTCTCGCGTTTAGTTTGCCGGGGATTCCATTGCTCCGCTATGGCGATGAGATCGGGATGGGCGATGACTTGTCCTTGCCAGGGCGCGACAGTGTGCGAACCCCAATGCAGTGGACAACCCAACCCAACGGTGGTTTTTCAACGGCGACTGAAAACCTGCCGCATCCGGTGATTGCTGGGGGTGAATATGGTTATCAGACGGTCAATGTGGCCCTAGAGCAGCGTCAGCCGACATCCCTGCTCAACTGGATGGGACACCTGATTCGAACCCGCCGACAATGCCCAGAATTTGGCAGTGGTGAATGGCGAATCTTAGCGACCGATGAACCAGCAGTTTTTTCGCACCTTTGCGAAGCTGACGGCAGCGCTATTCTGGCATTACACAATTTGAGTCGCCGCAACTGTGTTTTGTCCTTGCCGGAGCTTGAATATTGTCAAGATCCGGCCCACTACCAGTGGATGGAACTGTTCAACGACAATTTTTCCCTGGTCAGATCCGCAGAATTCTATCCACCGCTAGAAGATAAGGTTGATGCTTTAGCCCTCAATGCCTATGGCTATCGCTGGTTCCGGATTGTAAGACGTTAATTTGTCGCTTGATGGGGGGCCGGTTATGACGAATATTGGCTATCACGCCTCACATGAACAGTTCAAACCCAGCGAACTTCTCCGCTATGTTCAGCTTGCAGAACAGGCCGGATTTAGTCATGCGCTCTCGTCCGATCATTTCCATCCCTGGGGCGAAGAGCAAGGCCAGAGCGGTTTTGCCTGGTCCTGGTTAGGTGCAGCCATGCAGGCCACGCCCAAACTCTCCTACCGAATTGTCAACGCGCCGGGCGAGCGGTATCATCCGGCCATTATTGCTCAGGCCGCAGCAACATTAGCCGAGATGTTCCCCGGTCGATTCTGGATCACCATTGGCAGCGGTCAGGCGTTGAATGAACATATTACGGGTGGAAAGTGGCTGACGAAGGTTGACCGCAATGCGCGCCTGAAAGAATGTGCGGATGTCATGCGAGCCCTATGGGCCGGTGAAACGGTGACGCATCGGGGCCTGATTTCGGTGGAAGATGCCAAGCTCTATTCTCGGCCTGAGCAACCTCCGTTGATTATTGGAGCTGCCGTAACCGCCGCAACGGCTGAATGGTTGGGAAGCTGGGCCGATGGTTTGATCACGATTTCCCAGCCTCCTGAGAAGCTGCGAAAAGTTGTCGATGCATTTCGGCGGGGAGGTGGAGCCGGGAAGCCGATGCTGCTAAAGGTGCAGCTTTCCTATGACAAAACTGAAACTGCCGCCCGCGAAAAGGCGTACCAGCAGTGGCGCAACAATATTTTTGAAAATACTGTGATGACCGAACTCCGAACGCCTGCCCAATTTGATGCAGTGGGACAATTTGTCCAGCCTGATCAACTAGACGAGCATATTCGGATTTCTGCGGACCTGAATCAGCATATTGACTGGCTCAAACAGGATATTGAACTGGGCTTTGATGAGTTGCTGTTGCACAACGTCAACCGAGAACAGGAACAGTTTATTCAGGTATTTGGTGAAAGCGTTTTGCCGGCAGTCGCTCAAAGCTCCAATGGGGTCCAAGCAGTCTATTCCTGACTGATCTTGACTGAGCACAGAGCCTCACGGTAATAGCTAATAGCTAAGCGACTATTGACACCCGCAGGTATCAATTTCAGCTCTATTTGATCACACCCCTACGTGATCACAGCCCCTACATTGCGTCGCCTGCTGGCCCATTTGAGCACCAGTTCACCTGAGCACCAGTTCGAGCACCGGTTCGAGCACCAGTTCATCTGAGCAACTAATGACCTGAATAAGTGCAACTCAATAGTTTCCCTAGGATTTACTCGCCAGTTGAGGCAATTTAGCGGTCGAACAATCCCTATAATAAAAAAGGACAGTTAAGAAGCTTAAACGAAACGCAAAGTCCCAGCTCCTCTGGGTTTGCCTGTACTAACTTGCCTTAACCACCTGCCGATCTTTTTGGCCAAATTTAAACCTGAGCCAATATCAGCCAACAGTGAGTGCGAACGAACACTGAGCGAACGAATACTGAGCGCGAACGAATACTGAGCGCGAACGAACACTGAGCGAACGAACACTGAGCGAACGGGGAGACAGACCACCATGACGATGATCGAAACCAAGACCGAACCGATGGTGCTGAATATGGGGCCGCACCATCCCTCGATGCACGGGGTGTTGCGCCTGATTGTCACCCTGGACGGCGAAGACGTTGTAGACTGCGAGCCGGTGCTGGGCTACCTGCATCGCGGTATGGAAAAAATTGCCGAAAACCGCACGCCCGTCATGTATATTCCCTACGTCAGCCGTTGGGACTATGCGGCTGGCATGTTCAACGAAGCGGTTGTGGTCAATGCAATTGAAAAACTGGCCGATGTGCCAGTACCCAAACGAGCCAGCTACATCCGCGTGATTATGCTGGAGCTGAACCGGATCGCCAACCACCTGCTCTGGCTTGGCCCGTTTTTGGCCGACTGCGGTGCCCAAACTCCCTTCTTCTACATCTTCCGTGAGCGCGAGCTGATCTATGACCTCTGGGAAGCTGCGACGGGCTACCGCATGGTTAACAACAACTACTGGCGGATTGGCGGCGTCGCAGTTGACCTGCCCTACGGTTGGGTCGATAAATGCGCCGACTTCTGCGACTACTTTCTGCCCAAGGTGGATGAGTATGAAAAGCTGATCACTAACAACCCGATCTTTCGTCGCCGGGTGGAAGGCGTGGGTACGATCAGCCGCGATGATGCGATCAACTGGGCGCTGTCGGGGCCAATGCTGCGAGCTTCGGGCGTCAAGTGGGATCTGCGCAAGGTGGATCACTATGAGTGTTACGACGATTTTGACTGGGACGTACACTGGGAAACTGCTGGCGATTGCTTTGCCCGCTATGTGGTGCGGGTACGGGAAATGCGCGAGTCGGTCAAGATTATTCGGCAGGCGCTGGCGGCATTGCCGGGCGGCCCCTACGAAAACCTGGAAGCTCAGCGGATTGCGGGCGGTCCCAAGTCAGACTGGGCCAAAAACCCCGACTACCAGTTCATCAGCAAAAAAATCGCCCCTACCTTCAAAATTCCCAAGGGCGAAAACTACGTCCGGATTGAGACGGGCAAAGGCGAAGTCGGGATCTACGTGATCGGCGACGACAATGTGTTTCCCTGGCGCTTTAAGATCCGGGCCGCCGACTTCAACAACCTGCAAATCCTGCCCCATGTCCTGAAGGGCGTCAAGGTGGCCGATCTGGTCGTGATTCTGGGCAGCATCGACATCATCATGGGTTCGGTAGACCGCTAAATTAGCTGACTCCCGCCCGATCAATCTACTCGCAATCCTCCCTTGAGAGCTATTCTTAGCCGTTGAGGGAGGATTTTGCATAGGGCTCCCCAACGATATTGCAGAGGGAAAACCGCATGAACCAACCCATTTCGGCCCAATCCGTTCCCGCCACAGCAGGTCAGACGATTTACCCGGAACCCTACGCTTCGCTGGTGCAGGGACGCCTGAAACGCAAGCTGGGCGAGGTGTTTGGCTTGACTCGATTTGGGGTGAATTTAACCCATCTTGATCCTGGTGCGATCTCGGCGCTGGCCCACAGCCACTCCCATCAGGACGAATTCATCTTTGTTCTGGAAGGCAATCCCACCCTGATGCTCGGCGATCAGGAAATCAGGCTAAATCCAGGGGACTGCTATGGCTTCAAAGCGGGGACTGGGGTGGCCCATCAGCTGGTCAATCGCTCGGAACAAACCGTCACCTATCTGGAAATGGGCGACCGTACCGTAGGCGATCAGGTTGAGTACCCCAATGACGATCTCAAAGCCACGCAGTTAGAACCGGGTCGCTGGACGTTGACCCATAAGGACGGTCGCCCCTACTGAAGAACTGCTGGAGAGATGGCTGCGAATCAGCAGAGTGAATGAGCAGAGACGAGGCAGGAAAAGAGGCAGAAAAAAAGGCAGAAAAAATAAGACAGAGAAAATCGAGCGATCCTGCACCCAGGCTGGCTGTATGAGTTTTTTAAGCACCGGGCCGGGCTAATCCGTAGAACCACGAGGCGAGCGATCAGCCTTCAGCAGAAATACCCGTAAACTTGATGTGTTTTTGAGCCGAGGTTCGCCCCTATCCTAAAAATCTGGGAAAGGATACGGATTCAAGTTTGATGCAGTTTAAGCGATTTCTACAGGACCTGCGATCACCATGAACTTTGATGATTTTATCGATCTGGAACTTCTGGCTGAACAACCGCTTGATTTCGATGTTGATGCCATCCTGACCGAAGCGACAGCAGACTACGACAATGTTCCACTGCATGAGCTGTTTGAGCTACTCGAAAACGCGGTTGAGTCCTATACCTTTGTGCAGCCCACGCTCGCTGTTGCTTTGCAAAGAAGTGCAGAACGAGAAATTGAATTTTTGCTGGAGCTGTTGCAGGAGCGTCTTAACACCTTGCTCAAACCGAACCTACCCAACTCGGCTAAATCCTTCCTACAGCGTCAAATGCAGGTCGTTTGTTGAGTTGATATCTGAGTTGCCGCAGGGGGCGCCGCAGGGGTTTAGGGCAGGCGTTGATGAAGTTTGCTTGAAGTTGGGGCATTCTGCATAGTGTTATTACATCTGTGCTTTGCTGGAGCACACAATCAGCACTGCCAGTAAGCACCGCACAGTTGCGAGCGTAAAACTATGAACCCTGACAAATTCGTCATCGCGATCGGCATCGGCATCGCCCTTTCTGGCGTTCCAAATGCGGCATTGGCCCAATCGGCACCAGCCAGAACAGAGGCGGAACCCGTCGAGGTAGAACCCATCGACGCCGAGCGAGTTTATAAAGCTGGTGTGAAAGCCCTGGATGGCCAGTCCTACGACAGCGCTTTAGAAAACTTCGACCAGGCGATTCGGGCCAATCCTGATTTTGCAGCCGCCTATTTGCAGCGGGGTCGCACCTACGCCGCGTTAGAAAATTACGGAGAGGCCATTGCTGACTACAGCCAGGCTATCCAGATCTGGGGCGAGGCTGCGGTACAGACGGCGGAAACCAAAGCCCTGCTAGCAGACGCCTATTTCTATCGTGGGTTTGCTTTCTATCAGTTAGACAACCCAATCGCGGCTCAAGCTGACTTGGACGAGGCGCTAGCCCTAGCGGAAATTGCGCCTGCCTATTTCTATCGCGGCATGATTTATCACGAAATGGGCGATGCTTCGGGTGCTCTCGCCGATTTAAACCAGGCCATCCGCCTTGACTCGCGCTATGCCGATGCTTACCTGAACCGGGGCAGCATTCAGTACGATTTTGGCAACCTGGAGGCCGCGCTCAGCGACTTTGATCAGGCGATCAAGTACCAGTCCGACTCGCCGATCGCCTATTACAATCGCGGCTTTGTCTATGCCGATTTGGGCGAAGCCCGTGCCGCCCTGGCCGATTTCAACCAGGCGATCCGGCTCGATCCCGACTATGCCGAGGCTTATGTCGGACGAGGTTTGGCGCTGGCAGCCCTAGACGACCAGCCCGCTGCTATTACCGATCTAGAAACCGCGATTGCGCTCAATCCCAGCTACGCCGAGGCCCACCGGCTACGGGGTGATCTGCGGGCTGCAACAGGCGATTTTGAAGGGGCAATTGCTGACTACAACGCTGCCTTGGCCACTCGTCCCTCCTATGGCGACGCGCTGAAGGGTAGAGCTGACGCCTATCTGGCCGCCGATGCCGTCGAAGCCGCTGTTCTAGACTACGATGCCTACCTGGCAATCAACCCCACCGATGCCTCCGTGCTGAATCGTCAGGGTGAAGCGCTGGCCCGCCTGGGTAATATCGAGGCGGCGCTGGCCACCTACGCTGAGGCGATCAGTCAGAATCCGGGCAACGCCGATGCCTACTATCAGCGGGGCATTCTGCGGGCTAGCCTGGGTGATGCAGCGGGAGCCAGAGCCGACTATGAACGCGCGGCTGACCTCTACTTACGGCAGGGCACCGCCGCTGGGTACCGTCAGGCCCTTGCAGGGCTACAAGGTCTATAAGCTACTGTAAGCTAAACCGCCAGGCAGCTAAACCGTCGGGCGGTTCTTAGAATTTGCTGCGGCTATTCGGCCTCTTCGGCAGGGCTGGCCTGGGCGGTTTTAGTTGTGGCCTTGCGCGTTGATTTGGCTGCCGTTGATTTGGCTGCAGTGCGGCTGGTCTTGCTACTGGTCTTGCTAGCAGTGGCCTTGCTGCTGGTCTTGCTGCTGGTCTTACTGCTAGCCGTTCTACCTGTTGTGGACTTGGTTGCCTGGGCCGCAGGCTCGCCGGTTGCCTGGTCAGCAGCTTTACTAGCAGCCTTGCCGGCAGTTTTACCGGTCGTTTTACCGGTCGTTTTGCCAGCCGTCTTGCTGCTTGTTTTACTGGTTTTACTGGCTGCCTTACCGGCTCGACCGGCTTTCTTGCTGCCTGCTTTTTCGGCCAGCGCCTGCACCGCCACATCCATTTGAATCGCCTCGACCGTTTGGCCCTCAGGCAGCGAGGCGTTAATTTTGCCGTGCTTCAGGTAGGGGCCGTAGGGGCCATCGTAGATATTGACGGGCTCGCCGTCTTCTGGGTGTGCGCCCAGTTCGCGCAGGGGTTTAGCAGCAGCTTTACTGCGACCTCGACCTGCTTTGGGTTCAGCCAATAGCTCCAGCGCTCGCTCCAGAGTGACGGTCAGCACATCGTCGTCTTTTTTC
>QLAH01000936.1_pt1 | contig 10195 bp, 10 predicted proteins | sample 4693081 | NCBI WGS metagenome assembly QLAH01 (sample SAMN09425401, study PRJNA476045) | Lake water metagenome, whole genome shotgun sequencing project.
CTATGAAAAGTCCATAGATATAGATGCCATCCTAGAATAAGTTAATAATGTTGAAATTACCTCTGGTGCTTTAGTGATCTGTTCAGGATCGGTGGCTTAGAGCACTGAGAACTTGAATTAAAGTAAGTCTATAGCTTTTTAATAGCGTCTAGCATAAGTTTAAAGGGTTCCAGTCATGAAACCATGGGGGAAGAAGAACCCAGAGAGCCAGAAACAAGCAGGATGACCATGTTTAATCCAATTCCTCATAAATTCCACTCTCAAGTTGAGATCCTTAATCCAAGAAGCTAAGGATTTCAAAGATGGGTAGGAGATCTCTGACCAATTAGGTGGCACTTAGTTCTTCATTAAAGCTGTATACATGAGATCAAGTTCTGGACTCATGATCACCAAACCTTTAATGGCTTTCATTAATAAAGCCAAAGTAGTTGCCATCTTAGTTAACAATCTGTTATATCTCTCTATCTCCTACAACAAGACTGTGCTCAAACAGTGCAAGAGACCTTTATTGTTGGGTTTGAATATCTCCTTAGCATGATCTTCTCTATCTATGATCAGTGGTAGGTTAGCTTCCAATTCCAAAGCTTGTTCAAATATAATGTCATCACTGCTCTTTCCAGTTGAGGAAGTTTGCACTCTAGGTTGCACATTTAGGATTGTCACTAAGATTTTCTCACTTTCCTACTGTTAGAAAGCTATATTTGCATTTTAATGCATGCCGAATACTTCAGGTTCCTCTGTTTAAGGTAGTGTTTCTATGTAATCCTAGGTCTCTTTCAGTGTAGTATGAGTAGGCACATAATATATACCTGAGGATGACAATGGGTAGTTTTCTGTGGTTATCTCATCAGTGTAGAACTTCTGCAGTATATTGAGCAACAGTATTCTATCCCAATCATCAGTGACTCTACCACCATAATTTATCTATCCAGTCATGTACTTCATAGCATCCCACGGTATGTCTTCTGTGTTATCTAGGAAATTCTTAAGCATTACTATCGATGTAACCAGATCGGAATCATTAAACTCATACCTTATGTTCCACCCCAATGGCCCGAATTTCCTCCTCTCCTGTACATTAGAATGGAAAAAGCACAACGCAAACATCAATCTCCACAGTATGTTAGAATTATCAAACTCTGGAGCTGGCTCCACTGTGTCATAGTATTTCTCATCTATGAGATTGTTATAAGATCGCTTTAAGTTGGCTTTGAGGCCGCGTGGGGGCTCTGTGGTCATTTTGAGGCCGTTTTGCAGGATGGCCGCGGGAAAGTAGTCGGCTGGCATGGAGGTCATGATCAGGCGGAAGTCTTCGTGGATTGATTTTTCGTCGTCTCGGAATTTCTCACAGATCACCTCAAGGGAAGGCATCCAAGACTTGAATAAGTGACAGTTCTACAGCAACACCCAGCACCCTTCTCTCTTGCCCCTCTCAATCATCTCCGACGCCTGCAGTTCCTGCCCTTGCCCCAGACTCTTATACATAAATCTCTCATAGAAGTTCATTTTATGCGCGAACTGGATCACTTCATAAGTTGGGTCTGCACCTTAGCTTAATACGAATATTATTGGAGTTTTCTTATCAGAATCACCAAAGAGCGCATCCATAGTAGCAACAGGCGACTCCGCATACAGCCTCCCCAGTTCAACCTCCACATACTTCTAAAACGCAAACATGAGTTTTTCAGGTTTGAATATTTTCAGGATGAGTAGCTTTTCGAAGCTGTTGATCTTGGTGCTGTAGTTGCAAGGCATTTTGTCCAAGTAGGCTTCGTCTTCATGCAGCACATAGTATTCCCAATCTTCTAGGTTGGCTTCAACTTCTTAACATAAGCCTTTGAAAGTCTCAGGGACATTTTATTCTAGGCAATAGATCAAGTCCCAACTAGGTTCAGTTAGGAAATGCTGGCTGCCTTCGGGTCTGGGGGGCTGATCAGTTTTATTGAAGAGGCCTGCGCCACGGAGAAGGTAATTCCAGCAAACCTCATTGATAGACTTGGCTCTACGCTTGATGGAAGTACAGATCAAGAAGGAATAAATCAGCTTGTGAGCTTCAAAGAGACCTCTACAGATATTAATGTAAAGGGTCTTGGTGATAGAATTCTCAAGGGCTTCTATTCTTTTATCTATGGTCTCAGAAGGTGGTGTTTATTTGATAGCATCATTGAACAGTTTCTTAATGTAGACTAAAGAATTCTGGTACATAGGATCTATGCCAGCTAAGTCACTGATTACAAAGTACAGGATGCTACCTCTAACTGAGACATTAATGTACAAATTTCTAGTCTGATTGATTGTCTTTTCTACTTCTTCTGCTTCGATCAAGCTCTCAGCTATAATTTTACTTTTCTTCTTTGATATTTCCAGAGTATCAATAAGATCTTAATTGTCAAGAATCGTGTCTTGATTGCTTTCAGCTAAATCCTTTAGAATCTTATTTTCAAGCATCTTAAGTGAATTTTTACTGTTTGATATTTCCATCACAAGCTTATCTCTCTTCTATTCTACCTCTGGTGCTTCATTAACAACTACATCTGCTCTCAATTATTCTTCTAGTCCATCAAAGGTCACAGTGAAATTGATGACAGTCATCTTAATGCAAATTTCTGGCAGGAAATGAGGGTTAGGTAGCTTAGTGGTAATGAAAAGTCTGAATCTATCATCATAGATAAGTGCTCTGCCTCCAAAGTTTATCTTTTGCAAACCTTCATCTGTGTAGATAGACTTGGTTAAGATGGAATCAAGACCTGGATCTATTTCTTCTGAAATGTCTTCTATCAATACTGTATAGCCTTGAATAATTGCAGCTTCCATATCTTTTTGATAAGTTGAGCCTCCTGATAGTTTAAGTACTTTAAGTCCTTCATCTTTGAACATCTTCTTAATCCAAGTATTTGCTTGAGTTTAAGGATCTATCATCAATGGCCATCTCGTAGCTAATCAGTTAGTCATACAATAAATCCTTACTTTTAGTGGATAGAATACCATTATCTATCGACACTGAGTCAGAAGGTAACTGACAAAGATTCCAATTTCTAATTTCTATGGGATTGCCAAGAGTATTCACCAATGAGAATTTATCAGATACTTTAATATTTACTTCTTAGCATAGTTTAGTCCAAGAATCAACTAGCATATCTCTATAGATGCCCTAAAATGTCAAACTTTATTCTAACTTACAGTAAAGGGACCCATATAACTGATCTAAGCAGCTGCAACGAATACATCTCCAATGAGCATTTCCTATTCTTTATTCAGGATATCTACTGTTTCCAGCCATCTTTCACCTTCATCGCCCAATAGATTAATAAGCTTGCCAGCATTTATCAATCTTCTTTCACAAGTGACTTTATCATTGTTGAGCTAGTCAATGTACTTTTGTATCTAGTCAAAATCTACTTCCATTTACTGAATGGAATCCTTGATTTTCTATAGTTCTGCCATTTTCTAGGCCACCTCTGCTTGAGCTATGCTTAATTTCTCCATGAGCTATCTTTGTTTTATTTCTTTAGGCTCTACAACTTTCCAAGCCTCTGCATATTCGTAGATAGCTTTACACCATTGAGCCATAGCTCCTGCTGATTAACTCTTAGCTGAAATTACTTAGATGTTGAATTACTCATTTAGAACCATTTGCTTAATCTTTTGCAAAGTTGCTGGGGTTATCTTGTTCTTTTCATAAGTTTTTAGCTTTTCAAGGAATTTTATATCAGAGAGTAAAGATTTTCCCTAACTCCATTCATAGTCAGGCTTAATATTATGTCCAAGATAAGTGAATACACATCTCATAGCCAGCTTCACCACATCATGAGGTGCAACGAATGATTTTATTTCATCAATACTACCTTTATTCAAAGAGTTTGCAATTCTCTCTGCCTCCTCTAAAGCAGGTCTGCATTTCGCCAATTCCTCTTCATTACTCTTCCTAAGTTCATCAATCTTCAAAGCTTCCACTTATACAACAGCAGATTCCTCCTCTACTACTATTTCTTTCTGGCTGGCTATTACTTTATTCTCTTTAATAAGTACTGCTTTGCTATTGGCATTCTTATTTTCCTCTTCCAGTTTAGGTATCAGAACTGCCAAACTTACCTAAAGTCCAGCAATTTATTCATTAGTAGTTTTAAGTTTTTACACTCCATTAGAAAGTCTAAATATGTTCTGCTTAAATTCCTTCCTTTTTTCCTCTAACTACTTCAAGTAGAGATTAATGCCATCCAAGTAACTCTTAGGTGTAATATACACTTTCCTCCTGAGTTCCTCATAAAACCTAACAGACATCTCCTCCACACTCTTATGCACTTTAGTAAACAATATAGACAATTTACTCTTCTGTTCTTCACTAGTCCCATCCAAGTTTATCAGGAATTTCTTGGATACATTCAGCAGTGCTTCCTCAGGCCAATTGTCGAACCAATCAAGTGTGCAGCAATTAACCAAGGATGGGAATTTCCTGCATCTGATCCTGAGTAGATCGCCCACTGGGGACATGCACAGGATGATGTGGAAGTTGTCACGCACTCTGTCGATGTAGGTGGAGTAGACGTACTCTTTGGTTTGGGGACGTTTTAATTGTTATAAGACTTTTTCTAGGGAGGAGCGCATGGTCTCGAAGTCTTCTTAAACGTAGAGGCCTGTTATTTCACCTGTGTTTAGAATGTTATTGATATCTTCCAAGAAGCTCTCATACATAATCTACGTATCAGTCATCAAAAACGTCGTAGGTTTATTCTCACACCCAGATGCCAACATTTGCGTCTTCAAATCCTCTCTAAAATGTACAGGCTTGTAGTTTTTAGACAGTTTTATCTAGAAGCACTGATACTCGAGCATAAATGAAGCCAGTCTTGTCAAACTCTGCTTACCGCACCCAGAGACACCAATGAGCATAGAGTTGCCACGAGGTTGGTTTAGGATTCTAACTATGCGGCAGATGTGATTGATAGCATCTTCAAAGAAGACTAAATCCATCTTAGTGGGGTTGGAGATGTTGTAATCTATCAGTTTATCTTCTAGCATTTTGAACAGCTTGGTTTTATCCACTATTTCTTCATAGAGTTTCTCATCAGAGTCACATCTGAGGATCATAGAGAAGATAACTTGAGTTTTCCCTTCGAAGATCTCCTCAGGTTTCACATTCTTAAGCTAGAATTTGATCTTAAGCAGGTCAGTAACTATTTCTCTGAAGAATTATCTGTCTTCATCATTGATGAGTCTATCATTGAACACTCTGCTGCATTCATGCACCCAGAGTTTTGCGAAAGTATCAGGATTGCTTACTGATACAGTCTTGGTCATCAATATCCCTTAGAATACTTTGGCTACATCTCTCAAGTTAAAGGTGTAGTGGAATTTGGCAGGGATAGGTAACAGACCTTTAGTTATCTGTGTATACATATCTATAGTTGAGGCGACTGCAATACTGCCACACTTCCGCACACTATCTGTGAAGTGATTGGCACTCAGGAATTCTCTGATTATGTTCTCAAATATGACACGCATTATATCTTCAGAAGGGTCAGGCACGTTCAGCACATGGAAATGTCTCATGAATCTAGGTGTCAAAGGTGATCTGCCACCTCCAGGTGGTGCTGCAGCACATAGTATGATGAACCTTTCGATGTTTTTCCAGTAGAAATGCGGCCTATCATAGAATCCACGCATCTCTATCAGCTGTCTCAGCAGCTCTATAGGTGGCTGTGCACCATATTTCTCAACTGTAGGCATGTTCACATCATCCACAAATATCACACAAGTTTGTGAACCTGGGGCACCAATCACTTCCTTTCCTCTTTTTTTCTCCAATTTGCCTTCAATGGCCTTTTGCGTGGAGTTTGAGCTGGTTTGCGCTGAGAAGTTTAGCATTATGGGGGCCAGGCCTTGCTTTTCTTGGTTCAAAGCTATGTACTTTTGAAGGATGATAGACTTGCCTACACCTGTGTTGCCGGTGAAGAAGACTGGCTTATTGATTGAAACAAGCATCTCAAGTAAATGAGTATACCTGACAGTATCAATAGTAGGAACAAGCAATGAAAAAAACGGCGTACTATTCTCATACTAAAACTGCGGCACAATCTTACTCCAATGGTAGTACTTCATGTCCTTCTCATGGAAGTAGTAGTCGTACACAGTGTCCTACGATGCGATCTGCAGCTTGGTGAAGAATTCACGCATCATGTTGTCCAGCTACCGGGAGACACTGGTTTTGAAACTGGCGCCGAAGGACCACATGAAGGAGAAACCGAAGGCGAAGAAAAGCCGCTTTTGCCATTGATCTTTGGTCTCCTCAACTTTATCGCTAGGTTTACTTTTGATAAAGTATTCCAAGTAGTTACACAGACAGGTGGCAACTTAAACTGGAACGGTCGGCATGGGTTCTTCATCTTTTAAGGGCTTGATTTTGCTTAGAGCGAGGTCAAAGAAAGCATCAAATTGCTCTTCTAAGTATTTGATCTAATCTTCATTTAGGTACTCATGGCGTCTCATGTAGGTATCCAACCAAGAAGTCACATAAGGCCTCCATCCGAGATCACCAGGTGTCATATAGACCATACCACATCTTGAGACTGTAGCAGGACTGGCCACTGCTAAGTCTTGAACTTCGAAAAGCATTCTCATGTTCCATTTAAGTTTGATACGCTCTCCATTAGCTAGACAAAGTGTCATATTATCATCGAGCACTGTGTTCATGTTTTCAATCCAGATAGCGTCGACTGGGCCATCGAAGACGCACCAGTTTCTATTGTCATTATCATCTTTGGCGAATTCTCTGATAATCTTAGAGGCAAGACCATCAGTCCATTCCTTAGTATCAGGATTTTCTTCTCCATAAAGCTCTCCCATAGAGATTGATTTTGGATTGAGGATTTTGAAATGAGTCTCTTAGAATCTTGAATCTTAGGAGTTTAAGACATTCCTCAAAGCAGTCATCGCATGTGCGAGTACTTTGAAGCATGTTGTTTTGCCTGCTCCAGTTGGACCCACTATCATAACACCAAATCTCACATTGAATGTATCAAACAACTGAATGACTTTAGTAATGAATTCAGGAATTCTTTGGTATCTTAGCGCATCCAAAGAGCTCTCAATCTGTGTTTATAGCTCTCCAAAGTTGGCTTCAGGAATTTCTACACCTGGGAACAGATCTTAGATAAGAGCTGAGAACAATGGGAGATCATCTGATAAGAACTTTGGAATGTTGGAGTCTCTCATGGCTCTGATAAGCACAACATCTTCGATTAGTTAAGGATTGGCACGCTTCAAAGTACCAGCCATGACAAGTACTGATTTGACAGCACGCATACCAAAGTCATAATGATCTTGTTAAGATAATTACTCGGAAGCTAGTTTATAAAGCTACACCATCTTAGTTGAAAGGGTTTTGGCGTTTTCGAAACCTTCAGCAAACAGCATAATTTCTGCAATTAATCCATAATTTGGTATCATCATACTCACTGGTCTGAAAAGTACTTTTAAGTTATCTGGCAGCTCAGTTCTTCCTGCATATCCTGGGTTCATGGTAATAAATACACCACAGCTATCTTTAAGTGGCATTTCTGGGGTGCCATTGAATTAGAATACTTTTGCTTGTTATACTTTTGCTTCCTTAATGTCCAATAATTATTGTGCAATAACTGAAAGCACTTCGACATCAATACGATTGAACTCATCGAGACAACTCCAAGCTCCACTCTATACTAAACCAGAGAATAGCCTAGCCATCATTTTATACTCTATCTAGTCAGAGCAGTTGAACACTACACAATATATACCACAAGCTTTAGCTAGATCCTTAGTGGATTCAGTTTTACCAGTCCCTGCAGGGCCTGCTGGGGCAGCTCCAAGTTTGATATGCATGGCACCAGTGATAGTAATCCAACATCTATCAGTCAAAGGTGTAATAACTAGTCTGCTAGTTGCTCCCATATATTCATTACCAAAAGTAAGTTTCGCATTGACTTGCTTTACTTCAACATTATCACCTTCAACATAGTAGCGGAGTTATTACTACCAGTTGAAATCTTAAATTGATTCAACATTTTCTTTTACTAGTGTTTCTACAATGTCTCTAGCATGGACATCTGTAGTAATTAAAGATACTAAGATCTTTCTCTTTATTGATGTTAGGTTGCCTCTTACCAATTGTGTTAGCTGACTTAACTAATCTTTGTTAAGAGCGAGGCAATCTTAAAGAGATAAAGGATCAGACTCGATTCCATTGATAGATTGTTCACAATTTTCAGTCCAAGTTATCTAAGCAACAGTTGCTATGGCCTGACCTATGAAATTCAATACCCATTCCTTTCTGTCTGTATCATAGAATTTAGTTAGAGCATCTTTTATATTTTTTTAAACAGAATTGCGCATATTTTGTTCAATTAAAAGCATCCATTTTTCAACAGATCCTTGTGATCTTGGATTAACTTTCTTAATGGGCATCTCTTCACCTTCTCCTGATCTAACTCCCTCTATATCATAAGTACCACTTGTCTCTATCAGTACTAAGCTATAAATGTTGTCAAAGCATTTGTTAAGATGTCTCTCAACAGCTTTTACATCCTAGGAATTTGCTAAGATTTAAAGAAGATCATCATTTGACAAGAAATAAAATCTTGGGAATTCTCCTCTTTTCTACTCCAGATAATTCTCTAAGTTCTTCTATATTTTGTCCATTTGCTCATTATACTTAGTGAATTCTTGTAACTTAAAACCATTCCTATCTTAGCATTAAGTATTTACATTTGGTTTTTATTGAACTGCCTTCATGATCTTGATCCAACTCTTATTAATCTGCTCAAAATCACTCGCATCTTTTTAATTTGATTTCCTGAGATCAGCTGAACCGAAAATGTTTTCAAGATATATCCAATTTCTTTAGAAGTCTTTCCATGCTTCCAAAGTATCAAATATCAAATTTAGTTTCTTTTACCATATTTCAGCATCTGGCTAAAGGCGCTTTACATATCTAGATCCATTAATATTTGAGATATTAGTCAATGACTCATCAAGCTATGCTTAAACAATATCTATCTGAGTTAGCTTAAGGGCATCTTTATCCTTATGTCTTTCTGTTTTGAACTCCATATCTTTCCAGATTTAAATGATTTCTGCCAGCTACTTTGATAAATTGCTTTCTTAAGTGGCTGTTGTGCTAACATTTACAATTTCATCTCTGAAGTTTGCTGCATTGAAGGTAATTAGATCACCCAAATTGAATTGCTTTTACTCTAAAGGATAATCTTCTATGCTAAGAATTTCCTTAATCTCTTACCAATGCTAATCACCAAGATTTTTATTACCCAGTGCTTCGACGATGGGCATGGTCTCTTTGAAATCATTAACCAGTGTTTTAAGCATAGCGACAGCTGAGTTCCCTGCGGGTTGTATGCTTCTCTCACATTGACTTACAATCTTTTGATATAAATCAGCTTTAGCTGTGATCTCAGTTACTTCAATATATTCAAAAGGTGAAGTTTTCCAGTTATTAATTAATTACTGCCATTCATGCAATGCTCTCCAGAGTTTAGCTCGTTGACCCATGTAAGCTTGAGCTTCTTCAACATTAGTAAAGGGGAAAATATCCATGTCAAGGGTCTTCTGGAAATCTTGGATTTTCTTCTTTTTAGCTACGAATTTGCTGCAAGTTTATTCTAGATGATCTATTTCTTTGAGAATCTCGAAGATATTAGACTTTATGTCAACAAACTTATCTTATAGTATGACTAGATTGAATTCTTCAACTTTAGTCTTGAGTTTAGGTATTTTGCTCAAGATTTTCTCCTTCATTTTGTCTTTTCTTTAATCAGCAGAGTCTTTAGCCATCATGATGGCTTGGTTAAGAGCATTCATGATGGTATAAACCTCATCAATAAACTTCTTATTTTTCTCTTCTTTACTTTCAATCTCGAATTCTAAGCACTTGTTGTACAATTAGATGTTCAAGTCAATCTATATATCAAATTAAGGGAGGAAACTAAAAAATATTACCTTATCTTTCACTCCTTGATAATTGCTGTCTATATAGGCGAGACATTAGATTTATTTGACGTAGGTTTCAACGTTAGTAGGTGGCCTGGATATTGATTCTATCTACTGGTTGAGCCATTGCTTGAATGATTCTATTCTTCTCTTAATGAGCATAGGCTACACATAAGTTAATTACAATAGTTCTTACCAGCATTCTCTTCAATTTAGC
>QLAH01000937.1_pt1 | contig 10184 bp, 9 predicted proteins | sample 4693081 | NCBI WGS metagenome assembly QLAH01 (sample SAMN09425401, study PRJNA476045) | Lake water metagenome, whole genome shotgun sequencing project.
AAGCAGGGAGTGTCCTCAGGCACGCGTTGACACCCGCGGCCGTCCGCGTCCGCTGCCGCTAGGTATGGGCGCAGACGGCCTTGTTCTGCAGACCCGAAGCGATGAGCGCCGGCTTCACCGATCACTTCGGCTCCGTCTCCGGGGCCTACGCCCACTACCGGCCCACCTATCCGGCGCCCCTGTTCGCCTGGCTGGCCGGGGTGGCCCCCGCCCGCCAGCGGGCCTGGGACTGCGCCACCGGCACGGGCCAGGCCGCCATCGGCCTGGCCGCCCATTTCGCCGGGGTGGTGGCCACCGACGCCAGCGCCGGCCAGCTGGCTGCGGCCAGCCCCCATCCCCGCGTCCACTACCGGCGGGCGGCGGCGGAGAGCTCCGGCCTGGAGGCGGAGAGCCTCGATCTGGCCACCGTGGCCCAGGCCGTGCACTGGTTCGATCAGCCCCGCTTCTTCCGGGAGGTGGAGCGGGTGCTGCGCCCCGGCGGCGTGCTGGCCGTCTGGAGCTACGGCATCCCCGAGCTGGAGGGGGAGGGGCCCGATGCGCTCCTGCAGCACTTCTACGCCGACATCGTCGGCCCCTACTGGCCCCCCGAGAAGGCGCTGGTGGAGAACGGCTACCGCGACCTGGTGCTGCCCTTCACAAGCCTGGAGACCCCGTCCTTCGCCATGGACGTGGCCTGGAGCCTGGAGCAGCTGCTGGGCTACTGCGCCAGCTGGTCGGCCAGCGCCCGCTACCGGGCCGCCCTGGGCCACGACCCGATCGACCAACTCCGGCCGGCCCTGACGGCCGCCTGGGGGGAGGAGCCGAGGCAACGGCGCCTGCATTGGCCGCTGACCATCAAGGCGTCGCGGCGGCAGCCGCCGTAGGGGTGCCGGACAGGTCCTGGATCTGCTGCAGAAAGCTCCTGTAGGTGGGCGAACCGGAGGCGGCGTAATTCAGATTGCGGTACAGACCTGTGAGCTGGGTGTAGTAATCCCTGGCGGCCTTCTTGTCGGGGAAGGTGGGGTCGCGGTGCAGCAGGTCGAAGACCAGATCGAAGGAGGTTTTCTGCCGTTCCAGGGGGGTGGTGGAATCGACCGCATCGAAGGCATCCTGCTGCAGATAGACCATGTCCAGGAAGAGGGCCTTCTGGAACACGATGAAGTCTTCCAGGCTGACGCCTTCTTCGCCGGTCACCTGAATCATCTGGCCGACCCGGTCGCCCTCCTTGAGTAACCCGTTCATCTCGGCGACGCGCCCCACCCACTCGGGCGCAAGGTGCTGGGAGAACCAGCCCTCGAGCTGCTGGAAATAGCGGGACCAGGAAAGCAGGATGTCGACGGCCGGATAGAAACGCTTGTAAGCCCGCTCCGCACTCAGCCCCAGGAAGGCCTTCACCGTCCCCAGGGTGCACTGGGTGACCGGCTCCTCAAAGTTGCCCCCCGCCGGCGACACCGTGCCGATCATGGTGAGGCTGCCGACGGAGCCATCGCTGGTGCGGATGATGCCGGCCCGCTCGTAGACGCCCTTGATCGAGGAATCGAGATAGGCCGGAAACGCCTCTTCACCGGGGATCTCCTCCAGCCGTCCGGAGGTTTCCCGCATCGCCTGGGCCCAGCGGGAGGTGGAGTCGGCGATCAGCAGCACGTTGTAACCCATCTGGCGGTAGTACTCCCCCAGGGTGAGGCCGGTGTAGATCGAAGCCTCCCGGGCCGCCACCGGCATCGAGGAGGTGTTGCAGATGATGATGGTGCGGTCCATCAATGAACCGCCGGTTTTGGGATCGGAAAGCTTGGGAAATTCGGTGATGGTTTCCACCACCTCCCCGGCCCGTTCCCCGCAGGCCACCACCAGCACGATGTCCACATCGGAGTGGCGCGAAATCAGGTTCTGAAGGACGGTCTTGCCGGCACCGAAGGGGCCCGGGATACAGCCGGTGCCACCCCGGGCGATGGGCAGAAACGTGTCGATGATGCGCTGGGTGGTGATCATCGGCTCCTGGGGGTAGAGCCGCTCGCAGCGGTTCGTCTCCAGCAGGGCCTGGGGCAGGGCCCGCCGCACCGGCCACGGCTGGGTGAGCGTGAGGGAGCGCTGGACCCCGCTGCCATCACGGATCCGGGCCACGGCAGTATCGATGCTGAAACTGCCCTGCTGAATCCAGTCGAGCGTGACCACCCCCTGCTGATCAAAGGGCACCATGATCTTGTGGCTGAAGCGGCCCTCCTGGACCGTGCCGATCACATCCCCGGCATGGAGGGTGTCGCCGATCTTGGCCCTGGGCTGGAACGACCACTTCTTCTCCCGATCCAGGGGCGAGACATCGGCCCCACGGGGCAGGAACGTGCCGTAGCCGGCGGCGAGCTGGGCCAGGGGATTCTGCAGGCCGTCATAGACCTGGCCCAACAGACCGGGACCGAGGGTGACCGAGAGCTGCTCGCCCGTCTGCTCCACCGGATCGCCGATGCCCACCCCCTTGGTGCTTTCGAACACCTGGGCATCGGCCAGCCGGCCCCGCACCCGCAGCACCTCGGCCTTCAGCCTTTCCTGGCGCTCGCCACCACGGTTCTGCAGACAGATGTAAATCACCTCATTCTTGAGCAGAGGCCGTGGCTTGGTCTCGGCCATCTGGATGGTGACGAGATCATCCTGCACGGCGACCACGCTGGCGGGATGAAAGGCATCAAGGGGCTCCATGCTGCTCTCCATACTGTTCTCAATGCTGCTTTCAGGGCCGCTGTTCATTGAGATGCACCTGAAAAGATTTCTTTGTGGTTTGCGAGCCCCGCATCCACCAGCTCACGAAATCGAGCGACGGCCGCTTCTCCTTTGTAGCATGACCAGCGGCTGACCAGACTCCAGCGCGCCAGATAGATGATCAAGGCTTCAAAATCAAACGCATGGCCCGCCGAAAGGCGATTCAACATCGCCCAGACGACGGAGAACTGCAGCTTCTCAAAGCCGATCAGGTCGTCCTTCTCCAGCAGATCGTGAGCCTGCCTGATCCAGGGAAAGATCGCCTCCATCTGAAATGTCGGTGCACTCCAGTTGCGCTCGATCATTCCCACCCATTCACCGAATCCCCAGAGCTCACCCTTGGGCGGCTGGGCTTCACCGCGGCGACGGCGGCGCAGGGCCGCCACGATCGTGCGCATGTCCAGGCGCTGCGTCACCAGGCTCCGCAGGGTGGGGTTGGGGTTGGAGGCAAGGAAGCCATGGGCCTCGTGGATGAACGCCGCATCGCTGCGTTCCAGGGGCTGGGACGACCAGGCGATCAGATTGGCGATCTGCTCGAGGGTGCGGCGATCAGGAGCCTCCAGCAGTCCCAGGCGGCTTTCCAGCTTGAGCCTGGAAATCGGTGGCGTCGCGGCTTCAAACAGCGACCCGAGGGGCGGCAGGCTGGCCATCAGCACGACGTACTTCATCGGGCGCTCACTTCACCACCCCCTCCAGCAGGGCGCGGAAGCGGGGCTGCAGGTGGGCCAGCAGGGTCTGGGCGATCGCCACATCGGTCAGATCCAGCACCACATCCCGGTCGACCAGCCGCAGCTTCAGCCCGGCCTGGGGGCCCTTCGAGACGCCGAAACTGACCCCCTCCCGCAGCAGGCCCCGGGCGGTGAGGCGCACGAAGCGGCTGAGGATGCCCTGCTCCAGCTCCTCGGGATGCTGGCTGAGTTCGGCCAGGCCGGCGATCCGACGTGGCAGCAGCACCTCGACCTGCTGGGCTTGGTCGGCCTCGGGGCGGAGCGTGCCGACGATCTCCAGGATCATCCGCTCCAGGATCTCCTGCTTCTCCTGCTCCTCACCAACGAGCTGGCGCACCTCACCGGTGAAGCGATCACTGAGCTGGGCCTTGAGGGCCAGGTTGGCGTCGCGGAAGGCCAGTTCCAGGGCCTGCTGGCCCGAGGTCTGGAGCGACGCCGCCTCCGTCCTGGCCCGATCGACGATCTGCCGGGCCTGCTCCTCCGCCTGCGCCAACAGGGCTGCGGCCTTCGCCTGGGCCTCCTTCAACAGGGCGTCGGCCTCCGTGCGGCCCTTCTCGACGCCCTGGTCCCGCAGGCGCGCAATCAGGTCCTCCACGCCGGAGGCCACCGCCAGGGGGGTGTCGTGCCGGAGTTTCTTCGGGTTGGCCATGGGAACTGCCCGGCTGGGGAGAGGAACAACGGAGAAGGAAAAGGAGCGCAGACGCCAGCGCGAGGCCGACACCGCAGAGGCCCTATTTGGGAATGCCTCCGGCCGCCACCAGGGCGAAGACGAAGGCAAAGACGGCAAAGCCCTCAACGATGGCGGCTGGCGCCAGGGACAGGCCAAAGATTTCGGGCTTGGCCTTGGAGCCGGAAATGGCGGAGGCGCAGCACAGTCCCTGGTAGATCGCCGCCATCAGGAACGCCAGACCCGAGAGCAGGCCGATGCCGAACAGGCCGCCGGAATTGGCCGGTGTCACCGGTCGGTTGAGGATGAACATCACGACGATGCCGTAGATCGACATCGAGGAAGGCAGCGCCGACAGACCGACGAACCGTCCGTAGCCGCTGCTGACCTCCATCATGGCGCCGATCGCCGCCTGCCCCGCCGTGGTGCAGCCGATGGAGGCACCGATCGCCGCCAACGCCACCGGCGCATAGATGCCGATCCAGCCAAGGACCAGAATGGATGTGTCGTTGTTCATGAGGCCGTCTCCTTTTTACTGAAGGGTGTGAAGGGATAGCCTTCCTCGTCAAGGCTCCAGTTGAAGAACTCGATGAAGTTGAGCCGCAGGCCGTGGACGAAGCCGCTGATGATGGCCAGCAACAGATTGATGCCATGGCCGAGAAGCAGGATCAGCAGCGCAATGACGACCCCAAGGGGCACATCGGAGCGGTAAACTTCAGCCGCCAGTTGATTGAACGTCAGGGCCAGAGAGGCACTGGCCAAGCCTAGGGCAAACAACCGCAGGTAACTCATCACGTCGCCGAAAAGTTTGGAGAGTTCCGCCAGTGAGGACAGCCCATCAAACAATCGCAGCAGCAGAGAACCGAAGGAATCCAGGGGGCGCTCGCTGCTCAGCAACAGAATGGTGAGCAGCCCGCCGCTGCCGAGGCCCAGGCCCAGATCCCGGCCCACAGGCGTGCCCGCACCCAGGTAAAGGCTGAGGCCCGCAAGAATGATCGCGATCCAGCCGATGGGCTTGGCCCGCTCGGCGATCGAGACACCACGGACTGCCACGATTCCATTGGCCAGGATCAGATGCAGGGCGCCCACCACGAGCGAGACCTTCATCATCGCGTCGAAATCGTCCAGGTTCAGCACATGGAAATGGGCCAGAAGGGATCCGGCCGGAGGGGAAGCTCCGAAGTAACTCCCGGCCAGCATTCCGTACAGCAACGAGAACAGCAGACCGACCGCCGCCAGGACACGGAAGCGACGCGAGGATGGCCTGGTCCCCATGCCATTCCAGAAGACGGCAAGCAGCACGCCCAGCACCAGGGCATAGCCCGCATCCGCCAGGATCATGGCGAAGAAGATGGCGAAGGAGAAGAACACCACCACCGAGGGATCCCAGTCGCGATAGCCCGGCGTTTCGTAGAAGGTGACGAGATCTTCGCCGCCCGCCAGCACGGCCGGATTCGCCATCAAGGTGGGAGGGGCGTCGTCTGAGGTGGGACTTTCCGCCCAGGTGGCCAGCCCCATCCGCTCGGCGAAGGAGGTGAGCCGGGGGAGGTCCTGGCGCGGCATCCAGCCCTGCACCTGAAAGACGCGGCCCAGATCGGCGCTCTTCTGGCCGGCCAGGCGGAGGGCCGCCTGCTCATCGGCCCGGACCAGGTGCTTCGAGAGCAGAAAGATCCAGCGGCTGAGGGCCACATGCTCCGCTTCGATGTCATCGAGGGCGACATGGGCCTGGTCGAGTTCGACCCTCAACGCCTCGGGAGACTCGGAACCCACGTGGGACCGACCGACCGGCAGGAGGGTCTGGTCGGGCTCCTGTTCCGCGATGAGCACGATGTAGCCATGCCTGGGGCTGGCGTGGACCCGCTGCCACGGCAGGGCCAGCCCATCGAGCGCCTGCCGGAAGGCCGCGAGCTTGGCATGGGGGACCCGGTAGAACCACAGCCGCTGGCCGCCGAGGTCAGCCAGCTCCGGCAGCCGGAAACTCCCCCAGGGCGCCAGTTCGGCGAGATGGTGGCGCAGGGCAAGAATTCTGTCCTCGGCAGCCCGCTTGCGGGAGCGGTTCGCCAGGGCTTTCGCCACCACGGCATCGAGCTGGAACGCGGGATCCACCTTCAACGGGTAGCGGCGCTGGCGCACGTCCATCAGGTAGCGCAGGGCCTCGCGGGCCTCAACGGCCGGTTGGGGAGAGGTGAAATCAGCAGGGGCCACCGTTGATCCCAGATCAATCAGATGCAGACATCCAAGGGCCTGCAGTCCTTCCAGCACACCTTGCTTCTGGGCGGCAAGACCGAAGACAGACACTTTGGCCAGGGCAACGATCGTCATGGTGTCAGGCGCTCCTTCTTGCGTTTGGCAATCTTGGAATTGACCACACCAGCCCGTTCCGCATCCGCCAGATAAATGGAGATAGTTCGAATATTCTTTCTGGCCCTTGGAATCAGCACCTTGTCAAACAAGTTATAGCGTTGTGTCACGATCCGCTCGGCCCGCTCGAGCCGTTCGACGCGGCCACGGGCCACCTGGATGCGAATGGTCTGCTCCATGGCCTGCTGGAGCACCACCACCAGGGCGTCGACCCAGAACGGCTTGGTCAGCACGCCATAGGGGCTGACCCGGAACGAGAGGCTCTGAAGAACCGGCAGCCGGGTGCCCATCAGATTCTCTTCGCCGATCTCCAGCGCGGCGATGGTCACCAGATCGGAGAGATCGATCGCCGTGTTGGCGACCATCGGCAGACGGGCCGCCACATCCGGCTCGATCGCCGCCGCCGTCGCCAGGGCCTCGGCCAGCAGGCGGCGGGCCTTCTCCCGTTCGGCGCCGATCTGGCGACGCTTCATGTCCAGCGATGGCAGGACGTCCTCAAAGGTCCGCAGCAGGGACTTCTCCTTGCTCAGGGAGGCCTTGGTGAGCGAGAGCCTGGCCATCGGAACTACGCGGAGGGGGGACGAGTCGGCCGCTCGCCCGGGAAGTACTTGTCCAGCAGGTCCTGCTTCATCAACAGCTCACTGGGCTGGAAGCACTCCGCCAGGGTGGTCCAGGCCAGGTCCAGGGCTGCCTCGAGGGGGATATCCACGTTGATGTCCATGAACCTGGCCTTGAACAGGCCTCCAAATCGGATCAGCCGCTGGTCGTACTCGGACAGTTCGAACGCCATGGCCTGCTTCTGCTCCGCATCGCGCGCCCCGGAGTAGAGGCGGATGCAGGTGTTCATGATCTGGTTGTGATCCTCACGGGTGACCTTGCCGATCACGTTCTGCTTGAGGCGGGACAGGGAACCGAACGGATCAATCACCCCATCGTGCAGATAGAACTGCCCCTCAGTGATGTATCCCGTGTTGTCCGGCACGGGATGGGTGATGTCGTCCCCGGGCATGGTGGTGACCGTGAGCAGGGTCACCGAGCCACCTTTGGCATAGTCGGCCGCTTTCTCGTAACGGCGGGCCAGCTGGGAATAGAGATCGCCCGGATAGCCCCGGTTGGCGGGAACCTGATCCATGGCGATGCTGATCTCCTTGAGGGCATCGGCGAACGAGGTCATGTCGGTGAGCAGCACCAGCACCCGCTTGCCCTCTTCGACGGCGAACCGTTCGGCCACCGCCAGGGCCATGTCCGGGATCAGCAGGCGCTCAACGATCGGATCGGAGGCCAGATTCACGAACATCACCGTGCGGGCGAAGACGCCGGCATCCTCGAAGGTTTTTCGGAAGGCGTAGTAATCATCGAAGATCAGCCCGAGGCCGCCGAACACGACCACATCGGCGTCTGCCTGAATCCCGATGCGGGCCAGAAAGGCGTTGAAGGGCTCCCCCGACACCGAAAAGATCGGAATCTTCTGGCTCTCCACCAGACAGTTGAAGACGTCGATCATCGGCACATTGGTGCGGATCATCTTGGAGGCCAGAATCCGGCACATCGGGTTGACGGATGGACCTCCGATCGGGACCTTGGGATCCTCCTCAAGGCCAGGCCCCCCATCGATCGGTTCGCCGGTGCCGCGGAACACCCGCCCCAGAATGTTGCCGGAGTAGGTGGCCTCCATCGGGTGACCCAGAAAGTGCACGGCGGAATCGGTGGCCACCCCTTTGGTGCCACGGAACACCTGCAGTGAAACGGAGTCCTGCTTCAGGGCGATCACCTGAGCCAGTGAGGAGGTGCCGTTGCGGTTCTGCACAACGGCCAGATCGTTGAACCGTGGTGCCGCTTCCTTCCGGCTGGCATCGGCAGGCACCTCAACCCGGAGAATATCGCCGACGATCTCCAGAATCTTCGAGTAACTGACCAGGGACGCAGGCATGGGAAGAACGACCAGGGGATCAGGACCGGTGCCAGAGACGTGGCCGAACCTGCGAAGCAGAGGACCGTCGTAAAGCCGGGCTCTTCTGCATTTTCACTGTAATCAACGGCGGGGGAAAATCCATCGCCATAAGTTTTCTGTCAGCGCGGTCCGCGCCGAAATGATTGGCTAGAATGCACTGCATGTGGTGACCATTCACTGTCCTTTCACCCCTTTTTTCGCGCCTTCCCAGAGGATCCTGTAGCGCCGATTCAGACCCCACGGGCCCGCCCATTTCCCTGGTTTACAAACCATGGTGCTCGACCTGGTTGTGGCAGGGTTCTGGCCTATCAGTGGAGCAGATCCAGGGGAGCAAGCGCATGGACAAGACGGAATTCCTGGAGCGGGCCAGACGTTTCTCCCAGCCCTTCCGCATTGAGGATGGGAACGGTTTCCAGTTGAAGGATCACGACCCCGGCGACACCCTGTACCTCGACAAGGACGACAAGGACCGGGCCCAGGAGGCGCTCGCGATGGGAGTGAAGATGCTGGCGGATTTCCAGGATCTTCTCTATGCGCAGGATCGCTGGGCCCTGCTGCTGATCTTCCAGGCGATGGACGCGGCGGGCAAGGACGGCACCATCAAGCATGTGATGAGTGGCGTCAATCCCCAGGGATGCCAGGTGAGTTCGTTCAAGGCGCCCTCATCGGTGGAACTGGACCATGATTTTCTCTGGCGCTCCAACAATGCCCTGCCGGAACGGGGTCGGATCGGCATCTTCAATCGCAGCTATTACGAAGAGACCCTCGTGGTTCGGGTCCATCCCGAGATCCTGGCCAGGCAGACCCTTCCGGCTGATCGCCTCACCAAGGACATCTGGAAGGAGCGCTTTCGTGACATCCGAAACTACGAGGAGTATCTGAGCAACAATGGAATCATCGTCCGAAAGTTCTTCCTGAACGTCTCCAAGAAAGAGCAGCGCAAGCGCTTTCTCGCCCGCCTTGACCGCCCCGAGAAGAACTGGAAGTTTTCCGCCAACGACATCAAGGAGCGGGCCTTCTGGGACGACTACATGGAGGCCTACAACGAAACGATCCGGCACACCGCCAGCCCCCATGCCCCCTGGTACGTGGTGCCGGCGGACAACAAGTGGTTCACCCGGATCGCCGTGGCGGCCGCCATCATCGAAACCCTGGATTCCCTGCACCTGCACGTTCCCGAGGTGAGCCCGGAAGCCCGTGCCCAGCTTGAATCCGCCCGGGCGCTGCTCGAGAAGGAGTGACCCCTGGCAGGGCTCAGCCCCCGATCAGCGTCTCCAGGGCCGCCGTCACGTCGTCCTGGCGCATCAGCGCCTCCCCCACCAGCACCGCATCGGCGCCGGCGCCGACTGCCCGATCCAGGTCCTGGCGGCTGAACAGGCCTGATTCGCTCACCAGCAGGACGCCGCGGGCACGCACCTGTTCACCGAAGCGTTCCATCAATTGTTCGGTGGTGGCCAGATCCACCGTGAAGCTGGCCAGATCGCGGTTGTTGATGCCGATCAGGTTGACACCCTCCAACTGCAGCACCCGCTCCATCTCGGCAGCGTCGTGCACCTCCACCAGCACCGCCAGCCCCAGGCCCCTGGCCACCTTGAGCAGGTAGGCCAGATCCTGGTCGGTGAGAATCGCCGCAATCAGCAGGGCAGCGTCGGCCCCGGCGGCCCGGGCCTGGAACAGCTGGTAGGGGGTGAGGATGAAGTCCTTGCAGAGCAGGGGGAGCTCCACCGCCTCCCGCACTGCCACCAGC
>QLAH01000938.1_pt1 | contig 10149 bp, 8 predicted proteins | sample 4693081 | NCBI WGS metagenome assembly QLAH01 (sample SAMN09425401, study PRJNA476045) | Lake water metagenome, whole genome shotgun sequencing project.
GGCAACACGTGCGGCATCCGATGGCCCCGGCCCTGACGGCCCTGCTCTGGGACGTGGACGGCACCCTGGCCGAGACGGAGTTCGAGGGCCACAGGGTGGCGTTCAACCGCAGCTTCGCGGCTGCCGGTCTGCCCTGGCGATGGGACCACCGCACCTACGCCCGCCTGCTGGCGGTGAGTGGCGGCCACGAAAGGATCACCCATTTTCTGCAGGAGGAGGAAGGTCGCGCCCCCGAGCCGGGACGGGTGGCGGAGCTGCAGCGCCACAAGCAGAGCCTCTACACCGATCTGGTGCGCCAGGGCGGGCTGGCCCTCCGGCCGGGGGTCAGCCGCCTGGTGCGGGCCGCCGCCGCCGCGGGCCTGCGGCAGGCGATCGTCACCACCAGTGGCCGCAGTGCCGTGACCTCCCTGCTCGAGGGCGCGCCGCCCGGGGTGGCCGGGGCCTTCGACTTCTGGATCTGCGGCGAGGACGTGGCACGCAAGAAGCCCGATCCGGAGGCCTACCGGCTGGCCCTGGAGCGCCTGGCGTCGGGTGATCAGGGCGTCCTGGTGCTGGAGGACTCCCCGGCCGGCCTGGCGGCCGCCAGCGGCGCCGGCCTGCCCTGCCTGGTCTGCCTGAGCGTGGCGACACGGGATCAGCCGGCCAGCGCCTTCCGCGCCGCCCGGGCCGTGGTCGAGAGCCTGGAGGACAGCGAGGGCCCGGTGGTGATGCGCCAGGGGCCGGCTTGCCCCGGCCACCAGGTGACGCTGTCGTGGCTGCAGCGCCTGCTCGATTCGCCATGACCCGCCTCCCCGTGCAGCGCACCCGTTTCCAGGGCCTGATCAGCCGGCTGGGGGGGCGGGTGGTCGGCCAGGTGCGACGCAGCTGGCGGACCGGCAGCCTGGCCGCCCTGGCCCTGCTGCTGGGGTTCTTCTCCGGTCAGAACCTGACCAGCTTCCTGCTGATCGCCTCGCCGGGGGGGAGACCGGCGGTGGTGCTCACCCTGCTGCTGGGGATGGAAACGCTGGTGCGGCTGCGCAGCCGCCTGGTGCGGTCCGAGCCCCCCCTGGGCTGGGTGATCGTGGACAACCTCCGCATCGGCGCCACCTACTCGATCGTGCTGGAGGCCTTCAAGGTTGGAACCTGAGCCGGCGTCGGCCTGGGAACGGCGGCTGGAGCTTGCCGGTGACCTCGGCCCGGTGCACCCCACCGTGCTGCGGCACCTGGCCCTGCCACTGCTGGAGCGCCTCGAGCACGACCTGGCTAAGGGAGCCAGCCAGCGGCGACCGGTGGTGGCCCTGAACGGGCCGGTGGGTGCCGGCAAGACAAGCCTGGGCCTCGCCCTGGAGCGCCTCGCCGGCCTGGGCGGACTGCGGCTCGTGGTGGTCTCGATCGACGACCTCTACCTTCCCGCCGACCAGCGGCGCCGGGTGCTCGCCGACAATCCCTTCGGCGTCAGCCGGGTGCCGCCCGGCAGCCACGACCTGCCGCTGCTGCTGGCGGCCCTGCAGTCCTGGCGGGCCGGGGGCCCGCTGCGGCTGCCCCGCTTCGACAAGACCCTGGCGGGAGGCGACGGGGAACGGTCCGGCTGGCGCGAACAGCCCGCTGACGCCCTGGTGATCGAAGGCTGGCTGATGGGCTGCAGGCCCCTGGGTGCGCGGGCCCTGGAGGCACGTCTCAGTGACGGCGCCGGACTTGAGGCGCTGTCAGACGAAGAGAGGAGGTGGCTGCCCCGCTGGGACAACCATCTGGGGGCCTACGGGGACCTCTGGGACGCCTGCGACGCCCTCTGGCTGCTGCGTCCGCAGCGATGGGGCCTGCCCCGCCGCTGGCGCTTCCAGGCGGAGGCCCGCCAACGGCGTTCCGGGGGTGGCTGGCTACGGGCCGACCAGGTGGATGGCCTGGTGCGGGCCACCCTCCATTCGCTGCCTCCGGCCCTCTACCAGGACCCACTGCTCAGCCCGACCCCACCGCTGGAGCTGGCCGGTGCCGTGGTCCTCGATGGCCGGCGCCGTTGCCGCCCCCTGGGGACTCAGCTCTCTTCGCTGGCCTCGGCGTCTTCGGCGATCGGGTAGACGAAGCCCTGGGCGCGGCCGCTCAGGACCGCCTTGCCCAGCGACATGGCCTTCTGGGCCGCCACACCGGCCTTGGCCTTCCAGTGGGCGTGGCGCTGGTTGCGCTTGCCTTTGGAGGTTTTCTTCTTGGGTACGGCCATCCGGCTATCTCGTTGCCAAACGATGATCCTGCGCCGCCGACTCGCCTTTCGTCAAATCGCTACAGTCCATTCCTGATAGGGATGCCAGGCCTGTGAGCAGCAGTTCTCCTCCGGAGCCGGCCAAACCAGCCCCGCCGGTGCAACCGGGCTTCAGTCTTGGGGGCCAGTCCTCCGCTGCGCCCTCCTACAGCCAGCTGCTGCGGGATATCGAAGCCGGCAAGGTCAAGGGGCTGGAGCTCTTCCCCGCCCAGCGGGTCGTGACGGCCACCTTTGCCGACGGCCGCAGCCGCCAGGTGGCGGTCTTCAGCGACAACCAGCAGCTGCTGCGCACCGCCGAGCAGGCCAGGGTGCCCCTGACGGTCCGCGACGAGCGGCGCGATGACGCCATGGCGGGGCTGGTGACCAACGGCCTGCTGGTGGCCCTGCTGATCGCCGGCCTGGTGCTGCTGGTGCGCCGCTCCGCCCAGGTGGCCAACAAGGCGATGGGCTTCGGCCGCAGCCAGCCCCGGCTGCAGGAGGAAGGGGCGATCACGGTGCGCTTCGAGGATGTGGCCGGCATCGACGAGGCCAAGGAGGAATTGCAGGAGGTGGTGACCTTCCTCAAAACCCCCGAACGGTTCACCTCCATCGGCGCCCGCATCCCCAAGGGGGTGCTGCTGGTCGGCCCCCCGGGCACCGGCAAGACCCTGCTGGCCCGGGCCATCGCCGGTGAGGCGGGTGTGCCCTTCTTCTCGATGGCCGCCACCGAGTTCGTGGAGATGTTCGTGGGCGTCGGCGCCAGCCGGGTGCGCGACCTGTTCCGCCAGGCGAAGGCCAAGGCCCCCTGCATCATCTTCATCGACGAGATCGACGCGGTGGGACGCCAGCGGGGGGCGGGGATCGGGGGCGGCAACGACGAACGGGAGCAGACCCTCAACCAGCTGCTGACCGAAATGGATGGCTTCGAGGACAACTCGGGGGTGATCCTGCTGGCCGCCACCAACCGCCTCGACGTTCTCGACACGGCCCTGCTGCGGCCCGGCCGCTTCGATCGCCGCATCAGCGTCGACCTGCCGGACCGCGCCGGGCGCGAGGAAATCCTTTCGGTCCACGCCCGCACCCGGCCCCTGGCCGAGGAGGTGTGGATGGCCGACTGGGCCCGTCGCACCCCCGGCTTCTCCGGCGCCGACCTGGCCAACCTGCTCAACGAGGCGGCCATCCTCACGGCGAGGCGCCAGAAGAGCCAGGTCGATGACCAGGCCATCGGCGATGCCCTTGAGCGCATCACCATGGGGCTGGCCGCCGCCCCGCTCCAGGACAGCGCCAAGAAGCGGCTGATCGCCTACCACGAGATCGGCCACGCCCTGCTCACCACCCTCGAGCCGAACGCCGACAAGCTCGACAAGGTGACCCTGCTGCCCAGGGCCGGGGGCGTGGGTGGTTTCGCCCGCACCATGCCCGATGAGGACATTCTCGATTCCGGGCTGATCAGCAAGGCCTACCTGCGGGCCCGGCTGGTGGTGGCCCTCGGCGGACGGGCGGCCGAACTGGTGGTGTTCGGCCCCAGCGAGGTGACCCAGGGGGCCAGCAGCGATCTGCAGCTGGTGCGCCGCATCTGCCGCGACATGGTGATGCGCTATGGGTTCTCAAGCCTCGGCACCTTCGCCCTCGAGGAGGAAGGGGAAGAGGTGTTCCTGGGCCGCGACTGGATCCGCTCCAGCCCCCACACCTCGGTGCGCACCGGCAACCGCATCGACGAGCAGGTGCGCCAGCTCGCCTGCGAGGCCCTGGACAAGGCCGTGGCGCTGCTCACCCCCCGCCGGGAGCTGATGGATGAGCTGGTCAACCGGCTGATCGAGATGGAAACCATCGACGGCGAGAGCTTCCGCGCCCTGGTGGACGCCCACGAGGCGTCTGAGGGTTCAGCCCTCGCCGCCCAGGCCGGAGGCAAAGCGGATGTCGAGGCTGCGCAGGTGGGTGTGTAGGCCGGCGTCCTGAATCGGCAGTAACCGGGCCATCCGGCCGCTGCCGTTCACGTGGGCATGCCAGTGGCCGGGGGGGGTGATGAAGGCGCCGCCGGGTTCCCAGTCGATGCGGGTGGGGTTGCGGATGGCGCCGTCGGCACCGAGTTCGGTGCCCACCAGGCTGTAGCAGCCGGGGTCGCAGTCGATGATCAGATCGAGGGCCACCGACTGGTGCCGGTGGGGGGGCTGGGTGACGCCATCGGGAACCACCCCGAGCATGGCCCAGAGCGTGTGGGTCACGGTGCGGGTGGCGGGGAGATCAGCGTGGGCCAGCAGGATGCTCAGCCGGTTGGAGCGGGCGGCGCTGGGGTCGGCCAGCAGGCGCTGCAGGGCCTCCTCCTGGCGGACGGCCGGGAAGTGCACGGCCGTGAAGCGGGGGCTGGCGGGCAGCACCCCCAGGTAATGGAGCAGGGGGGCGTCATGCACCCAGTACAGAACGCTCTCCTCGCTCGCTTGGAGGAGGGGGTCGGCTCCGGCAGGGAGCACGAACAGATCCCCCCGGGCCCAGCTGAGGCTGAGGGGTGCACCGAGGGCATCGCCGGGACGCTCCAGCTGGCCAGCGCCGTGCAGCACATAGAACAGAGAGCTGGTGGCAGCGGCCGCCGCCTTGAGGCCCTCACCAGGCAGGAGGCGGAGGAAATGGGCCGCCAGGCCGGGGCTGGTGGCGGGCCCCTCGCAACCCAGGGCGCCGCTCAGGTCGAGGGGCAGCACCGCCGTGGGTCCCTGGCCATGGAGCTCAGGGCCCCACTGGTGGTAGGGGATCGGCTCGGTCAGCCCCGGCCGCACCGGATTGGCGGCCTGGCGATAGTCGTAGTAGAGACCGGCCGACAGCCAGTCGTGGGGCACGCCGGCCGCTGGAACCCTGGGGCTGGGGGCCTGGATCGGTTCCATGGGTACTAGGCGTATAGGTACAAAAGTTTATGGAATTCTGAACGCCATCGACGGGCCCTTCGGGGGCCTTCCCTATCCGTCCATGCCCGAGGCCGGACTCAGCCGCCGGCGACGGCCGGCACGATGCTCACCTCGTCGCCGTCACTGAGGACGGTGGCCTGGTTGTCGAGAAAGCGGATGTCCTCGCTGTTCACGTACAGGTTGAGGAAGCGGCGCAGCTTGCCGTTCTCATCGCACAGGCGCGCCTGGATGCCGGGATAGCGGCCCTCGAGGGCCTGGAGCAGGCCGTCGATGCTGGCGGCCTCCAGGCTGACGCTGGCCTCGTCGTTGGTGAACTTCTGCAGAGGGGTGGGAATCAGAACCTGGATGGCCATGGAAAACGTCAGTGGGGCAGGCAGGAGGGGAGGTGCGGGGGGGCGATCAGGCCCTGGGGGCAGCGCCGCCGTGGGAGGCCTGGGAGCGCTCCCAGGCTTCGTGGAAGCTGGCCAGCTGGGGCTCGATGGTGTACGGGGCACCGATGGAGGAGGCGATCGCCTCGGTGGTCTTGAGGCCGTTGCCCGTGATGTAGGCGACGGTGGTTTCGGAGGGGTCGATCTTGCCCTGTTCCACCAGCTTCTTGAGCACGGCGATGGTGGTGCCTCCGGCGGTTTCGGTGAACACCCCCTCCATCTCGGCCAGCAGCTTGATGCCGTCGATGATCTCCGCATCGGTGACGGCCGCGATCGTGCCGCCGGTGCGGTTGGCGATATCGATGGCGTAGGGGCCGTCGGCCGGGTTGCCGATGGCGATCGACTTGGCGATGGTGTTGGGCTTCACCGGGGTGATGAAGTCGCGGCCGGCGGCGAAGGCCTGGGCGATGGGCGAGCAACCTTCGGCCTGGGCACCGCTGAAGCGCACCGGCTTCTCCTCGACGAGGCCCACCTTGATGAACTCGTCGAAGCCCTTGCGGATCTTGGTGAACAGGGAGCCGGAAGCCAGGGGGGCGACGATGTGGTCGGGCAGCTGCCAGCCGAGCTGCTCAATCACCTCGTAGCCGAGGGTTTTGGAGCCTTCGGAGTAGTAGGGGCGCAGGTTGATGTTGACGAAGCCCCAGCCGTAGGTGTTGGCCACTTCGGAGCAGAGCCGGTTGACCTGGTCGTAGTTGCCCTTCACCGCCATCAGGGTGGGGTTGTAGACGAGGGTGCCCAGCACCTTGCCCAGCTCCAGATCACTGGGGATGAACACGCAGCACTCCAGGCCGGCGTGGGCGGCGATGGCGGCGGTGGAGTTGGCCAGGTTGCCGGTGGAGGCGCAACTGACGGTGGTGAAGCCCAGCTCGCGGGCTCGGGTGAGGGCCACCGAGACGACGCGGTCCTTGAAGGACAGCGTCGGCATGTTGACGCCGTCGTTCTTGATGTAGAGGGAGGAGAGACCGAGGCGCCGGGCGAGCCGATCAGCCTTGAGCAGCGGGGTGAAGCCGGTGCCGACGTCGATGGGGTCCCCTTCGACGGGCAGGAACTCGCGGTAGCGCCAGATGGAGGTGGGGCCGGCCTCGATGGTGGCGCGGCTGACCCGGCTGCGGATGGCCTCGTAGTCGTAGACCACCTCGAGGGGGCCGAAGCAGACGTCCTCGCAGACGTGGCGGGCTCCGGCCTCATAGGGATGACCGCATTCCTTGCAGCGCAGGCCCGTGAAGGTGGAGCGGGAAAGGGTGGCGGTCAAATCGGTCCCGGTCACTGGGGGCAACGCTAACAGCGGTGGCCGGTGGCTGCCCTTAAAGCCGATCTCCAGAGTCGGGTAAGAAGATCGGCCCTTCATCCGGCCGTCGCCCCAGCGGCGACGGGGGGCCAGGAGCCGCCACCTTGTCGCCCGCAGCGTTCTGCCTACGCTCCGCTTGTGCCCGACTCTTCCCCCCAGCCGACCCGCGTGGGGCCACGCCTCGCCACCGGCCTCGCCATCGCCTTCGGGCTGCTGCTGGCCCTGTGGGCGGCGGCCCGGCTCGGCATCGAATGGCTCTGGTTCGCCCAGTTCGACTTCCAGGCGATCCTGCTGCGGCGCTGGATGCTGCAGATCTCCGCCTTCGCCCTGGTCTTCGGCCTCGGCCTGGCGCTGCAGCTGGCCCAGCTGCAGCGCTGCTGGCGCCTGCGGGAGCAGGGCGCCGAGGCACCCCGGCCCAGTGAACCCCTGCTGCGGCTGGGCAACGGCGCCCTGGTGGCGGTGCTGATCGGCCTGGTGTTGCTGCTGGCCGGCGGCCTCAGCTACCTGCTGGTGCAGGCCCGGGGACTGATCGCCAACCCCTTCAACGGCGACGTGATCACCGGCTTCTCCGTGCTCCGCGATCTCCCGCCCCTGCTGGTGGCGGGCCTGGCGGGCGGCCTGATGCTGCCGTTGCTGCTCTGGCCGCTGACCACCCTGCGGATCACCCTGGCGGCCGCCCTGGCGGGCTCGGCCACGGCGATGGCCCGGGGCTGGAGCCTGTGGCTGCCCGCCCTGCTGGCCACCCCCTTCGGCGAAGGCGATCCCCTCACCGGTTTCGACCTGTCCTTCACGGTGCTGCGCCTGCCGGCCCTGCGGCTGCTGCTGAGCGTGCTGCTGGCCCAGGGACTGGTGGGGCTGGCGGCCTGCCTGCTGCTGACCATCGGCAAGGGCCGCAGCCTCAGCGATCTGCGTTTCGACGGACTCAGCAAGGCCCAGCAGCGGGTGCTGCAGCCCCAGGTGGCGGCCCTGGCCGTCGTCATGGCCCTCAGCAACGCCCTGGCGCCCTTCGATCTGATGGTGCAGGGCAGCGGCGTGGCCTCGGGGGCGGGCTACGTGGATCTGCACGTGCGCCTGCCCCTGCGGCTGCTGTTCGCGGTGCTGCTGCTGCTCACGGCCTGCGCCCTGCTGGTGCCCCTGCCCCGGGGCTGGGTGCGCCGCGGCGCCCTGCTGCCCCTGGCGGGCTCGGCCGTGCTGGTGCCGATCAGCGAATGGGTGATCACGCCCCTGGCCCAGCGCTTCTGGGTGCAGCCGCGGGAGCTGGCGGTGGAGGCCCCCTATCTGGAGCGCAGCATCCGGGCCACCCGCCGCGCCTTCGGCCTCGAGAATGTGCGCACCATCCGGCTGGAACCCAACCAGGGCCTGACGAAGGCGGATCTGGCCAAGGCCCCCGGCACCCTCGACAACATCCGCCTCTGGGACAGCCAGCCCCTGCTGGCCGCCAACCGCGAGCTGCAGCAGCTGCGGCTGTACTACACCTTCCCTTCGGCGGCGGTGGATCGCTATCCGCTGCAGGGCAAGTCGGCCCGGGACGGCTCCCAGCAGGTGCTGATCTCGGCCCGGGAGCTGGACAGCAGCGCCCTGCCGCCCGGCTCGCGCACCTGGCTGAACCGCCATCTGGTGTTCACCAACGGCCACGGCTTCACCGTCTCGCCGGTGAACGCCATCGGCTCCGACGGCCTGCCCCTGTTCTTCGTCAAGGACCTGGGCAGCAGCGGCCGGGTGCAGGGGATCCCCGAGCTGGGCATCACCGACAAGGAAGCCCGGGCGGCGCTGCCGGTGGGTAGCCCGAGCCTCTACTTCGCCTCCGGGCCCTCCCCCTACGCCATCGCCCCCACCAAGGTGAAGGAGTTCTCCTATCCGGAGGGGGAACTGAACGTCTACACCCACTACACCGGCACCCGGGGGATCTCCCTCGCCCCTCCCCTCAACCGGCTGGGGGCGGCGATCTACCTGCGGGAGCCGCGACTGCTGTTCACCGGCTCCTTCACCGACCGCTCCCTGCTGCTGCTGCGGCGGCAGGTGAACCAACGCCTGACGGCCCTGGCACCGTTCCTGCGCTTCGAAAGCCAGCCCTACCTGGTCACCGCCCGGGTGGCCGGCAGTGAGGGCTACCGACCGGAGCAATACCAGTACTGGCTGCTGGACGGCTTCACCACCAGCCGCTCCTACCCCTACAGCGATCCCAACCCCCAGGGCCTGCGCTACTTCCGCAACCCGGTGAAGGCGGTGGTGGATGCCCACGACGGCCGGCTGTGGTTTTACGTCAATGACGCCCGCGATCCGGTGCTGCGCACCTGGGTGCGCGCCTTCCCGGAACTGTTCCGACCGCTCTCGGCCATGCCCCGGGCCCTGCTCGCCCACATCCGGGTGCCCAAGAGCCAGTTCGACATCCAGGCGGAGCGGCTGCTGCGCTACCACGTCACCGACGTGCGCACCTTCTACAACGGCGACGACGTCTGGGCGGTGCCCACCGAGATCTACGGCGAAAGCACCGTGCCGGTGTCGCCTTACCACCTCACGCTGCAGCTGCCCGGCGAGGAGCGCTCCGAGTTCGTGCTGCTGCTGCCCTTCACGCCGCTGAAGCGCTCCAACCTGGTGGGCTGGCTGGCGGCCCGCAACGATCCGCCCCACTACGGGGAACTGAAGCTGGTGCGCTTCCCCCAGCAGCGGCTGCTGCTCGGCCCCCAGCAGATCACGGCCCTGATCGACCAGGACCCGACGATCAGCTTCCAGTTCGGCCTCTGGAACCGGCTCGGCTCGCGGCTGTTCCGCGGCAACCTGCTGGTGCTGCCGGTGGGCGAGGGCCTGCTCTACGTGGAGCCGATCTACCTGCAGTCGAAGAGCAACGATCTACCCACCCTGGTGCGGGTGGTGGTCACCGACGGCCGCCGCTTCGTGATGGAGCGCAGCCTGCGCCGCGCCCTGGAGCGGCTGGTGGACGCGGCCCCCACCGCCAAGGAGGAGGCGGCGACCGCCAAACCGCCGCTCCCCGACGGCACGCCGCTGCCCCTGCCGCTGCCCTGAGGGCCCCTGCCCTGAACCCAGGGATGGCCGGCCATGAAAAAGGGGGCCCGAGGGCCCCCGATGCATCGATGCTGGATCGCTGGCGGGTCGCCGATCAGGCGGCCACGGCGGTCTTGGGATCGAGGGCACCCTTGGCGTAGAGGGTGGCGTAGTAGTTGATGTCGCGCTGCTTGATCTTGCTGGCGTTGCCGGCACACCAGAACTGCTGGTAGCGGTCGAGGCAGACCTTCTTCATGTAGGCCCGGGCGGGCTTGTTGAAGTGGCGGGGATCGAAGTTGGCGGGATCCTTGGCGGCGGCTT
>QLAH01000939.1_pt1 | contig 10145 bp, 5 predicted proteins | sample 4693081 | NCBI WGS metagenome assembly QLAH01 (sample SAMN09425401, study PRJNA476045) | Lake water metagenome, whole genome shotgun sequencing project.
AGCCGCGCCAGCAGCACCGCCTCCCGGGTCAGCCCCCGGTCGCGGCCGTCGTCGCCCTGACCATCCCAGCCGGTGGTGTAGGCCGCGTAGATCGCCTGCAGCACCGCCGCCGAGCGGACGGGCAGCGCTTCGGCACCCGGCAGCACGAACGGAATGCGGGCATCGCGGATCTTGGCCTTGGCCCGCACCAGCCGCTGGCCCATGGTGGCCGGCGCCACCAGGAAGGCGGCCGCGATCCGGCCGGCGGTCAGCCCCAGGACGGTCTGGAGCATCAGCGGAGCCTGGAGGCCCGGATCGATCGCCGGGTGGGCGCAGAGAAACAGCAGCCGCAGCCGCTCGTCGGGGAACTCCATGGCGTTCTCAGAGGTTTCCGGATCCATGCCGGGGGCCAGGGCGTCCAGCTCCGGCAGCAGCTGCTCCAGGGTCCGGTCGCGGCGGGCCCGGTCGATCAGACGTCGCCGGGCCACCACCAGCAGCCAGGCCTCGGGGGCCCGGGGCACCCCCTCGCTGGGCCAGCGCCGCAGGGCGGCGAGGAAGGCATCGCCCAGGGCGTCCTCCGCCGCCGCCACATCGCCGCAGCGGGCGGTGAGCCAGGCCACCAGCTTCCCGAAGGACTGCCGTGCCGCCAGCTCCGCCGCCCGCCGCCCCTCCATCTCAGGGGGCTTCCATGGCGAGCACGGGCCGCACCTCCACGGCGCAGCGCTCCGCCGCCGGGCAGCGGGCGGCCCAGGTGAGGGCGGCGTCGAGGTCGGGCACATCGATCAGGAAGAAGCCGCCCAGCTGCTCCTTGCTGTCGGGGAAGGGCCCGTCCTGCACCTGCCGCTCTCCGTGGCGCAGGCGCACGGTGGTGGCGGTGTGGGCGGACTGCAGGGCCTCGCCGCCGGCCATGTGGCCGGCCTCGGCCAGGGCCTGGGAGTAGGCGGCATAGGCCGGCATCAGGCCGGGACGGTCGGCGAAGTCCTGCTCGCTTTCGTAGATCAGAACGGCGTACTGCATGGTGGGGACTCGAAAGGTTGGTGGGGGACACACTCCCGAAGGGCCTGCGTCATCTCCATGACGGACGGCGGGCCGCCATTTCGACAGAATCAATCCATTCCTCCCAACCCCGTGTGCCCTCCATGCCCAAGGTCGAGATCTACACCTGGCGCTTCTGCCCGTTCTGCATCCGGGCCAAGCAGCTGCTGGACCGCAAGGGGGTGGCCTACGAGGAATACGTGATCGACGGCGACGAGGACGCCCGCGACGCGATGGTGGCCCGGGGCAGCGACGGTCGGCGCTCCGTGCCCCAGGTCTTCATCGACGACGCCCATGTGGGCGGCTGCGACGACCTCTACGCCCTGGAGCGCCAGGGCCGTCTGGATGCCCTGCTGGCCGTCGCCAGCTAGGGGGCGGCGCCCCCCTTCCATTCCGCCAGCTCCACGGTGATGCCCTCCGGGCCGCGCAGGAAGACCAGCTTGCGGTGGTGGAACTCCATCACCGCGTTGCGGAGCTCCACACCCCCGGCCTGCAGCCGGGCCACCGTGGCCTCCAGGTCGTCGACGGCGAAGCAGATGTGGTTGAACCCCACCCGGGCCAGGTTGTCCATGGCCGGCTCGGGGAGGGGCTCCGGGTGGCGGTAGTGCAGCAGCTGCACCTCCAGCCGCGGCGTGGCGCCGGCCAGCACGAGCGTCACGTGGTCGGCCTCGATGCCTTCCACCCCCATGTAGTCGGAAAACTGGGGCCCGCTGATCAGCACGGCCTTGTCCTCGACGAAGCCCAGCAGGCCGAAGAAGTGCCGGGCTGCCGCCAGGTCGCGCACGACGACGGTGACGTGGTCGAAATGCCGGATCATGGGCGCTGCCTCGCTCCGCCGCTGGCCCGATTCTCGCCGGGCCCGACACGATCCGGAGGTAGCCCCAGGCCCCCCAGCCGGGGATCCCAGCGGCCAGAGTGAGGGTCAACTCCGGCCGGCCCGATGAGCGACAACGCCAGCCCCGCCGATGCCGCCACGCCCGGCCAGGGCGGCGGCTGGCCCCTGATCGACGGCTGGGCCAAGGCCACCCTCTCGCCGCGGGGCCCGAAGCTCTGGCAGACCCTCAACCACAAGAGCGCCTGCCTCTCCTGCGCCTGGGGCACCGGCGGCCAGCACGGCGGCTTCGTCGACGAGCTGGGGGAGCCGCTGCAGCGCTGCCTCAAGAGCGTCGAGGCGATCATGGCCGAGCTGCAGCCGGCGGTGAGCGAGGGCGTGTTCGGCCGCCGCAGCCTGGCGGACCTCCAGCAGCTCTCCTCGATGGAGGCCGACCGCCTCGGCCGCCTCAGCCACCCCCTGCTGCTGCGCGAGGGCGGCAGCCACTACGAGCGCATCGGCTGGGACGACGTGTTCGCCATCGCCGAGGCCGCCTTCCACCGCCCGCCGGAGCGGGTGGCCTCCTACAGCTCGGGCCGCTCCTCCAACGAGGCCGCCTACCTGCTGCAGCTGCTGCTGCGGGCCATGGGCTCCAACAACCTGGCCGACTGCTCCGACCTCTGCCACGCCCCCTCCACCGTGGGGCTCAATGCCGTCTTCGGCTCCGGCACCTCGATGGTGAGCCTGGAGAGCCTGCAGCAGGCCGACTGCGTGGTGCTGGTGGGCTCCAACGCCCCGGCCAACCACCCGCGGCTGATGAACGAGCTGATCAAGCTGCGCCAGCGGGGCGGCACGGTGATCGTGATCAACCCGGTGATCGAGGTGGGGCTGCTGAAGTTCGGCTCCCCCGCCTTCCCGATCCGCTCGATGCTGGCGGGCTCGGAGATCGCCTCGCTGTTCCTGCAGCCCGTGCCGGGCAGCGACACGGCCGTGTTCCTCGGGCTGCAGAAAGCCCTGCTGGAGGCCGGCGCCGTGAAGCGCGATTTCCTGGCCGCCCATGCCGAGGGCTGGGAGGCGCTGCTGGAGCAGCTGGAGGCCACCTCCTGGGAAGCGATCACCGCCAGCTGCGGTCTGAGCCGGCAGGAGCTGGAGCACGCCGCCGCCGTGGTCGCCGCGGCCCGGGGCGTGGTGTTCGCCTGGGCGATGGGGATCACCCACCACGCCAACGGCATCGACAACGTGCAGGCGATCGCCAACACCGCCCTGCTCAGCGGCAACGTGGGCCGGCCCGGCGCCGGCACCATGCCGATCCGGGGCCACTCCAACGTGCAGGGCTTCGGCTCGATGGGGGTCACCGTCAAGCTGCGGGCGGAGATGCAGCAGGCCCTCGAGCAGCTGCTCGGGCGGCCCCTGAGCCGGGTGCCCGGCTACGACACCCGCGCCCTGATCGAGGCCGCCGATGCCGGCCGGGTCGACAGCCTGCTGTGCCTGGGGGGCAACCTCTGGGGCGCCAACCCCGACAGCGGCGAGGCGAAGCGGGCCCTGGGCCGCATCGACACGATCCTGTACCTGGCCACCAAGCCCAACCAGGGCCATTTCCACGGCCTGGCCGCCCGCCAGACCCTGGTGCTGCCGGTGTTCAACCGCTTCGAGACGCCGCACCGCACCACCACCGAATCGGGCAACAACTACGTGCGCCTCAACGAGCCGGGCCGCACCCACCTGGCAGGCGCCGACCTGATCAGCGAGGTGGCGTTCCTGGCCGAGCTGGCCCGGCGCCGGATGGGCAGCGATCCGATCGACTGGGGGCGGCTGCAGGATCCGTCCTACGTGCGGGAACTGATCGGCCGCACCGTGCCCGGCTACGGCCCGATCGCCCGCATCGACGCCACCCGGCAGGAGTTCAGCGTCGAAGGGCGCCTGTTCGACACCCCCGACTTCCCCACCCCCAGCGGCCGGGCCCGGGTGGCACCCACCCCCCTGCCCGAGCTGACGCTGCCGGAGGCGGAGCACTTCGGCGGCCTGGGGCCCGGGGAAACCGGCCTGGTGCTGGCCCTGATCACGGCCCGCAGCTACGGCCAGCACAACACCGTCGTCTACAAGGCCGGCGACAGCTACCGGGGCATGCCCCACCGCCACACGATCCTGATGAACCGCGCCGACCTGCGCCGCTGCGGCCTGGCGGCCCACCAGCGGGTCACGGTGCAGGGGGAGGCGGGCGCCCTGGAGGGGGTGGAGATCATCCCCGGCGAGATCCGCGAGGGGGCGGCGCTGATGTTCTACCCGGAGGTGAACGTGATCATGAAGGCCGTCATCGACCCCCGCTGCGGCACCCCGGCCTTCAAGCGGGTGCCGGTGCTGGTGCGGGGGCCTGTGGCTGCAGGGTGAGCAACAGAGCCTCGATCTCCGCACTGGGAAGGGGGCGGGAAAACAGGTAGCCCTGGCCGAACTCACAACCCAGGTCGATGAGCAGGGCCAGCTGCTGCGCGGTGCTGATGCCCTCGGCGATCACAGCCAAGCCCAGCTGTCTACTGAGGCCCATGATCGTGTCAACAATTTTCAGGTTTTCACTGGGTTCCTCCAGCTGGCTCACAAAGGATCGATCAATCTTGAGGTTGTCGATCGGGAAACGATTCAGGTAGCTAAGGGAGGAGTAACCCGTGCCGAAGTCATCGATGCTGATCTGGATCTTCCGCTGACGGATCTGCTGCATCAACAGCGTGGCGGCTTCCGGATCACCCATCACGGCCGTTTCGGTGATTTCCAGCTTGAGAGCGGCGGGATCCACCTCCGTTTCCGCCAGCACAGTATCGATGTCATCAAGGAGCGTGGAGCTTTCGAACTGGCGCGCTGAAAGATTCACACTCATCGTGAGCCCGGGCCAGCCGCCATCGTGCCAGCGGCGGAGCTGCAGACACGCCTGGCGAAGAATGGTGCGGCCCACCGGCACCACCAGGCTGGAATCCTCCAGGCAAGGGATGAAGGCATCGGGAAACACCAGGCCACGGGAGGGGTGCTGCCAGCGCACCAACGCTTCGAATCCCACGACCTGGCGGGAGCCCAGATGCAGGATGGGCTGGTAGTAATTGATGAATTCCCCCCGCTCCAGAGCCCTTAACAGGTCGTTCTCAAGAAGCAGTCGATCGCGGGTGGCGAAGTGAAGCGCACTGTCAAACGTCTCAGAACCATTCTTGCCGCGGCGCTTCGCCAGATACATGGCCGCATCGGCCGCCTGGAGAATCGTTTCGGGTGACGAGACGGTCTGCATGCCCATCGCGATGCCGATGGATATCGTCACAAGGATCTTGATCCTGCCAATGGAGAACGGAACAAGGAAAGTCTCGCGAATTGATTCCACCCACCTCGCGATCGCCACCGCATCGGGAGCCTCGAAGAGCAGAAAACAGAATTCATCCTCCCCCATGCGGGCCAGCAGATCGCCGGGGCGGAGATGGTCCTGGAGGCGTTGGGCGATCGCCTTCAGCAACTGGTCGCCGACGGCATGGCCGAAGGCGCCATTCACCCGCTTGAAGTCGTCGCAGTCGAGGTAAGCGACGGCCATCTGGGGGTTGTCGGCCTGGCAGGCCGTTGCGAGCTCCTGCATCAGGAAGGCACGGCTCGGCAGGCCGGTGAGCGAATCCTCGAACAGCAGGCGCTTCAGCTGGGCAGTGCGTTCACTCACCAGCCCTTCCAGCCGTGCATTGAACGCCGTGAGTTCCTGGTACTGCTGGCGGATGCGCAGCATCGACCGGGTGCGGGCGACCAGCTCCGCCCGGTTGATCGGTTTGCTGATGAAGTCGTCAGCGCCGGCATCCAGACAACGGGCCAGATCCTGCTTTGATGCCAGGGCGGTGACCATGATGATCGGCACGGCGGACCATTCCGGCATGGCCTTGAGACGGCGGCAGAGCTCCAGGCCGTCGATGCCGGGCATCATGACGTCGAGCAGAATCAGATCAGGCCGGGTGAAGACGAGGCCGTCGAGGGCACTCTGGGCCCCATTGGCGTAATGAAACGTGTAAGAATGCTCAAGCGTCAGTCCTCTGTTGGGTGAACTGAGCAACGCTTCGATCACATCGAAATTGGAGGGCTGGTCGTCAATGATCAGGAGTGAGAATTCGCTCATCAACCTGCCGCCTTGGAGGTCAGCAGCTCCTCGATCATCAGCACAAGCTTCCGCAGCATGACCGGCTTGCTGACATAGCGATCGGCCCCTGCCTCCAGACAACGCTCGCGATCGTTGTCCATGGCGAGGGCCGTGAGGGCGATGATCGGCAGGGAGGCCAGATCTGATCTGGCGCGGATGCAGCGCATGGCCGCCAGACCATCCATCCCCGGCATCTGGACATCCATCAGGACCAGATCAGGAGCAGCGGTCGTCGCCATGTCTACGGCGTCCACGCCATTCTTGGCAATGATCACCCGAAACCCCTTGGCCATCAGATAACTGGACACCGTTGTGATGTTGGCTTCATTGTCTTCCGCCAGCAGAATCAACGGTACGGAGCGACTGGCGGAGGCCACGCGTGAACCGTCCGCCAACTCCGGGCTGTTGCTGCTGCTGCTGCTGCAGGCGGCCAGAGGCAGCAGCGGCAGATCGACGTGGAAGGAACTGCCTTGTCCCAGGGAACTGGACATGGCGACCTGCCCCCCGTGCAGCTCCACGATCCGCTTCACCAGGGCCAGTCCCAGGCCCGTCCCGACGTACTGACGATTGAGGGCGCTGTCGATCTGAACAAAAGGCTGAAACAGCTTGGCGTGGTCTTCTGGAGCGATGCCAATGCCCGTATCCACAACCGAGAGCCGCAAGACCTCCTCATTGGAAGAACCGCCAGATGGGCGCCTGGACGAACTCCCACTCCCATCCACAAGGGAAGCCTCAAGACGCACCTGGCCGCCGGCGTGGGTGAACTTGACAGCGTTGTTGAGCAGGTTGATCAACACCTGGCGCATCCGCCGTTCGTCGATCATCAGGTCCGGCAGCGTATCTGGCATGCGGAAAGACAGCTGGATCTGCTTGTCGGAAGCCTGTTGCTTGATGAATGCCATGCTCGACTGGCACAGTTCGGCAATACTCGTGGGTGAGATGCTCAGCTCCAGACGGCCAGCATCATACTTGGAGAGATCAAGGATATCGTTGATCAACTCAAGCAGATAAGTGGCACTGACCTGCACATTCGACAGGGCCTTCACCTGGCGTTGGTTGATCACACCAAACACGTCATCCTGCAATCCTTCAACCATGCCAAGGATCACGTTGAGGGGGGTTCGCAACTCATGGCTCATGTTGGCCAGAAACTCATCCTTCAGGAACGTGGCCCGCAGCAACTCAGCATTGGTCATCGCCAGATCGTTGTTGCTCTCCGTCAGCTGTGCCTGGGCCTTCTGACGGTCGCTGAGCTCCTGCTGAAGTTGCTTGAACAGGTCACTCTGGTTGATGGCCAGGGTGAGTTGATTGGCAATCTGCTGCAACATCCGAGCTTCCGTCGGCTTCCAGGTCCTCACGGACCTGCAGGCATGAGCAACAAGCACGCCCCAGAGCTTCCTCTGGCGGTTCGGTGCATTCCAGCGGCTGTCTGTGGTGGAGCAGGAATCAGCCAGAATGGGCGCCACGATCTTCGATCTGATCTGGCCGGCGATGGAGTAATCAATCAGACACTCCGTCCAGTGATCATTCATCACATCGTCAACGATCCGAGGCTCTCCATTCAAGTATTTATCGAGAATCTCCTGATCCCAGACCTCATCTTCCCAGCCCATGCTGATGAGGCTTGGAAGTTCTTGATCCACTGATTCACTGACAATCTGGCTGGAGCCGTCCGGATGCAACTGGAAGACGATGACGCGTTCACACTGAAGAATTGCTCTTGCCTGGGCGGAGACGATGCCCAGGATGTCATCGAGATTCAGGGTTTCTCGGATGCGGTTGGCGATCATGCCGAGCGCTTCCTGCTGGCGGAGCTGCTGGGCAATGCGCTGCTCTGCCTGCTGCCGCACGTCCAGCTCCGTCTGCACCTGCTCATAGAGCAGGGCCTGCTGGGTGGCGATGGCCAGCTGGTTGGCGAGCTGCTGGGCCAGATCGATCTCGCTGGGCAACCATTCACGGGCATGGCTGCACTGGTGGATGCAGAGCAATCCCCACAGCACATCCCCCGGCACCAGCGGAATCACCAGATTGGCACGCACAAGAAACTGCAAAAGAATATCTCGGTGACAGTCTTCCAGCTGATCTTGCTGAATATCCGAAGAGGCAAAGAAACGGCCCTTGGCATAAAGGCTTGCGAAATTTTCCCCAAAGCAATGATCGTGGATGTTGGCCTTTAGTGCTGGCGGATACTCAGCCAGAACAGACTCCGCAACGAAGCTCCCGTCGTTGAAGCCTGAACCGTCGTGGAACCGGAAGACGCCCACACGATCGGCGCCCAGCAGTCGTCTGATCTCTTCGCAGGCGGTGTCGAAAATCGTCTGGAGGTCGAGGGACTGGCGGATTCGCTGCGTCACCTCACGCAGCAGGCTTTCGCGCTGGGCCTGTTGTCGAACGATCTGCTCGGATTTGTATCGTTCACTGATATCCCTGAACAGGGCCTGGATGATCACACTGTTGCCCACCTTCAGCTGCGAACAGGTGATGTCAATCGGAATGCTCTGGCCGCTGCTGTTCTGGATTCTTGAATCGAGCAGCTGGTGGGGCTGGCCATCGGCCAACCTGGCGAAGGCGGCTCTGGCCCGCTCCTGCTCGTCACCGGGATGGAGTTGCGAGAAATGCATCGTCATGAGCTCCTCCTTGCTGAGGCCCATCAGTTCCTCGGCGCGGCGGTTCACCTCCAGCAGGTTGCCTTCGGTGTCAGCCAGGAAAATGGCGTCGCTGGCGCCTTCCATCAGAGCGCGGTAGCGCGCTTCCCGCTCCAGAAGCATCCGTTCGGATCGTTTCCGATGCGTGACGTCGCGGAAAATGCCCCGGGCAGCAACGGTCACGCCCCCTTCCTGGCGGCAGTTGACGCTGCCCTCCACGATCACCTCCTGCCTGTCCTTGGTGAGGAAGGTCAGCTCGATCCTGTCAATGTCGAGAACAGAGCCCGTTCGCATCTCCTCGAACAGCCGACGACAATGCGGAACATTGTCGGGGTGAATCACGTCATAGAGCGTCAGGGCGCCCAGCTCCGTCTGTTCGTAGCCGAGCAACCGCAGCCAGGCCCGGTTCACAAACTCATAGTGCGCGTCCTCAAGGCGCACACTCTGGATCAGATCATTGGTGTTGTTGAACAGATCCTGGAGCCTGGCCTCCTCACTGCGTAACTGGAGCGTCCGTTCCTCCACCCGCTGCTCCAGCTCGGCGTTGAGACGCACAAGCGCCCGTTCGGCCTGTTTGCGCTGGCTGATCTCCGTATGGGTGCCGAGCATGCGCAGCGGCTTGCCGGCTTCGTCCCACTCAACGATGCTGCCCTGGGAGAGAATCCACTGCCAGTCACCGCTCTGGTTGCGCATGCGAAACTCGACCTTGTAGGTCGGTTGCTTGCCGCTCACATAGTCGCCGTAGGTCTGGCGCACCATCGCCACATCATCAGGATGGAGTCGCTCAAGCCAGCGTTCATTCGTCTCCTCGAAAGTCTCCGGGTCGTATCCCACCATCAAGGCGTACTCCGGGCTCACGATCGTGGTGCCCGTCTGAACGTTCAGGTCGAACAGTCCCTGGTCCGCCGCCTTCAGCGCCAGGCGCAACCGCTCCTCACTGGCCTCCAGCAGGGCGGTGATGCTGTCCTGCTGCAGCGCGATCCCCAGCTGCACCGCCACAGCCTTGAGAAATTCCACATCCTCCGGTTGCCAGTCCCGGGGCCGTTCGCTCTCGCTCACCTGGAGCATGCCCCAGAGGACGCCGCCGCTGATCAGCGGGACCAGCACCTTGGCGCGGATGTGCAGGCTGATCAGCTTCTGACGATGACACTCCGAAAGGCCGGCCTGGTCAATGTCCGCGATGACCCGCACGTGGCCCCCGAGATAGAGCTCCACGAGGCGCTGATCAAAGCAGCAGTCGTCATATCGAACGCCCAGCAGGCTGTGGCTCGAATCGGTGGATTCGACCACCACCACCGCCACTCGCCAGCCATCCTCGAATTTCCAGATGCTGGCCCGGCTGCATCCCAGGAGTTCGCGGCAGTGATGCAGGCTTCGTTCGAGAATGTCTTGGACGCCGATCGAGCCCCGGATCTGGCTGCCCAGCTCGACGAGAAACCGGTGGGCCTGGAGCGCGCGAGGGCGCAGCGGATCACCGTCCTGCTCCGTGGCCCTGTCCACCACCGGTATGGCGGGCCGCTGGCTGGCC
>QLAH01000940.1_pt1 | contig 10135 bp, 8 predicted proteins | sample 4693081 | NCBI WGS metagenome assembly QLAH01 (sample SAMN09425401, study PRJNA476045) | Lake water metagenome, whole genome shotgun sequencing project.
ATTCAGGGCAGTCCTGAAAAAACTACCGCCGACCGGGTGCGGCGGCTCGAATCGCTGATTGACCACGAAATCTGGAGCGAGGAAGGCAATCGGGTCGGGCGCATTATCGACTGTTTGTTTGACCTACGCACGGGCGAAATTACCGACTATTTATTTACCTCTTCTGGCTGGGCTGGGCTGGTCGGTGAGCTATACCAGTTGCCGCCCTACCAGATTTTGAGTTTTGGCAAACAGCGAGTGCTGGTCTTAGAATCTGCCCGGTTTGACCTCTACCAGGCCAGCCTGTCCCAAAAGCTGAGCCAGCGGGCCGAAGCCACGACCGAACAGGCCAAAGAGCAGTTGCAGCAGTTGACCGAGCAGGCCAAAACCAGAGCCCAGCGATTCTCGCAGCAGTTCAGCCAGAAAACCCAGGTGATTCTGGAACAGGCCAAGGAAAAAACCCAGGTGATTTTGGAGCAGGCTAAGGAGAAAACCCAGATTGTCACCGAGCAGGTGGAAGCCGGTCTGGAAACCCTGACCCTACAAGCCGAAGAAGCGTTTGAATCGGTAGCAGATGAGCTGTCACGGCGACGTTCTGAACCGGACTCGGAAGACTGGGACTTCGATTTTGATCAGGCGTTTGATTTTGATCAGCCCGAGCCAGATCGAACTGCTTCAACTCCAGTCCAGCAACCGCCTCGACCAGAACCCCGGCCCCAGCCCAAACCTCCTGAACCAAAACCTGCCGCCGCTGCCCCCCAGTCCGATTGGCCAACCGACCTGCCCCCTAATCCGTTTGGCGAACTGGACGATCTAGACGATATAGACAATGCGGTGGCCGCCAGTAACCTGCCGCCTGCTAGCCCCGACGACTGGGACGACTGGGATGATGTTTGGGACGATGCCCCCGCAGTTTCGGCCCCAGTTTCGGCTCCAGTTTCGCCCCCCCTTTCAACTCCCCCTTTACCGCACGAACAGGACAACCAAGCGCCCGATTCGGTAGAGGAACCGAATTTATCCAGCGCAGAGGAGCAAGATTCAGCTGATTTGCCAAATGATTTGCCAGATGATTTACCAGATGATTTACCAGTCACCGAACCTGTGGTGTCCGACTCGGCTGTGATCAATCGCCCCAGAATAGATCTGCCCCACCTCGATCTGCCCCACCTCGATCTGCCCCACCCCGATCGGCCTCCGTCCGAGCCATTCCGTCCCGATCGTCCTGATCGTCCTCCAGTCAACCTACCTGACCCCAATCTGCCTAAGGCTGATTTTCCTCCTGCACCTCAACCCAATTCTCCCAAACCCAATTGGCCTGCCTCGCCCCCCGACGACTTCAGCGACGATGAACCCTGGATTTGAGCTTGCTACTCAAACGGAATCTCCCCGGCTGCATAATTCACCGTTCCTGCACCGATAGATCAATAGCTAGATCTAGTAGCTAGATCCAATAGCTAGATCAACGGTCGGGGGAGCAGGATGATGAAATCTCAAACAGCGTCAGGTACAACGCCAGGGACAGCGTCGGGGGATCGGAAATCAACTCAGGTGCAATGGGGCAAACTGATTGTCAAACTCACCCTCTGGGCCGCTTCAGAACTGCTGCTGGGCTGGGTGGGATTGGATAATTTGGCCGACTATGGCGAGTTTGTTTTGGGTGATGCGAGTCATGGCCCCGCTCTCTATCAGATTCAGCCTGCACAACAGGGTGGTCTCGATCTGATGGCTTGAGACTGCCTCAGCCGCGCAATTTTTCCAAGGCCTGGAGCACCAGCTTGGGGATTTTGGCAGGTCGATCGGCAACCGGAATTTTGGCGCGCTTAAACGCTGCAATCTTGCTTTCAACCGTACCGATTTCTGCGCCTAGACCGGCAAATTTGGCGGCAATGATCGCTCCGGCATGGCCAATTGGCTCGCCTTTAGGCGCTGTAGCACCAGCCACATAGGCAACCACGGGTTTCTCAATCGTTTCAGCGATGTAATGGGCAGCCGCTTCTTCATTTTCGCCACCGATTTCGCCAATCAGGACGATCACTTCAGTCTGCTCGTCTTCTTCTAATATTTGCAGCCACTGCTGAAACGAAGATCCCAAAATAGCATCGCCGCCAATCCCCACCGCAATGGACTGGCCCAGATTGGCGCGGGTGAGCTCCAACGCCACCTCATAGGTCAAGGTACCGCTGCGGCTAATTAGCCCAACCGGACCGGGCTGATAGCAATAGGGCGGATGGGTTCCCAACAGAAGCTGACCCGGCACAATTACCCCAGGGCTGCTGGGTCCGACGACAAAGGTTTCGGTAGCCTCAGCTTTCCGCAGCAGTTTCACCATATCCAGCGGCGGCACACCTTCTGTGACAAGGATAAGCTGACGAATTTCGGCAGCCATTGCTTCTAGGGCAGCATCCAGAACGGCATAGGGCGAGGTAAAAATAATGCTGGTTTGGATGGGGCCAAGCTGGGCCACCGCCTGCTCGACCAGATCAAAGACCGGAATTGCTTCAAGCGTTTTGCCGCCTTGCCCAGGCGTCACACCTGCCACAATCGGAGTGCCGTAGGCTGCCATCACGGGAACGTAAAGCTGCCCCAGCGGTTCAGCAATTCCCTGAACCAGCACATTGTGAGTTGTAAAATTCATAGCCAGTCGATGCCTGATTGCCGCCCTAAGCCGATACTAGCATCAGAGGCGGTTGGCCCTGAATCGCTTTTTGAGCTGGGTTTGCCGCTGTTGCGCTCGTGGTTGCCGCAATTGCTTCGTCTAGCGACTCAAACACCGGCACCTGAATGGCGGCCAGCAGCCCTCTGGCCGAATGGAACTGCTCTCCGGTCAGCCGCACCACCAGCGGCGGAATTTGCCGGTTAGCGGGCTGCCACTTCAGAAAGCTGGCAATCGCCTCGGCCACCTGTAGGCAGGAGACGGCTCCACCCATAATGTTGACCAGAACCACCTTGACGCTCTTTTCCTGAGCAATCAGCTCTAGCCCTTGCTTAATGCGTTCCTGGAGCACGCTAGGCGGGCAGCAGTGGCGGTAGTCGCCACCCAAGTCAACGTAATTAGCGGGTTTCTCCTTGGCTTTATGCAGCAAATCCAGCGTGGTCATGGTTAAACCTGCGCCGTTGCACAACACACCCACATGGCCCTCCCGCTCAACCAGGCTGACGCTACAGGATAGGGCATGGGGCAGCGTTTGGCTGGGAATGGCACCAATGAGTGCAGCTAAATCGGGTTGGCGACCCAGAGCCGCATCGTTGACCGTGATTTTGCCATCCAATGCCATCAGGTCGCCGTCAGCGCTGGCGGCTAGCGGGTTGATTTCAACCAGATCCAAATCACGCTCGACAAACAGGCGATGCATTTTTTCAACAATCGCGCTGACCGAGTTGATTAATTCACCTTCCAACCCCATCTTGAGGGCAAGGCGACGGGCATAGAAGAGCGAGAATTCTTGTTCTACAACAACCTGCTGCATCTGATCCAGCGACAGCTCGACATCTACCCCACCGCGCTGCGACCCCAGCAGCACAGGCCGACGGGTCGAGCTATCCAGCGTTACAGCCAGATACATCTCTCGCTCAGCGGCATATTTGGCCTCGGCCAGCAGCACCTTCGGGTAATGACCCATGATCGGCAGATGAAAAATTGCCTGGGCCGCCGCAATGGCGTCAATCGTATTTTCGACAAACCGCACCCCACCCAGTTTGCCACGAGCACCGGTGTAAACCTGAGACTTGAGGACAACCGGAAACGGAATGTTGAGTCCTTTCAGATCCGTGGGGCGGTCGATGCGTTGAGATGGCAGCACGGGAATGCCCATCTCCCTAAACAATTCTTTGGCTTGGTACTCTAACAAATTCATTTTTCCAAATCCAAACTGATGCTGACGAAAATAGAAACTCCGAGAGCTATCAGCCTACGTAACGGTGGTTAAGGTCAAGTTAAAGATAGCTTCATTGAGCTTACCCGGTCCCCACAAGCGCTTATGCAATCTGTGCTGCAATTTGCAGGAAACTTTTTGGTTTTTGAGACTAGTTTTTGAGACTAGATTCTGGGGCTGATTTCTGAAACTGATATCTGAAACTGATTTTCGAGGCTGATTTTTGAAACTGGCTGCTGAAGACTTTCGTTAGTTTAACGAGCTGAACCGTCCTTCAAGCATCACCCGAAGGTAGAACCTTGAATCCCCCTGACCTGTTTCCAACCATTGCTCAGGCAAAATTCAGGAGTCTCCTCCCCAAGCAGCTTTGCTGTCCTGCGCAATCCAGGCCAACCAAAAATCGATAGGCCTAAATTTGGGCTCTAAATTGCTTGAGCCCTGATATTGTTGAAGCCCCTAGGCTGCTGATCTAACCGCTTTCTTTCCTGCCTTTACGATTTGGGTCTCTAACACTCCTCACTGCGTTAGTTCAGGAAGGGGTATAACTAAGCCAGCACAGGTGAAATCAACAGTAAAATTTAGAACGATTAACCCAAGCGGTTGAAATAGTCTCGAATACGCTTCAGACTATCACTGCTGATCAGGTTAGTCAACTGAGCCGAAATTGCGTCAATAACCAGGACATCGCTGCGAAACAAATGTTTATTTCTGTGAATTTTGACATTTGACACCAGATATCTGGCCCTACTGTAAGGCACAATCCACAACTCAGTCTGAAACCATTTAGATTGGAAGGGTGACTGGGTTGAACTCGTTGTTCCGGCCCAGTTGCGGATTTAATCAACAGGGAATTCGGTCATGGAAATTGGTGTGCCAAAGGAAACCAAGGATCAGGAGTTTCGGGTGGGGCTGAGCCCCAGTAGCGTTAGAAGTTTGTCGGATCAGGGCCATACCGTATTTGTGCAAACCGCAGCCGGTGAAGGCTCTGGGTTTAGCGATGCCGACTATGCCCAAGCCGGCGCCAAACTGGTCGATAGCGCTGCTGCTATTTGGGCTCGCGAGCTAGTGGTTAAGGTGAAAGAGCCGCTAGCCGCCGAGTATGAGTTATTGCAGAAAGGCCAGATCCTGTTTACCTACCTGCACCTAGCTGCCAACCGGTCTCTCACCGAACAGTTGATCAAATCGGGTACGACAGCCATTGCCTACGAAACCGTCGAGTTACCCAACCGCAGCCTGCCCCTGCTCACCCCCATGAGCATCATTGCCGGGCGGCTTTCGGTTCAGTTTGGGGCCCGCTATCTAGAGCGGCAGCAGGGCGGACGGGGTGTGCTGCTGGGCGGCGTACCGGGCGTTCGTCCCGGAAAAGTCGTGATTTTGGGTGGGGGTGTAGTTGGCACCGAAGCCGCCAAAATGGCCGTGGGACTGGGCGCACAGGTGCAAATTCTGGACGTTAACCTGGAGCGCTTGGCCTATCTAGAAACCCTGTTTGGATCGCGAGTGGAGCTGCTCTACAGCAACGCCTCCCAGGTCGAGGCCGCTGTGCCCAACGCCGATCTGCTGATTGGAGCTGTACTGGTACCCGGTCGGCGAGCGCCGATTTTGGTACCCCGAGCGCTGGTGGCCCAGATGCGGCCCGGTTCGGTGATTGTTGACGTGGCGGTGGATCAGGGCGGCTGTATTGAAACCCTCAGACCCACCTCCCACACCCACCCGACCTACATTGAGGAAGGCGTGGTTCACTATGGCGTGCCCAACATGCCGGGTTCTGTGCCCTGGACTGCTACCCAGGCGCTGAACAACAGCACCTTCCCCTATGTGCTCAAACTGGCTAACCAGGGGCTGGCGGCCCTCGAAACCGATGCGGCTCTGGGTAAAGGGCTGAACGTGCAAAATCATCAGCTCGCACATCCGGCAGTGCGGGAAGTATTTGCCGATTTGGCTGGCTGAATCTGGCTGGCTGAATCTAGCTGGCGATTGAACTCTCCCTGTGGCACCCCGGCTCCTGGCTGGATTGCGATACCATAAGCACAGGAATTTTTGACTGGATGAGCCAACTGCTTAGCCGACCGCTCTTACTTCGTATTCGGAGCTGCTATGGGATTGTTAGATCGACTGGGTCGCTTAATTCGTGCCAACCTGAATAGCCTGATCAGTCGCGCCGAAGATCCAGAGAAAATTCTGGAGCAAACCGTGATTGAAATGCAGGATAACCTGATCCGGCTGCGGCAGGCCGTGGCCCAGGCGATTGCCACCCAAAAACGCACCGAGCGGCAGGCGTCCCAGGCCGAGCTGAACGCTGAGGAATGGTACCGACGGGCCCAGCTCGCTCTGCAAAAAGGCGACGAAACCCTGGCCCGCGAAGCCCTCAGCCGCCGCCAGTCCTTTGTCGAGACCGCAACGGCCCTGCGAAGTCAAATTGGTCAGCAGAGCGGTATTGTAACCCAGCTCAAACAGAACATGCGGACGCTGGAAAGCAAACTGGCCGAGGCTAAAACCAAAAAAGATATGTACATCGCTCGGGCGCGTTCGGCCCAGGCTTCGGCCAAGCTGAACGAGATGCTGGGCAATGTCGGCACCCAGGACGCCATGGCCGCCTTCGAGCGCATGGAGCATCGGGTTTTACAATTGGAAGCCCATGCCGAAGCCACAGCCGAGCTGAATACGGACGGTCTGGAACAGCAGTTTCGGCACTTGGAAAGCGGTGGCAGCGTCGATGCTGAGCTAGAAGCCCTCAAGGCCAAGCTGAATGGTGCGGCCCCAACTCAGTTGCCCAGCCAGTCTGTTGGTCCAAAAACCACACTCGACGCCGAGATGGAACAGCTGCGGGCGCGGTTGGAAGAGGCTTAGGGAAGGGGGGATGAGGAGGTGGGGAGATAGGGAGATGGGGGAGAGAGCAGGAAATTTAATCCTGTTAAGTAACTCGCCTCAATTAAACCCAGACCCATCAGGGGGGCAGGAGCCGCGCCCCACACCCCGCCCACTCTAGATAATACAGATAATTCTACCTACTCATAATCATGCCTACTCACTCAATTGGGTTAGATGACTGAGCAACCCAGCAACTCTCTTCTACATCCCCATCTCCCCACTTCCCCACCTTCCCATCTCCCTACCTCCCCCTACCGGCGGTAAAGCTGACAAAGCTCAATCACCTTCACCTGCAGCAGCTCTAGCGGATCGGCCCCCGACTTGAGGCCAAACTCTAGTTCCAGCAAAATCGGCAGCGTTTGCTGAAACGCACTCAAGGCAACGGGACGCACTTCCTGGCGCAGGTAGTAAATTTGCTTGGGATTGTTGACTTCTGCCAGCCGCGCTACGGTCCGGTCGTCGCGTTCACCCTCCAACAGCTTCACCCAGAGCCGGGTGCGAAAATAGCCGCTCAGCACGACTACAATCCGCAGCGGTGGCTCGTTGCGGATGAGCAAATCACGAATCAGGGATAGGGCTTTGGCCGTCTCGCCCTGGCCAATTGCGGCTGCGAGCTGAAAGCTGCTTTGGGTTGAGGTTGTGACCAAACTGCCCACGGTTGCCGCGTCGAGTGGGCGCTTTTCGGCATCAGCATAGGTGCGCAGCTTATCCAGTTCGCTATAGAGCTGGCGTGATTGGTTGCCCACTGCTTCGGCAAACAGCTGCACCGCATCGTTGGTTAATTTTACGCCCGTTTCCTGGGCGGCCTTGCGGACTCGCTGGGCAATCTGGTCTGTGTTCCAGGCCGGAATAGCGGAGAACTCTTGAATCTCGGCATGTTTTTGCAGCAGTTTTGTGGACTTGATCCGGCCATCTGGTTTACTGCTCGTGCTAATTAGCAGCACCGTACTGTCGGGCAGGCAGGGCAGGGTGCGTTCCAGTTCACTCAGCAGGGCTTCAGGGCAGCGCTGGCAGAGGCCCGTCTCAGCTAGCCAGACAAACCGACTGCCGCTGCCAAAGGGCGGAGTCATGGCTAAATTCAGCGCTTGGGTAACGGCATCGGGCTGGTCGGGGGGATGTTTGCTGACATTAAAATCGGCCCAGCTGGGGTCCAGATAGCGCTGCTTCAACGCCTGAATTGCCTGTTGCATCGTGAATTCATCTTCGCCCCAGTAGAGGAAAATCGGCATGGTATGGCTCCCTCAACAGACAGATTGACAGCAAACTCGACGGAAGGCAGGGTAATCTCCAGCCGATCGCAATTTCGTCGTCCCCTATCCCGTTTGGCCCCGATTCCCGCTAAATTAGGGGAGCGACTATTGATTTGGAACGCGAGGCGAACAGGTTGGACGATACATACCAGGTTTACATCAATCGAGTTGCAAGAATGACGCTGCCAGAAGCGTACCAATCGCAGGTGCAGTACATTCAGCCTTCTCCTAAATTCTTTCGCGACCCGGCAGGCCAGATTCAACCTGCTGATTTTCCCGGCTATACGATCATTTCTCCACCCTGGGTAGACGATACCGACAACCAGGGGTTTTATCAACATCTGGAAGGCTATCAACAGCGGGTGTTGCACCAGCTTGAACCAGGGCTGGTGATTCCCGTCCCGGCCCAAAGCTTTCACTTCACGCTGGCCGATTTAATTTGGGCCAGTGCCTATGACCATGCAACTGAGAACCCTGACTTTGAAACCCAGCTGCACCAGCGAGTTGCCGATAGTTTTCATAAAAGTGAAGCGCTGGTCCAGGCCGAAAAGCCGATCTACTGGCAGGTGATTGGCCTGTTTTTACGCACACGCGCCCTGGGGGTCTGTCTCGTTCCCAAAGACGAAGACTCCCATAACCGGGTGATCGAGCTACGCCGGATGATCTATCAGAACTCTGATTTGATTGGCCTGGGCATCGAGCAGCAATATAACTTCACGGCCCATATTACCCTGGGCTATTTTGGTGAAGTTGCTGCCACGGTAGAACGCGAATCCCTGGCTGAACAGTTGATTCAGCTCAACGAAGTCTGGTTAGAAGACGAGCAGACGATGCAGGTGCAGCGGGCCGAGCTGCGAAAATTCGATGACATGACCCGCTACTACCGCCAGCCCGACTGGCCCAGCGTCACCTTCTAGATATCCATTGCTTAAGCCATTTCAGAGCATTGCTCAGCCTGTCCCTGCCTTTGTCCAACCCGGCTGAATCAGGCCGAAGGAGCCAGCCGTTTGCGCAGGGACTCGGAGCGGCGCTTGGCTGTACTGTTCTTTGGATCAAGCTGCAAAACAGCTTCATAGGACTCTAGCGCTTGGGCCGTTAGCTGCTTCTTTTCGTAGGCAAAGCCTAGATTGTTCAGGGCCGTTGTGTAATCAGGCAGGAGTTGAAGCGCGTCCTTATATTCGCGAATTGCCAGATCAAACTGTTCCTGGGCCGCATAGGAAAACCCAAGAGCATTGTGAATCAGGGCTTCGTTTTCGGCTCCTTCCAGATCCTTGGCCTTCAAAGCCTTCTGGAATTGCTTCACAGCCTGACTGTACAGGCGCTTGTCCAAAAAGATTCCGCCCAGCTCGTAGTATTCTTGCGAGGTGCCCTTGCCGCTATTGAGTTTATTTTGCAACTTTGCAAGGGTTGATTCAGTGCGGCGAGATTTCAGGATTTGCCGAAACACAAACCAGCTGGCTGCGGCTAGCAGCACCACAAGAATCGTCAGATAAACAATGGGTAGGTACCGATCGTCCATACGGTCAAAGGTTCTTTATTAAAGGCTAAAAAACAGATTCCCTCCCAGCCTACATCAGAAGCAACGCTGCCAGTGCAGGAAATTGGGAGGGAGTAAGGCGTTGGGTCGGAAGGTAGAGAGGGTGCGGGGTCGTCTGCGACAGGCTGTTCCCTTGCCCTATTTCCTCTTGCGCTAGGGCTTGTCATCAAGTCAGGTCATAACCCTTGAGGACTCAGCAGAACCACGCCCGTCTCAAGAAATCAAACTAGGGGCTGAAACCTTTGCCGTCATTGCGCTCAGCAGATATGATCACAGCCCCTAGTAGGCGTCTTGCAGTTCGTAAAAGTCGGGCGAGATGTAGTCCTTACGCAGGGGCCAACCCACCCAGTCTTCTGGCATCAGAATTCGCTTCAGGTTGGGGTGGCCTTCGTAGACGATGCCGTACATGTCATAGCTTTCGCGCTCTTGCCAGTCGGCGGTTTTCCAGATCCAGTAGACCGAAGGCACCCGGGCGTCGTCCCGAGGCAGGAAGACCTTGACCCGCAGTTCTTCAGGCCGGTCGGCGTTATCAGCCAGCTTGATCAAATGATAGACGCTGACCAAATCGCCACCTGGGCCGGTATCGTAGGCCAGCTGGCACTGCAGATAGTTGAAGCCATAGGCGTAGA
>QLAH01000941.1_pt1 | contig 10125 bp, 8 predicted proteins | sample 4693081 | NCBI WGS metagenome assembly QLAH01 (sample SAMN09425401, study PRJNA476045) | Lake water metagenome, whole genome shotgun sequencing project.
TAAATCCCTCTCCCAAGCTGGGAGAGGGACTTTGAAGGACTTTCGGCTCCCCTCTCCCTCCTGGGAGAGGGGCTGGGGGTGAGGGCTAAGCCCATACTAAGAGACATCTTTGTGATCTACTGAGGATAGGTAGAGAGCCAAGCCCTTGGCCTGTCCTGGGGGGATAAGGTTTCCCTAGGCTTGGGGAACCTGGGCTGCTACCTGGGGTTGGGGCTGCGGCTGGAACTGGAACAGGGTGTAGACCACGTTCCGGCGAATGCCCGTCATCATATCGAGGAAGAGTTCGTAGCCCTCGCTCTTGTATTCGATCAGGGGATCCTTTTGGCCGTAGCCACGCAGGCCCACAGTTTCCCGTAGGGCATCCATCTGTTGCAGGTGGTCGCGCCAGAGGCTGTCGATCTGCTGCAGGATGAAGAACCGCTCGGCTTCGCGCATCAGGCCCGGTTTGACCTGATCGACCTGGGCTTCTTTGATGTCGTAGGCAATGCGGGACTGCTCGTGGAGAAAGGTGCGGATTTCGCCCACCGAGAGGTTTTCCAGTTGTTCGGGGGTGAGGTCGGCCAGCAGGTAGACAAACTCTTTGACCTTGTCCACCATTTCCGGCAGTTTCCATTCCTCCGGCGGCAGTTCGGGGTTGATGTAGGCCTGCACGATGTCGTCCATGGTTTGTTCGGCGTAGCCAATCACCATGTCCTTCAGTTTGTCGCCCTCCAGCACCCGCCGCCGTTCGGCGTAGATGGCGCGGCGTTGGTTGTTCATCACCTCGTCATACTCGAACACCTGCTTACGGATGTCGTAGTAGTAGGTTTCGACCTTCTTTTGCGCCCCTTCCAGAGAACGGGTCAGCATCCCCGATTCGATGGGCATGTCTTCTTCCACGCGGAAGGCGTTCATGAGGCCCGCCACCCGGTCGCCGCCGAAGATCCGCAGCAGGTTATCTTGCAGACTGAGGAAGAACTTGGTGGAACCGGGGTCGCCCTGGCGTCCGGCGCGGCCTCGGAGCTGGTTGTCAATGCGACGAGATTCGTGGCGCTCGGTGCCGATCACATGGAGGCCACCCCGCTGGATCACGGTTTCGTGCTCTTTGCCGGTGAAGGTTTCGTACTCGCGGTGGATGTGGTTGTAGGCGTCGCGAATGGCCTGGATGACAGGATCATCGGTGGGGGCTTTTTCGGCAGCCACGGCCAGCTTGTCTTCGGCCTGGAGTTCCGGCAGGCTGCGTTCGCCGTAGGTTTTCACCGCCAAATCCACAGCGGCCTTGAGGTTAGCCACCGCATCATTGGATAGCTCGATGGGGAAGATGTCCGCCGAGGCCTTCCAGGTTTTGGCGGGTTTGCCCGAACCAAAGCCCTGGGCTTTATTGCGACCCTGGGTACCGGGGACGGTGGTCACAGAAAATTCGTCCTCGTCTTCGGGCTTAACGATGCGGGGCATCAGGTATTCCCGCACCTTCAGACGGGCCATGTAGTCGGCGTTGCCCCCTAGGATGATGTCGGTGCCGCGTCCGGCCATGTTGGTGGCGATGGTGACGGCTCCGCTGCGTCCGGCTTGGGCCACAATTTCCGATTCCCGCTCCACGTTTTCGGGCTTGGCGTTGAGCAGGTTGTGGGGGACACCACGCTCACTCAGCAGGGCCGAGAGCACCTCAGATTTCTCCACGCTGGTGGTGCCGACCAGCACAGGGCGACCGGCTTCATGCATTTCGGCACATTCGGCGGCAACCGCACTCCACTTAGCCTCTTCGGTTTTGTAGACCACGTCAGAGAGGTCTCTCCGAGAGGGCACCCGGTTGGTGGGCACGATGGTGACTTCTAGCTTGTAGATGCGCTCGAACTCGGCCTCTTCGGTTTTGGCGGTGCCCGTCATCCCAGAGAGTTTGGGGTAGAGCAGGAAGAAGTTTTGGTAGGTGATGCTAGCTAGGGTCTGGGTTTCCGGCTGGATTTCCACATGCTCCTTGGCTTCGATGGCCTGGTGCAGGCCATCGCTCCAGCGGCGACCGGGCATCACTCGTCCGGTAAATTCGTCCACGATCACAATTTCGCCGTTGCGGACAATGTAGTTCACGTCCTTGGTGAACAGTTCCTCGGCCTTGATGGCGTTGAAAATGTAGTGTGCCCAGGGGTCTTTGGGATCGAACAGGTCGGTGACGCCCAGCATTTCCTCGGCCTTGATGAAGCCTTCGTCCGTCAGCAGCACGTTGCGGGCCTTTTCGTCAGCCTCGTAGTAGTATTCCATGCGGGCCTTGGCCACCTCGGCAGCGAGGTACAGTTCCCGCGCTTCGGCCTTTTGCCCTTCCCGCTCTAGCGCCTCGGCCTGGGCCTGCTTTTCGTCATATTCCTTCTTGGCCACCTGCTTTTCTCGCCAGAAGAAATCCGCCACCACGGCGGCCTGGGTGTATTTCTCGCTGGGGCGCTCTACTTGGCCAGAGATGATCAGCGGTGTGCGGGCCTCGTCAATCAAAATCGAGTCTACTTCGTCGATGACGCAGAAGTTGAAGGGGCGCTGCACCACGTCGGCCATGGCGGTGGCCATGTTGTCGCGCAGGTAGTCGAAGCCAAACTCGCTGTTGGTGCCGTAGGTGATGTCGCAACCGTAGTTAATCTTGCGCTCGGCGGGGGACATGCCCTGCTGAATCAGCCCCACGCTGAGGCCCAAAAAGCGGTGCACCTGCCCCATCCATTCGGCGTCGCGGCGGGCTAGGTAGTCGTTCACCGTCACGACGTGGGCACCTTTCCCCGTCAGCGCGTTCAGGTACGAGGGCAGCGTGGCCACCAGGGTTTTACCTTCCCCGGTTTTCATTTCGGCAATTTGGCCATCGTGGAGCACCATGCCGCCGATCATCTGCACATCGAAGTGGCGCATCCCCAGCACCCGCTTCGAGGCTTCCCGCACCACCGCAAAGGCTTCGGGCAGGAGATCATCGAGGGTTTCGCCCTTTTCTAGGCGCTGCTTAAATTCCGCCGTTTTCCCGGTCAGCGCCTCGTCCGACAGCTTTTGGATTTCCTCCTCCAGCAGGTTGATTTCCACGACATCGGGACGATACCGCTTGAGTTTACGGGCGTTGGGGTCACCAAGCAGGTTCTTCAGCATGAATACAACAGCCGGATAGGATAGGGGATATGATTTCTTAGTAAATCGTAGGACAAACCGCCCATCAAGGGGCAATCTCCACACTCGCCCCTGGCCAAAACGCAGCCAAAAGGGCTTTTCTATCTTAACACCTGGGCCATGGGCAACTGAGCGACAGCCTAGCGAAGAGGGCACTGGCACAACAGCCAAAAGATAAGATCCCTGGCGGGAGTGCGATCAGTTCTAAACGGTTGGCGCTGGTCGCTCTGGTAAAGTTGCAAGTGCCGAGTCAGGCCGAGAAGGGCAGAGTGGAAAGTGTCTATCTTGTCCCCTATCCATAACGCTGGTCAAGAAAAACGACGAAACCAGCCCCTGCGCCAGAAAAAGTAAATTAAACAGGCGGCGATGCTGAGCATTAACACCCAAACGCCCGGATAGCCCCAATACCACTCTAATTCCGGCATATTAAAAGGAGAAGCTTCTGGGTTAAAATTCATGCCGTAGACGCCGACAACAAAGGTAAGCGGAATAAAAATGGTTGAAATAACTGTCAGCGTTTTCATGACCTCGCTCATGCGGTTATTGACGGAAGATAGATACACTTCCATGAGACTGGCGGCTGCATCGCGGTAGGTTTCTGTAATATCTAGTAGTTGAATGGTATGGTCGTAGCAATCACGCAAATAGCGATCTACACTTTCGCTAATGAGAGAATTATCCCCTTGCAGTAGGGAGGATAGTGCATCACGTTGTGACCAAATTAGGCGGCGCAATACCGTTAACTCTCGGCGAATTTGATAGATGTTTGCCAAGGATTTCTGGTTTGGATTCAGCACCATATCGTCTTCTAAATCGGCAATTCTGGCTCCATAGTCTTCTAGTACAGGAAAATAGCCGTCGATAATGGCATCCAACAGGGCATAGGCTAAATAATCGGCCCCCATGTGCCGGATAACACCACGGCTGTGTTGCAGACGGGCGCGCACCGGATTAAAGCAATCCACTAAGGGTTCTTCCTGCACCGAAAGCAGGTAATGTTTTCCTAGAACTAAACTAATTTGTTCGGCCACAAAGCCTAGTCCCCCTCGTTTTGGCAACACCATTTGCGCCAAAATGACAAGTTGCTCGGGATAGTCCTCAACTTTAGGACGCTGGGGCACATTTACAATATCTTCTAGGGCCAAAGGATGGAGCTGAAACACCGTTCCTAACTGTTGAAGAACCTCTTCGCTGCCCAACCCTTGCACATCCACCCACGATACGGACTGGGAATCGAGATAGGGAATACAGTCTTCTGGGGTGTTAAGTTCAATGTGATCTAAGTGGTTGGTGTTGTAGTCAAACAATAGAAGTTTCGGTAAAGCTGCATCTCGTTGAATGCGCAGAGTGCCGGGAATACTTCCTGGTTCATCGTAAAAATAGCCGCTTAAAAATGAGGAGGATGGTTGGGATGTAGGATCGGAGTTCATCATCAGGTCTAACTACGGGTTGGGCACAATTCTAGGCAGAATTTGAGGATAGGAATGAAAACTGAAGTATACTGGCTCAACCGCTGTCAATCATTGGGTTATACCAAATCCTGATCGCCTACCCTCGATTCCTCGGCGGTGCATTGCAGTTCATCAAGGTGGTCAGGACGTAGATAGGTAGGTAATAGAACCGCGAATCCACCTATAGCAAGAACACCCATGCAAAGCTTAGTGATGGAAAGCCTGAGGATACTTATTTCTACCATCTTACCTCAAGTGATGGTAGGCAGCGTTATTTCTTTGGTTATTGGTATACCTGTTGGTGGAATTATTGGGCATCTTTTTGGAGCAATCTTTCGTCGCAAAGAAGCTACTGTTATTCCTGCCATCCTTGCTTCATCTCTCGGCGTATTGATCACCGCTGTTCTGCCAGTCATTTCACAGCCAGGTTTTTCAGATGGAGGTGCCTACGCAGCTATTTTACTTCGATTTATTTTATTTTTACTACTGCCTGCGGGAGCGATCATTGGTGGAATTGTTGGCAGCATTTTTGGCCTCATTTTTGTCCATCGACTTCGCCCTCGTGTTAGGTGGATTTCATTTTTTGCTATCTACCTTATCCTAGTTGCTGGCTTTTATTTAAAGGATCTGCCCTCCCCTCCTTTAGCGACGCTGGATGAGTTGCCTTTAGTCAGTACTATTCCTAATGAACAGCCTTTTTTCTGCTGTATGGCATTTTCCTCGGATAGTCAATGGTTGGCAACGGCAAGTTCTGGTGATGTTCAGATCTGGCAAACTGAGTCCGGCCAGCTCATCAAGAGCATTATGGGAACACCGCGTTCGCAAATGAACCTTGAACAAGAGGATAGTCGAGCCATCGCACTTGCGCCCAATAATACTATCCTGGCCATTGCAGCAGCTCAGACAATTAAAATTATTGAGGTTGAAACGGGTAAAGTTCTGCACAAACTAGAGGGTGGCTATGATGTCCAGTTTACCTCCGATAGCCGTACTCTCCTTGGCTTTGCCCCGACAGATGCGGGCTCTGATATGTCGCTTCAAATGTGGGATGTGGCGAGTGGCGAGCTGCTGCGCAGTATTCCCGTAGAGCGCGGTGGCGATTTGGCCTTCCCTATCTTTGATATTACCTCTGATGGCAAAACGTTAGTGATTGCGCCTGCCTACAACAACCGAATTGAAGTTTGGGACTTAACCAGTGCAAAACTTATCCAAACCTGGGGTGGCGATCAAGAAAAGCGAATTGTTACCCTAACCCTAACCCCGGATGGCAAAACAGCAATTTTTTCCCAGGAAGATACCCTAAAATTTTTAGATTTGTCGAATGGCAGAGTCACTCAGACACTTTCAGAGGCCTACAACGTTATGAATCTCATGCTTGATCCATCCGGTGAAAAGCTGATTGGCTACGGTACTCACCTAACCCTGTGGCGGTTAAATCATGGTAACCGTTCAAAACAATGGACGGCAGGGGGATTTTTGGGCATTTCTAATAAGCCAGTCCAACTCAGTCCTGATGGTGAACTACTCGCAACCTATACGATTGATGGGTCAGTAAAGGTATGGCGCTTACCTTCCTTAACTAACAACTAAATTCGCCTTCCATTCATACTAAATCCTGTTTGGCTAACCCCGATTCTCAGCGGTGCATTGCGGCTCATCAAGGTGGTCAGGACGTAGTTAACCTGAGTTCGGGATAAGCCAGTCGCTGCAATCTTGAGAAACCTGCTTCCAGCTTGCGCTTTAGACCTCACCCTAAGTCCCTCTCCCCAAGGGAGAGGGACTTTGAGCCTTTCTAGATCCCCTCTCCTCGTGGGAGAGGGACTGGGGGTGAGGTCTACCAGGGGATCTGGTCACTATGTCTAACCCGAACTGAGGTTAAGTAAAATCGGGAACTGACTCACCCCGTTGCGCGTTGCTTCAGTTTTATCAGGAAACTCTCAGGTGAGGTTGCTAGGGTGAAGGGTGTGACGCGCTAGGGTTGGCGCATTCCTGAGAGTTTCTAGGGTGGCTGTAGCACCGATGCGGCATCGCTTACGAAAACTTCTGAATCGCTGGGTTGACCTCAACTCGCTTCAGGTGCGACTCACCGCTGGGGTGGTCTTAGCGTCGCTGGTGGCGATGGCGGGGTTAACTGGGTGGCTGGGCTGGCGTACCCATACGATTTTGCTGGATAGTCACGTGCATCAGGCTAGTTTGGTGGTGGCCCGCTTTCGAGGGGATGTGGATCACTATGCGGATCAGATGTCTGTGCAAGCGGCGATGCAGAAGGTGATTAACCACCGCACCACCGGGGATTTAGCCCTTTGGGTGACGACGGCGACGGGGGATGTGGTGGCCCAGTCGGAGACGCTAACCATGGGGTCTTGGCAGGAGTCTGGGGTGGCCGAGGCCCTGCTCAGCCAGGCCATGGCGGAAGGAATCGCGATACAGCCGATTCAGACCTGGGTGTTTGTGGTCTGTGCCGAGCCGTTAGTGATGGAGGGCTTCCCCGCTGCCACCCTACATCTCGCCAACGACATCACGGCAGAATACCAGGGGCTTCAGCAGTTGATTCAGATGCTGTGGCTGACGGGGTTGGTGATGGTGGCGCTCCTCGCCCTGGTCTGCACGCTGTATATCCGTCGCGCCCTGCGGCCCATCTGTCAAATTAACTATATGGCTAGCCTGGTGACGGTAGAAAACCTAGGCCAGACGACGTTTTCGTTGCCAGATGCCCCGACGGAGGTGGCCGAGTTGGTGCAAACCTATAATTTGATGCTGACCCGACTGGCCAAGGCTTGGGCACAGCAAAAGCGGTTTATCAACGACATTTCCCATGAACTGCGTACACCGCTAACCCTGGTGCAGGGCTATCTAGACAGTACCCTGCGACGGGCCAATACCCTCGCCCCACCCCAGCGCCAGGGACTAGAAATTGCCGCCGCCGAAACCCACCGCACCATTCACCTATTGACGGAACTGCTGGAACTGGCTCGCCTCGACAACCACCAGCGGACGCTGACCCTGGCCCCTGCTGACCTGGTGGATATCGTCCAAGCCGCCATTGTTCTGGCTGAGGATCAGGCGGATGACCCAATCGATGGCCCGTCGCGAATTCGGCTGGAAGCCCCGGCGATATCCCCCGTGGTGCAGGTGGATCGAGACAAGCTGGTGGCTGCCCTAGTGGAACTGCTGGATAATGCCCTGCGCTATTCCCACCAGCCGATTCGGGTGCAGGTGTTGGCCCAGCCAGATTGGGCCTTGGTGCAAGTCCATGACCAAGGTCCAGGCATTCCGGCCCAGGATCAAGCGGCGGTGTTCGACCCCTTCTACCGAGTGGATGAGGATCGATCTCGCCAGGGCGGCGGCACGGGCTTGGGGCTGACCCTAGTGCGGTCGTTGGTGGAGGCGATGGCGGGCCAGGTGAGCTTGCGATCCCAGCCCCAGCAAGGCTGTGTGTTTACCATTGCGCTGCCCCGGTCATCGGCAGAGTAGCGGGGGCGAGCATCGGTCACGGCGAAAGTCGGTTCCCCAAAAAGTTAGTCATGGAGAGGATGGCCGTTACTAAACAGGAGGCACAAAAGGCGATGGCGGCAAAGATTTTAATGGTGGAGGATGAGGCGAACCTGGCCCAGTTCGTGCAGCTTGAACTGACCTACGAAGGCTACGAGGTGAGCGTGGCCCACGATGGTCTATCGGGGTTGATGGCCGCCCGTGAGCAAGCACCCGACCTAATTATTCTGGACTGGATGGTGCCGGGGCTGAGCGGCGTGGAGGTCTGTCGTCGCCTGCGCCAAACCGGGTCAAAAACCCCGATTATTTTGCTGACGGCCAAGGACGACATCAGCGACCGAGTGGAAGGGCTGGACGCTGGAGCCAATGACTATGTGGTTAAGCCCTTCAGCATCGAAGAACTCATGGCGCGGGTGCGGGCACAACTGCGCTCCCTCCAACCCCAGGAGGCAGAACAACTCGTCTATGCTGACCTCACCCTAGACCGCAAAAGCCGCCAGGTGGTTCGTAATGGGCGATCCATTGAGCTAACTGCCAAGGAATTTGACCTGCTAGATTACCTGATGACCTACCCCCGCCAAGTGCTCACCCGCGACCGCATCCTCGAAGAAGTGTGGGGCTATGACTTCATGGGCGACTCCAACATCATTGAGGTCTATATTCGCTACCTGCGCCTAAAACTGGAGGCCGAGGGTGAACCTCGCCTGATTCAAACCGTGCGCGGTGTCGGCTATGTGCTGCGAGAAGCCGATTTCTCAGCTTAATCTCACGATATTCTAGGCGACCTTCTATCTACCGTTCAGGGATGACTCAGGTCAGACCCGCACCATGGGAACTGTAAACCACACACACAACGAGGGACATTTCCCTCGATTAGGAGAAACCCATGAAACGGACACTCATCTCTGGTTTGACGATGCTGATCTCCAGCTTGGCCCTGACCTCGGCAGCCATGGCCTCCCAAACAACGATCCACGATCTAGCCGCAGACGTAAATGGCGACGGCATGGTTAGCCTAGGAGAATTGGTGCAGCACAACCGCGACCAGCGGCAATCCTAATATCGTCCTAGCTTAGGAAAGTGGCCCTAGGAAAGTGGCTCAAAGTACAGCTTTGGGCCACTTTTTGATCTGCTACCATGGCCGTCATAGCTGTTTCGCCTTGACAACCTGTGATGACCAACGAGCCACTTGGGGACAGGCCAAAACTCGTAACCCTGGGCGATACATCCGCAGACCAGGAGCCACCGTCAGACAGCGAACAACGGCTGCAAAAAATCTTTCACTATTCCAACGACGCCATTTTTTTAATCGACCCCCAGGCCGACCGATTTCTAGAAGCCAACCCAAAAGCTAGCCAGATGTTGGGCTATAGCCACGAAGAACTGCTGACTACGGTGGCGGTTTCCGCCATTCATCCCCATGACCTATCGGCATTCCAAACCTTTGGCAAGCGGGTATTACAGGAAGGCCACGGCTGGACGAACGAACTCTCCTGCATGACCAAGCAGGGGATGGCGGTGCCCGCCGAAATTTCGGCGGCAGCAGTGTCCATGGATGGACGGCACTGCATCATCTCCATGGTGCGAGACATTACCGAACGCAAACAGGCCCAGGCCGCCACCGAGCGACTGGCGGAAATTGGCGAACTCGCCGCCATGATTGTCCACGAAGTCCGCAGCCCCCTCACCACCATTCTGATGGGGCTAGAGTCCTTTCGGGAGATGGCCCTGCCAGATCGTGCCCAGCAACGGCTGTCCCTTGCCCTAGAGGAAGCGGATCGCCTCAAGCAATTGCTCAACGAAATTTTGCACTACGCCCGCGAACCTGTCCTCGCGCCCCTTACTTTTGATTTTGTCGCCTTTGCCCAGCAACTACAGGCCCACCTCGCCACCCTGCCCATGGCCCAAGGACGGTCGCTGGTGTTCAACGCTGACCTCCCCGAAGCCTCAGTAGATCACAAACTCATGTAGACATCGGGAGATAGACAGCTTGGGCGAGGGGGAAATGTCGTTCAATGACTTGGCGGATGAAGGAGAGCATGGTTTTGAGCGGGAAACGCTCTCGAAAGACCCG
>QLAH01000942.1_pt1 | contig 10124 bp, 8 predicted proteins | sample 4693081 | NCBI WGS metagenome assembly QLAH01 (sample SAMN09425401, study PRJNA476045) | Lake water metagenome, whole genome shotgun sequencing project.
CCCCAAAACCCCAAAACCCCATGAGACATCAATCGCTCAGCCAAAAAAGAATTAAAATTATGAAATTAAATATCAAAGTTTCTTCATTGATCTGCTTGAATATAACGAATCCTGATTAATTTAAGGTAGCTCTGGTAATCTCTATTTCAAGTATAATCTTTCAATATACTTTTTTGATAAGGCAGGGTTTAGATATTCAGGATCATTTTTCACCATCAAGCCATATTTTCTTTCTTATCTTTCAGTTTAGCTCATAGATTCTATTCTCATTTTTTCTTCTAAATTAATTCTGTATTTTTTCAAGACCTAAGATTACTCAAGCTTATCTTAAACTATTTTTTTCGGAGTTTTATCAATTTTAAAATCAATCTCCTTTCTATTAGCACTCTTATTAGAAGGTATTGAGCTAATATTTTCTGATTTGATATCTTAATTTATGCCTAGCTTTTTATTTTTCTTCTTCACTTCCATGTGCATATGCATAATTTCCTATGCTAGCTATTATAAGTCTAATTTTTCTTCAAATTCTCCATCATTATTGATAAATAATGCTCCATCTTCTCTTAATGCAGCTGATTTCCCTGGCTTATTCTCAGCTCCTACTTTGACATCTCTAATCATACCTTTAACTGTATCTAACTTCCTTTGTTTATCTTTAATGTCAAATATCTTTTCATGATTCTTTTTAAATGCCTCTAGTCTATCAAATGTCGCATAATCTCTACGATCTTGGTCCTCTATATCATCAACTGCTTCTACGAAAAGAGTTTACTGACTGAATTTCATCCTCTAAAAAATTAGTGAGTAATAATTTACATAATCCTTAAGTTTGCCTTTGAAGGTGTTAAAGTCAGGATCATTGTCAAAAGCCTAAGCCAGAATGACATTGCATTGTTAGGTGCTTTAGATTTAAGACTACTCTTCTAGATCTTCTTCATCTATTTAATTCAGGTCATTTGTCCCATCATTAGTGTAAGAGGTAGCTTTTTATAGCAAGCTTTAAATATGCTTCTAAGACTGTGTTCTTGCATGTCCTATTTCTCTTTGAGTCATGCTTGATTTCACTATATATTAATTTAGCAATCTTACATATTGATATGAAATCTACTGCAGCCATCTTGGAATTTGGTAATAGCTTCTTCTTGATATCTTGAAAAGTCTTTTTCGTAATCTTCATACTACCCTTACTTTTAGACTCTTCTTCTTTTTAGTGCATCTTAAGTTTTTCAATGATTTCATCAAAATTGTCTCTCTTTAAATTGAATTTAAAGCCTAGCTCTTGCAATTAAGCATAATCCATGGTCTCTAGCATGGACGCTAGCTTTATTCTTTCCAAGCGTTTTTAAGGTGACTCATCAAGAAGTCCATCTGAGATTATTTTGAACAACTGATCTTTGAAGTAGTCGAATTCTGATTCTAAAATGTCAACCCTGAGATCATCCATAGCTGAATCTTCACTCTTGCATTCTTCTATGCTATCTTACCGCTAAAAGAATTCAGCTCCGGTCTTGGTAGCTAAGCTATTAGCTAAAGTCTTTTTCCTCTGTAAAGGAGTAAGCGGGCCATCTTTTTTCTTCCCAATTATTTTTCCACTTTACATGCTCTTTCTTGAGTTATCACCTTTACTATGAGGACTTTGCAAAGATTAGTTGCTTGATGCAGTTCCTTCTCTTTTAATGAGTTTTTGAATTCCAGTACTCATCATTCTCATTAGAGACTTTTGAGAAGATGCATCACTATCGCTATCCTAAGCAGGAGAAGTTGTATTTTCACGTTTTAGAGCTATTGCTCGACTAACTTTTTAGCTCTCTGTGCTAAACTTCTTTTAGAAAGATCTAGCTAGTTTATCTTTTAAAGAACTAGAGCTACTTTTTTTGCTAGGATTCATGCTAGACTTCTTTTTTGAGAAGAGTTTCTTACTATTTATAGCACTCTCTGAATGTAAGGATTACTAATCATCATTCAATGCTTGATTAATATTCTGATCATCTTCAGAATTGTAATCTTGGGAAGCAACATCTATAGGAGATTAATCTGAATTTCCTCTTTCTAAAAGATTTACATCTGATGTTGGCTTTGTTGGCTTTTTATTTTTGAGACTTAATTGTTTTTATGGGCTTAAAATACTTGCAGATCTATATCCTATGTCTTTATTTTGAGATGGCTAAATTAACAACTGCCCTTAGTCTTAAGTAGTCAATTAACTTTCCTGGAAAAGCTTCATGACTTACATGCTTTCATCTTTTTGTAGATTATTGTCCTGTACAGTATAATATGCTTTAGGATTAGTATCGCTTTAGCCTTGACTATTAAAATTACTTCTTTCGATGATTAAAGGAGTCAAATTTTCTCCCTCTTAATGCTTTATTTCAGTCAAAGATTACTATTCAGGTTGACTTTGAGGTGTATTCTCACTGTCAATGCTGGCGATTGTGATTTCTTTCTTTTTTATTTCAGTTGCTTAAATATTGGTAATAGGATAGCTCATTTGCTAGCTATCTGGTCTAGATAGATTATTTAGAATTTCTTCTTAGCTGTTATTCATGGCTACCTAGCTTCCTGCCTCATTTCTTTTTGGACTTTTACCATCATTCAAGTGTTTAGATTTTTATTTTGCTATTTCTATATTCTTCTACATTTTCTATGATCTACTTTTTTATTCTGCCTCATCTCTAATTGAAATCTTTGCAGCTTTTTACTATGCTTTCTGATTATTCCTCCTGGATTATTTTTCTTAAGTTGAAGGAGAGTTCATATTTTCTTGGCTTTCCAATCTTCTATGAATAGTAGAAGCACTGTCCTAGCTTGCATCAAACCCATTTATAGAAGATAAAATTTCATTCCTACTTAAAGGATGCTCCGTTTTTTCCAATAGGTCTTAATCTAAAGCTTCTTATGCTTTAGCATTCTTTGGTTATGCCTCTTTACTCTGTTATTTCACTGAAACAATATTTTATTATTTGACATTATTGAGACCTAATTTCGGAGCCAACATTGATTTTTGCTATTGAGATTATGGTCTACTTGAAATAGGAGTTACTAGCTATTCACTATTCTTAACAGCAATTCCAGCACTTAAATATTTAAATGGATCTGCTGGATCAAATTCCTAATTATCGTTGGCCATATCACTTCTTTTCTTTTTCATTTTAATAACTTTCCCTCGTTTCCAACCTCTACTTCCATTTCTTGAGTAATCCTCATTAAAATCTGCATCTGGGCAAACTTTGTTAATTACATCAGTCATAGGAAGGCCTTTATCAATGAGATCTATGCATTTAAATACCTTTCTAAAGAGCCATTTACTAAGGATTTGTTCCTTGACATAAGTTTGGAGATTATTTTTATCATAAAGAGATTCATTTTCTTCTTTTGGCGCATTATGAATTTTACTTTACTTATTAATTGAGCTTTAACGTAAGTGCTCTTTTTTCATTTAAAGCTCTTCATTCTTTTATTACTCAATTAAGTATTTCTTGTAGATTTCTTCAAATACTTACAAGTCTTGTTTTGAATGTCAATTTAAAGCGTCTAATTATTTTGCTTAATTAATCTCAAATTTCATTGCCCTTTCTATTCTATCTTTCTCTTTTCTTTATCTTAATATCTCTTATTAAGCTTCTGCTTCCTAAACTTAGTTTTATTTACTTGACTCTTAATAAGCTTATAGCAGCTGTTTCAAAATAGATCTAGGTATAGTTTCTAAATGTATTTGTTCATCCATTTTTTCAATTGGCATTTGAGATTATATGAAAGGCTTATTTATATCAAAAAAGTTGAGCAAGTTTATATAGTCTATTTTGTAAGGGAAAAATGTCTCAATAAATGCTATATTGTCTATTAAGTCTACCTATTCATTTTAATGCTAATTGTTTTTTTGTTCCATATGAAGTCCTTTTACTTTAAGAGGTAAAACAGCAAATGAGGATTAATTTTAACTTTCATTAGGAATTTTCTTTATTTTCTGGTTCTCTTAATTAATCTAGAAAATATTGTTGTGAGAAGAGTGAAGTATTTTAGAATCAAATTCTTCCTCTTCCATACTTTGCTCATTTATGATTTTAGAATTAGATTCAGTTGACATTTAAGCACCTGATGAATCATTGTGAGCAGCTTAAATTGTTCTGAAAGTCTGAGCATTAATTTGCTGATCTTATTGATTTGTTGCTCGATAACTTTGAAGAACAAGCTTTTGCTATTTTTAGTTTTATGATTTCGTTTTTCTTACTGAACCTAAATTTTTATCTTAAGCTTTTTTTATTAAATTCATTTTATTTTCGTAATTATTCCAGAATTTCTTGATATCTACTACTTTAGCAGGCACTTAAGATTACTATTATTGTAAGGATATTTTATTCTGATTTTATTTTAGCTAAGGCATGCTTCCACTTCTTTTCATTAAGCTTGATGTTATATCTGTCCCTTTATTTTTTGCATTTAGGATAGATACTGATTACTATGTAGTCAGAGCTAAATCTCCGCCTGTTTCAAAGTTTTATAAGTTTATTTCTTGCTGTAAGATTGAATTGGTGAAGAATTTATTTCTGCCGTATGTTTTTCTCTGAGATTAGGGCAGATCAGCTTAGAACTCCTGAATAGGAATGTTAAAACTTTCATGAGGATTTAGCAAATGAGTGGGCAGAGTAACTATATTGACTATAGAGTTTGAAAACCGAGAATTGCTGTGATGCATTTAATCTGATTCATCTTTTTATGGTTTTATATTTTAGTCTTTAATATTTTTGAGATCTTTCATTGAAAATACTTTTGCTCTTTAAGCAAAAGATTAAGGAACTTGATTATCAATCTTCTTTTCAATCTTTTAAATGTCTACATTACTTTTTAATTCAATTCTTCTATCAGAATCCTTTAAAATTGAGGTAGGTCTTACCTGAATAAGATGATCTGTTCTATTTGAAGTTTTAAAGGGTTTTTATACAGTTTTACTTTCTGAGCATATATAAAAATCATTTTATTATGAGATAGGACTTTCTTAATCTCTTTGTTTGTCTTATCGAGATGATTTTAATGAATAAATCTTTTAATTTGAATTAATCAAAGCATTACTATTATAAATTTATTTTTCTCTACTTGTCAACTAGTCCCGTAAAGATGCTAATTCTTTTGTATATTCATTCATTGTAATTTAAGGAAGAGTAATGTTGTATCCTATTTTAGACTTAACTCCAGAAACTTTAATACTTTCAATCTTTTTTACTTAATTTTCTATCTCGACACTTAAGATTGGCTACTATTTCTAATTTTAAGCTTTTTAAAATCCATGGTCTTCTGATTTTTATCTCTGTTAATTTTCTATCGCTGGCATTTGAATCAATCCCATATTAACTGCTGGATTATTTTTCCTATGAAGATTTATTCTTTTTAACTCTACTGTTTTAAGCATAATTTCTCTCTACTCTTATTCTCTACTCTATTCTCCTCTTGAGCTTTTAGCCATCTATCTGTTTATTATCAAATTTTAATCTTTAATCTTTTGCATCTATAAGCTTAATTTGTCTCTTTCAGCTGTAATTTTAGATGACTAAAGTACTCCCTCTCTTGTCATATGCTTCAATAGCTTAATGTAGATAAATTCTATTGATTGAGATGTTAATAAGGACTATTTTTCTAAGTCTGATAGGTTCAAAATGTTTGATTTTTTCGTAAAGAAGTGATATTCATAATCAAGAAGCCTTTAAGCTACTTAATCTTAACCGTTTCCTGCTAAAAAGGAATTCAAAGTTGCTATGAAATTGTGGCGGCCTTTTGCTATTTTAATTAGGTTTATAAACTTACATTATGTTTAAGTATGAGATAAGTCAAGTTCTTGATTATTCTCAATTTGGCTTTGGTTATTTTCCGTTTCAATTGTCTCAATATAGTTGATATTTCCGAATTTTCTCTCAAATTCATTCTTGATACTTCTCATCTCAATAAGAGTCTGTTCCTTTAAATCGAATCTTCTACTATTTTCATAAAACTTTGAATCTTATAAAGACTTCTTTATCATAAGTATCTATTTATTCATTTCATAAGCAAAGCATTCCCATTCATATTACATATCCTCATTATATCCTCGATAATAAGGAGCTTCTCTCATTTCAGCTTCAAATATGCGTGTTTTACTAATTAAGAACACACGATCAATCATTTTTAGAGTCATTAAGCCATTGTGCTCTTGAGTTGCTTTAAAACTGATGATTTAATTGAATTGATTATTGAAATAGAGCACTTTTAAAGGCCTTTCACTATCAATAAGCCATAGACATACCATCTTTTCATCACAAAGAGACAAGAATTAGTTTAAAATCCCTTGTGGTTAATGAATAGAGACTACTGCTACTCTGTGAAAATTATGAACTTAGAATTTTCTTTCTAATGTATTATTCTTAGTTAAATCTTGATCAATTTATTAGCTAACAATTATACCCTTTTCATGGCCTACTATGAGTCTTGAATCTTTATGCTCACTTAAATAAGCTGCACTCACATCATTCCAATATAAATTGAATTATCTCTTTATCGTAAATGATTCTGTTTCTATATCCCTAACACTTCCATCTCTACATATAGCATAAAGTTACAAACGATTTCTAAAGTAAAAGATATCTACAACTTTATCATTGAAAGGAATTTTATTCTTAAAATTCATACTGCCAGTTTAAACATCATTCCTTACTTCTAGAATGTCATTTTCACATATGAATATCACAGAATAATTTGGATCAGCTACATAAGTATATTCATCAAACTAAGGATTCTTCTTTTTCTCGAAATAGCTATGTAAAGAACTCAATAATTATCCTTAGCATTAGTTTCTCTTTGTATTGTAATATGAATTATCATGATTGTCTTTTTCTATTATGAGAAGCTTAAGGACAACAGTCTATAATCCTAGAGGTATAAATCTACGCACCATAGTATGAATATTAACAACTGCTAGCATACTATCTTCATTATAAAAAGCAATTATCCCTGCTTCTGTGTCTATTGCACTCTGAGTCACCTTAGACTTAATGAAGTTTTCAAAACTTGCTATCTTAATCTTCTATTTCTTTCTCGGAGAGATACCAGGTGAGGTAGGTGATTGTTAAACATCGAAGTTTATGTTTTCTGAATTTTTGGGTGATTGAAAACTTCCTTGTGCTTTGTAATCAATACATTTCGAGAGCATTTCAGCAGCTGTTATTCTCAACCAACAGTCCTATTCATTGATGACCTTTAAACCATGACCTTTTTCTTTGTCATGCTGCCTAAATTCATCCATTCTTTAGAATAGTAAATCTCCATTGTTATCAGAAATTAATAACATCTTTTAAGAATCAGACTTCGATACATTAAAAGTCTGAAAGTCAACTTTAGAAATAGAATACTACATATCACTGAACTCATAAAGAGGATAAGCTCCTGAGAATAATTCTATAACTTCTATACTTTAATCTCTTCTTATGTACAATTATCTACTCCCATTCTCTATCTATAAAAAGTGCATCCTTGTAAAATTCTGTATAATTTAGTAATCATCATCAGTTATGGAATGAGGATATATCTACTCAAGCTCCTTTGTTCTTTTGTGCTATTAGTGCAAGAAATACTATTAAACAATACTCTTGATAGCAGTAGGATGTGGACTAGAGATGCTAATCTGCTATTAAGCACGCTCAGGTATATTATAAACATAAGGATGTATATTCCCATTTGCTATACTATACTCATATATCAAACCATCTTCATTCATTAGTAATATTCCACCTGAATAGATATCAATAGCAGCTTCACAAAAGACTTACACTATCGGCCCCTTAATATACTTCAAATGTCTATTCAGTATACTTTCTTGCTTGATGATGTCCCAAATTACTAGTTTTTTCTAGTTATTACTGTATACTATCGCAAATTCTTAATAAATAGCAACCACATTGAAATTGAACTTGCGTTGTACAGGTTCCATTGAATGAGTTTAGACAAGTCCTTAGTGCTTATGAATAGAAGCACCTTACTTATTAGCAAAATCTTTGGTAAATGAAGAATTAATATCAGCAGAAGGTATGAGAGAATAAGAGTCCATGGAGAAGCTGTAAAGATGGTAACCATCTTTAGTATTCCAAACTGAAATCTCATTAACTGATCCACTCTAGATAATGAGGGCATCAAGCTCACTTATGATGTTAAACTAAAGTAGACCCATGTTCAAATAGATATTCTTCCTGTTGGAAATTGTCACATCAAAATGAGAGAATCTCCTAAGTTCAAGAGTTTGCTTATTTTTCCTTGGGTTTTTGTCAAACACCTCATATATCCAGACTCTTATCTATTTGAAATCTTTTGTGACAGTAAAAATCTCCTCACTCTTCTAATTAACTTTAATGTCAAGGATACCATTAGAATCTGCAGCAGGATCTGTACCCTTGTCTAGATGTGAGTTGAAAAATATTAACTACTTTTTATTCTTTACTCCCACCCAACAATTCTTGAGTATTAGTGCTTACAAATGTTCTATCTAGTATAGATCTTACTTTCCTTAAGGTTCATTGAGCACATCAGCGATGGTTCGAGTGGTGGTTACTTTAGACTTAGTGAGAGAGTAAATATTCAAACTTTGACTTGTTGAATAAAGGATTTATCTGCTCATGTAGTTTAAAGCCATGAAGGTAAGATTTAGAGGAGGTATTTCTTTGCTGTCTAATGCTTTTTGAGCCTTAGGGGAAGTAGGAAGAGTTGCTAAGTTGTTGGTTGGTGGCTTGTAAGGTATCTAAGTGTGAGAAATATCAAGCTAGCATTGAAACTCAAATCTATATGGAATAAAAGATTGAATATTACCTATTCAGAACATCTGATGGAGAAGAAACTATCAAGCTTGAGGATTATTAAGGCAAATGAGGTACTTAAATAGTCATTTATTGTTTCATTATCCCTCTAAAAGTACTTTAAGGTGGTTCTTGCTTCCCTTAAAGCTAAGCATTTGAGGCGTTATCTAGTTAGCTTAACATCTTTAGAAATTAAGAAATTATTAAAATAATCATAATCCTGCTATTATTCTTCTCAATCAGCTTCACTCACATGCTTGGACTCTCTACACCCCTTGGAGCAAACCATGCATCTCATGCAGCATGTGTAGTATTCATCTGCTCCACAGCCTTTGCATGAATAGAACTTCAATCTGCCTGGATGGAAGGTGCAAGCATGAGCACTGTTTTCAGATATAAAGTAATCTTTCTTACACTAAGTGCACCATTTGCTCTTATGCTGCATTTGTTCCAACTGTAATTGCTCTTGTACCAATCTCTCACTTTCCATTTCTAATAACTTTACCTAATACTCCACCATCTTAAGCTACTTGATATGGTCATCTAGGTCTGCTAATGATTCTAACTCATCGTCATTGAGAGAATATTCTTAAATGATTTCTTATCTAGCAGCATACAGAACGTGAGCCTCATCATATTAGAGAAGATCTTTGCACTCTTTAAAATGTTTCAAAAGACTAACTTGCATGTTTATTTTTTCTACTTCAGCATGGTTCTTTACTTGCTGATGCTTTAGCTCTTAGATCTCTTATGATACCGAGTATACTCTTTACTCTTCAGACTTTAGATGCTTTTATAATTGCTCCACTTAAGATCTTAGCTCTTCGTTTTCTAAAGTACTTTCATCGATGTTCTGATTGTAAAGATCGAAAATAGCTTTAACTTCACTCTCACTCATCATTTTATCTCTAGGAGGAGTCTAGTCAACCACAATAGAAGAGTAATTACTTTAATTTTCTGCATTTATCTATTATGAACTTAATGATCTTCTGGATAGAGTCATTGAGCTTTGATAAGGATGATGCTAGTGTTGCTCATCGTGAATAATAATTGCTTCACCGTTAAACAAGTCTTCTTAGTTCTAATTTGAGACTGAAGCTGTTGAGGACATAGGTTCTTTATTGTTGGTGTTTCTGTTTCCAGTCATGAAACCTTAAATGGCTCTTATACCTCGCCAGAGAGAATCACGAGCTGAAGGCATGGGAGAAGAATTGTTCTCTGCATCACGGTAGCTTTCCATGAATTCTTAATTCAAATATTATTTAAGTAATCTTAAATTGTGGTATCACGGGGTTTTGGGGTTTTGGGGTTTTGGGG
>QLAH01000943.1_pt1 | contig 10120 bp, 10 predicted proteins | sample 4693081 | NCBI WGS metagenome assembly QLAH01 (sample SAMN09425401, study PRJNA476045) | Lake water metagenome, whole genome shotgun sequencing project.
CCCCAAAACCCCAAAACCCCTTAGAGCAATCTCTTTGTAAGCAAAAGTTAGGATGATAATTAAATCTAAGTTCGATGAGCAAAGCTATCAGACGTTTAGGATGGATTGCTGGTTCCTTGACAGTTGGCACAAGCATAGCAGAGATGGCATATGTTGGTCATGCACATGGCTACTCAGAGATTGAGCTAAAGGCTCTTAATTCAGCACAGCAGCTTCAGTTTATGAATGGAGTAGGTTTAATGTTATGTGGCACAAGAAAGACAAGATTAGTGATCCTTCCAGTGTCCACTCTGCTTTTAGGCACAGTAATGTTTTCAGGATTCATCTTTTACGGCAAGGTATATAAAGACTCAAGGCTCAGCTTCCTAGTTCCATACGGAGGCGGTGCTTCCATGCTAGGCTGGGCATTGATGGCGATCTGTTGATCTGTTTTAACTCACGCTTGATTGTTTATTTAATTCACTAGTGGCCATTAAATTAAGAACTTTTAATGTCTTCCAAAAACATAAACCTTCTCGTTCTACCGAAGAAGCATGCTCTTCGGTAAATGCAAGAAATTTAAAGTCCTTAGAAGAGTCCTGCTTCTAAAATACTTTTAAATTAGTTCATAAAGAAAAGTGTTAAGGTCCCTGAGTTTGAGATAAAAGTCTCAGAGCTCTACACAGGACCATAGCAAAAAGTGAATGGGAAAATTGCAAACAGTTAAGATTAAAGTGACAATCTTAACTAGACCGAGTACATTTCCTAAACAATAAAAAGACCTAATTTTCATCTTTAACCTCTAAATTTAGAAAAACCAATTCATAGAAGAGCTTCTAAAATGAAGGCTTCAACTGGCTAAAATTCTCCAAGAAGAGGAAGCAGACAATAGTAAAGCTTTACCAATAATTAATTCTTTCATAATTAAATAAATGTTGTTTAAATCCAGAAACCAGTCGAAGCTTCGAAAGTTTATTCAGCTTAAGAAATACAGAATAAAATTAAGCAACTTATCTTGCAGGCTAATGATGAAATCAAAGATATTCAAACATTGAAAAGCACAGGAATGCTAACAACTGAATTCTAAACTAAAATAGGTGATATCATGAAAAATAATCTGTCATCTCTTTAAAAATTAGAAAAGTTATCGAAAAATCCATTTCTTCACAATGATTTCTTGTATAATAGACTGATGAAAAGTACAATTAACTATATATAGAGGACTCTTAATAGAAAATCTGAGATGATTAAGGATAAGATTGAATGGATAGAGTGCTAATATTATAATTGGTTGACTAAGCTTCTAAAACTTTTACAGTATTTTTCATCTTCAGATGTAATAGTCATGAAATAAGAAGTAGCTAATGTATTTAATTGGCAGTAAAACTTTGAGAAATACCTTGAAGGTCTTAGGCTTCTTGAATATCCGAGTTTTTATAAAAAGGGAAGAAAAAAGTCTACAGAAATAATGGATATAGAAAGAATAAGTTCAGATGCTCTCAGTTAAAAAAAAGGTAGGTCTGGCAGAATATCTAGTTCAGACATTAGCCATATTAATGGAACATAGCATGGAGGAGCTGATTATTCTTTAGCATTATCGAAAGTTAATCTTAGTCTCTTATAACAGACTTCTAAAATGGATCTATCAAAAAGTGAATTTCCAGCTGAAAAAAGCTACAATATATAAGATAGTTTGCTATCTCCATAGTTGCAAGTTCCTTTTCCTTTTAATGAAAAAGATCCTCATACTTAACCTAGAAAAAAGCCTTCACAGAAAATAAGCAGTAAAATGAATGACATACATAGTCAATTAAACTAGATTGGCCCTAGAATGCTTCCTAAAATTGAAAAAGTAAAATCAGAGTTAGAGGTAAAGTCAGAGAAAAATAAAATGTCATCCTAGTAAATTTATGATCCTACTGATTCTAATATTATACTTCCTAACTATGCCTATCGGAAAAACAGCATGCCAAATCTTACAGATAGCTCATCTCAAATTTAAGATTCTGATAGTTAGCCATAAAGTATAAGTGACAGTTCTTCTAATATGAGTATTGATGTTACTAAAAGACCGATGGATTTAAAGAAAAAATACTTAATTGAAGCCCCTCTGTCATTTAAAATGAATAGACCACCTAAGATTGTTGACTTAACATCTGATTTTTTCGAAAAAGATACTGAATAAGTAAAATAAGTACCTCTCGGACATGGATCATCAAGATATGCAAACTCCCCATCAAAAGTTACATAGAAGTAACCTCCTAAGAAACGTCTGATTATAAATAATCCTAAATAAAATGCTACTATGGTTGAACTTGGAAAGAAAAAGATTGGCTAATTACAGCAATTTCATGGTAAAATGTTGACTGATGTATTAATGAGAGAATTTGAAGTACTTTTTGCACCTTTAGATGAGAATTAGGATGCGCAAGAGTATTTAGATGGTTTAAAGAATGGAGGGTAACCATAAATCAACGCTACTCAGCAAATTATGAACTAAACCTAAGGTGTCTTGCATCCAGGTATGGTACATGATGATTTGTTTAATTAGACCAAGGTAATGACTGATGGAATTCCTGGTCAAGGCAGATCAGCCGGTTTTGAAATGAAAGCAAGTGGTATTGGAATGATTAAAAGAACAGCTCAAGATGATTACAGATACTAGTAAATGAATGATATCTAAGATCTTAAAAATCTTTTGGTGAAGAATGGATTAAATATGAATTAGAAAGTTCTGTAAAGAGCTATTTTAATGCCTGAGGATGTTGTGTTTGATCATACTGAAAGAGGCTATCCTACACCTGCTATTGGATTAATGGAAAACCCGTTCCCAAATAAGAGAAGCAAGAAGAAAAAAAAGAGAAGGGTTGTACCTGTAACTAGATCACCTCTTTTGGAATATGAAAGATGAAATTAAGATTTTATTATAGAAATGAATTTGATCACTATTTCTTAAGTTTATTAATATCTCACTACCTTCTGGCCATAGTCTAAGGTCTCTGCATTTCATCAAAAGCGACATACTCTTCCTATTATTTCCTTGCCATTTCATTCTTGTTCATGAGCTTCTTTTCATTGTATAAGTTCACGCTTTGCTGCTTGTTAGTATCATAGTTAACTGTGTGCTTGAATTGATCTACTATCTTAGAGTCTTTTGTGAACAGCACTGTAGTTGAGAAATCATTGTTGAAGCCAGCATGGGATCTATCTGGAGCTATCCTAGCGAATCCTCTGTAAATCTATTTGTCATCAACTAAGATTTCAAATTCATTGACACCTCGAGCAGGAGTCTTGCTGTAATTCCAAAGTCTAATGGCACTGACTGCTGTTGGCTGATCAAAAACTACATAAACGTAGTTCGGTATTCTGGATGAAAGATCTTCATCTTTATCAGTAGCTTTATTTGCAGCAGCATAAGATCTTGTATTTTTAAACTAGGAGAGCCACATATTTTGCTCTTCATAGCTCTAATTTTACCCATTTATAAGATTCTACACCACTCTGATGTCATTTTCCATTCCAGCAAGTTTATTCACACCTTAAGGCTCAGCAAATATCTGATTAACCTTGATAGGGTAACCTTATTAGTCAAAGAATTCTATTCCATTAAGTCCTATATAGTAAAAATCACCATGTGTTGTGTATAGATTGAATCTGAACAAGAATCCTGTTGGTAGGTTCACTAAATCATATTCTTGGAAGAGGCCTAAATCTCCAAGTTACCTTTGCAAAGGGACTATTTAATCAGTAGTCCATCCTTGCTTAAACGGAATTTTCACACTGTGTCCTAAATCAAGCATAGGATGAACAAAGCCTGGAGCTTTTCTAATAGTTATTCCTTTCTTTGGTGTGACTAACTTTTTATCAACTGTAATGACCACTTGCTTTGCACCTCTTAAAGTATCCTCTTCATTCTTATTGTAGTTGTAAAATCTGATTGCTCCTATGCTTTAAACCCTGCCAAAATCTATAGTAATTGTATGATTCTCCCCTTTATTGTAAGGCACCAGCCACATATGTCTATCATCTGCTGTATTATTAACATTGTCTATTAACTTATCCAAAGTTCTATAATCTTAACCATGTCCTGGGATAGAATTCATATCTTTAGGCTTTGCGTCTATCATCTAATTTGTTATAGGAATAGGATAGCTATCTTAATCTAAGATTTGTATTCCTGTAAGACCTACGTAAAATAGATCACCCCAAGTTTCCAAAATATTCAACTCTATTATTTTTCCTTTGATGTTGACAGATGATGAAGTTTACTGTTTGGTCATCTGCTTTACTTAGTTGGAGAGATCTTAATGTTTTTGATCAAACCTAGATTTAAGTGATGACTGCTATTTGATCTCTTCTTTATCTATAATTGCGCTGGTCTATGGTCTTTCATCAAACAGAGTCATTGGCTTTTGCTGCCTCAATTATCTCTAAATTTCTTGCATTTCTTGTGTGCTAAACTTTTTAGTCGCCGTCATAGGTCTCTCTTCGAACTAAGGCATATCTTACAGTATTCGCTATGTATCTTGCATATCACTTACTTGCACAAATTTCTAATTAATCCAGTCATTAGCATCTATACGTGAGAGGATAGCCTCATTTTCGGTGAATAAAATGATTTCACAGCAACTCTCTGGATCATTCAAGTTTCCTGGCGCTTTTTAAATTTCTCCTCTAAAGATAAGTTTTGAATCAAGTTAGCATTCTAAAAGTCTGGCTCCACGATAGGAATGAATTCTACTTTTGTTGTAATTCCAGATTCTTAGCATTGCAATCTGCTTTTTAGAACCAAGGTCAATAGTAATAGTATGATCTTCTCCAGCAGTGAAAGGAGTCAACCATACATGCAAATCATCATTAGTGAGGTAATGACCATCAACTAACTTATCAATAGTTCTAGGATCCCCTCCATAGCCAGGAAGAATATTGATATCTGGAGGGAAAGCTGATATTTGTTCTGCCTATATAGATATTGGCTGCCCTTCAATGTCAAAAGCTTCAATTCCAGTTAAGCCAACATAATTCATATCTCCCCAAGTTGAAAGTATGTTGAAGTGCAGTTTTGATCCAGATGGCAAACTTTGAATGAAGAATGGCTCACTAAAAGTCTATAATCTCTCTTCATAAGATGGCTAAGTAGTCTACTGAGATTCTCTCATGGGAGAGATCGATTTTTAAGCTTAAACTACTGGTTTTTGTAAAGATAAAAGCTCATCTTTAGTCATAGGGTTATCTATAGGCTTACTTTGGTTCAAAAACTTGTCAAGGAAATCAGCTTCTTAATGTTATGATCGTTGACCTTTCCTTGAAGAATTTCTTACTCCTGCCTGATCAGGAAAAGGATTTTTCACAATCACATGAGCCCCTTTATGATGCTATCTCCCTGATGATAGCTATGACTCTTATAAACCGCTTGAGTTGTTTGATTTTGCTGGTGACTAGCCCCATTGTCTTCTTTAGGGTTTAACATCTGGTTTAGGTTCTTCGTTGAAGTTCATCAGACGACCTCTATTAGTAGCTTTAAAGAAATCTAGATTATCTAGAGACTCTTCTACCATTACCTATGGCCTTCTTTTTTTCGGCTATTAACTAGAAACCTCATTAACTTTGTTTACTGCTTATAGAATGGCATCAGAAGTTTCTTGCATAGCCTTATCTTTTCCAGTGATGATTTGATCTTTACTTGCAAATGGTTGAGTCCATTATTTCTTTTCCTCTTACAAGCTACCACTTTCCAATTTGCTTAATTAGGAGATTTAAGATGCTTGGCCCACATTTGGTTTTATTAATGGCTTTGTCTACTGATCACGCATAGGATGTGGTCTTGAGGAACCAACTGCACTCTAAGCTTTTTTGTTAATTTAATCTTCATTCACCTCACTTTGGTTGAAAGTAGAAGATGGGAGATTATATTAGTATTTGTCTAAGAGATCAGCTGTATTAGACTATTAATTTGAAAATCTTGAGCTTTGTTATGTCTTTTACTATTAAAATCTGGACTTGTCTTAAATATTTGCTTGGCTAGCATTTGATGAGAGCCAGATTGGGCCACCTTACTTGTCTTCTTAAGTTTTAAATACTGCTTAGGACTTATATTTCTTCATTATCTCATCTTGCTTTTCATCCTGTTACTGACTTACAACTTTATTACTCTTTCGCAACTATATTTCATTTTTGCTATCTTCTTCTTCATACAGTTCTTAAATAGGTTCTGCTTCTTTGGGTTATATCTCTTTAGGAAGAACCAGATGTTTCTTCAAAATAATTTCAGTTGCATATTCAACATTAACTTATCCTCGACCACTATTTACATTTCCTTTCCACACCTCATTATTATCGATTAATATTTGAGCTTCTTTAATACCTTTAGTGCAATCTACACTAGATTTATTGTAGTTCCATATTTTCAAGCCTCCAATGTCAGCATAAAGATCAAAATCTAATGCTATTTCAAGGTTTTTGGGATGCATTGGCAAATAACCAATCCACATATGTTTTTCATCATTAGTCAATTTAAATCCGTCAATAAGTCTTGATAAAGGTATTTTAGGACCATTTCCAAGGTTTCTTAAGGAAATCTGAGCAGGATTTAGAGTAATTTTCTACCCTTAAGAATTGAAAACTTCGATTTCAGTTAGACCACAAAGATGAGGGTTACCATGAGTTTTTAATACTCTTATTACAAGTTCCTATCTATTAGAAGCCTTAGGCTTTTCTTTAGCCGGGCTTAGGAATTAAAGATCTAATTTCTAGACTTATTATTATTAGGGCTTAGGCTAATTCAAGTTTGTTTGGGTTTCAATCTGGTTCATTTAACTTTAAGTGAGTGATGAAGTTAAGTTATCAAAATTATTAAGAATATCCATTAGCTTTTCCTTCTACCAATCATCAAGTTGTTCTATCTTTTGTAAAATCTAGTGGATAGGAACCTTTTAAAATGCATTATCTGAGGTTTTGCTTTACTGTTTTTCTTCTTCTTACTAAGTTATAGGGACAGTAGCTTTTATAGGCTCTCGCTTGGGAATATTTTGAGAAAATGGCCTTTTAAATGGATTTGTATTTATCGGCTTTTTCATTTAGTCATTGGGCTGTTTAGGTGTATCTTAGATTAGTTATTGAGCTGAAAATTAATTAGGAAAGTTGCTAACCATATTAGGTATATTTTTTTATTGGTTTCCAACTGGTGTCTAATAAGATACATTTGGGATAGGATCATTTCTCTAAGTCTAGATTTTCGCAGATGTTGCTAGATTGTATGTCGCTGATATTGGTCTATTCTTTGCCCCTCTAGCTGTATTTTACACAGCCTACTATGCTTTCAGCTATTATTATCTGAGAATTTCTTAAGCCTTTCTTTCTTCTTCTGAATCGTTATCTTCATCAGTTTCAATGTGCTCTTCAAAATCTTCCTCTATGTAATCATCGTCTTCTTTTTTAGGAACAGGCTTGTTAAGTTGCTTAGTTAGCTCTCCAAAATTGCTTAATGACTATTTCAACATATTAATATCATTCATTGACGCAGTTTTCAAGAACTATTCAATGTCATTGTTACCTTTCTCTTCTTCATCATCTTCTATCTCTTTTTCATCTTATTCATCTTCAAAGTCTTAAGGGATCTCTTCAAATGAATCTGAGTATTCATCTTCCTCATCTTGATTCTTTTTATTTGACTATTTTATAGGATCTCCCAACCCTTAAAACACATTGTTATTGCCCCATTTTTTTCTGGCTTTTGTGGGACTTTTTTCCTTTTGATTCTATTAATCAACTCTTGATAAGTCAAACTATAATGGTAAGTTAATTCAGCTTACTGGGTTCGTATATTTCTAATCAGAAGCTTGACGATGTGGATCTTCAACCGAGCTTGGGTTTTTCCATACTCTAGTAAAAAAGATAATGAAAAATAGCAATCTTACCTTCTAACTTTTTGATTTGCTTGCTATTGCGATTGTCCAGTTGAAGAATCCTAAGTTGAGTGAGCTCTACCTTAAATTTTCAAGATCTCTTGTCGTCTTTGCTCTTTGATTCTTTCCTCGTTCGCTCCGTTTATGTGAATATTAAATCCTGCTTCTTTCTCTTAGATCTTTTTCTTTTCCTGATACTCTTTGGTGCTCTCAATTCCTTTCTTTATCTTATTTTTCTCACCTAAAAGCCCAATGTATTCTTCATTTGTTTTATTGTAGCCAATACTAATTTTATCAATTGGTTTCTATAAACTATCATTAAGCATTTAGTATATCTTACATTGATGTTCTGATACATAGGATGCGCCAGTACTTTGGGAATACCTATTTAAATTTAAATATTATTAAAGATATAAATAAAGTAATACAAATCAATATGAAATCGCAAATAGAGATTCCATCTCTTACAAAGTAAACTCTTAGACTTAATATGTAGGTATAAAGATATGCTTATGTATGGTGGAGCTTGTATGCTATGGGGTATCATAGGCTATGTTGAAGTGCCTGCCTATGAATACACAATAAAGCTAGCTTTTATCATATGTCTAATGACTTCATTACTTACTATATTGCTCATTGGTAGCTAGTAAGAGAGATTCAAGGTATCACAACTCATCAAGATTGATGCTATCAAAGTAAGATAAAAGTTAATGCTTACTTTAATATTAGAATGATTGGAGATTTATGGCTTTAACTGTGATTGAATTTTTGAAGCTATGGATCACCTTAAAGACACTATAGGAGACATCTAATTTAGCATCGTAAGATTAATTTAGAAGCTTAATAAAAGTTTAGTTGGTTTTTCCTAACTTAAGCTGATACATTCCTCATTTTCATATACAACTTTGCAACTTAAGAACAGGATTAAAGTAATGAAGACTAGGGATCAGAAATTACTCAACAGAAGTTTATCGGAATATCATTATGGATAATAGGCTATAGCTTAGAGCTCATCTTTGGAGGCTAGCTTAAATTTGCAGCACTTTGCCTCCTGATTTATGGTTTATCTCTTGCTGAAAAAGTAATAATGAAGCACAAATTATAAAATGACGCTGATAAATTATCAAAACTATCATCTTTTAACTTTGAAGAGATTGATGTAAAGTTGAACTTTGCAAAGGCTAAGTTCTTGTTTTCAGTTGTCATTGGCCTTTTTATTGGTTTGATATAACTAATATTCTATTTGGCAAAAGATGGCTCAAAGGATTATGCAATAATTTCAACTCAAAAATCTTTCATATTATTTTTGCTTTTAGCTATACTTAGCCTTTTGAAAGATAAGCTTGAAAAGCAAGGCTAGTATCAGAGTACACAAGAAACAAAATATCTTGCTAGAACTCTCTTCTTACCTATAATCTTTTTATGCTTTTCAGTTTTCATGCTTAACAAGATAACAGCTTTGTAATTTTTCCTTCACATGCTATTCTTGGTGAGCTATGGTTACTTCCACTATGAAGATATAAAATCTGAATTTTTACAAGAAAATGACTCCGTCATAATCAATCATTTCGGCAAAGATTCTTTAATTTATGACTTTATCAGTAGTTGTTGGGAAAACACAGATTCAAGAAAAATTCTCATATTTTTTGTGATTAATTTGGTTTTCATGTTTGTTGAGCTAGTTTATGGATACATATCTAATAGTCTTGGGCTCATCACAGACTCATTCCATATGCTTTTTGATTGTATGGCTCTATTCATTGGATTATGTGCATCTTATATTGCTAAGATGGGAGTTGACAAGAACTATACTTATGGATATGGAAGAGTTGAGACCCTCAGTGGTCTTTTCAATGGTATATTCTTAGTTTTCATAGCATTTAATGTATTTTGTGAAAGTATTGAGAGAATTTATGAACCCTAAAGAATAGAAACAGATGGCCTTTTGATGGTATCCACTCTAGGATTCGGAGTTAACTTGATTGGACTTTTCTTTTTCCATGATCACCATGACCATCATCATGGAGGAGATGGACATCACCATCACGATCATGATAATGAAAACATGTATGGAGTGTTCCTTCACGTCTTAGCCGATACTCTTGGTAGTGTTGGAGTTATATTTTCTAGTGTATTGGTAAAATATTACGATCTTTATATTGCTGATCCGATCTGCTCGTTCATTATCTCCCTAATGATTTTGGCTAGTAGTATTCCATTCATCTAAATGACAGCTA
>QLAH01000944.1_pt1 | contig 10091 bp, 4 predicted proteins | sample 4693081 | NCBI WGS metagenome assembly QLAH01 (sample SAMN09425401, study PRJNA476045) | Lake water metagenome, whole genome shotgun sequencing project.
AAGCTTGACGCAGAACTGGCTAAGCTAAAGAATTGAAGGACTTAATGTTTGAATTTTGATGAATAAGAGAAGGCCCTTTGTCGAGTAACTATTATTCTGAATATTCTTGAGCTATCTCTGTAATGATCCTTTCACTAGGAGTGTATACTGATTTAGCGGCGGCAGAGCTATTTTAATACTTAGATGCAGTTTCTTGCCTTTTAGTCGATATTTTCTTATATACAGTTGAAAATGTCCCATCATTTAGCAAACTTTAAATGTCACTTGATTTCTCTTAGCTTTCCATTATAGGTGTTATACCTGATGAATATTCTTGCATGCCTTATGCACTAGAATCCTCAAAAAAGAACTTTTATATATCAATATCTTTGTCGATATTCTCTATTTCTCTCAGAATAATGTTCTTCAAACCAAAATATAAGGGCCTTAGAGATTCTTTAATTGTTGTTACTTCTTCCCCAAGCAAATCACCAACATAAACATTTTAACTGAGATTATTAATTTAAGTCTATCTCTAGGTAAGTAAACCTTAGGGAGATATCAGTTCATTGTCGACTATGAATTCATTAATTATCTTAATAGCGAGATCTATTTTGTTGAGTTCTAAAAAAGCATTTTGATTATGTGAAGTTTTAATCTCCATAAATATACGCTCACAGTCAAATATAACCCTATCTTGTTAGATTTAATGGCATAAGGTGATTGTTGCTTATATTAATCCTTCGAATTCCTTAATAACAGGTTTCTCTTCATTCTTTTGAGCTTCTCTTTGTATTGAGTCTAATCGTTCAAATATTTCTTTTTTCTTATCAATACCTATTGAAGGCAGAGATTTTTTTAACAGCTAAACAATACTCCTATGATTTGTAAAAATCTAATTAGGATTTTATTGTCCATTATCTTTGAGTATGAAAGAGAATTACTGTTGCATGAAAGGTATTAAGAGTAAGAATCTTTGAAGCTCTATTTCGACAAGATCCTTGTTAGTCTGGCTCATTAAAAGCTTATAGTCTTGGATTCTCACTGATATTATAAGACATTTAACAGCATCTTGAAGGCACTTCGGATTTTCAATTGCATCGAACAGCAAGTTCAAGAATGATGACTACTTTCTAAAGATTGATAAACTGTAAGAGTAAAAGTGTTGTGATAGCTTTGAAATACCAATCAGCATTTTCAGGAAATCAGACTCCTCTAAAACTCTTCTGATGGATGAAGTTCCAATCAAAAGTAATTCAGAAGCAACATTTGAATCTATTTGACCAATAACTCCAGCAGTTTCAAGGCAGATGTATGATAACCAGAATATAGCATTATTAGCGAAAGCAACATGAGTTGATTCAGGGCTTTACAATCCAGAAAGTTGTTATTGTCTTACTTATTAAAGTGGCAAGACAAGCTCAATCAAACTTCCAAAAATATGTTTGAAATTAAGAATGCTGTCCTAGAGCTCTTAAATTGAATATTCTCTATGAGACTATGATATCTCATACAGACTGAAGAAAGTTGTCTAAAGTATAGTTAGTGTTAATTATCTTGTGTAAGAAATAGAGTTAACTGGGAAATCTGCCATCGAAGTTTAAATTGGAGACTATTAATTATTCTATATTTCTCTCTATTTTGTTAAAGTCTAGTTCCATAGTTTTATTAAGTAAAAGTTTAGTCTTGTGCAGCAATATAAATTCTGTAGCATTTTAAAAAAGACTTTGCTGAATATCTTAAAGCATTCCATACCAGGCTTCATATTTATGATTTATGTTATCTTGTCAATTATTTTGAGCTCTTTGGAGTAAATCTAGTTAGTCGTGAACATCTTAAAGTTAAAGTACTTTTAAACACTGGGTATATTTATTGAGAGCTTATTAAATGTTTCTAACAAAAAGTAAAACCGATTTTCACTAGGTTCACTAACAATCAAATCTACTGTGAGAATAATCATAACAATTACAACAGTGATCTCTTCTTTTAAAGTAAATTTAATTACTTGGGTAGGTCTCTCAACATCATTGGTTATAAATACGAGAGAGTTTTCAAAGTATTTAATAACAAGAAGGCTCATATTTTCAATTTATGACTATGGCGCAGATTCTTCAAATTTTTCAAGCATTATTTTCCTTATTCTAAACATCAGATTTTTCATTATGCATTTTTATTTTCTATTCCTTGCTGCGAAAGTCTCCAAGAAAGTTTGTGATTACAAAAGCTAAGACATATTAATAGACATTCTTTGATTTTTGTTGTTCAAAACTTCAAATTGCTGATTTAGGCCCCCTTTTAGCTAAAGCTTTACACTTGTCTCGTTTACTTCTTGATGAATTATTTAGAGTATCTTTTTGAGCTTTAGCTTTTCAAGGACATACTTGCTATGGATATTCAAAGAAGTCCTGCTTAATAATCTAATCATCTTTTAAGACCAAGTTATAGAATTCGCTGTGACATTTATGCTATTTCTGATATCCATCTATGCAGTTCTTGCTTTAATGTAATTGAATATACTCAGAGCATATCTTTTTTGCTTCTCAAACTCAAGGGAATATTCTGAAGTATTCTTTTTCTTGCTAAGTTGAATTTGCTCATTACCTTTTGATTGCTGATTCTTTTCTCTCAGCCTTAGAAGATAAGTACTTAAATTATGCACCAAAAACTTTGCTAATATCTCAAAATTAGATATTTTTCCTTCAATTACTTTATACCACATGTTCATGATTACTGTTTCATCATCATAATCAACTAGTTTCTCGGAAATTTTGTAGAGCTTAGAGAGGAACTCAAAGCTTTTGTAGTCAATTAAGTTATCAAAGATGAAAGAGTTCTAATCTACTTGAGGAGCTCTTCTCAATTATAAGTTCCCAATAAAGTAAGTTATGATATCAAGAATTTTCAAAAGCATAGGATGTGAAAACTTAAGTGTTTGAAGCTTGATTACTTCATTTAAAGTGTTTCTCAATAGGCCACTAACTGAGAAATATTTCTCAAAATGGTTTTTCATGTTGAAGTTCTCTTCATCTTTAAAAGCTTATTTGACAAATCTATAGAAGTTTTTATTATCAAAAGCCACTAATTATCTAATATCTTCATGCTCAGATATAGATGACTCAACCATTTCTCTAAATTTATCATCTTCAAACATCAAAGGCAGCACACTTAGGCATAGTATCTTTGATCTCTCAATAGTTTTCTTGTCCATTGAATTTAAGCTCATAAATAACCCAAGCAAAAAGTACTTCGAATGTAAACTATAGGAAATGAATTTCTTAATTTTGGTTTCTATCAAGGCTTTAGTGGACCTTAGGCAGCTTGAAGTAAGCTAGCTATATACTTAGTTAAAGTTCTTTTACTTAAGGTAGATGAACATTTAATCTGCACCTACTATATTCTTGATGAAGCAAGTATAGTAAGGATTCTTCTTTAGAAGCATTTCTTGCAAGTTGCCTTGGGTTTGGTAAAATATGTATATTTGATTCATTAAGAACTTAAGTTCGTTGACTGAAAAGTCTTGCTGGGCCTCCTCTTAGAGGTTAATATCTTACTAATTTTGTTTAGATAAAGGTAGATTATTATTGTGGAGATACTTGTAGTATTTTAGCACTTAGTAACCAGATTATTCAAGCTGAATCAAGAATCTTAAGTCTAATTTGATATTAGGGACAAAATTGAATATGTTCTCAAAAGATAAGATAGTTTGCCAAATTTCCTAAATTTTGACTATAAGCCATTCCAAATCTGAATTTAAGCATAATTCATACATCATTTTTGTCTTTTCAAGAATTTCAAATTGTAAAATACCACTGAAGTAGTCATTAATTTAAGAAAATTCTAATTTAGAAAATGTCTTTGAAATCCCTTTCACAATTGAATGGACATATGTAAGGTATAGAATAAAGCTCTATTTGCTTTGAATATCTTGGAGATTCAAAGTTTCTAAATCGATATCATAAAAGATAATTTTATCTATGAATAAGCTTAAATTTCTAGTGTCTTTGTTATAGTATTAAACTATTTTGTTATTGGAGTCTAAAGAGATTAATGAGTAAAATATCAAGCAATTTTTGAAATAATTTGGCTTTGAATTTGATCCCATATTAAGTTTAAATATATCTTTGAGATTTTCTAGTGATTAACTCTCAATGGGATCCTATAGTTGATACAAGAAAGATATAACAATTTGTGAGATTGAGAATTTTTAAGGGTAAAATTTGCCATATGCTGATTTATACACATCAGAAAAATCTAAATCCAGCAAGAAAATTAAACCTGAAAGCTCCTCAAATATTGAATTAGTAGATAAAACTTATGCACTTGGATTAGATGATTCTGTTTAATCAGAGTCAGTTTTCTTTGGATTTATTGCTGAATGAGTTGCGTTATAGTAAGTTATTGCGTGCAATAGATTAATACCAACATAATCTTTTGTAAGTAGCCCACTTTGATCTTGCTTATTCTCAAATAAATGTAAAGTTCTTGAGGCTAGGGTGTTGAGGAAATTAAGAATAGCCATTGAATTTTCAGAAGTTTATATCAATATATTTTTCCAATAACTTATAAGCTCACCAAGAAAGATGAGCTACACATCTTTAAATATTGTCTCAGATAATCCTATTTTCTTTAAATCTACATTATCAGCAAAGATATCTATCATTGTCAACTGCTTTAGAATTGAAGCAAATTAACCTTTAGATTTTACTTCTTGCTATTTATATGGATATATTATCATCATAAAATTAAGAACCTTTTCATTAAGTTAGTGCTTTTATTTATCAATAATGTCATAAATGCTATTCTTATAATGATCTTTTCTCACTAAAAGTCTTTTCATCTTTCCGCTTTCTACAATTAACAAAGTAGATAAGTGCCTGATGAATCTATCTTTGTTACTAATCCCTAACAAAGATATCATATCTATCAGTTCAAAAATAAACTAATCTTTATTCAGTGTACCTATTAAATTAGAATTTCCATCCTAAATTCTATCTTCATTCACATCTCTGATTGATAAATTAACGATTGGGACATTTAGAATATGCCCTTCACGCATCTATTATGAGCTTACTTAGATTTTATTCCTCTCACTATGATGCCATATTTTGATTATTGTCACTAAAAGTTGAAGATAAGAGCTTATTAAGTAATCTTCAGGTGATTCAAGCATAAGTTCTTTGATAAAGTAAACTATTTAATCGACTAAAGCGAGTCGCATTTTATAATCGCCGAATATCATTAGTTTTTAAATTTGCTTGCTTGTTTTTAGAGATAGTTCAAAATTTAGAGATAAAAAGTAGTATGGAAGTAAGCTCTACATTTCTCTTAATTTAGGATTTAGCTACTTTTGTTCAAACTTAGAATCACTTTTCTTCTTTTTTACTTACTACTATACTAATCCAAGCCTCATATCTTCAAAGTTGCCTCCTTGTGTCGCGAAACTATTTTGACTTGAATCTTCATAGTCTTAGAAATTTATTTCAGGCACTCTATTTGTTAAAAGTGCATTTTCTTCAACCATTAGTCTCCTTGAAGGATATGCTTTAAAGTAATCCTAAACTTCAGGTAGATAATGGATCATCTTTATGATTTTTCTTGTTAATCTTAATTCATTACTCTTTGCTTAATGTAGGTTAAATTAAGCTGTATTCTATCTCTACCCTTCTTTTCTCTCTTCTGCTAAATAGCTAGTAAGTCTATGCCTTATAAATTTCTCCCTCTTGAAATCCCATTCTTTAATTTCTTTATCAATACTGTTAGATACTTAATTCAACTTTTCATTTTGGTACTCAATATCTTAAGCATCCTCATTCTGAGTTTATTTTTACAACTCTCTGAAATCTTCAAAACTTATCACAATCTTTTCTTCTTAAAGGTGAAATTTCCCAATACCCTTAGATTTAGCTAGTTGAGATAAATTTTTGCCATATATATATAGACCTTAGCATTATCTGGGCCAAACATTTGATATTTGATCATTGCATAGTTCTCTATCATCTGATTTATAGAAATTATTCACATCTGACAAGAATTCAGTTTTTAGAATCTAACTTCTCAAGATCTCCTTGATAACGATTGAAGTATAGCTAAGCAACCTATTTCTTTGACTAATGTAATATTAAGAACTATTAGGCCAAATCTTAAGATATTGCTCTTTAAACTCATGAATAGGATTGAGGACAAAATCTATAATTTTGAATGCTAAAATTGGCAAGTCTAGCTTTTCTTAAGATTTCAGTCCATTTAGCAATTGAGGAAATATGGTTGATATTAAGAAATCAATGTCTTCGAAAGCTATTTGTTTTAGATATATTTAGTGTTATTAGTTGACTTCAAGTAAAACCTTTGGATTAAAAATGTACTTGAAAGAATCTTAAAAGCTAAAAGGAAAGCTATCTGTTGAAGTTATTTTTCTAGCTAATTTAAATTATTTCTACCTCACGAACTGCTTCAAAGGTGTTAAAATGTTCATATCCCTATTGTCTACAATATAGCATGACCTTTCATGTATTTTAGGAGCCCAGTCTTGATACTTATTTGTAATTAGAGGTTGTCCTTAGCTTAATTCCATCATCAACTGCATGCCAATATTGTATCCCTTTTTGCTTTCAAAATAAGCTTGTATCTTTTCTTTCTTTATCAACTTTGCTATTGCTTCATTAAAAACTTAAGGTGGACTTATTTTCAATATCATTAAGTGTAATTGGAAAGCATAATCTTTCAAAAACTCTTTTTTCATATGTTTTTCTGATACTTTCAGCAAGTTTTCAATATTTGGCCATAATATTCCCATTGGTGAATCAAAGTCGAAATTTTAGTTGCTAAAATCAAATTGCTCCACTAGATACTTAAGAGTTATCAGAAGCACATTTTTCATCTCCTAGGTTACATACTTAGATGTAAGAGTATTGAATAGATTGTCAAAAAGAATCTAAATGTTTGAAGCTTATAGCTTATCTTAGGGTATAACTGATAGAAATCTACAAAAGTAGATCCTTTAAGCTGACAATTCCACCTCATCTTCCTTCATTTTTTTGAAATCTTAGACCAAGGCATTCATCATAAATTTGAGGCATTTTTCAAAAGAGAAGATGGATAATCTTCCATAAATCTTAGCCCATGTCACTTGAACTTGCTTAAAGTATAAATCATAAATGGATTCTTCTTCCAACAACTCATTTCTATATGTTTAAACTAATATTATTACCCATAAGACTGAATTGGAGCATAATGCTTGCATATATCGAGAAGTATATAAATGATATTTCCTAAATCTCATTAAACATATTCAAATATACCTTGAGATACTTAGATGTCCTTATCAAATTAAACTTGATCTAATAGTAATTAGATTATATCGGCAACCATTAAACTTGTTATTAAACCGATGATTCTCCAGTTGTTCATATCATCAGAGTCAAAGTTCTTAATATCATCAATTATAGTGTTAAAGGTTGTCTTGTTGTCTTGATCTTGATGAAATATTGGCTCAATATCCATAATTTTGCAGTATTTTTTGCTTGCTAAAGGCATCACATTCAGGACAGTTGATATAATTAGTGAAAGATCTCTTTAAGGAGCTTTACCTTTACTTTCCTCAAGCAATTTATGTATCTTTCTCAAGTTAACATGGTAGAAGTTTCTCTTTCTTGGAAATTCTTTCCAGTATCTATAGTTCTTAAATACTAAGCTTACATCTTCTCTTCATGGTTGAGGAACTATAGATATCTCTGTTTTTCTTTTTTGGAGGCTTTTATCTGAATTTCTACGTTTTCTTTTAGATTCTTGTTGTAGGTCTTGAAGTAAGGATCGATCTGAGTTGAAAAATCTTTCACAAAGGTCTCAAACTGATCAGTTAGAGTGTTCTAGATCTCCATCCAGTTACTAACATTCCCGCTCTTGACTTGCTAGCTCATTTTAAATTTGAATTAATTAAATCAATAGAGTATAATATACTTATATTTAATGTCGATTCTGTAAGATAAAGAGTTTAAAGATCTAATCTCTCAATTCACTGAGAGTGTTGGTGTTAAGAAACTAGAGAAAGAAGTTGAAGATCTCATTCTCTCTGATCTTGAGAGTAAAGTTCTTGAGATTCTCTAAGTATTTTATTCCATTAATCAAAATCTTATAGGAATCTAAGAAGATCATGAGACATTCTAAGCGAGATTACCTAAAGACTGATGATGTCAAGCTCTCTATGGAAAAGTTATCCATTCCAGTAAGAAATAGCTATTAATCTTAGTTCTTAGAACATGTTTGGCTATCCTTCAACTATACCTTACCAATATGAAAAGGTACCTGAGTATCCTAATCTATGGTTCATCAAGTCTAAGGTATTATTTTGCTCAACTCATCCTTCTTTTAGAACATCAATCTGAAAGATTTTGTAGTAGATTAAATGCCAAAGCTTTATACTCCCCTATCAGTTACGACGTACACTACTCATTTCGAAGCTATTGATGGCAACTAGCCTAAAATCGCAGAGACTGTTGAGGAAAAAGAACCTATCATGATGATGCATCACCATGTTGAAATGCCCCATGTGAATGAATCTAACATGTAACAAAAGTACTTTTAATACCAGTTTAGAGTGAGAGTGGATCCTTAGGAAGAGTAAAAAAGGGAAGAGGAAAGAAAAGAACAACACAGACTTGAGATAGCTGAAAGATAAAGAGCAATGTATGAGTAAAAACAGAGAAATCCAGAACCAATGAGTAAAGAGCTTTCGGCATTTTACAATGTGTTCATTGAGATATATCAGAAGTTAGATCGATCTTTGAGGATTGGTGACTAGAATGAAGAAGTGGAAGCTGATACAAAGATGAGAGAGATGCGCAATCAAATTGAAAATACACCATCACTCCATTTGATCTTTCCTCATATCTTGAATTTCATTTTCGAGAAAAATGTAAATTTTACTCCTTCAATCATTTAGAAACTTATTTGCAACAGTGGTGAGGCTTGCATTAAAAACCAAAGACTTCTCCTTTCCATCATGTCCTCTATCTTAAAAAACTAGTTCTACAGCATTGAATAGACTGTAATTGTTCCTCCAAATTTTAACTTTATAGCTTTAAACTTCTATCAACATCTTAGTTCACATACTGAATAGAGACTTGCCAGATAATGTGCCCTATGATGAAACAGCAGTTCTAAAACTTAAAGAATACGCGTCTGATCTGTTGCATGTCATATTGAATAAGTTGGTGAGCAAGGGTACTGATTTGAGAGATCAGCTATCCACTCACTTTTTGGAGAGGATATTTGAGGATTCTCAAACTTCAGGGCTTATTTATTATGGATGCATGATATTCCTGCAGAAGTTTGGACCTCATCTCACGAGACAAGCGATATTCCCTAGACTCAAGGATATAGCTGAGATACTCAAGAGGAAAATCCTATTGTATCAAGGGCTTAATTCAAGGCAACTGTTTGCTACTCAGAAAGCTTTTGAGATCCTGAAGGTAGGATAATATATCTCTCATGATAAATACTATAGACTTAGTGCATCGAACTTTATGAGTATATCAGGAAGCGTGAGAAAGGTGGTGCCAGCTAGAATGATTATATGAATAATTATGGCAGGAATGAATCAAAATAAATGCTCTCACACATAAGTGAAGTCTTTGGCACTATGATTGAACCCCATGTCTAAAAGGAAGAAATTAAGTTTACTTGATTTTAATAAATTAGTTAGTCACACATTGATTATTAACAACTCTACTTCATCATCGTCATTTTCATATTCACTTTCAGATTCTTCTTATTAATTCTAATTCTCTTCTTCTCTATCATAATTGTCAAAGGTATCTATGCATATAGTTTTCAAACCTCTTTACTCATGATACCAAGCTTAGTAAATATCATATTCATCTTCATTTTTATATGAGTATTTGGCTTCTATTTATACCAAATTCCTATCTTAGGCTTCATATTAAGCTTTTATAGATTGCATCGTTACTTCAACAGAATAATCACATTGCATCAATATATTCAATGCCATTTCTTCTTCAATAGTTTCCCACTTATGAAGTTCTGAGTTGTAAAATACTTAGCTTTTTATTTTCTCTAAATACCTATCTATCTCCTCACTTGTTATCTATTTACTT
>QLAH01000945.1_pt1 | contig 10074 bp, 9 predicted proteins | sample 4693081 | NCBI WGS metagenome assembly QLAH01 (sample SAMN09425401, study PRJNA476045) | Lake water metagenome, whole genome shotgun sequencing project.
CTCGCTGGGGGGCAATGAAATAAGATTGTCGTCATTCATGGTGTATTCCTTCGCTGGTGTTTTGCTTCATCCAGCAGGATACGCCCTTCCTTCTTTTCCCTCCATACACCAGAAATGAGCATAGCTCCTGTTGGCGTTGTCTTAGCCTCGCAATCCCTACCCTGGCAAATTGGGGGTGATTGAGACTGGAGCGCTGGCGGATTTGCTGTCAGTCAATGGCGATCCGTTGGCCAATATTCGCCTCATCGAAGATCCTGAACGTAACAACCGGGTAATTATGAAAAATGGCGTAATTTACAAAACCTCAGTTCGGGTTAACCTTAACAGCCCCATGCCCTGGCAGCCCTCACCCTAAATCCCTCTCCCTAGGGGAGAGGGACTTTGAAGCCTTCTAGCCCCCCTCTCCCTAGGGGAGAGGGGCTGGGGGTGAGGTCTACAGCGCAAGCCAGAAGCAGGTTTCTGAAGATTGCAGTCCTTGGCTTATCCCGAACTCAGGTTACAAAAACTTGCTGCGCTAAAGATTGCGTTTGAACCGAGGAGGGTCTTAGGTTGGGGTAGATCTTGGGGCCAAATGCCCTGATCGTCTACCTTTTGCCGTGGGATGCGACGCAAAGAGAAAGCCTAGCCTTTCTAGGGGGGACTGCGGCTATACCCATTTCACCTCTATCCATGACAGTCTGGGCGATCTCCCGAACTTCCCATGCCAAAGGAGAACGAGAACGTTGACTTGCTGTTCCTGTTTCTGGGGGACTAGGGAGATCGACGCAGGGCATGGTGCCTGCGGGGGCTTTTTTAGCCCTGACTCTGATCAACGACTCAGGGCTAAAAGGGTTTACGGTGATGCCCCTTAACGGTTGCTACAGTTGCCCCGCGACCAACCCCACTCCTCGACCTCAACAGATATTTGGGAGTTGGGGCGGGGGTTGCCGCCACTCAGATCGACTAGGGTGATTGTGGTGGCGGCCCGGAAGGAACCCTTATAAACGGGTTGTCCTTGGGCGTTGTTGCGATAGAACTGGAGGGTTGATACCGCAGATTCTCCGCGTCCTCGTTCCCAGCGAATTTGGGTAAATCGTTGATTAGTGGCCTCGGCCCAATAGCGCCAGCCGTTTTGCATCCGCCCGTGGCAGGTGATGGTTCTGCCGGATGGCGGCGGGGTTGGGTTCGGCGGGGTTGGGTTCGGCGGGGTTGGGTTCGGATTGCCGCTGGATTGGCCGTTGAATTGGATGAAGAAGGATTGACCATCCAGGGTGCCGTTGGACGAGAGGCTGAGAATCGAGTTATTGGGGCCGTAGCGAATGTTGGCGGTACCCTGAGCATCAGCGGCCCCTGAGGCTGCGATATTGAGGACAATATCCTCGGCGGTTCTGGTGGTCTGCTGCCCTGTAAATCGGACGTTACTGCCATTGGTTAGGCGAATAGACAGCTCAGCGCTGTTGTCGGGCTGGACGGTCACCGAGGCAAAGGTAATTGTCTGATTGGGCCGACCTTGCAGACCAAACGTCCCTTGGCCCTGCTGAGTCAGCATCAAGGCGCTTTCGGTGGGAGGTCGGTTGACGCTGTCGTCGGCAATGGTGAACCGCAGGGAAAGGGGCTGGCCGTCTAGGGTGCCAGTACCGTTCACGGAGATCAGGGTGGTGCCCTGGTAACGAACGGTGATTGTCCCCGTGGCGTCAGCTCCCCCGGCATTGGTCAACCGAATTTGCGCTTCGCCCGCATTGCGACTCACCACTTGTCCGCCCCAGCGTTGGAAGCTGCCATCCGCCATCCGCAGGGAAAGCTCGGCCTGCTGGTTGGGCTGGCTGGTCACGCTCACAAAGGTGACGGTCTGGCTGGGGCGACTACCGATGGCTAGGGTGCCTTCGCCTTCTCCGGCTAGGTTTAGGTTGGCTTGTTGGGCAATGGGTGTGGAGGATGGTGGAGTGACTGCGGATTCAGTCAAGGATGGAGCATCCATGGCGTGGGTGGCAGTGCCATAGGCTAAGGCCGATGCCAAAGCGGAGGCTAACGCGGAATAGGCCAAAAATGAACGAATTTTCATAGCTATCGATAACCTTTTGATACTCGCTTAGAACCCATGGAGAATGGCTTTCCGAGCGTGGCTGTTAATTCCCAGAGGCACTCTACACCTTCAACGATGGAGGCTAACCCATCGCAAACAATCGTAATGTCAAGGTATTCCGCCCCAGGATGCTTTCCAGTGGGCCATCCATAAAGCCGACCAGCGCAGGAGTCTCACTGATCGTTGAGGATGCAGGTGCTTGGAGCTGCACTAAAGCGGCTGACGACTGGGCCTAAAGACGGGTTCCAGGAGATTACCCCGCTACTATCGTTTGCTTAATCAATGCAAACACCGCCCGCAGCGCCATGGCTTCGCCGCCTTCGGGCCGCCCGGGTAGGGATCGGATATTCCAGGCCATTAGATCGATATGTACCCAGGGCAGGGTGGGCTTGGTGAACTCTTGCAGAAACAGGGCAGCGGTGATCGATCCACCGTAGGAACTGTCGGAAATATTCGAGAGATCGGCTACCTTGCTTTCGATCATGGCACGATAGGGGGCATGGAGCGGCAGTTGCCACAGGGGATCGTCGGTGGCTAGGCCGCAGGCAAGAAGGCTATTGGCTACGGCGGGATGATTGCAGAAACAGGCCGGCAGTTCGGTGCCCAGGGCAATGCGGGCGGCTCCGGTGAGGGTGGCAAAGTCAATCAACAGATCGGGTTCGGGCTCTTCGCTGACGGCTTCCCAAAGGGCATCGGCTAGCACCAGGCGACCTTCGGCGTCGGTGTTACCGACCTCGATGGTCAACCCTCGGCGGGAGGGCACTACATCCAGGGGGCGCAGGGCGTTGCCGGAAATGCTGTTTTCCACGGCGGGAATCAGCACCCGCAACTGCACTGGAAGCTGAAGGCCCATGATCATGTCTGCTAGGCCCAGAACGTGGGCCGCACCGCCCATGTCTTTTTTCATCAGCTTCATGCCAGCGGCGGGTTTGATATCCAGGCCACCGGTATCAAAGCAAACCCCTTTACCGACGAGGGTGACCTTGGGATAATCCCCATGGCCCCAGGTGAGATCCATGAGCCGAGGGGCCTGGTGGCTAGCACGACCCACGGCGTGGATGAGGGGATATCCCTGGCTGATCAAATCGTCGCCTTTGATCACCCGTAGGTTAGCTGTGTGGGTATCGGCCAGCACTTGGGTGGCGGCCTCTAGGTGATCTGGCCCCATGTCCCCGGCGGGGGTATTGATCAGATCGCGGACGAGGGTGGTGGCGGCAACGGTGTGTTGGACATAGGCGTGGTTGGCCCCAGTCGGTGGCTGAAGCTGGGCCATAGATCGAGCCTTGGGGCGCTTGTAGGGGGTAAATCGGTACTCCCCTAGGCACCAGCCCAACCAGAGTTTAGTCGCTTGATCCGGCGTCCAATCGTCGGCCAGAGTATAGGTTTGGGGGGGGAGGACGGCGGCGAGGTTGCCCAAAGTCCAGGTATTGATGACGTCCGGTTTGCCCACTAACACCTTGGCGATGCCACCATTTCCCGGTATCAGGCAGAAGGTGTTGGGGTCGGCCTTAAACCCGGTGGCTGTGGCCCAAGCTTGGCTGTCTTCGTGGTGTGAGGCTAAGTCAGCGGCGGTGACAAGATAAATGGGAATGGGTGTGGACAAGGGACTGCCTCGAGTTCTGTGTAGGTGCACAAAGGATCCTTAGTGTATCTGAGTTTTTGGGTAGAAAAAGGTCAGATAAGACTAGGCGATGCCGTGGTTTGCCAGTAGCGGTAGCTGCTGTAGGCCATGGTGATCACTCCGGTGACGATAGCGGATTCATCGACCTCAAACTTAGGGTGATGGAGGGGATGATTCATGGCGCGATTGGTAAACCCGACCCCCAGGCGAAACATTGTACCGGGGGCATGTTCGAGATAGAGGGCAAAGTCTTCGGCCCCCAGGGAAGGTTCGTGGATGAGTTGCAGGGCGTCATCCCCAAAGGCTTCACTGACGCAGCGGGCGGTGAGATCGGTGAGGTTAGGGTCGTTGATGACGGAGGGAACGCCACGGCGATAGGTCACGTCGTACTTTGCGCCATAGGGCTGACAAACCCCGGCCACGATGCTCTCGATCCACTGGGGTAGGTGGTTGCGGGTATCGGGATGTAATGACCGCACGGTGCCAGAAAGTTTGACACTATCGGCGATGACATTGGGGGCACGTCCGCCGCTCATTTGGCCAATGGTGAGAACGACGGGATGCAGGGGATTCTGGGTGCGGCTGATGGATTGCTGTAGGGTAGTTACCACCTGGGACGCAATCCAAATGGCGTCAATGGCTTCGTGGGGACGGGCACCGTGGCCCGACTCGCCGATGATGGTGATGTCTAAATCATCCGCCGCTGCGGTCAAGGCTCCATAGCGAATGCCGATGGTGCGGGCGGGCACCGAAGGATAGGCATGGACGCCCAAGATGGCCGAAACACCCTCCATCACGCCATCTTCAATCATCCAGCGGGCACCCTGGGCCGTTTCTTCGGCGGGCTGAAACAAAAAACGCAGGGTGCCGGGTAGCGGTACCCCCAACTGGGACAGCACCATAGCGGTACCTAGCCCTACCGTGGTATGCACATCATGACCGCAGGCATGCATGATCCCCGGCTGGGTGGAGGCAAACTCTAGGTCAACCCGTTCGGGGATGGGTAGGGCATCCATATCGGCCCGAATTGCTAAAATTCTGGGGTCATCCTGGCCGTGTAATTCAGCGACTACCCCGGTTTTACCCACCAGTTCCTGCACCCGAAGCCCACAGGAGGACAGCACCCCAGCCACGTAGGCCGCCGTTTTATACTCCTGCCCGCTCAGTTCGGGGTGGCTGTGCAGGTGGCGACGAATTTCAATCAGGCGTGGCGTCAGGGTTTCGGCAAGGGTCTGGATTTCGCGTAGCATGGCAGGGAAGTGGAGCGTGTTCCCTTAGGATAGGGAATCTAGGCGACCGATGCACGGGATTGTGGGGCGGCAGTCTTGTGAGTGCCGAGGTGTAGACTTGAGTCTATAGCCCTGCCGTGGCTAAAAACGTTTGCATCTCGTCCCAAGAAAGCCCTTGGTGTAGGTAGCGAGGCTGATCGGGATTGTAGGGCCCAGCCAGGATATCGATGGTTTCGATCTTGGCCCCCTCCGGCAGAACAGGCACCTCCGGATCAAAGGCGGTGGGTCGCACGAGAGAGCTAGAAAACCCTCGAAAAATCAGGATTTCGTCCGCCTCTTCTCCAATCCTAGCCTGAACCCGCAGCACCGCTTGGGGATGCCGCAGGGTGTATTGTTCGAGGCGAAGGCTGGGGGACATGGCGGGATCGGGAAATCGTAGGAGATGGTGTGATCGGTCGATGAGGCGGTAGAGCCTTCGTCAATCGCTGGATGACTGGATGAGTCGCTATGAGTAGATCGCTATTAGTAGATTGCTTGGCGACCCTGTTTACCGAGGCGTACAAACACGAACCAGGCGAGGCAAGCCAGGTAAATGACGAGCCCCAGAATGCCGAAAAAGCCTAGGAATCCGTGGGTGTAGCCAGCGTGGAAATAGGCTTTGTAGAGCAGAGGTGGCTCTAGCCAGGTTTGGCAATCGGCGGCGGCAAAGCGGCTGTTGGAAAAGGCACAGGGCAGGAACGGAATCAACAGGGCGGTGCCTAGGAGGTTGTAGATTGTTACGGCCCAGCGCCAGGCGGTGAAGATCAGCTTGAGGGAGGAACTGGGCTGTTCGCGGATTTCTTCGTTGAGATCGACCCAGAACCACAGGCTGGTGGGAATCAGCACGCGGGCCATGAGGGCACTCAGGAAACTGAGGCTGAAGCCGCCAATCATCAGATAAACGGTGATCATCAGCAGGCTGGCCACTTTCCAATAGATGGTCATGAGGTGCTGAATGGGTTCATTTTTTTGCGTAAAGGCCCAGATCATCAAGGCCAGGGGCAGAAACACCGTGAACAGCACCGCCAGACGGTAATCTAGCCAAACCACGGTACGAAGCAGAGATGGGTCGATCATAGGACAGGCCAGAAACTAGGGGCAGTAGAGGGTGTCGCGGGTGGCACGTCCGGTGACGGGATTAGTGCCACTGGCAACGTCGCAGAGCATCGCGTTGACCTTCGGTGCGAGCAAGACATCGGTGAAGTCTGCGCCTTCAATGGTGGCTCCGCGAAAATCTGTCCCGAAGGCGTAGGCTCCTTCTAGGATGGCGTTCGTGAGATTGGCCTGCACCAACCTAGCCCCGTCTAGGGTGGCTCCGGTCATGTCAACTCCCTCCAGATTGGCGCGGGAAAAGGTGGTATCGAACAGACGCACTCCGCGTAGGTTAGCGTGGCTGAGGTTGGCTTCAGCGAGGTCGGCCCGGGTGTAGTCGTTGCCGCGCAAGTCTTGGTTAGAGAGGTCGGCCATACGCAGGTTTTGGCGATCAAAGCTGGCGGCTTGGCCTGGGCTAACCCAGGCCAAGCTGGCGACTACCACCAGCGCGAGGGCAAGAACAAGACGAGATAAGCGTGGACAACTCACCATGGTTCTGCAAGGCTTAAACAAAAAGAAACACTATTGAGGGCTGTTGCGGTAGCACCCGTGAATCCACAACATTCATTATGGGGGCGGCCTGGGGTCGCCAACGAAGTGACCCCCAAACCCTGGCAGACCAGTGGCGCTCTAGCTAGGGCATGTAGCCTAGGGCGTGGCCAACCACAGCCTCAACCTATTCAACCATAATCCGGGACGGGGATTGGTGAGGCGTCAGGTGATGGGCGCAGGGGCGCTATGCTGAGGGCGATATTGCGGTTGTTAGATGCCTAAGGTTCCATAGCCATGTGGATTACGTTATCCCGTTACAAACGTTGGCTTTATCACGTCGGGTTGGGAGCTGGGCTGGTGTTGTGGTGGGCTTGGGTGGGGATAGCCCCGCCGACCCTAGCCCAGGAAACGCCTTCCGATACCGCCCCGATTTTCCTCAATAGCATTTTTCTGTTTGATGTGCCCGGTTCGGCGGAACTCACGGCCCCAGAACGGGCAGCGGCCATTGAAACGAATTTGACCCCCCTTCTCACCCTCGATGCGCCACCCCAGGTGCGAATTCAAGCCCGATCTCCAGAGGAGGCCACCCGCAATCCAGTTATTTTTGCCGATGATCGCTACATCATGACCGTAACCCAGGCCGATGCCAGCGTGGGCGGTACCCCCACCCCAATGGATCAGGCCCAGCAATGGGAGGCGATCTTTAACCAAGGTTTAGCCCAAGCCTGGGCGGAACAGCGAGGCGATTTTCTCCCCAAGGCGCTGGCTCGATCCCTGGCGGCGGTGGCGGTGGCCCTAGCGATCCATGTCTGGCTGGGCTGGGTGGGGCGGCGCTGGCTGTTGCCTCTGGTGGCTCAGTGGGATGCGGAAGGCCGCGAGGAGGATGCCCAGGGCACGGGGTTGGGGCTGCTGGTGCGGTCGCTGCTGGCGCTGGTACAGGGCATTTTTTGGTTTAGCGCTCTGACCTACATGGCTAAGCTTTTTCCGCTGACCCGCCGATTTAGCTATGTGGTAGGCCGCAGCCTTACCGATGGTCTGCTGGCTCGCAGCTTGGTGTTAGGCAGTCGAGCCTATTCCCTGCTGGATTTACTGCTGCTGATCGCGACCCTGTTGGCCCTAGTGATTGCCGCCAACACCGCCACCAATCTGCTGCGGTCGCGGGTGCTGCGCATGGCGGGCATCAGTCTGGCCGCCCAGGAGGCCATCGCTGCCCTGGGCAAATATACCCTGATTCTGCTGGGGGCCGTGGTGGTGTTGCAGATTTGGGGCATTGACCTGAGTTCCATCGCCCTAATCGCCAGTGGGTTAGGGATTGGGATTGGCTTTGGGCTACAAACCCTCGTTAAGGACTTTGTCAGCGGTTTGGTGATGGTGTTTGAGCGCCCGGTGCAGGTGGGCGATTTTGTCGATTTTGGCGCGGTGAAGGGCACTGTCAGCCGCATTGGATCCCGCAGCACCGAAATTCGTACCCTCGATCAAATCGCCATCATCGTGCCTAACTCCCGTTTGTTAGACAACGAAATCATTAACTGGAGCCACGGCAATCCAGTTTCCCGCATTCGGTTGCCCGTGGGGGTGGCCTACGCCGCCGACCCGATGCAGGTTAAACAGGCGTTACTGGACGCCTGTCGCCAACATGATGAGGTGTTGCTGACCCCCTCCCCCCAGGTCTTTTTCCTAGGATTTGGTGACAATGCGTTGCTGTTTGAACTGCTCGTGTGGATTGCCCAGCCCCACCGCCAGTTGGTGATTAAAAGCGATCTGTATTTTGCCATCGAGGCTAGCCTGCGCCAGCACCATATCGAAGTGCCCTTCCCCCAGCGTGATCTGCACCTGCGTACCGGATCGCTGCCCCTAGACCTCAGTCCAGAGACCCAGCGATGGCTCCAGCAGTTGACCCAACCGTCGGCGAGTCACCCCAACCCGGAGGCCTGACGGTTTTAGATCGGCGGAAAAATGCAGATTTTCTTGAAAAGAGAGAGCGCTTTTGGGAAAGTTAGCTAAAATTACGTCCGTAATTGGGAGAAATATCAGGGTGCCCAGATCCCTGTGCGCCCCCGCCGCAACCATGGAGTGGGATTTCTCTAGTGAGGAGTAAAGGGAGCGATTTTCTATGAAGCTAGCCTGGCCGAATCACCGCCTCCACCGTTGGTCAAGGCGGCTCATATCCTTAGTATCCTTGGCTCTAGCAGCCTGTTTTTTGGTCATTAGCCTTGCAGTGCCCGCCAGCGCCCTAGCCCCTTCGGCGGCCCCGACGACGGGAACAGCCCCAGAGATGCTGCTGGCCCAGGGGTCGAATGTGCAGCGCGATGTCTTGGTCTTCAACACGCCCACCTACGCCGTGCGGGTGTTTGTTCCGGCAGGCACCACCGTTGCTCGCATGAATGTGTTTCGGCGCACCACCCCCACGGAACTAGAACTGAATGCCCAGCCCGCCAACTTTCGGGGAGCCATGACCTCCGATGGATTCTTAACCTACGAAAGCTTTGGCTCGCGCTTTGGCCGCAATGTAATTTTTCGCGCTAGCCACAACCGAGGGAGCCGCCAAGCCCGCCTAGAGATTTTGGATGAGTCTAACGAGCGGGTAATCTTCACCGAATTTGCCAGTGGTGTAGATGCGCCCCAAATGCCGGAAGCTCCCATCACCGGAGCCCTAGAGCGCAATACGCTGCTAGGGTTTGAAACCCCCAACTACGCCGTGCGAGTCTTCCGCGATCCGGCGGATAATCTGCGTAAGCTGAACGTTTACTTCAAGCAAACGGCTACCACCCTCGTGAATGGCCAAGTGGCAACACCGGATACGTCTGGCACTATTCCGGGCTATGAATGCTGGATTTCCTACTATGGCGGCACTCAGTTTAATGGGGTGTCGGCGCGCTACCATGCGCGGGTGAGTGCGGGCGGACGGGCCGTGCTGGAAATCATTGGCAGCAATGGGTCGCTGCTGCTGTCCGAACCTCGGATTAACACCATTCCGCTGACGGTCAACATTCCCCCCGAAGATCGGCCCAGTTGTTTTGAAGGCGGCGGCGTTTCCAGTGGATCCCTAGCCCCCTTTGTGGCCGCCGCGTTTGGCGATCAGCGCGACCTAGATGCGATTCTGGCGCTGGTGGCCCGCGATACCTCTACTCCCCGGCGGCTGGATACCTGCAATGTGTCTCCCCGGTTTGAGAGTGCCCCCCAAGGGCAGTTCATCAACGCCGCTGAATGCACTAACCGCAGTCAAGCGGAAGCGATGGTAAGCTTCCTCAGAAGTGCCGGATTTAACTCCCGGTTGATCTATCGCAACTTTAGGTACCGTTAACGCCCCTAGGCTTGCAAGTTCAAGAACCCAAAAGACCCCGGTCGAGAATGCATCGACCGGGGTCTTTTGCTCCGCCTATCAAGATCAGATCCCGCCTAAGGCTCAATCCTAGTTCCAACTTATTTTGTGTCGGCCTCCTTGGGCAAGGGCCTTCTGCCATTCAACGATGAAGCAATCAGCAGATTGCGCACCCAGTTATCGTGATAGCGGAAACCGTTGAGTTGTTCAAAGGGGC
>QLAH01000946.1_pt1 | contig 10073 bp, 6 predicted proteins | sample 4693081 | NCBI WGS metagenome assembly QLAH01 (sample SAMN09425401, study PRJNA476045) | Lake water metagenome, whole genome shotgun sequencing project.
CGAGCTTTCCTGGTCAGTTCGCGTGATTCCTGTATTCGCTCGGCAGACGCATCTGAGGTTACGGCCAAAGAAAACCCGGTTATCGGTGACTATCCAGCCTTCAAAGGCCGCTTTATTACCGGCACCATTCGGGATAATAACTATAATGGAACGCCGAGCTATGACCTACCGCCCGTAGACGCGGTCAGGGAAGCGAGAGGGATGAACTCTTCCCAAGACTCGGTAGCTCAAGGCTCTCTGTCGCCGCTCGATTTTTCGTTGGAGCCAGTTGTGCTTCAAACCCAGGGCATTTCCACTCCCCGGAATCCCAACGTTCGGGATACTTCGAATAACGATCCGGCCTGGGCAACTTCCGATTTTGGCCGCGATGGAGGCCGCTTCCGCATTGAAAATCAGGTGACTACGCCCTACGTGGATGACACCTTCCGGGCAGACAACCGCTGGGGACCGAAGCCAGTTTGGGGTCGCGACTCACTCCAGATTGGCATCACGTCGAAGGAAAACAACGGTTCGGAAGCGGTTGCCAAAATTGGCGATCCGATCGTCGGCATTCCCGAATTAACCGGCAGCGACCCAACGCCGGGGGCTGATACGGCCAGCGTTGGTCTAGATGGCTATTGGGAACGACGGGCTCGGGTAGACGGTCTGCGCCTGATTGTCGGTCAGCGTCTAGAACTGGGCGACTCGGCAGGCTGGGGTGGCCCCGGCGGTGCCGCAGGCAGTAATAACACAATCACCCGTGCCACCGAGCCCATGCTGCCCTGGGGAGATGATGGCACAGGAGCCTGTACTGAAGGAATTCGCTGTAACGAGGCCCGCCAGCGCAAATCTCTCTGGGATAATTTGGCGGCAGTGCAAGCCACGGCGGTTTACCACAATGCCGAAGACCAAACTGCGGCCCTGCGCGACTTCCCCGATGCCTGTCTAGTCACCACCATCCATCCCGGCACGCCTACCACGCTCGACCGCAGCGCCACGTTTGAAAATCTGGCCTTTGGCTTCTCGGCCCAGCCCGATGTAATTCCGGGCTACACGGGTAGGCCCAGTCCTGCGGTGATCAGTGACTTCTTCCGGGGTCGCGGCACCAATGGCTGGGAGTTAACGACACCAACCGCCGCCGATTTCAGCAATACCGGCAGTCCGCTGATGCGTTCTTTGCGCAACCTGGCTAACTATGCGGGCGATCCGAATGGCGGTGCCCCGTCCTTCACGCCCAGACAGAGCGGCACCACCGTCCATCCCTATCCGGCCATGTCCATGTGGGGCGACTTCTCGATGCTGCGGCAGGTCTTCCGCCTGCTGGATGGTGGCACCAGCTACGACAACCTCAGTCCCGCTGACAAAACCACCCTGCACACGGCGGCCTGTACGCTGGGCATGTTGGCCTATAACCTGGATTATTTAGAAAAATTCGACGTTAATGCGCCCAGTCTACAGCCTTTACTTGGGGCTCCCGATAGTGCTGTGGCACCAGGAAACGTTCTCACAGTCAACAACGCAACGCTAGCTCTCCCAGCCTATAGTGCGGGCCTCAGAGGACAAATTCGCGTGATTGACCACATTATTCAGGGTCTAATCACGGCTACAAACGTCAACCAAATCCCGGCAGATTGGCGTCCGCCTGCAACTTTTGTCACCCGGACTCGTGAACTAGGTCTCAATGGTCAGATGGATCTGATGGCCTGGACTGCAACCTTGTCCAATAACCCTGAAACCTATGTCAGGCTATTGGAACGCTGGCGCGACGATGCGACAACGCCCGCTACCCAGAAAGATCGGTTGAATACGAGTATCTCTCTGGCTCAGCTCTTGATTACGAAGGAGCAGGTTGCTCGCGACCGCACCTGGGGATCTGCAGGCCAATACGGTACAGTTGCGGTTCCAGGTGGCTCGGAGAATGCATTCAGCCTTGCGCCTTTGGGTAATTGTGGTTATCTCACTAACGATCCTGCTACCAACATTCTGGGCTGGAGGAATCCAGACCCAGCCACGCGCGTCAGTCTGCGTCGAGCTGATAACACTGTTGTAGCTCCCAACTTGCCGCCCGATCCACTGTATCGGTTCTGCTCGGCTCGTCCGCGCTACCCAATTCTCTATTCGCTGTTCCCAGCCTCCACGACCGACTTTGCCCTGTTGCCCAGAGGCACAACAGCAGCAGATGTGGATGCGGCCTATGCTACGGGCTTTCAGCCCCACGCAGATATTGCAGATAACTCACAGCGCAATATCGTTCGTGACCCGGAAACTAGCTTGCCGAGAATTGCTCGCTATATTGCCACAGAGAATGCTGGTGTCAGCTATACAATCGTTCGTCCGGCTCAAGTTGCCCTACGTCCTCGCACCCTGACTCGTCTGGGCGTCACATTAGGAGGCCAGACTGGAACAGAATGGCTGTTGCCTACTGCTGATGGGGTGCCCAGCACAGGCAGAACGCCGAACAGCAACAACTTCAACCTGGTGAAGGTCTGTGATGGCAAATGCTCGGAGCCGCAGAGTGCTGAAAGTAGCACCTTCCAGTTGCCCGAATCAGGTTCGCTGGTGCGTGTTGCCCTCAAGGACAGTGCTTTCTACAATGGCCGCGAACTGATGCCCGTTCGTGCCCTCAACCTGGATCTGGACTTGATGAAGCGCTCGGCTTCACCGGGCGGTAACGATCTCTGGCTGCCCAAGCGGGGCATTGTCTACGCCTACCGGGAAGATGCTGTATCGGAGGCGCATATTGTCCGGCCCGCCGCGGCTGGCTGGGAAGGCTGCCGCACCGATGCGAACCTGCAGTCCGCGACTTGTGCCATGCGAACCCATGACACGGATGCCTACAGCTCGCTCGACCCGCCAGTCAACAGCAACAACTCGATTACGTCGAAGCCAGTTGACTACTATCCCGATCCGGATCGACGTCCCTATGGTTTCCGGCTGCTGCAAGGGGCAAACCTGCGGCGCGATGGTGACGAAGGCCGTGGCCTGTCGTTTGTCAGCGATAACCCGGTCTATGTTCAAGGCAACTTCAACCTGCACCAGACTGCCGGAGGCACGCCGTTAGAAGAGTTCACTCAACCGTTGCAGTACGATGGCAACGGTGTATATACCAACTTCTATGCCCGTACCACTTTGGATCAGCAGTTTGCTGACCGCAACAGCGACCAGTGGCGACCCAGCGAAGTGGTGGCCGATGCAGTAACGCTGCTCTCGGCAGACTTCTGCGACGGCAGCATCGAGGATGGTCTATCCAATCTAAATGCTGGAAACTTGGCAACCTGGCTGAGGGGCCGCTATGGCTGTAGCCAAACGACGGTTACTTCCTTCCTCAACCAAACTCGCCCTCAAACTCCGGTAACGAACCAGGCCACGACCACAAGGGGCGTTACCTGGGTGCGGACTAACCTAATCGACAGCCTGCCCGGCGCAATGCGGGCCTCTGGGGCAGGCCACAACTTTGATGAAGGGGAATCGCCCATCTTCATTTCCCGGCGGGGCCGCCCTACCCAGTGGAACGATGTCAACGGTACAGCAGCCTACTATTCCGGCACCTACGCCAATATTCAGGACAACCCAGGCACGGGTGGCAAAGCCCTGCTGACGGCAACCGACAATACCCGGATGAACCTGATTATGGTCAGCGGTCTGGTGCCTTCACGGCGCGGCCAGTCCTATGGCGGTCTGCACAACTTCCCCCGCTTTATCGAGAACTGGGGTGGGCGGAACCTGTTTATGAGTGGTGCTTTCCTCCAGCTCAACTTCAGCACCTATGCTACGGCTCCGTTTGACCAGCAGGGCTGGCAGATTACGGCTCCGGCTCCAACAACTGGAGATGGTGCAAACGAATGGATTCGCTATTACGCTCCCCCAAACCGGCGCTGGGGTTACGATGTCGGGTTGCAATATGCTCCGGCAGGTCCGGTTGCCCAGCGCTTCCAGTTTGCGGAAGATACGCGCAGTGAATTCTATAGCGAACCACCTGCTAATGATCCCTATATGCGCAATCTCTGTCAGCAAGTGCCTGCTGCCGCTGGGCGACCTGCCCTGACCTGCCCAACCTAGGCGCTTTGCAACCGTTCTACTTGCTCGCTCAGTGCCCCCTTCGGGGGGCAATCATCTGCTCTTTAACCATTCTCAAATCTTGATTTAAGAGGACGCGCGTTATGTCAGCGCCTATGTCATCCCATTCCTTGCCGGCGCTATTCTGGCGGCTCGCCAAATCACGGGCGCGGCATCAGAACAATCAGCCAACACCATTAGCCCCGCAGGGTCTGACCATTATTGAATGTCTGGTGGCAATTATGCTGATCGGGCTGACCATCGCCATGGTGACGCCACCGCTGCTGATTGCAACTGCTAGCCGAGTTCAGACCCGTCGGGCTGAGCAAGCCATGCAAATTGCCCAGGGCGAAGTCGATCGGATCAGTACTTTAGTCCAACAGGGCAATCACCGGGCTGATCAACTGCCCGCTGTCGTCGGAAACCTGTCGGGACAGGGCGGCCCGACCAGTCTGGCCAATGCAATGGTCACAAGTCGGGCGCAAGCCTGTTCTCCTGCGGCTCCTACCGCTCCCACCACTGCCACTCAGGCCGTGCAAATTGATGTGGACGGAGACTGTGATCCTGACTTTTTTATGCAGGTCTTTCGTACTACCGGAATCTATACCCAGGCTGAGCAATCGGGTGGCAGACCGGCTGCCACTCGTCGTCCGGCTCAGTTTGATCTGGGTGTGCGGGTTTATTCAATCCTGGCCCGGAGAAATCTCAGTACTAGTCTGAGAGCTGATCCGGCCTCCTTAAGAATGACCTCAGGGCAGGGGACCCAAGCTACCAACCCCTTAGCCGTGATTTACCGTCCCATCGTCTGGGGCGAACAGGCTGACGTGGTTTGCAGTTCCGTGTCGCCAGCTACCAGAGCCCAAATTGGCACCTGTTCATCACCCTAAACCTGCTTCTAATTTGGCTACGGTTCCTTAGTTCTAAATTCTGATCTTGCTTCTACCCACCTCACTGGCCTCATGTCTTCATCCTCTATGGCTAAACCTTCCTTTGGCTCTCGCTTGAAACGCCTGTTCCTGAACTCTCGTCGTCATTCCAGCCGAGGGTTTACCCTGATCGAACTTTTGGTGGTGGTTGCCATTGCGGGTGGCATCGTCTCCTGGCTCACATTCATTGTGGTGCAAATGATGACTGCTGACCAGCGCGAGTCAGCCCGGACTGAAACCCAGCGGGAAATGCAGCTCGCACTCGACTACATGGCAACAGAACTGCGCGAAGCAGTTTATATCTATCCGGGTGAATACCTCCAAAATGCCAATGGACGACCCTTTACAAGCTATCTACCTGCCTCAGTCGGGCGCAATAGCGTTCCAGTTCTGGCCTTTTGGAAATACCAACCCTTTCCACAGGCTGTCAAAAATGCCTGTGCGCGCGGAGCAGTCGCAGGTGTAACCTGCACTGCAGGCCAGTCCTATGCCCTGGTGGTTTACCTATTAACCCAAAATCCCAGAACAGCAGGCTCTCCCTGGCGGGGTGAGGCGAGAATTACGCGCTACGTCCTCAGTCAGTTCAATTCGCAGGGGGTTCTGAATCCGGGTTGGGCCGATCCAGGCCGTGAAGGAGGCATCTTTGCCACATGGCCAATCGTGCCAGGAACAAGTGCAAACCTGCAAACAGGCACTCCCACTGGCCAGTCCTACACGCTGGTGGATTACGTCAGTCTCAATCCAACTTTGGCAAACCAGATTGGCCAGACAGGCAACTGCCCGACCGGTTACAGCCTTTCGCCTAGCAACGGTTCAGCAACAGGTACCTTTGCCGATCGCAGCTTCTATGCCTGTGTGTTTGCGCCGACCATTACTGTGACCCAGAATGGAGTTCAGCAAACCCGAGCTGATGTTAGCCAGTATCGCGATGTGATTATTTTTCTGCGTGGGAGTGCAGCCGGTCGGCCCGGTGTTTCTCAGGTGTTGACTAACCGCAACCAGGAGTTGTTGCCAACCCTGCAAACCCGCGTTTTAAGCCGCAGTGTTCTGAGTCGCCAACCTGCTCAGTAGCTCACTCAAGCATGAGTCAAAAAACTCACAAAACTTCTGAATTCAGCATCAAAGGCATATTCTATTATAACTGGCGATGCAGTTACTAATTACGTCACTATCTACCCCTTTATAGCTCTAATCGCTTCTTTTACCTGTTTATTCAACAAATTGTTTCAATTAATTCACCACATTGTTATCTGTGAGAGCAAAATGCGCATCAGCAAACCAGCCCCACACCAATCAACCGCCGGTTTTACCCTCTTTGAAATGCTGATCGTAGTTGTGATTGCAGGCATTTTAGCTTTGATTGCAGCTCCAGGATGGTTATCATTTGCCAACAATCGGCGGGCTGAAGCAGGTCGCGATCAAGTGCTGCAAGTGATTCGGCAGGCGCAGGCCAAAGCACTGCAAACTCGTCGTGTACAGGTCGTCGATTTCTTCACAACAGCTAATCCGCCAGAAATGCGCGTAGCCGGCGTCCCCCAGTCCCTGGGTGCTCAATTGCCTTCCGCCCAACAGGGGCGCACCTCTTTTGGCCTGGCGGTGGTAGGTAGCGCCAACACAGGTTGTTCAGCCGGCGCAACCGCCTGCATTGTGTTTGATGAACGGGGCAATATCATCACGGCAGATGGCGATCCGCCTGCGGAAGAACAAGGAATTATGAAGGTTGTTGTGACTTCTCCGGCTGGCTCGGGCGCAAAACGCTGTGTGATTGTGAGAACTCTACTAGGTGCCGTTCAAAATGGCAGCGGGGATGAGTGTAATTAAGCAGTTCGGCTAGCAGGTCGGCTAATTGAAAAGCGCTTGGCTAATTCCTGAGCGGCGAGAGGACTGGTTCGATGGGCAGAGAAAGCGCTCAAAGTTTGAGCAGTCCATATCCGATTAAAAACCCGATCAGCCAGATCAAAAAGCAGAATCGGGTGAGGGAAGCTGCCCGGAGAATCACTTCTGAGGTAATCGGCTGGAAAGGTTCCCCCAGAAGTGGCTTGAGCTTGAGCTTTCCCTTGTAGTAGTTGGGACCCCCTAGCTGAACTCCTAGAGCGGCGGCATAGGCGCATTCGCTCCAACCGGAATTGGGACTTGGATCTTGGGAAGCGTCGCGCCAGCAGAGCCGCCAAACTCGCTGGGGATGACCTGATAGAAAACTCAGAGTCAGCACATGCAGGCGACAGGGTAGCCAAGTGAGGCCATCCTCAAGACGGGCGCTGAACCAACCCAGATAGGTGTAGGGTGGCTCTCGGTAACCTACCATTGAATCTAGCGTGCTAGCGGCTTTGTAGGCTAGAGCCAAGGGAGCGCTCCCCCAGGGCAACAGGGCTCCCAGGAGGCCGTAAAAGAGTGGAGCTATGACGCCATCCGTTGCATTTTCCGTGGTCGTTTCGAGGACAGCTCGGAGAATTTCTGGGGCAGGCAGGTGTTCTGTATCTCGGCCAACATAGCGACTCAACTGGGAGCGAGCTTTGCTTAAATCTGCTTTCTCTAAGGGGTTCAATACGTCCTCAACTGCAGCGCGCAAACTGCGTCCGGCAAAGCAGCTAGCCAACAAAACGGTTTCTGTGCATACCCCAATCAGGGGATGCAGGCTGGCAGCCAACCAGATCAGCAGCCATCCGCTCAGACCCGTCAGCCCGATCGTGCTGATGGCAAGACCCACCCCGACCCACCGCTGCCCAACCGGATGATCTAGCTTCAGAGCCAGATGGCTACAGCGGCGAATGTATTCACCGATTACCTGCACAGGATGCAGCCAGTTCCAGGGGTCACCAATCCAGTAGTCAAGCAGGGCGGCTAGGATCAGAACTAGGGCGCTGTCCCAAGGGGTTAAAGCTGCGGGTTGGGACATCTCGCTCAGAAGGTGCGCAAGATTGCCAAAAGGGTCTGGAAGAGAGAGGGATTCTGGAGTAGATTGGGCGACAATAATCACGTGCTATGGCTTAGGGCGCGTCATCAATTCATGATAGAACGCTCGCGGTATCAGGCTTGTCGCACCCGCCCAATCAAACCAGCTAGGGGCTGTAACCTGGTTATGGCAGCGATCCCAACTTTATTTGATTCGCAGCCCCAGCATTTTGACCTTTCCTGTTTAGCAGCTCTGCATGGCGAAATACTCTCCAGATTCCTCACAAAACCCATTGTCGAATTCATCGCCTCAAGAGCAGGCAGGGCGGATGCAAGGGCTCCAGAGCGCCAAATCTGCTCGGATGCAGCGGCTGCGACGGCTCAGTTTTTTGCTGGACAATGCAATCAAGATTCCGGGTACCTCCTATCGAGTCGGACTCGACCCGATTATTGGTCTGATTCCGGGTGGTGGCGATACGGCAGGTTTAATTTTATCGGCGTTTATTGTGCTAGAGGCGGCCCAGATGGGTGCTTCTAAATCAACCCTGAGCAACATGGCTTTCAATATTCTGCTAGAGACCATGGCTGGCACTCTGCCCGGATTGGGCGATCTGTTTGATGCCACCTGGAAATCTAACTCTCGCAATCTTCAGCTTCTAGAGCAACATTTTGAGCTACCCCATCCGGCGGCTCCAGCCCGGAATCGCTGGTTCGCAATTTTGCTGATTTTGGGATTGGGCTTGGTCTTTGTGCTTTGTGCCTATGCCTCGTTTCGGCTGCTGCAAATGCTGGTTCGACTGCTGTTTCAACCCGGAAGCTAAAGTCCCAAATCCAAACCATTGGCCGCTAGTAGCGTCTTTTGTAGAAGAATCCGCGTTTGTCACTCCACATCTGGAATTTGGCTTGGCGATTTTAGCAAGGAACATGCCATAATGAGCCGACTGTTACGTGGCATGTTGCAATGGTTCAGGCATTTCATCCCTCCCAACCGATTCATTTGGTCAATTCCCAGGCTAGTGCCTCGGTTCACCTGCCAGCAAACTGGAGCCAGGAAGTTGATCCAACAACATTCAAGCTCGCCCTGCCCAGTTCGGAAGACGAGAGCTTAAACGAATCCGAATTCTGGCAGCAAATTGAGACAGCCTGGGAGATCTGCGATCGGTTTGATCTGCAAACCGAGATTTGGCGCGGTCGAATTTTGCGTACCGTGCGCGATCGCGAGAAGCGGGGTGGAGATGGTCGTGGGACTGGCTTTCTCAACTGGCTAGCCGAGCGAGAAATTAGCAAAACCCAAGCCTATTCGCTAATTGAATTGGCCAACAGCGCCGATCTGCTGCTCCAGGAAGGACTGCTGCAGCCCGAAGCCGTCAACTGCTTTAGCAAGCGAGCTTTCATTGAAACCGCTCAAGCTGCGCCGGAAGTGCAGCAAATGGTTTGCGATCTGGTGAACGGGCCAGATGCGCCCCAGGTCACGAGACGTGAGGTGCGCCAACTTCAGGATGAGTGGACGACGATGGCCTCAGACCTTTTGCCCGTCGTGATCAAGGAAAAGGCAGCCAGCAGCATTATTCCAACTCGCTACCTAACGCCGCTCGTGCGGGAAATGGAAAAGCTGCCGGAACTGCATCAGGTGGCAATTCAGGATGGCATTTCAGCTAGCCCAGACGTAGACACTGTGAAACAGGCTACTGCCGAGGCTCGCTACCTGGCCAAATATCTCGCGGCTGCGGTGCAGGTGCAGGCGCTGAATCAACCGGCGATTGATCTGGAGCAATCTCTAGAAGAAGCGCTGCGGGTAGGTTGTCTAAGCAGTACAGCGGATCTCGTTAATCAGGCGGCCCAAGTCGAGCAGCTTGTGATCAAGCTCTATACTGCCTGGAGTCGGATTAATCGGTTGGCCGAGCGCGTTTATGTGGACAGTGGTGCTAGCACACCTCACCTCCGCAACCTGTTGGATGCCCTGTCGCCGCTAGCCAACTCGCTCTTGGAAGTGAGTCTGGGCGACCCAAACAGCAACTTTGCTCGTGTGGTGCGTTTACAGATTTTGAACGATGCGGACGAGCTTGCTGATTTGGATGATTCGTCTCTTAAAGCAGAGAGGTGAGCGAATAAAGCGGCTCCCCGTCTCCCTAGTCCGGTGGGTTTACCTGGCCTGTCCCGATTGGCGCTAGGCTGAAATAGTCCTCAATTTTTTTGCTCCCTCTTGCTAATCGCTGCCTT
>QLAH01000947.1_pt1 | contig 10041 bp, 11 predicted proteins | sample 4693081 | NCBI WGS metagenome assembly QLAH01 (sample SAMN09425401, study PRJNA476045) | Lake water metagenome, whole genome shotgun sequencing project.
CCTCTATCCCTTTAGCGCGGGATAAGGATTTGATCATATCAAGCAAGTCATGTATTTTTTCAGGCTTTAGTTTAGACATGATATTTTCACCTAATTAAATCTTAAATTTTGCAATCAAACGACCTTTTTCAATATTAGCCATCGCAAACCTCATTGATTGCCCCTGCACATTTAGCGTTAGATCTTGTAGATCTGCGGCTTCAATAGTTCCTATGAAACTTCGCTGTTCACTCACTGGCTGATAGACACGTATTTTAGCTTCTTGGCCAACAAAACGTATATAATCTTCAGCACGAAATAACCGCCGTTCAATTCCCGGTGATGAAACTTCCAAGACAAAGGTACTCGGCAACAATTTTTCAACAGTTAACACTGCCTGAATCTGCCGACTGATTGCTGCACATTCGTCAATGGAAATAGACGCATCTCGCTTTTCCACATAGATGCGCACTACCACTTCGCGTTGGCTAGAGAAATATTCACACCCGACATAATCAAACCCCAATGCTGCAATAGTATCGCTTAGCACTGTCTCCAATTCGGTTGATGGTTTCGCCACATATTCCTCCAGAAACAAAAAATGGGCATTTTGCCCATTTTATTTTTAACTTGTATAACTGTTTTCGCTCTTCTAGAAATCTAACTTTCTATTGGTTGCGGGGGCAGGATTTGAACCTACGACCTTCGGGTTATGAGCCCGACGAGCTACCAGACTGCTCCACCCCGCGACAAATCTTGAACATCATAACAAACCTCAATACCAACTGCAAGCAGTTTTGATCAAGGAAAACATAAATCGGTACACTTTGCTGGCAAGTGCAACAAAATCTCCAGAAATTGCGACCATCGAATCTTAATACCTATTTCATGGGTCATCCCATTTTAGGAGTGACTTTTCTGCGATGTAGCACTAGCACGATGATGAATAAACGATGTTAGATATCAAGGCTCACTGATTCTATACCAAGGATGTAAGAACACTGAAATGAGAATTTATCGCCGGATCAGAGTCTATCAGAGGAGCATCAATAATCTAATGGGAATCAACCCATCATTTTTACTGGCAATGCAGCTAGAACGAGTCACAGCTACTTTACAGAACCTTCTTATAATGAAGGAAGGATTGCTTTGGTAAGGGATTCAAAACTGTTCAAGCAAAAATCTCCGCGTAATTTCTTTAGCATCACTGGAACGAGCACCCGCGATACTTTATGCTCAATTATCAGTGCTTTTTCCTGAGATTCAACAATAATCACCTAGCCCCCTCACCAAGACAAATGCTGCTTTACCTTCGCTCATATATAATCTTTGACTTATTTGTATTTTATACATAAAATTAAATTGATTTAAATTATTAAAATATATATATTAGCATTTTAAATAATTAAAAACATATCATTTTTTTGTATTTTTATCTTTAATTGGATATTCCGTGAGGACACATCGAGTTGTTTGAGAATCTAGCCTATGAGTTAACAAATGCCTTGGAGACACGTTTAAAGAAATAATGTGGACTCCTTCGATAGCACATCATTTTTTTCGAGCATTGTTTAGTAACCCTCGCTTAACTATCGTAGACTGAGATCATTTAACCCTAGCCCCTACTGGCAAAGGCCCTGAAATAAGGTATATTATCACTATGCCTGCTGTTTTAAGTGTTATTGCTTCTACCTACGCTAAGCCCTATCCCCGTATAACCCTTAAGGCTCGGACTGCTATTCCTAGACTAGTAGGCCGTTATTAGCGGGACTAATCCACAATATTTACGGATTATTAGATTTACAACTCATGAGCGAAAAAATACTTCAAACATATGGCCAAGCAGGACATCTTCTATACCAACTCAAGTACATTCATCATGAACTCTTTGAATGTTTACTTAGAACGATACCCTCTATGCTTTTGGTATTATGGAAAAACTCTACAATACCGCTATCAATTGCTGAACAGATACTAAAAATCAGGGTGAACTATCTGCTAGACATGTCCCTGAAGTACAACCATTAGAAGCAATTTTTCAGTAGATTACAACAGAACCACCTACTAAATTGGAGAAAATTATGAAAAATGTCATGGGCATCTTCATGGAAGCAGGGGAGCAACGAGGCATTGTTAAAAGATTTTATCAAAGGAAGATAGCAAGTGAAATAGCAGGCAAAGTCTAAGGGAAGCAAGAAGGAATGGGAGTAAACATCCTGGCAATTGAATTACTAAAAACTGACAAAATTTTATCCCAGATTGCTCAAGAAATGGGCTTAGATTCAAAAGCTTAAGCTACTTACATCAGCAACTTATACGCTAATCTATTATGAGTTTTATCTGGGATAGATGATGCAACATAGCATGAGTATCTTAATGGTAAAATAAGAGCTAGCACTGGTGCTGCAGTCTAAGCAAGACACATTCTAAGCATTTAAAAATAGTATACATCGAGTTTTTGCGGATCACTCATTTCTTTAGCTTTGCTATTAAGCATTGTCTTTAATGACTACTGTATTGGACCAAATAATAGACCTATCCTCGCTACTCCCATCACAAATAACTCCTTCTATAAACTAGCATATTTTTTGATGAGCCACTTTACAGAATTTACGAACACACTAAGGTTAAAATCCACCAAAAAATAATCATGGTTTTAAGTTTATTGTTATATAGAGCATCTCAATTTTTTAATGCTATAAAGCACATAAAAATAATAATCTGTTTTTATTTTTTTATAAAATTATCTCGAAGATTTTCATAGCGTATTTAACCTAAATCTAATATATCTAGAAATATATTATAGTTTAAAACTATGAACTATTTATATCATCATCGTTTTGTACTGGACATTTTTGGAGATATGTCTTGGCAAGAGCACTGCATCATCAGTTGTGATCATGATATTTATTTCTACTACTCAATTTATTAAATATGAGCGTTTGCTCTCTAGCTATGACTTATTTTCACGAATTGATATTATTACCTCGAGATGCACCTTATAAAGCACCTTAGCAACCATCAAATATATGGTTTGAGTCCCTATTAGTCTCCTTCCAAATAGCAACATACTCTAATGATAGATGACTACTGACGAAAACTAGTACTATATTTTCTGAGCTAGCACGGTCTATCCATTTAATATTCAATCCAAGAAAATCCTAGCATCGACAATAATAAACTGCCTCAAATAAGCTAAGATAAATAAGCAGTAATAATGATACACATATTGTCGGTAACATTCTTTATGGCTTTGTTTGATATAAATTATTCTTTTCCATACTATAATCAATTTCAGATACTGATGTTGATACAATCGATGTAAAATATGTAGGCGAAGGGTACCATCTAGGGTTGAGTTCAGCTTTTAGTGAGATATATTGCATAATCCAAAATCCCAGCCAAGTAAAAAATTCAGTATCTCCTCTATTTATCAGAAATTCCACAGGGACATTTTTCCACTGACAACTCCCTATAAAATGTAAACGCCAATCATGATAATAGGAGTGAATTCGTTGCTGCAGCGTTGGATGGCCAGATGACCAAAGCCGTGCTGGTACTAGTGCTAATGCGGGCCCTGCTGTGAGACTAAAAAGGTCATCTCCTTTACAAATCACCGTTGCTGCTTGCTCCTCCAAATCATTCATGACTTGATGCGCTAAATCCAATTTATTATGAATGTAATGATATAAGCTAGATTTTTGCAAGCCTACTCCTTCTGCACATGTTTGTAATGAGAATCCATGATACCCATGCCTTAAAAATTCTTGTATTGCAATTTTTAAAATAGCCTGATGCAACGAGGAATGATTTAGCATACACTATCTCCCGTGAATCCACAGATGGTTGGTTCATTTATGGTAATATTGGTATACTGGCTAAAGCCATTTCCACCATTTACTGTACATTCCTTTTTTTGCCATTGAAAGCAAAGTATCATAGTACCTCCATAAAATTTACTATAAACTTCGATATGCTCTCGTTGTATCACGCTCATTATAATTTCTCCTACTCGGAAGTGTTCACCTAAAGCTTGATTTTAAATCGTTCTTTATGAAAATTTCAGGATAAATTTAACTATTTGAAAAAGAAATAACAGGATGGCTATTTGCTATCAGCGCTATCATTTGGTAGCACAAACCAAACTATTTTAAACTCCTCATTAGTTGTTCATGGTAAAGCTAATAGCATTCCTCAGAGCCTTACTCGCATATGCTTATCGGTAATTAATGACCGATTATTATATCGTCCCTATAACGTTTCACAGTCTAGCAAATCTTTTTTTTATTTGCAAATAAATTTTAATTTTTTATGAAAAAAATATTATTTCTACAAATAATATGTTTTATTATCATTTATTCATGAAAATTTTTATCCACCGACCGATCGTTAGATTATTATCGTACTTAATTCTAACGACTGTTCGGTAGGCAAAATCCTGATCAATATTTTACTATACCCATCCCACCTGAAGGTGGGAGCTACACAAATTTCAAGCGTTGAAAATTATCATGAATTCAATGTTTTATTGTGTCTAAATACAACGCAATATTGTCACAAAATCCAATGATAGATTCTGTAACATCAGAAAATTTGGGGTAATACCAATTATACGTGACATACTCATGCATCATTTTCCATAAACGCTCGATTGGATTAAAATTTGGCGAATAACGAGACAAATAATGTGACATTATTTTTGTGCCTTTTATGAAAAAAAGGATTTGTTCGCTTTTATGATAACCTCCATTGTCCCAAATCATATGAATATTCTCAGGAAGAAGATTGGCATCGATTAAACTGCTGTAAAAACACTTCGATGCTCTAACCCTCAACCCATTTAACTTGACGATGCACAACGTCATGGTTATCCAGGTTAATCGCGCCAATCAGGTTTCCCCGCTTCTGACTGGCTATCATCTTCTCAGGCTTGCGAATTTCTTTTTCAATCCAACCATAGGCGAGCTTTGTTTGGTGCTCCGGATGATTGCTATCAACACAATAAATCACATCTTTTTCACCCAGGGAAGCGTTCAAAGCATGATCATGAGCGATGAATTCTTCTTGTCTTTCCATGTCAGCTTTTGCCGGCAAGCCATGAGGTTTTTTATAGCGAAATTTATTGGATTTTAGCCACTTGGTCATACCACTGACACGGTAAATGTTATTGAATCGTTTTTTAACGTAAGCACAGATATCCTGCACATAAAGAAAGGTTACTTCACGAAGATGGTCTTTAAGCAATCATGATGCATGGGTCGTTACATCACGTTGACCGCTACCATTTTCTGGCTTGAGTTTGTTCTTTGAAAAATAGGCATCGATATGCCGAATCGTTTCATCATCCAGTAACAGGCTTCGTGCAATTTCTGAATACGTATAACCGTCATCGTATGCCAATATGGCTTTTATACGATCTCGAATACGTCCATCACACTCTTTTTTATGGCACTTTTGTAAGATAACCTTCATTTTTTGATATGTTATAATCTTATTTAGTAATTATTGTCATCAACATATTGATTTTTTAATAAACACCTATTTAATTTTAGGTACTCGTGGGATTGGAAATAAATCCAGAACCTAATATACCAGTAATAGCATAAAACCATGATAGCTATAGAATACTGATACTACTTATCGTAAATTTTACACATTGCCTGAAAAACAAAAGTACCATTCATGACCATCTCACCCAGTTCTTAGTTGTAATATTTATTAGACTAACAAAATTCACTGGTTCAATATTAGGTGGTGCAACCATTAAGTTTTCATGGAAACATGATGCTGAATATCTTGATATCCAATCATCAAATCCATTAGATAGGTTTTTCATCAGTACAATTTTTTATGTCATGCTCACCAGGCCAACTAGCATCTCATAGCCAATCTAAGATATTCATAGATATGAATTTTTTAAAGATTAAGAACAGCAAAAGCCCATACTCTTTTAAAAACCATATTTAAAATGCGCTTTAGTTAAATGCCAGCCGAAATAGCTGATTGATCCTAGACTGTTTATATCAGTTTAAAGCCATACTCAATTATCAATAGCTGTCAAGAGGATCGTTTTCAGTTGCTAAATAGTGATTAGAGCCAGATTAGAGCCAAAAGAAGCTATTTTATTAAAAAATATATCATTAATTTTTTAACAGTCCCTCAGCAAATGAATTTGCTATTTTTTCATACTGTCCTCTGGGCATTTTTAGATTTAACTGCCAACACGATTTTTCTTCACAGAAGATTTCATTTTGAATATACCCGTGAGCATATAATTGCGCACGCAACTTTGCTTGTTGCAAGGTTAGCTCTACTTGAACCTCAATGATTTCGCCCGCTAAACGCTCGGCCAATGCCTGTATTAAATATTCTAATCCTGCTCCAGTCCTGGCTGATAACCAAACTTTATCAATAACTCCTTGCGAATTGCGCTCAAAATAAGGCTGGAAATCAGAAACTAAATCAATTTTATTAAATACTTGTAATATTGGTATTTCATCTGCCTTAATTTCACGTAATACTTGGTATACTTGCTCTGCATGGGCTGTACATGCTGGATTAGCAAGATCTTGCACATGGAGCAATATATCGGCAGCTTGAGTTTCCTCTAAAGTCGCACGAAAAGCTTCAATTAATTCATGAGGTAGATGGCGAATAAACCCTACTGTGTCCACCAAAATAGCCTTACCATAATCCTTAATTTCTAATTGGCGCAACGTTGGATCTAAGGTTGCAAATAATTGATTGGCTATATACACTTCTGCCTGAGTCAAACGATTAAATAAAGTTGATTTACCGGCATTGGTATAGCCAACTAGCGATATGGTTGGAATAGCAGAACGTTCACGAGCACGCCTTCCCTGACGACGCTGAGCACGAACTTTTTCCAAGCGTTGGTAAATCGTTTTAACTCGCTCTCTTAATAATCGGCGATCTGTCTCTAATTGAGACTCACCTGGACCTCTTAGCCCAATACCACCTTTTTGTCGCTCTAAATGAGTCCATCCACGTACGAGCCGAGTAGCTAAATGATTTAATTGTGCTAATTCAACCTGTAGCTGACCTTCAAATGTGCGCGCTCGCTGTGCAAAAATATCTAGAATTAAACGAATTCGATCAATAACCCGACATTTTAGTAAGTGCTCAAGGTTACGCTCTTGCGCTGGGGATAGTGCATGATTAAAAATAACCACATCAGGTTGCAGTTGCTGTACAGATTCAGCTAATAATTGTGCTTTACCAAGCCCAATAAAATATTTAGCTACAGGAACACGACGACGAGTAGTCAGCACATCAAGAATACTGACCCCTGCAGAAGTTGCTAATTCACGAAACTCTTCTAAGTCTTCATGCCAGGTTTCATAGGCAAAATTGACATGAACTAGAATTGCTGTTTCGGTAGTTGGTGATTCATTTAATCCAGTCAATACATACCTAGGTTACAATTCTTCATCAAGATCTACAAATTCATCATCTATAGGACTTTGTACAGCTAATCTAACATTTCTAGCTGGTACAATTGTAGAAATTGCATGTTTATAAACCATCTGGCTTACTGAATTCTTCAGTAAAACCACAAATTGATCAAAAGACTCTACCTGACCTTGTAATTTAATACCATTTACTAAATAAATTGAAACCGGTACCTTTTCTGTACGTAATACATTCAGGAAAGGGTCTTGTAGCGACTGCCCCTTTGACATACTTAAAACTCCTAATTAATTTTCCTTTTGATTGCTAAAAATTTCTGTTTTTTCATTTAACTCAAATTGCTAAAAGTGTATTTACTTTCAAACCTTGGTAAAAATTCTAACATGTCTCATAGGGTAATAAAATAGTTTTTTAGTATTTTTTTCAATTATTTGATTTTTTAGTTTAAAATGAGTATGAAGGTTATTTTTTGGTCAAAAAAATAACCTTCATAGCAACGCAACTCATAGCTAAGTCCTATCCACTTAGCTCATTGTCACGATAATCTCAACCATCACAATTTATCTTAAACAATCGTATGACAGAACCTTACAATTCCGCTATGCTAACCAAACCATAGTGATTCATTGATACATCATACTCATGCATCGTCTTAGCCTGCCTCCAACTTTAATAATCAATACAACCGATCCATATCCTGTATTTTTACTGCAAAATGAATGGCTGGCGTACTTACAAAAAATTTCCCCTAAAAACTGTGCCCTCATTGTTGACGCTAACCTTTTACAGCACTATCCTAGCATTCAGCAAAACTTCGAAGCAATTTTTGCGATTCCAGGTAACGAAGCCAGCAAATCCCGCGATTGTAAAGCGTACTTAGAAGATCAATTATTTAGAGCTGGATTTAATCGTGATGCCCATTTAATAGCCCTAGGCGGTGGCACTATCCTCGACTTAGTAGGATTCGTGGCAGCTACTTTTTGTCGCGGCATTCCCGTTACTTATATCCCGACAAGTCTGCTTGCTATGATAGATGCCTGTATTGGCGGAAAAACTGGCATCAACACAGAGTTTGGTAAAAACACCCTGGGAACGTTCACCTCTCCTGAGCAAGTTATCATCGATCCTGCATTTCTGACAACCTTACCTAAGCACGAATTGCAAACAGGGTTGGTAGAAAGCTTCAAGCATGCTTTAATTGCCGATGCTAATTTCTTTCACTGGCAAGCGCAATCCCAAGCTTCTATTCAAAGCTTAGATCCCCAGGCCCTACAGCATCTCTTACTGAAAAACCTACACATTAAAGCTAACATCGTGCAACAGGATGAATTTGAGCATCAAGGGATCCGAAGCATTCTAAATTTTGGTCATACTATTGGCCATGCTCTTGAAATTAGCAGCAATTACCAACTAAGCCATGGCGCGGCAGTTGCTTGTGGCATTGTCACAGAAAATTTTATCGCAGAGCGCTTAGGAATATTGATGCCTGAAACGAGCTATCAAATTGGGCGAACCCTGCTCCAGTTTGCTTGTTTAATGCCATTTCCTGCTACTTACTTACAACCAACCACCATACTGCAAGCCATCATGTTTGATAAAAAACAACATGACCGAGGTAGCTACAGCGTACTGTTACAAAGAATAGGCCAAGTCTATATTGGTCCTGATCACCACTATACCGTGCATTTGGCAAGGAATTTGCTTAAAGAAGCCATTATATGGTTACAACACCAGAACAATCATGGATTTCAACAATTTCAGTGATTCTTTAATCAGCTTAGCTACCCTTACCTTCTTAGAAATTGTATTAGGTATTGATAACCTGGTATTCATTTCTCTTGCCAGCCAACGGCTACCTTTAAAACAGCAAAAAACTGCACGTCGTTTAGGGTTGTTACTAGCATGGGTTACACGATTAATACTATTATTCAGCGCGGTATGGGTAGCAGGTTTAACGACTCCCCTGTTTAGTTTCGGCACTTGGCATATTTCCATCCGTGACCTATTTATGATAATAGGGGGATTGTTTTTACTCTATAAAGCTGGACAAGAAATTTATAGAGAATTAATCGTTACAGCTATAACCGATTGCCAAGCTTCACAGGTCACCATTGCGATCATTATTCTACAAATTGGGCTCTTAGATTTAGTATTTTCATTTGATAGTATTATGACTGCCATCGGTTTAACCAAAGAATTCTGGATTATGGCAACCGCTATTACGATAGCGATTCTTACCATGATCTTTGCTAGCGAACCATTAACTCGATTCGTTCAAAAATATGCTACTATCCGCATGTTAGCACTTAGTTTTTTAATCTTAATTGGAGGAGTATTAATTGCTGATGGTTTTCACATCCATATTTCCAAAGCTTATCTCTATTTTGCCATAGGCTTTTGCGTCATGGTAGAAGCATTAAACCTGATTCGTCAAAAACGATACGCAGCTAAAGTTAATGAACCTTAAACGAAGCTTTATAGTTACTTCCCGTTATAATAAAGTGTATAGCTAAAGCGGCATAAAAAGACTACAATGAATACCGTGTAAAGAGTTCATCGAGGGAGCAGTTTGCGGTACGGCGTATCTGTTTAGCCTGTGCCCATTTTTTCTCGATAGGATTTAAATCCGGG